>Ga0307978_1000086_pt1 | contig 85162 bp, 68 predicted proteins | sample OrgLakmetage1056_FD_203151 | JGI IMG/M metagenome (GOLD analysis project Ga0307978, IMG submission 203151) | Saline water microbial communities from Organic Lake, Antarctica - #1056 | ecosystem: Environmental > Aquatic > Non-marine Saline and Alkaline > Saline | place: Antarctica: Organic Lake... | reverse complement strand
TAATATGGTGTACTATGAGAAGGAAGACTTACTGGTATTTACCTCCTGGGGCTATGGCTCAGTCATGATCCTGGATGCGCTTACCGGAGAGACGCTGCACCGGGAGCACCGGTTCGACAATTCTTCTTATAACAATGATGTCGTTTACGATGAGGAGCGGGATATGTTTTTCACCAGTACGTACAAGCATGCTATTGGCTTTAGGGTGCGCAGGCCGTAATTCGATTTAGAGCATCTTTAGTTATCGGGCTACCCCTCCACCCGCTCAATCCGCGCGCCCAGCGCCTTTAGCCGCGCATCAATCTGCTCATAGCCCCGGTCAATCTGATGGATGTTGTGGATGAGGCTCTTTCCTTTTGCTGAAAGGGCCGCGATGAGCAGGGCCACACCAGCGCGAATATCCGGCGAGGACATTTCTATGCCCCGGAGCTGGTTTTTTCGCCCAAGCCCAATGACGGTTGCCCGGTGCGGGTCGCAGAGAATGATCTGTGCGCCCATATCAATGAGTTTATCCACAAAGAAAAGGCGGCTTTCAAACATCTTTTGGTGGATGAGCACACTGCCCTTAGCCTGTGTGGCAATGACCAGCATGATACTCATCAGGTCGGGCGTGAAGCCGGGCCAGGGCGCATCGTAGATGGTCATGATGGAGCCGTCGATAAAGGTTTGGATCTCGTAGGCATCCTGCTGTGGGATACGGATATTGTCGCCCTCGAAGTTGAGTGTAATACCCATTCGTTCAAAGGTACTTGGGATAATACCAAGTTGATCCACGCGTGCGTCCTTGATGGTAATATCAGATTGTGTCATGGCAGCCAGTCCGATGAAGGAGCCGATTTCAATCATATCGGGAAGTAGCCGGTGTTCGGTGCCTTTGAGTTCGTCTACACCTTCAATAGTAAGGAGGTTAGAACCGATACCATCGATTTTGGCACCCATCTGTACCAGCATACGGCAGAGCTGCTGTACGTAGGGCTCGCAGGCGGCATTGTAAATCTGAGTAGTGCCCTGTGCGAGCACGGCAGCCATGACGACGTTGGCAGTGCCCGTCACGGAGATTTCATCCATGAGCAGGTAGGTACCTTTCAGGCCATCCGGAGCCGTCACGGAGTACTGTCGTTTATCAGCCTCGTAATTGAAGTGAGCGCCCAGCTTTTGCAAACCCACGAAGTGCGTATCCAGTCGGCGGCGGCCAATTTTATCTCCTCCGGGCTGTGGTAAGAAAGCTTGTCCGTAACGTGCGAGGAGTGGGGCAATGAGCATGACGGACCCCCGGATACGGCTGGCATCCCGGTGAAATTCCAGTGTCTCAAAGAAACCAAGGTCAATTGCATCAGCCTGAAGCTGATAGGAGTGGGGGCTTTTTTGCTCTACCTTAACGCCAAGCCCGCGCAGGAGGTCCAGCAAACGGTTGACATCCAGTATGTCAGGTAGATTAGAAAGGGTGACCGGGGCTGTGGTCAGCAGGGTAGCGCAAAGGACTTGCAGTGCTTCGTTTTTGGCACCCTGTGGCGTGATCGTTCCATTTAGGGGCAAACCACCGTAAACTTCGAAGGCATCAAATGACATGGCAATATTTTGGTTTGCCATAAAGGTAACCCCAAAATAGGAAAGTCGAAATTCAGGAGGGCATTACTGTTCACAGAATCTTAACTCAGCGAACGGTAATGCTTCTCTTATTGAATTTATCGCTTGCGGCGGTAATTACTATTACTGCGTCCACCACGGGAACGTCCTCCACCAGACCGCTTGTTGCTATTAGACCGTCGGCGGTTATTGCTGTTGTTAGGGTGGCTGCTGCCTTTGGCGAGGTTCTCAATGTTTTCATCCTCATCGATTGTCAGATCTCCCTTTGAGAGGCCCTTCAGGTCAGACTTGATAACATCGTCGCTCACGTAGTGCTCCTTATTCCAGGTGCGGTAGGCCAGCTTCATGTAAGAACCAATGGTAGAGACGAAGCCGTCACGCTTTGGACCTTCAGGCATTTCCTTCGCCCTCTTGATAAGCTCTTGTACGTTGTGCCCATAGTGGCGGTAGCGGGCTTCAGATACCGGATAAGGAACCTGGTCCGGCCGCTTACGCCCTTCTTCTTCCGTCGGAGGGTCACCGTATGGGTAGTCAACATCAAGTTCGTATTCCGCAATGCGGTAGACATGCTTCCAAAGACGCTCCCGGTAGTCTTCAATACTCCGGCTCTGTGGATGCATCATCTGCATCATATCGATAATCTTATCAATATATACCTGTCGCTCCGCTCTGTCCTCCAGCTTCTTCGCATAGTGGATCATCTTCTGGACATTGCGTCCATATTCCGGGATGGTAAGGTGGTCTCGGTTAGAGTTATACTCCATCCCGATTTTGTTCGGATCATTCATAAATAATCATTGTCGTTTTTTACTCAACAGTTACAGACTTTGCCAGGTTGCGTGGCTGATCCACATTACAGCCACGCATGACAGCAATATGGTAAGACAGTAACTGCAGAGGGATGACGGAAAGCAGAGGGGTCAACGGCTCTTCCGTATCTGGTATTTCAATAGTGTAGTCCGCCATTTCGCTAATGGTCGTTTCGCCTTCGGTAACTACAGCGATGACCATACCCTTGCGTGCTTTTACTTCCTGAATATTGCTCACTACCTTATCATAGGCACTCCGGTTGGTTGCAATAACAATAACCGGCATTTTCTCGTCGATCAGTGCAATCGGACCGTGCTTCATCTCTGCTGCCGGATAACCTTCTGCATGAATGTAGGAAATTTCTTTGAGCTTTAGTGCACCTTCCAGTGCAACAGGGAAATTAAAGCCTCTGCCAAGGTAAAGCGCGTTTTGGCTATCTTTTATTTCGTTCGCAATATACTTAATTTGTTCTTCGTGCTGCAATACCCGCGCTATTTTTGCCGGGATATTGTGCAACTCGCTAATCAGTTTGTGAAAATAGGAGTTGGGAATACGGCCCCGCTTATAACCAAGGCTGATCGCCATCATGGTCAGCAGTACTACCTGTCCGGTGAAGGCTTTGGTAGATGCTACGCCAATTTCCGGGCCGGCATGAATATAGGAGCCGGCATCCGTAAGCCGCGCTATTGAGGAGCCAACCGAATTTACAACACCATAAATCATGGCGCCCTTCTCTTTGGCCAGTTCAAGCGCAGCCAGGGTATCTGCTGTTTCACCAGACTGTGAAAGGGCAATAACGACATCACCCTCCTGAATGATAGGGTTCCGATAGCGCAGTTCAGAAGCATACTCCACTTCTACCGGAATACGGGCAAGGTCTTCAAAAAGATATTCTCCAATCAGCCCGGCGTGCCAGGAGGTACCGCAAGCCGCGATGATAAAGCGCTTAGCATTGGAGATAGTCTTTTCATATTCATCAACGCCACCGAGCTTAACATAGGGAGCCTCCAGGCTAAGCCGGCCCCGCATACAGTCTGCCAGGGTTTGGGGCTGTTGATGGATTTCCTTAAGCATGAAATGCTCATAGCCTCCTTTCTCCAGCTCTTGCACCTGCAGGTCAAACTCCTGTATGAAAGGCGTTTGGATTTTATTTTGAATATTCTTGATTTGAAGGTCGCCGTTGCGATGTACTACGGCAATTTCTTCATCATTCATATAGATGATCCGCTTGGTATGACCGGCGAGCGGTGCCGCATCTGACGCCAGGAAGTATTCATTATCGCCCACGCCAATAACGAGTGGGCTGGCTTTGCGGGCAGCAACCAGCTTGTCGGGGTGTTGCCGGTCCATCAGTACGATGGCGTAGGCGCCTACCACGCGGTCCAGGGCCAGTCTTACCGCTTCTTCCAGGGGCAAATTTCCGTGGGACTGTATTTCTTCAATGAGATGAACGAGCACCTCTGTATCCGTTTGGCTCTCAAATTGATGCCCTTCTTTTTCCAGCGCCGCTTTGAGTGGACCATAATTTTCAATGATACCGTTATGTACCATTACCAGGCGATTGTTGCCAGAACGGTGCGGGTGAGCATTGACATCGGTAGGCTCTCCGTGGGTCGCCCAACGGGTATGCCCAATTCCAACGGTACTGCTTTGATCCTGATCTTGCATGAAAGATTCGAGCTCGGAAACTTTCCCTTTCTTTTTAAAGACTTTCAGGTCGCCATTCATGATGGCAATGCCAGCACTATCGTATCCGCGGTACTCTAGTAATTTTAGGCCGTTAACGAGGATGGGGCTTGCCTGGCGGGGTCCAATGTAAGCAACAATTCCGCACATAGCTTTTAGGGTTTAAAGTTGTACAATAATGATTATGATGTGTTGGTGAGGTGTAAATTACCAGTGTGCGCTTCTGATCCGGAGTGCAGCGGGGGTAAAAAACAGCCTGCATTAAGCTTCTATAGTACTTTGGGATTTACGTCTTAAAATTAGTGGCTTTGGCTAACGGTTTTGAAGGAGTCAGCAGTTGCTTTCATCCCGATATTCATCGTCAAAAAATAAGTAACCGTAAAACCCGACCACCATAAGCTGGCCCGCAGCATTGCGGAGGTTTATAAAGTGCTGATTGGCAACGGGAAAGTTGCCCCAAGCATGCTCTAAGTCCAGGGATCTAATTCAATTGAGTGTTTTCAAGGTATTTATCAAGGACAAGCCCTTCAAATAAAAGATATTACATACCAATCGTATTATACGCATAGACATATATCTGAAAAGGTAGCACAAAGTACGAACTTTTAGGCATTTACCTAGCTACAGCCCTGGTTATTTACAGTTCACAATGTTTAAAGCTGTGTAAAAGTCACGCTAAGTTTGATGGGATATTGAGGATGTTCACCTCCATAAAGGATAACCCGCTCCGCAATTTCACCGCGTTTTGCATCGGTAAGGTCATTGTTCTCAATAGGAACAATGTAAAATTCATCAGCCATCCTCCCTTCGATTACCTGCTGAATATAATTGGAGACTGACATGCGGTACCGGATAGCGCCTTCTGACTCTATGAATTCCGGTTGCCCACCGAAGAAGCGGTCATAGGGGAGTTGCCGGGCATCTACCAGCGCAGCGTCTTCGATAAACTCTTCTTCACCGGCATCGTTCTCTGCTCTAAGGACGAGCTGCCTGGCTAGCGGATAGATAGAGGTATCCAGGCTTTCTCCTCTCGCAACATAAATATCGAGATAGGCCTGGTTGATGGCTACATTATTTAACAGGGCAAGGTCTGGCAGCTTAATTTTGGAACGCAGGCCTGCCATGCCCTGAACGTAGAGCAGGCTGTCGTTTTCGCTTCCGTTTTCGATAAACTCAAGGGCTTCTGTGCCTTCGTAATCATGCTCGAAGGTCGCATACTGTACAACTTGGCTGTTGTTGAAGATGTACTGGTGTTTCCTGGGGGCATTAGAACTGTCCCGGTAGTACACATGGATGCCGGCGCGTACGGACAACAACGTAAAGGCGAGCATGCCCTCGCTTTCTACCGATGGTTCCAACTGAAAACCCGGGAACCGGTTGAGGAAAAGGTCTATATCGACGAATGAGGCAGAGTCTGTCTGGAAAAAGCTAACCAGAGAGTCACCAAATGCAATGGGTAGGGGCACCCTCAGGTGAGACAGGCTCAATGTATCTGCATCTAAGGCGATGTAGTCGACATACTCCACGCTATCGAGGGTAGCTGTAAATTCATACTCGGTCAAAGGGGCTGTCGCGATTGAGACTTCGCGGTTAGAGAAATACTCCAGGTCTTCGTTCAGAATCTCAGTAAGCTCTGTAACGCGCATGCCAAACGTTTCACCTTCTGTTTTACCATAAAAGCCACCACTTGTGTAGGGAAGTAGTAAAACTACTGAGTCTACGCCCATCATGTCTGTGAATTCCGGAATAGTTCCCGGAATGAACTGCATATTGATCGTTGATTTGGCGCCGCCGAATACCGGGTCCTGGAAATCACCAAACAGAAACCGATCAGCCTGCAGCGCAGCAAAGGGGGAATAGGCAAGCAGTGATTCGGTCCGTTCAGTAGCTCCTTTGAGCTCAAAGGTATCCGTGAATCCGACTTCAGCCCGGTCGTTATCCAGTAGGCCGGCTCCTATGAGTGTAGGGTCAGAACAGGCATTAATCAGGACGATGGTCAGGAGTACTCCAAGTCCCCAAAGTATATTCAGTTTCATGTCATTAAGTTTGGCTAAGAGCGAGTTGGGATTTTGGTCTTCTAATCAAAAAAATGTCCTGGTACAGACCGATTACTAAAGTCCAACATGCTCAAAATGGTATCTAGAGGCAGTCCGGCTTAGAACGACTGGCGACAGAAGCCTTTGTACAAGCCCGAAATGCCTTTCAGGCGCAAAAGTAGTCACCTGCAGAGAAAGAGTGAAATAAAGAAGCGTTCGTTGTATATACAGAAAGAAATAATTCAGCCCTGCTGAGCCAGTTGGTTGAGCAGGGCTGATCATTAGCAAAACTATTGCTTTGGTGTTTAGCTTTCTTCCACTTCTTCGGTAGCCAGTGACTCGAAGAAGTCCTTGTAAGAGGCTTCGAAGCCCTCTTGGCCCTGATAGTCCAGGACTGGCTTGTCTGTTTCCGATAAGGCAGTCTTCACATCCTTATCAATATCTTCGCTGCCTTGTATCAGGGCATCAGCAAATGCAATCGCACCGTGATGCAATGTCACGCTCTTGCCATTTTGATACGCTTTAAGGTCATCCTCTGTCAGGTTGTTGATAGAGGCTTTGGCGAAGAACGAATCAGAGAATGTTTGCGCCGGGGAGCCATTGTAAATCGAGTAAACCACTTTAGAATTCTGGAACAGTGGCTCATTCTTATATGCAGTCTTGAGATAAAGCGGGATCAGGCTCGTCATCCATCCGTTGCAGTGGACAACATCCGGAGCCCAGCCAAACTTCTTAACCGTCTCAATGACGCCTTTACAGAAAAAGACCATACGGTCCGGGTTGTCTTCAAAGGGCTTGTCGTCATCATCAGTAAAGATGCGCTTGCGCTTAAAAAAGTCTTCGTTGTCCAGGAAGTAAACCTGCATACGGGCCTCAGGCAGAGAGGCTACTTTAATAATCAATGGATAGTCGTCGTCATCCACAATAATATTCATTCCAGAAAGGCGAACAACCTCGTGCAGCCTGTGGCGGCGCTCATTAATGGTGCCAAAACGTGGCATGAGCACCCTGATTTCCATTCCGTTCTCCTGTATATATTGCGGAAGCTTCCGTGCTATGTTAGCAATTTCCGATGCAGCGGTATAAGGCTGCATTTCCTGCGAAACAATCAGCACTTTTGTCTTACTCATAAGCGGTAAAGGTTTAAAAAAATAACGATGTCACCGAAGGTTCAATGAACAAGTTTGCAAATTTAACAAAAAAATGCTGTTATTGCCGTATTTGTCTGGGTCTTAATGCGCTGTTAACAAAAACGGCTATATTTGCCCCCTGATTGGTCGACCTTTTGACCGCGTCATTGATTTTGAGCTTTACCATATGTATTTATTCAAAAAATCAGCGGATCTTCAGGCTTTGCTGGCGGGCTACCAATCCTGGGACCGGCAGGTGGGCTTCGTGCCTACCATGGGGGCTTTGCATCAGGGACACCTGTCTTTGTTGCAGGAGTCGAAATCAACTGCTCATATCACCGTGTGCAGTATTTTCGTCAACCCCACCCAGTTTAACGAATCTTCAGACCTGGAGCATTACCCTCGGACACCGGGACGGGACATTGAACTGCTGCACAAAGCGGGGTGCGATGTGTTGTTTATGCCGGAGGTAGATGAGATTTATCCCGGGAGCTACGAAGTGCCGGTTCCCAAAGTATCGCTTGGGCATTTGGCAGAGGTAATGGAAGGGACGCATCGGCCCGGGCACTTCGAGGGCGTTATGCAAGTCGTATACCGACTTCTGGATTTGGTTAAGCCCAATTACTTGTTTATGGGCAAGAAAGATTACCAGCAGCTAATCATCATCCGGGAGATGATCCGTCAGTTGAAACTAGGCGTGGACCTGATTGGTTGTACGACCCTACGGGAAACAGATGGACTTGCGATGAGCTCCCGGAATGTAATGCTTTCAAAGAAAGAACGCAGTCAGGCGTTAGCGATCAATCAAACACTGGAGCTGGCCAGAGAGTGGACGGATGCTTTGGTACCTGCAGAAATTGAGGAAAAAGGGACAGCGTTACTGTCTGAAGCTGGTTTGGACCCGGAGTACTTTAATCTGGCAGATGCCGCAAATTTACAGAAGGTTGAAGCCTTTAGCCCTGATCAGGAAGTGATCGCCTGTGTCGCTGCCAGGGCCGGTGGAGTGCGACTGATTGATAACCGACTGATTTATCCGGCTTAGCGCTTTTTTGGAGTCAATTTGCAACGTAAAGGTTGTTCCAAACATGCTCGTAGCTCCGGGCTTCCTCGAAAAACCTACTTGAGGTGCCCATGAGACCAAAACCTTCCGTAATTTTATATTGTTATTGAATCGTTTTGAGGGCAGAGTAATTTAAATGCGCCTTAAGTTTTATCAAAACAAAATTTAATTCCTTTCGGAATACATCATGCTAATTCAACGATTTAAATCTAAGATACATCGGGCTACCATTACAGAAGCCGATCTTAATTATGTTGGCAGCATCACTATCGACCGCGACCTGATGGATGCGGCGGGGTTGATAGATGGTGAAAAAGTGCAGATTGTCAATAATAATAATGGCGAACGACTGGAAACCTATGTGATAGAAGGCGAGCGGAGCTCAGGTGTAATTTGCCTGAATGGAGCCGCAGCACGCCGGGCACAGGTTGGCGATACCGTCATTATTATTGCTTATGCCTGGATGTCTGAGGAAGAAGCCAAAGCTTACCAGCCCAAGGTGGTTTTCCCTACTGATGACAACCGGCTTCCGGGTTAGGCAAAACGGTCGGGGTCGGCTTCCAGCATAAGCTCCAGAATACGCTCGAAGATATCCTCAGGGTTCGGCTTGGAAAAATAGTCTCCATCCGTTCCATAGGGTGGCCGGTGGGCTGTCGCGGTAATGGTGACGGGTGGGCTATCCAGCCAGCGGTAGCCACTTTGTTGCTCCAATACCTTTTGCAAAAGATAAGCAGAGGCACCTCCCGGTACATCTTCATCAAGGACGACTAAGCGATTGGTCTTTTCAAGCGATTTAACGGTCAGGTGCTCCAGATCAAAAGGAAGCAAGCTTTGCGCATCTATCAGTTCGACTGAAATCCCTTCCTCCGACAGTTGCTGACAGGCGGCTTCGGCTACCCGCACGCAAGAACCGTAAGTAAGCAGGGTGATGTCCCCGCCTGTTCTTAGTATTTCCGGCACTCCGATAGGAACAGTGAATTCGTTCAGGTTGTCGGGCAGCCGCTCTTTGAGCCGGTACCCATTCAGGCATTCAATAATCAGCCCGGGATCGTCAGATCGTAGCAGCGTATTGTAAAAGCCAGCGGCTTGTACCATATTCCTGGGGACTAACAGGTGGATGCCCCGCATTGACCCTAGCAGTACACTCATAGGAGAGCCGGAGTGCCAGATGCCTTCCAGCCGGTGTCCACGGGTACGGATGATAGCTGGTGCTGCCTGAATGTTGTTGCTGCGGTAGCGAAGCGTCGCCAGATCATCTGAAATCGGAGAAAGACTATAGATCAGGTAGTCGAGGTATTGAATCTCCGCGATGGGACGTAAGCCACGCATCGCCATTCCCAGAGCGTAGCCCATGATGGTCCACTCCCGGATACCGGTATCGAAAATACGTGCCTCACCATGTTTTTCCTGCAACCCTGCAAAACCCTGATTCACATCCCCGATTTTCCCAACATCTTCGCCAAACGCAAATAGCTCCGGGCGCTGCTCCATCGCCTGATCGAAGAATCGGTTAAGGATCTCGTACCCATTTAAAGCTGGAGAACCTTCGCTATATTCCGCTGGGACCACAGGTGCCTTGAGTGCAGCCTTGGGCGTTTCACTGTATAGATGAGTGTGGTACCGTTGTTCCATCGTCTCTTTTGCCTGATCCAGGAAAGCTTGCAGGTTTTGCCGTTCGGGGGTGTCCAGGAGCCGGGTGGCAAATAGCATCTGCCGGACCAGTTTGACGATATCTGCCCGGACGGGACTGATCAATGCATTGAGGGCTTTATCAATGCGCTGAGCGCGGTCTGAGCTCGCTTCCTCTGCTAATTCACTAAAGTCAGCCTTTAGTCTTTCCCAGGTTTCCTGAATCGGGTTGTTATATCTTTTCCAGGCATGGCTCCTGGCCCGTTTGACTTCCTGCTGCGCCTTTTCTTCAATCTCCTTCAGTTCTTTTGCTGTAGCAATATTTTGTCCTATCAACCAGCGTTTAAACTTAAGGTTACAGTCGTGCTCTGCCTCCCACTCCAGGCGTGTTTTGGTTTTGTAACGTTCATGAGAACCAGAGGTGGAGTGCCCCTGTGGCTGGGTCAGCTCTTCTACATGGATTAAGGCCGGGCGGTGTTCCTGTCGAGCTTGCTGTGTACTGCGTTCGTAGGCTTTGCAGAGGGCTTCGTAATCCCAGCCTTTTACCTTGTATATACCAAATCCATTGGTACCGGATTCGGCCTCCATGCCGACCATGGCCTTACTGATGCTGTCTTTTGTAGTTTGCATTTCGCGGGGCACAGAAATACCGTAACCGTCATCAACAACAGTAGTTACCAAGGGTAATTGCTGCACGCCGGCTGCATTAAGGGTTTCCCAAAAGGCTCCTTCCGATGTAGAAGCATCACCAATGCAGCAAAAGACGACCTCCCGGCCATCATCTGAAAAGTGAGTTGCATTGAGGTCCGGGCGATGGCGGTATTTTTTGGAAGCCATAGCAAGTCCAATGCCCCGAGCCATTTGCCCGGCAGTAGTCGAGATGTCGGAGCTCAAATTATAGCGTTCCCGGTGATTGAGCCACTGACCGTCTGCTGTAATGAGAGGGGTAGCGTGGTGGTTGTTCATTTGACGCCCACCAGAGAAAGGATCGTTGTCAGCATCAGCATAAAGCTGTGCAAACAAATCTTCCGGGGTAGCGAGTTCAAGAGCCAGCAAAAGCGTATGCCCGCGGTAGTAGTCTGAGCGAAAGTCGCCTTTCTGAAAAGCTTTGGCCATCGCCACCTGGAAAAGCTCCTTGCCGTCGTCAGAAACACCAAATTTGGCTTTGCCAGTAAGCACCTCCCGCCTGATGGACAGGCTGACTTCCCGGCTGAGGCAGCAGATATAATAATCGCTTAGCGCCTCCTTGGGCGCAATTGGAAGAACTTTTTGTTGAATAGTAGCTTTCTTCAAAATATTAGGCGTGCTTGATTCAAAAATAGACTGGTTTTGATGGTTAATCCAGACCAGCGTTGGAGGCATGTGCTTTATGGAGTAGGGCACCGTTGATCCAAGCCACTTCACAATACAGGTGCTGACTTAAAGTTAAGGAAACCATTTTGCTGTCAGTATAAATTGGATGCGGACCAATCTCTTGCAGGGTGCAAATATACGACTAATCTCGCGAATCTGAACGTAGCTTTTGATTCAGGGGCTTGTTATAGCGGTGGAGGTTATACTCTTGGAGATCGTAATCTGCAGAAGGAATGAAGGTTGTGTGTATAACAAATTGCACCGTCAAACGGCTAAATGCTTGCTAAACTCCGAAGGAGTGATAGATAAATGACTGGGGCAACGCCCCAGGAATTTAATGGCAGTTGGTTTAAGCCCTGTAAGGGCGGCACTTTGTTATGCACACATGAAGGTTACTTTTACTTGTTCCCCAAAATAAAATGCTTAACTTTGTGTTAACGCCATATTAATTATGTGCGCCTTATCAGTATCAAAAACTATCCTGTGGAATGGTCCTTCAGGATGGTCTGTATTCAACAACAGAATTTACTACCCACCCCAGATTTAAAGAAAACTGTAATGGTCTGCCCTTACAGGTTTTGCAATCGTTTTGAATGGATTAGTATGAAAAAACAAGAGGTGGCTCTCCTGCCGGGGAGCTGCCTCTTTGTGTTAGTTGGCAAGAGCATTTAATGTCGGCATGAACGCTGCAAAGTGGCTTGCTCTGATTCCAAAAATCATTGATACAGGCATTCATCGTCTGGACCACTATATTAAGCTCATACTTGCGGCAGGGGAGAAAGTATTTCGGGAGGGATGGCCTGAGGTAATTGACCGCCAGGACTGTAGCCGATCAGGAAACCACCACCTCCAGCCCCGCAAAGTTTAAGGTAGAATCGTTCGGTCTCCAGGCCTTCTGACCATTGGGATCGGAACTGATCGGGGATAAAGTCGGTGAGTAGTTCAAGCTGGGCTATTGAGATTTGAAGCAGCGCTTGCTCCATCGCTTCAACCTGATTCTGCAGGTAAGCGTGCACGGCAGCGGTTGTAGGCTTGGCTAAGAACTGCATGGCGTTTTCCCGGAAGCGGTGGTCTTTACATTTTGCTTTAAAATGCTTCACCAATGGGGCGGTCCGCCGGCTGATACGGGTATCGACAAGGAAAAAGCATCCTTTTCGGTTGTGCCAGCCGGAGGCTTCAACCGGGCGAATTGTTTTTCCTTCAAAGAGCAGCGGTTGTTGCAGGTAGCATATTAAGGGGTCCGCACCAGAGCTTTGACCGTGGAAAAAACCCTCCAATTGCGCCAGTTGCTGTTGTAATACGGGCAGCGCTTTTTCATCATTTTTGGGAGTGGCAGGCTTTGCATAGCGTTCGTAAACAGCTGCACAGAGTGCCCCTGAGCTGCCCGCACCGTAACCCACTGGAATATTTGATTCAAAAATCAGTCCTTCTTTGACCTCCTGCATGAAGTGGTCTGCTTCTATTGGTGCCAGGAGATGCTGATCCAGGCTAAGCTGGCGTAGGTATTCGGCAAAGGGCATTAAGTCTTGTTGAGCCGTCGCTACACCATTTCTCCAATAGCCATTTAGATGAGGTAAGGGCATTGCCAGTGCTGTACTGCCTAAAAGCACTGTGTATTCACCAAATAAGAGTAGCTTTCCGGGGGTACGGTTCCGGTTCATGAAATAAGTCGTGGTGTCTCGGTGAAGAAATACTCCTTCCATTCCTCCGGGCAGATCAGGTAGCCGAGGTTGGGTTTTGGAGGTGGTTTTCCGAATTCAACAGGCAGTCGGTTGATGTAGCTATGACTATACCCTAATTCTTCTACGATGACCTTCTCTCCGGAGAGGTCCCAGTAAGGGATTCTTGGAGACAGAAAAATGTTGACATCAAGCTCGCCTCTTGCCATCATTAAGGTACGCCGGGCATCAGTCCGCAGGATACGTTTATCATCTCCGCCCAGCTTACGGTAGAGATCGTTATAGCGTTCCCCCCGGTAGCGCAGGGGATGAGCAAAGGTCAGTTCATCCAGGGACTTGGGCGGCGGGGGCATAACCTGAATGGGAGCAGCACCGCCTTCTTCAATGAAGGCCCCTTTCCCTTTCACAGCGTAAATCATCGTGTCTATCCGGGGGTGGTATACCAGTCCGGCGCACAGACCATGATCGGGGTGGTAATAGGCAGATTGATGGGAAAAGCCCTGCTGGAGGTCGATGTAATAACTTGTGCCATCCAGTTCGTCTGCAATAATATAGTGCTGGCTTCGGTCTATTGACTGCTTTGGGGACTCTTCGCTGTAGAGCCGGATACCGTTCAATTGTGCTTTGACCTGGTTTTGTAAAAGCTCTGAGATCGCCAGATCTACATCCGTCACCCGAGAGTGATCAGGCTTTTCATAGACTTTATAATGCCCGTCAATGCGGTCCATCATGATAGAGCCAGCTTCCCTGGCCATTCGCTTAAGAAAATCGAGGACTTCAGTTGCGTTCATGCCTCAAAGATACCGCCAAAATAAAGAAGTTTGCAAATCAGGCTTTTCTACCGCACAAATCAACTTCTGGAGCTGTTGATATAATACACAATAGTGTGAAAGTAAAAGCTTTTTTGCCAAAATGATGAAGGTTTTGGGTTTGCTATTCAGAAATAGCCGGGTTTTTGAGCCGAAAGTCAATATAAAGGTCAAATAATTCCTAATTCCTGAGATAAAGTGAAAAAATTTGGAATTCCCGAAAATTTCATCCATATAATGGCTGCTAAAGTAAACGGGTTAATTCTCCGTCAATTATTCAATTCATTGAAATTATAAAATCCTTAAATATTTATGGCTAATTGTTTTGCACTCATGGGCTGGAGCCTGCCTGTGATTGAAAGTGTACAAAAATCAGGTCTTCCTTATGTTGTTGTTTCATTTCCCGAGTTTGGTCCTTATGCAAAGGAGCACAATATTCCTTTTGTAGGATATAAACTGGACGAGTTTGGGTCGCATTCTAACTCCCTGGAGTTGGTAGAGATGTTGAAACCTTTTAATGCCGATGTTGCTGTACCGCTCTATGAAGAGACAGTAGAGTGGTCCGGTGCACTTAACTCCATCTATCGAGATGACCCCCGTGTACTCAATCGTGCCTTCTTATTCCGTAATAAAGCTATGATGAAGCGAAAAGCTTTACTGGGCGGTCTTAAGGTAGGCTTATTTGAAGAAGTACATTCGAAAGAGCAAGTACATAAATTCCTTGACCGCCTAAATGAAGCCGAATTGCAATTGTCAGGAGAAGATGACGCCTGGTTTCATGCCAAGCCGTTTGCTGCTGCCGGTACTATAGGGCACCATTTTATCAGGTCACGCGATGATATCGACCGAAAAATGTCGGTCAAAGATTTTCCATGCCTGGTGGAGAGCCACCTTAGCGGTAAGGAGTTTTCGTGTGAAGCTTTCATCCAGAAAGGGAAAGTACGTTTCCTGAATATCACAGAATACGTTAAGCTGGGCTATTCAAACTTTATTCCGGCTGGTCCTGAACTGGAAGGCAAGCGCGAGCTTATTCTCAGCGAAGTACAGAAAATGGTGGATATTTTCGGCATTGAGTTTGGAATGGTCCACCCCGAATGGTTTGTGAGCGACGATGGTAAAACCATTAATTTTGGTGAGGTCGCCTGCCGTATTCCGGGCGGTCATATTCTGGAACTTTGCGGACAGGCTTACGATTTCGACGCGCTTTTGGCATTTGTTGTCAGCCATGATCCCAACATGACAGAGGAGGAGCTCGATAAGTACTTCCCACCAAAGGGTTATATGCCCGAAAAGAAGTTTGGTAACGTTATGGTATTCCCAAAACCGGGTCAGATTTCCCGTTTGGAAATTCCGGAAGAGTTACTGGAAGAGCCCTACTACATGGATAACAACCTGGTAGAGCCGCTTGGTCCGCAAAAAATTACAGCACGCAGTGGTTTTGGTAACCACTTCGGAACAGTAAATTTTGCCGGAGAAGACCCGCAGCGCATGCGGGAGCTGTTGAAACATTATGAGGACGTACCGTTTTATGTATAATTACAAATATGACATTAACCTTAGATCAATTAGAAGATCGACTCACGCATAGCCTGAAAGCTTTTCAGGATGCACCTTCTTTTAGTAAAGACGATAAGCGTAATCGGCTTATCAGTCAGGCGGATTTGCTTTGCCGCAATGAAAATGGCGTAGAGCTGCTATATCACCGGATGCCGGAGCTGGACGCTGCAGGGTTGTTTGCTGGCACGGTTTGGGAAGACCCCAACCAGCTTGTGGCCGGCCTTGTCAAAGGTACCCTGTTGGCTGGTCCGCCCACGAGCACAGTAGAGGTGCTCAACGAACTTCGTATCCTTAACATCAGTGAGGGTCGGATACAACATCCCGCGTTCTCCCCAGAGCAGGCAGAAAAGTTTCTGCACCAGATGATGGTAACTACCTTTGAACTGGCTTTTGAAGACTTCAGCCACCCTGGATGGTCCAAACGCTATGCTGCCGGGGAGTTGAAAAAAATCGAGATGCTTTTTAGTCTGATCAAAAAACGATTGGACATTGGAAATATCAAACCCGCCCTGCTCGAAGAGATTGAAGTGATTGTTGCGCATCGACCGGTAGTGGTGACCCGCATTAAGCGTATACTTAGAGTGATTGACGAGGAATTGGAGCTGGATCTCAGCGAAGAGAAAGACCGAAAGCTCCAGTATTACATTCGTACCCTTTTCAGACCCTCTGAGCTTGCACGCAAGTACGAGGCACACCTTCAGTATGAAGTTGCTTTAGAGCAATTGAGTGCAGAAGCCTTAAAAGAGGAATGCCTGGAGCTTGGTCAGTCAATGTTTGATACCGGGCTGGTTTCTGATCATCAGTTGGTATTGTTACACTATGTGCTTAAACGCAATCCGGCATTGGTTCCGGAAGTACTGGCGTTGAATGCCCACGGTCTTGCCGACTATGAGCGACATGAGAATTTTGTAACTCAGGTTATTCAGGACTTCATAGTTCCCGGAAATAAGCAGGCCATTTACGGCTTAGCCAGGGTGTTGCAGCGCAATATCCTTTCCAGGAAAACAGCTTGGCATGCGATCAATCGTTTTGTTAAAATTGATGTAGATCCTGAGGTGGCAAAACGACTTTTGCAGGGTAATCTTTCCGACCACAACCTGACTGCTATGCAGTCTTTGATCGGAGGTACGCTTTGTGTTTTAGGTCTGCCACTTGGTGTTCGCCAAGGCAACAACCCTACTTGTCAATCGGCAAGGGGGATCAGCATGTGGAGCCGGCACGCGCCAGCTAAGTTGATCAATATGTTGATTGATGCAGCCACTTCTAATAATGTTGTGTTCCGCTACGAAGGCGACCAGATTGAATCCGCTGATGTAATCCAAGGGTTAACCCAGCAGTTTGATCTGCAATTGGACCCTGTTTCTATTACGTTGGTACCTCTTTTAGATAAGGTGTACAACGAGATGATGAAGCGGGCTGGCTTGAAGCATTTTGGCAAGGACCCGCACGCTTCCGTCAATCCTGCCTTTTACGGGCATTGGATACAGACTGGTTTTAGGTCTGTCTACAATCCGACCTTTCACGCGATTGAAAAGTATGATGAGTTTGTGCGGATTTTTTATGCTTCCTTCCATCCGGATTACAATGGCGGGCATCATTTGATTTATCCTGTGCCAACGGGTATTTTCATTACCAATGCTTCGGCTCAAATGCTGGGCTATCACGCAATTTCCCTATTGCGTATTGAGGAGGCACCTGAGACAAATGAATGGCGTGCTTACTTTTTTAATCCTAACAGCCAGGGTAAGCAAGATTGGGGACAGGATATTCAACCTACGGTGTGGGGTAATGGTGAACGGCATGGAGAGTCTTCCCTGCCAGTGAATCAGTTTGTATCCCGGGTATATGCGTACCATTTCAACGAGCTGCGGCTTGAAGATAAGCACTTGAAGGTACCTGCTGATACCGTAACCGGCATCACAAAGCTATCTAAAGAGAGCTGGGGGCTAAAATATCGCTGGATTTAACGAAATAAAAATTATGACAAGAAAGCAAACCGGTCACTTTGAACCCTTCGTTCGCAACGTAAAGCACACTTCACGGATTGAGTTAAGTCAATCAGGCTTGAAAAAGAACATCAACTTCATTCGGAAAAAACTCTCCGAGGGCACACGACTTTCCTGTGTGGTCAAGGCAAACGCCTATGGTCACGGTATCCCTCAGATTGTTACTATGCTTGGAAAAATAGGTGTAGACCACATTTCGGTGGCTTCTGCCTATGAAGCGGAAGAGGTGCTAGCGTTCCGGAAGGAGAATACGGATATCATGATTATGGGTATCCTCTACGACCAGGATATAGAATGGGCAATTGCTCATGATGTTGAATTTTACATCTTCAATTATGACCGGCTTAAGTTGGTTCAGGAAAAAGCTAAAAAGTTAAACCGGAAAGCTAAAATCCACATTGAAGTTGAAACCGGTACCAACCGGACCGGAATGACAGAGGAAAACTTTAAAAAGTCTCTTACTTTTTTGAAGCGCAATTCCGACTACATCACCTTTCAAGGGCTATGCACGCATTTGGGCGGTGCCGAATCCCTAAGCAGCACCTTTCGGACAGAGCGACAAAAAGAACGTTACAAAGTCTATTTGTCGGAGTGTAAAAAACGAAAGTTTATGCCCGAAACCCGGCATATTGCTTGTTCTGCTTCTGCTTTGGTAATGCCAGAAACCCACTATGATATGGTAAGAGTGGGCGTGAGTACTTATGGCTTTTGGCCCAGCCCAGATGTGTATTACCAGCATCTACAATCGGTGGGCAAGCTTAAGGATACGCCAATGAGCCGTATCATCACCTGGAAATCAGATATTATGGACATTAAGCATGTCCCTAAAGGAGATTTCATAGGATACGGTACAGCTTTTCAAGCTACCCATGATATGGATATAGCTGTCGTCCCCGTAGGCTATTGCAATGGCTATCCCCGGGGGCAATCCAACCGGGGTTACGTACTTATTAATGGTCGAAAAGCCCGTATTGCCGGATTGATTAACATGAATCTGTTCATGGTTGATGTGGGCGACATTTCTAATGTACACGTTGGCGATGAAGTCGTACTGTTGGGCAAACAAAAGAACAACACGATCAACGTAAGTTCATTCACCAACTACTCGCAGCTGCTCAATAACGAAATGCTGAGCCGCCTGCCAACTGCAATACCCCGAAAAATTGTCCGATAAGAACTTATGAAGCAAGAACCTTTAGTATTGATAAAGTATGGTGGTAATGCCATGCTCAATGAAGAACTCAAAGCTGCCGTAGTAGCAAATATTAAGCAATTGCATGAGGCGGGTATCCGTGTTGTGCTTGTGCACGGCGGAGGTCCTTTCATTAAGAGTATTCTGAAAACGGTAGGGATCGAGTCGGAGTTCATCGGTGGTCACCGGAAAACTACGCCTGAAGCGCTTAAGTATATTGAAATGGCGCTGAAGGGTGAAGTCAACGGCAGCTTGGTTAATCTGCTTAATAAAGCCGGGCTGCAAGCCGTAGGTTTGTCTGGTAAGGACGGGCGTATGGTAACTGCTGTAAAGCGGTACCACGAGGTAACCGAAAATGGACAAACAGACCGTTTTGACCTCGGTCAGGTTGGTGATGTGACGAAAGTAGATACAAGGTTGCTGGATACGCTGCTGGAGCAAAACTTCGTGCCAGTTGTTACTTGTATTGCTTCTGATACCACGGGGCAGGATTACAATGTGAATGCCGACATGTTTGCGGGAGCCTTGGCGGGCGCGCTCGGGGTTCAGGATTACTTAGTGCTTACAGATGTTGATGGTTTACTTAAGGATATCAACGATCCTGCTTCTTTGATTCAGCGACTGACCCTTGATGAACTGCCCGGAATGTTTGGTACGGTGATTAAAGGGGGAATGATCCCTAAGTTAGAATCTTGCCAGGTGGCTTTGCAACATGGTGCCAGGCGAGCCCGCATTATCAATGGTACCAAGCCCGATACGATCGCCAGGGTCGTGCAAACTGATAACCATTCAATAGGAACAGAAATATGCTTGTAGAAGAAAAAACAACCAACGCGGCCCTTCACGAGGTCGACCAACAATACTACTTACCTACCTTTAAGCGTATGCCGCTGGCATTTAGCCATGGCAAAGGCGCCAAGCTTTGGGATGTAGAAGGCAACGAGTATCTTGATGCTCTCGCTGGCATCGCTGTTTGTAATCTGGGGCATTGCCACCCGCACGTGGTGAAGGCGCTACAGGATCAAGCTGCAAAGCTGATGCACATTTCCAATTTTTTCGTTAGTGAGCCTCAGGTGAAATTGTCTGAGCAACTGGTTAAACGCTCTGGTTTAGACCGGGTGTTTTTCTCCAATAGTGGCGCGGAATCGGTAGAAGGGGCGATTAAAATTGCCCGAAAATACGCTTATACCAACGGTCGTGGCGGCACTATTATTTCTATGGAAAAGTCCTTTCACGGGCGGACCCTGGCCACGATCGCAACGGGCAAGAAAAAGATGCAGCACGGCTTCGGCCCGATGCCGGGCGGTTTCCAAAAAGTACCCTTTAACGATATTGAGGCAGTCCGAGCTGTTATTTCAAAGGAAGTAGCAGCCATTATTGTAGAGCCCGTACAGGGAGAAGGAGGCGTTAATGTTGCCAAGCCCTGCTATATTCGTGCGCTCAAAGAGTTGTGCGATCAGGAAAATATTGTGCTTATCTTTGACGAAATACAGTGTGGGGTTGGCCGGACCGGCGAGCTCTTCGCTAAAGACCACTACGAAGTGCAGCCTGATATTATGACCCTCGCCAAAGGGCTGGGTAATGGGCTGCCTGTAGGCGCGATCCTGAGCAACGAAAAGGTGAGCAGCGCCATTGATTTCGGTGACCACGGTACCACTTTCGGTGGCAATCCTATGGCTTGTGCAGCGGGGTTGGCCACACTGGAGGCTATTGATGACGAGAACATCCTGCAGCAAACCCAACGCAAAGGATTTTGGCTAAAGGAAATGCTGGACGACCGCCTGGGCAGTCATCCTAAACTTCGTCAGATCCGCGGTCTGGGACTGATGATTGGCGTAGAGTTTGACTTTCAAACCAAGCCGGTTGTAATGGAAATGATGAAGCACGGCGTACTGGCTAATGCTACCGCAGATAACGTACTGCGTATGGTGCCGCCGTTGGTCATTTCTTACGAAGAACTGGAGCGGCTGGCAGATACTATCGTCAAGTCGATCCAAGCCTTAGAAGCCCGTGGTGAGCTGTAGAACTATCCATACAAACAATGACATCTACATATAAATGATTAAGACAGCAATTGTTGGCGCTACGGGCTACACCGGGTCTGAGCTGGTGCGCTTGTTGTACAACCACCCGGACGTTGAGATCCAAATGATTACCTCAGAAAGCCGGAAAGGAGAGCCTTTCTCAGCTGTACATCCCCACTTTGAGGGATTGGTAGACCATGTGCTGCAGCCCGCCGCTGCGGTTCTGGAAGCTGAGTTGGATATGGTATTCCTCGCACTCCCACACGGTGTTTCGATGGATTATGTGAAGGCTTACAAGGCTGCCAAGTTCAACATCGTAGACTTGTCGGGCGACTTCCGACTGTCTTCACCGGAGGTATATGAAGCTTGGTACAAAAAAGACCACTCCCATCCCGAAGGTTTCAAAGATGCTGTTTATGGACTGCCCGAACTGCATAAAGCTGCCATAGAAAAGGCATCGCTGGTAGCTAACCCTGGTTGTTATCCAACCAGTGCGATACTGGGGCTTTCCCCCTTAGTTGAAGCAGGCTGGATAGATCCGGCACACATTATTGTGGACTCCAAGTCAGGCATTACCGGGGCAGGGATCAAGGCAAAACCGACGACCCACTACTCTAATGTCAGTGATAATTTTAAAGCGTATGGGCTGAAATCCCATCGCCATACCGTAGAAATACAAGAACAACTGTCTGGTTTACGTACGGAGCCGCTTCAGGTACAATTTACGCCTCATTTGCTACCGGTAGACCGCGGTATACTTTCAACAATCTACTCTACTCCGGTTAAAGCAGAAGTGACAGATGAAAAGCTGAAGAAGCTTTACCAGGACTTCTATGCTGATGCACCGTTTGTACGTTTACGCAGTATTCCGCCAACGCTTAAGGACGTTCGCAGTTCTAACTTTTGCGATCTCTTCGTTACCTACGATGGGCGCACCAACCGAATTATTACCTTAGCAGCAATCGACAATCTGGTGAAAGGTGCTGCCGGGCAGGCGATGCAAAATATGAATCTGCAATTCGGCTTATCTGAAACACGTGGCTTCGTGTTCCTGCCACTGAATCCGTAAATCCACAATACTGCATGAACACCAATAAAGAAATGATAAGAAATTTAACGACTGTTCGGGGTATCAAATGCTGGGGTGCTCACGTAGGCATCAAGTCGATGCGGCGTGATCTTGCGCTTATCTATTCCGAGGTGCCTGCAAGTGCGGCTTGTACTTTCACTCAAAATGAAGTAGTCGCGGAGCCGGTAAAGCTGTCCCGTGAGCACATTAAGAGCGGTAAGGCCCAACTGATTGTCTGTAATGCCGGCAATGCTAATGCCTGCACCGGCGAACAGGGACGACTGGCCGCTGAAGCCATGGCCAAGTCGGCTGCTGAAGAACTGGGCATAGAAAAGGAATTGGTTATTGTGGCTTCTACTGGTTTGATAGGAGAGCCCTTTCCTACTGAAAATGTAGTGAAAGGCATCCGGGATAACATGATCAAGCTGACCGATGATGCCAAGGCAGGATCCTTTGCGGCTAATGCGATTCTTACAACGGATACTTTCGCTAAGGAGGGGTTTATGGACTTTGAGCTGGATGGGACTGCAATTAATATCGCAGGCATTGCTAAGGGATCGGGTATGATCCATCCCAACATGGCGACTATGCTGGGCTTTATTGTTTGTGATCTGGCTATTGAACCGAAGCTGCTTAACAAAGCGGTAAAGGAGTGTGTTGACCTTTCTTTCAATATGATCACCGTAGACGGTGACACCTCCACTAACGATATGGTCGCTGTACTTTGTAATGGTATGGCGGGTAACGAAATGATCACCTCTGAAAAGGATAAGGGATATCAGCTATTCCGGAACCGATTGGAAGAGATGATGATCCATCTGGCCAAGTTGATCATCTCTGATGCCGAAGGCGCTTCCAAGTTTATCGAATACCAGGTTGTTGGGGCTCCCTCTGATAAAGTAGCGCGGACACTAGTGCGGGAGATATCAGATTCTACGCTAGTCAAAGCAGCGATGTTTGGACGGGACCCGAACTGGGGCCGGATCGTATGCGCGGCTGGCAACGCAGGTATCCCCTTTGATTATGCTAGCGTTGATCTCTACTTAGGCGACAGCGAAACCCTGATTCAGGTACTCGATAGTGGTCAACCTATAGAATTCGACCGTAATCAGGTTAAGCGCCTGCTCCGGGAGTCTCACCTGCGGATTCGTCTTGATATGAATAAAGGAGACGGACAGGGTGTAGGATGGGGAGCAGACCTTTCTACGGATTATGTGATGTTTAATTCCGTATACACGACCTGATCTGACCTCCAAAGCAGAAAAGAATAACGGGCAGGTGTTGATTTGATCAGCACCTGCCTTTTCATATCGTTTACGCGACTTCCTTCAGCTTTTTCTTCAGGGCAAAGAGCTCGTCCCGAAATTGAGCAGCAGAAATAAAGTCGAGCTCCTTTGCGGCTTTTTTCATCTTGCGCTCCGTTTCCTCAATCATCTTTTCCACTTTATCGCGGCTCATATAGGCCAGCACAGGGTCGGCAGCTAAACTAGGCTCGTCCGGTTCTATGTATGCTCTCTTCTGATTGCCCCGGATATCAAGGATGGACTTCTTTGCCAATATTTCATCCCGGCTCTTGCGTATGGTCTGCGGTGTAATGCCGTGCTCCTCGTTATAGGCCATCTGTATGGACCGCCGGCGATTAGTTTCGTCGATCGTACTTTGCATGGAATTTGTGATTTTATCAGCGTAAAAAATCACAAGGCCATTCGAGTTACGGGCAGCCCGCCCGGCGGTCTGCGTTAGTGAACGGTTGTTCCGCAGGAAACCCTCCTTGTCGGCATCTATAATGGCGACTAATGAAACTTCAGGCAAGTCCAGCCCCTCCCGGAGCAAGTTTACGCCCACTAAGACATCGAACTCGCCCAGGCGCAGGTCGCGCAGGATTTCCACCCGCTCCATCGTATCTACTTCGCTGTGGATGTAGCGCACCTTTATGTTCATCTGCTGCAGATACTTAGTCAACTCCTCCGCCATACGTTTAGTGAGGGTGGTAATGAGTACCCGTTCTTCCCGGTCGATCCGCTGCTGGATTTCCTCCATCAGATCGTCAATCTGGTTCATACTCGGGCGTACTTCTATGGGAGGGTCCAATAATCCGGTAGGCCGAATAATCTGTTCGACCAGTTCCCCACCGGTTTGCTCGAGCTCGTAATCTCCGGGGGTCGCACTGACAAATACCACCTGGTTGATCAGGGATTCAAACTCTGGGAAATTGAGGGGGCGGTTGTCCATTGCAGAAGGCAGGCGAAAGGCATTGTCTACCAGGCTGAGCTTCCTCGCCCGGTCGCCTCCGTACATACCCCTTACCTGCGGTATAGTAACGTGGCTCTCGTCGATGATCATCAGGAAGTCGTCGGGGAAGTAGTCGAGCAAGCAGAAGGGGCGGGTGCCTGGCCGGCGGCCATCAAAAAAACGGGAGTAGTTCTCCACCCCATTACAGTAACCCAGCTCCCTGATCATTTCCAGGTCAAAAGTGGTCCGCTCTTTGATGCGCTTTGCTTCCAGAAAGCGAAGTTCCCGCTCAAAATATTTTTCTTGTCCATGCAGCTCATCCTCTATCTCGCGGATGATTTGGTTCATCCGGTCCTTAGGGGCGATGTAGAGATTGGCAGGAAAGATCGCAGCGGTCTCCATGGCCTCAATGCGTTTGCCTGTTTCCAACTCGATGCGATCAATGGTCTCAATCTCGTCTCCAAAGAAAACCACCCGGTAGCCAAAGTCGACGTAGGGCAGGTGGATGTCCACGGTGTCGCCCTTGACACGGAAGGTCGCGCGGCGAAAGTCCGTTTCTGTTCGCGAGTACAGGCTATTTACGAGGCTGTACAGGAAGTTGTTCCTGGAGATAGTTTGCCCTACTTTGATCCGGATAATACTGCTTTTGTAGTCTTCGGGGTTGCCCATACCATAGATGCAGGATACGGAAGCTACGATGATGATATCCCGGCGGCCTGACAGGAGGGAAGAGGTTGCCCTGAGCCGGAGCTTATCTACCTCTTCATTAATAGCGAGATCCTTCTCAATGAATGTATCGGTGGAGGAGATGTAGGCTTCTGGCTGATAGTAGTCATAGTAGGAAACAAAATACTCCACCGCGTTATCTGGAAAGAACTCCTTAAACTCGCCGTAGAGCTGCGCAGTCAGCGTTTTGTTATGCGTGAGAATCAGGGTAGGGCGGTTCAGCTGCGCAATCGCATTGGCCATGGTGAAGGTCTTACCGGAGCCGGTGACACCAAGCAATACCTGTGCTTTGTCACCCGCTTCCACACCTTGCAGGAGCTGTTCAATGGCTTGCGGTTGATCGCCGGTGGGGCTGAACGGGGATTGGAGGTTGAAAGGCATAGTTTAGGTTATAATTTATTGAAAGTCCTCTATAATACTCCGGATTTCAACAAGAAGACTGGCAAGGACATCTTTTACTGCGTTCCAGAGCATTTTATTGTCCACAGCTAAATAATAGAGTTATCCTGCATACCTGCCAATCGTTCGCCCTCAGCGCTTGCGTGCCACTAGCAGGCCATCTCTTATGGGCAGCAACAGATTATCCACCCGCTTGTCTGCCTGCAGGGCCGCATTAAAGGCGTGCAGCTTCTGCGTATCCGCATCAGTTTCCCGGAGGTCTGTAGCCACCTTTCCACTCCAGAGAACGTTATCAGCGATGATCAGCCCTCCCGCCTCAACCCGGTCAATGATCAGTTCGTAGTAATCCTGATAGTACTGTTTGCCGGCATCGATAAAGACCAGGTCAAAGGTGCCGGGCAGCTCGGGAATGACTTTCATGGCGTCACCAATATACAGCTTCACCTGCTCTTTCAGCCCTGCCTTTTCCAGGTATTTACAGATTAGGTATTCCAACTCCGGGTTGGCTTCAATGGTGCGCACTTGCCCGCCCTCTGCCAGCCCCTGCGCGAGGCAGATGGTGGCGTAGCCGGTGAAGGCACCAATTTCTAAAACAGACTTTGGCCGCTGCAGCTGGCTGAGGAGCCTCAACAATTGACCTTGCAGGGCGCCGGAAAGCATCTGTGGTGCCAGCGTTTTGAGGTGGGTTTCGCGTTCCAGCTCATAGAGTACAGGGTCGGGCGCTGTAGACCACTGCTCGCAGTATTCAAAAATATTGGCATCTAATCGTTGCATATTATCAGTAACAATTTGGCGGTAAGGAGGTTGCTTAATGCGGCCTGGTTAGGCCAGGCAGGTCCGCTTTGGTGGTTTAGGTAGAAATTCTTCGGTGAAATCCTGATAACGAAGGTCAACAGGATGATGCCTCACACCTTACGCCCATTGCGGGTTGAATAAATAGTGTTTTAGAAGAAGAGCAAATGCAGGTCAAAAAGTTTTACGATAGCGAGTAGAACAACGGCAATAAGGAGGCGGTGCGCCCATACATTCGCTTGTGGGTAAGTAGCTGCGTAGTGAGCAGTGGTAAAGCCACCTATGGTTTGCCCGACGGCCATTAGCAGCCCTACCTTCCAGTCGATAAGCCCTTGCCACTGGAAAATTAGAATAACCAGAAAGGTATAGGCGCCTACGACGAACACTTTGACGGCATTGGCATCTATCAGGCTGTACTTAGCATAGAGTACCATGACGGCCAGGAAGAAGACGCCCATGCCCATCTGAATGAAGCCACCGTAAAAACCAAGTGCGAGGTACAGCGGCAGGGCGATCCAGGGATTGGTCTGTTTACTGAGGTCTGACTCCCGCAGCCAGCGTTTCGGCTTGACTAAGATAACGACGAACATAATAACCATTAAAAACCGGAAGACACTTTGGAAGGCTTCATTACTCACATTGATGGCTACAGCTACGCCTCCGATCGCACCAAAGATGGTGAACAATATCGGCCAGCGGCTGCGGTATAGGTCCAGCTTGCCACCCCGAAAGAAGGCATAGGAACCCGCTGCGCTTTGGGTGAAAATCCCTACCCGGTTGGTACCATTGGCGAGGTTGCCAGGCAGGCCGAGCAATTCCGTCAGAATAGTCAGGGTTATTGCAGATCCATTACCAGCGAGGGTGTTGATACTGCCAGCCAGTGCACTTCCAAAAAATACAATGAGTAAATGTTGCCACGAAATATCCATAGCTGGCAAAGGTAGCGGTTTCCGGCTATGTACCGTTTATTTAGGTCAAACTATACAGACGATGAAATGGGGTTGCTACATTAACCTATTACATATAGTCTGACATCCCAATGTGTAGCAAACCACATCGTTATGCGTATATTATTGCAGGTAGGCCCGCAGCAAATCCATCTCCACCCGCAGGTGGTGGTGAGGATGGTGCTGAACATAGCGGAGCAAGCCAACCTCGGAGGCAAAAAAGAGTGTATCGTAGCGGATTACAGGCATTGGCTGTCCTTCCGTCATTTCCAGTACAACCTCCATAGCGTAAGCCTGGGTCGAATACGTACCGTAGGGTGTGGTGAGCACAGGCCCCTGGTCAATACTCCCGGTCGCAGACTGGGCATTCTCAGGCAGCAGGCTTGCCGGTACATTGAAATCACTTTTATTAAGTTGAGTGGAAAAGTAAAGCTGACCGGCTGTATCTACCGCCTCCGGGCCTGATACCCGTAAGGTGGACTCAAAAGCTGCACCGAGTCGGGTGCCTTTCTGAACATGATACAGAGCCCGGTTAATAGCGGTGTCTAAGGCCACGTAGATACTGTCCAGTTTGGAAAGGTTTACCGTATCACCGGTTTGCAAATCGATGTTGCGGCTTTGGTATACCCATGCATTACCGGTGGCCAGTTTAAGGTACTGATTGGCGGGTGCCGCAGGTACCGGAACAGGTGTTGGGTCAGGCGTAAGCACCTCCTTGCTGCAGGCCCAGGATGACAGAAGAAGCAATAACAAGGCTACACGGTTGAACATCATAGTGTGTTTTCTCGGTAATCAGTTCTTATTGATAGAGCCATTTAACCCTCATTTCGCTGGTTCAGGAGTTAAATATTAACACTTTTTCCTCCTGTTAATAAAAAAGCAGCTTTAGAGTGAGCATCCTTTGATAAGTACTGTTATGTAACAAAGCATTGATGATCAAAAGATTAAGTAATGAGAAGGGACGGCAGTCACGTATCAACACATGAACACGAAGATATTTTATCCTGGGCAGAAGCCCGTGAAGCACGACCGGTAGAGGTTCGAAACTTCAATGCTGAAACAGTGAAAGACCGGGTTCGCTTCCGTTTTCCCGGAGAAGAATACCCTGATGAATCAAATCTTGAATGGGGTCAGTTCTTCGATATTTTTGACCGGGAACAACTCGCGTTTCATTTTGAAGATATCGCAGATGAGGCACTGGAAAATCGAAACACCTACCAATTCAGGCTACGGTCAAATTAGAGTAGGCACAAAAAATAGTCTGGTTTAGTCAATCAGTTGTGTAGCGTCTTGCTGCACACCTCATTTTTTTTACTGCAGCTATTGGAGCCATAAATAAGTGCCAGACTATTAAGGCCATGTTTGAAGCTTCATGCTATTGAAAATCCAGGACCTATGGGACTCGTTTCACCTTTTGGGCATATTTGACCCCGCAATGCTGCTGGGCAGGCTTCGGTAAATGCGGTCAAAAAGGTTTAGCCGGACCCATAACGCCTTGATCTTCGTAACGATTCCACTCCAAACATAGCCTCTAAGAGGCTACCTAATCCTCGTCTTCTTCCCGAAGCCGTAAGTCTTGCTCGTCAATATCAGTATCTTCATCTTCCTGCAGGCCCTCAAGGCTGATCATGTTGTCATCATCAATATCGTCAATATCATCCCCGTAAAGGTCGTCTGCTTTATAGTCATCATCATCATCGTTGTCCAGGTCCACAGGTTTAATAGGTTTCGTGGTCGGCGATTTACGGATGACGCGTGTGATCACCTTATTCTTGGCGGGCTTTGGGGCTTTAGGCTTAGGCTGATCCTCATCCTCCTCTTCTTCCGCTTTGTTCAGCGAACGGGTAGATACAGGGGGCTGTATTTTTGCAGCCAGGCTTTTCGTGGTTGTTGGGACCGCCCTTAAGCGTTTCTTGTCAATGAGCTCTCCGGTGATGATACATACCCCGTACACTTTGTTGCGTATACGAATCAGGGCATTTTGCAAGTCCTGAATATACCGACGTTGCCGAATTGCCATGTTGTTGAGCATTTCGACATCACTGCCAGTACTGCTGTCGTCCATCCAATCTACACCATGGTCGTCACTAGAATTCTCTGCGATTTCCAGAATTTGTTCTTGCAGTGAATTCAGCTGTGTTTGTGCTCTTTCGAGCTTTGACTCGATAAGGGCTTTGAATTCTTCGAGCTCTGCATCTGAGTATCTTACAACTGTATTAGCCATCGTTCTAAGGTTTGCTGATTAGGAATAGTAGCAGCGCCACTATTTTGCGGGTGCAATCTGGAATATTCTTTTCAAATAGTCAAGTACCTTGATCAAATTGTCCTTGGTAGTATTCTAAATATACCGTTAACTTACAAAGTTTGTAGGATATTTTCCAGTACCGTAGCTTTGTCAAAAATAGGATGACAGACGAAGGGTACATTAAGTTTTCTGCAGATTGGACAAAAGCGGCAGCCTTCCCCGATGCGGAAATTGCTGAGCTGAACGATTTCCGTCAGATGTTGTACCGAATGGGATTAATCGGGGCTTACAATAATGGGATTGGGTTTGGCAATATCAGCCGGCGCGTCAAAAACAAGGGTTTATTCTATATCTCTGGTTCCAAAACGGGAAATCTTGCCCAGCTAAATGCCAGCCATTATGCACTGGTGACAGCAGTGGCAGCTGCTGAAAACCGTCTGAGATGTACCGGTCCGGTTATGGCTTCCTCTGAGTCAATGAGCCACGCGGTGATTTACGAAGAGTGCCCGGAAGTTAATGGCGTCATACATGTACACAACCTGACGTTGTGGAAAAAGCTGATGCATAAAGTGCCGACCACTGATGCATCCGCGCCCTATGGCTCTCCGGAAATGGTAGATAGCATACGGCAGCTGCTCCATAAAACAGACCTCAGGAAGCGCCGGATTTTTGTTATGGAAGGGCATGAGGAGGGCATTTTTACCTTTGGGGAGAATCTTGGGGCAGCGATGTCAGTACTTGAAGCTTACCTGTAAAAAAGGTGCCTCCGCGACAACGGAGGCACTTGACATACAATTAGAATCCCATGATAAAAAGTTACACCACTCTGTGGTGGAATTGCGTTATTGATTTAGTGTTTGATGAACGATGTGGCCACTTCCGTAATTGTATTGGAAGACTCGAATCTGGCGAAGAAGAACTATTTTTTGATAAACCCAGCAGATGGGGGCTATGAGCTGTATTTTTTGTTGTAAATTGTTACTTCAACTGGCATCTACCGTCTCAATAGGTGCACTCAATTTATTGTCTAAATTCACAAAACAACTGAACTATGTCTGTAAAGGCGAAATACCAACCTGTACTTGACCTTGGCGAAAAACTGAATATTCAGAACGGAAACGTTGAGGAGCTCGATGGCGTCCTCAAGGTAGGTGGTACTGCAAGCACACAATACCATAAAAACCTGCTCTGGGATAAAATCAAAGAAATTGGCGGGGATAACCCTTCTGATATTCGTGCGGATATCAAAGTCGGCACTGATGAATATTTTCACAAGCATACGGTAAAGGGTGGGGACAGCTTATCTAAGATTGCTAAGCACTACTATGGTGATGCGTCTAAGTATATGGTGATTTTTAATGCGAATACTGATCAGCTCAAGGATCCTAACCTTATCCACCCGGATCAGAAACTGACGATCCCTTTTCCAGCGTAAGCTGAGGGAGTGTTGACATAACAAGTGGCCGTGTTCTGACAAAAGAGCACGGCCTTTGTGTTTTACGGATACCTGGCAAAGGGTGAAGCCCTGGCACATTTCTTAGTTGAGCACCGTCTTTAAAATACTGTGGGCATTAATCTCAGGGAAATTATCGATGTGGTAGCGATAAAAAGCGAGTAACTTATCGAGTAAGTCCTGCCGCATACTCCGGCTCATCTCCACCTCGTGACAATTGGTGTAGTCGCACCGCAGTAACTGATAAAGCAACTGACTGCTCTGTTGTCCCATGTATTGGTGACCCGTAGCCTGAGACCCGGAAAAGACACCTTCCTGTAAGTCAAAGTAAGGCGTGTTTTCAGACCAATTGCCACCCGGAATGAAGCCCAGGTGGAAACTCAATTCTAACAGGAAGTGTAAATGCAGGTTAGCAATAGGGGCATCTGTGGTGTCCAGGAACTGAAAGGTCCGGAATAAAAATTTAAATAACCGTTGGTTCTCTTCGGGCTCCCGAATGGCCTTACGGGCTACCTCTGCCATAAATAAGCCCACTGCGCTTCTGCGCACTTCAAATGGAATAGATTGGTAAACGGCAGCGCTCTTGATTTCCCGAATGCGGTTAAGCCCCCTTTCGTTTTTATCGTAGGCGACCATATCCACCAAAGACATGACTTGCAATAGCCCGGGGCTAATCCTGGCTTTTTTCTGGCGTACGCCAGGGACCAGGTAGCTGCGCATGCCCCGTTCCTCTGTAAATATATCCACAATAACGCTGGACTCACTGTACTTGATCGATCTGAAAATGATGCCTCTGGTCTTAATCAGCACTTTACCGTTTTTTTCATTGGGAAGGTACGCTAATTCATCGAAAAACTATCCTGACTTATCCATAATACTGGACAGGTGCAACCTTCTGTGCTTACCTTCGTCTATATAAGTAAGCAACAGTCTCACCAACTGTTGTAAAAACATCCGACTTAAAATAAAATCATGAAAGCTTTAAGCTTAACCGTCCTTTCCCTGGGACTGAGTGCTATTCTTTTAGCATCAGCGTCGCCTCCTGAAGTCCCCGAATCCTCGTGTATTGTAGCACCAGTGCTCACTCAGCGTTTGCCAGGTGGCAGCTGGCAAGGTCAGGACGCTACCGGCGAGGCGATCACCCTCATTTTCTACAGGAACGGTCTTGCACAGTGGAGCCACGCAGGCGCTTCGTCTGCCAGTGTTGAACTTTACGAATGGCAGGCCATTGCTGGCAATGAAGGGTGTGCGTTTCTAAAGCTGACAGACATGCAGTCGGGCCTGGCGAGTACCTACGTAGTTGATCTCGTTAGTAATCAGCTGCAACTGGTCGCTGATGGGGCTCCAAAAGTGGCACTCAAGCAGGTGAAAGTTGAAAAAAAATACGAACGCCGCCGCATGCTCAATGGCTCCTGGGGGAATACAACTTATCCTTTCGAGGTTTCCCTGGAACGGGCACCGGATATGAAAAAGGCTTTTCTGCAATATAGGTTTTCGGAAGATGGCTCATTCGTCCGCCAGCTGGGAAATCAAAAGCGTGAAGTTCAGGAAGAAGGCACCTATCTGGTTAGTGATGATAATGACTATGTGCTTCTTCTGTTTGATAATGGTTGCATTACCGTAGTGGCGCTAAAGTATTTGCAGTTGGATGAGTTGGTCCTGCAGCATGTTTTACGCTGTGAAGATCCCGCCTTTTCAACGGGGCGAAAAGACTTTTACTTCAATAAGCTTTAAAAGAATAGCTAAAAGATATTTCCTGTTTTAGAATTTCGGCTTGGCCACGGAAGGACTATCCTTACCGTGGCCAACTTTTTCAGGGCATTTTGCTAAACACCTTTACCATCCCCTGCGCGGTCCTTTCGTATATCCGGTTACCTTGAAACCAGATTTGAGCAGCGTTGGTCGTATCTGCCTGCCATACCCGATCCAGCAGCGTTGCAGGGTTATAAGCCCGAACTAGCTGTTCTTCGTACAAAATCAGGTTGCTACCCTGTACCTGAAGCCTCTTGACATCCGGGTAGGGCAGGAGCTGATGAAATTGCCCGAAGTTGTCAAACACATAAATCCCCTGCCCCGGACAGTTAAGGTAGACGATGTTATTATTTGCGAGTAGTTGTACCGCTTTAGGCGGTTCATTCAGTAGAGCACTTAGGTTGTCGCTCTGCACTAGCACTTCGCTATTCTGACCTACTTTTTTCAGTCTAAAGGCCGCCTGATCATAGACCCAGATGTTGTTATCTGTCGCCAGTCCAATAGCGGTAGCGTTAAATATGCCTGCGGTGAAGAGTTCCAGCAGGGCCGTTTCGTTCATGGTCCGATCCAGTATAGCTATAACTTGCAACTCCGGGTAAAACAAGAGTAAGTTGAAAGGATCAGTCGGGTCAATATACTGCAGCCCGCCCCGGGTATTGTTATTGAAATGAAACTGTTCTCTTCCGTCCGGGCCATATTTATACACCCGGTTATTGGCATCAATAGTATAAACCTGTTGCAGCTTGTCCGTAGTAAAGTCCCGGCAAGGCTTTGGCAAAGTGTGCAGGTACTTTTTATCTTCGTCTTCAGCGCGACTCAGTGCTTGGGTGTCAATTGGTGGTTCAATAAAGGTAATCTGCTTAACCCCGAAAGGACAGCCGACTCCCCAGCTCTCCAGCCCAAGCATTAATACAATCACCCAAAGGTTACCTATCCCCAAATACCTGGTCCTGCTCATTTTCGAAAAATGCTAAAGTGACAGAATCACCGTCAAAGACGGCATAAGAGTTGGAGTACAACCACTCTCCGAGGTTAATATAACGACTGTGCCCATTCTTTAGCGTGTACTCGATGGGTAAGTGTCGATGTCCGAATACGAAATAATCGATGGATTCGGTTTCGAGCTTCCGGTTGGCGTAAGTAATGAGCCATTCCCGTTCTTCTCCCCGGAAGTATCTCTCTTCCGGATGGTCTGCCGCCCGGCTGCGCTGTGACCAGTAATTGGCAAGCCCAATGCCTAAATTGGGATGCAAGCGCTCAAACAGCCATTGGCAGGCTGGATTGGAAAAGACCTTTTTGATGCGCTTGTATCCGTAGTCTCCTGGGCCAAGCCCATCACCATGCCCAATAAGGAATTGTTTGCCCATGATCTCCCGCCGGATGGGAGCACGGTAAGTCGGAATGTCGAGCTCCTCCTCGAAGTACCGAAAAATCCACATGTCGTGGTTGCCGGTAAAAAAGTAAATAGGAATGCCCTGATCACGGAGTTCAGCCAGCTTGCCCAGCAAGCGGACATGACCCTTTGGGACCACGGTCCGGTACTCAAACCAAAAGTCGAAAACATCACCAACGAGGTAAATCGCCGCTGCGTCAGCCCGGATTTCCTCCAGCCACCGAACAATTTGCTTTTCGCGCTCAGGGCTCGTCAACCGGCCATTGATACCCAGGTGGAAATCAGAAGCAAAGTATACTTTCTGCATAGGTTATTTTCTGCCCCGACAAAAGTAAACAAAACTCATAGGAATCATCAAGTCTACTGTTTCTCCATCACGGTCCCGCAGTTGTTGCAAGTGCGCAGTTCCTCAGAGGCCATGAATTTGTTGATCGCAGCCTTGAGTTGCGTCACAATATCCTCCAGGGGGAAAGACTCCTCGTGCAGTTTGTGGTTGCAATTTTCGCAAAACCACATGAGTTTGTCCATTTCCCCGTCATTGCGATACCGCTCAATGACGAGCCCTATTGTATTTGCTGGCCGTTGTGGCGAATGTGGGATATGTGGCGGCAGCAAAAACATTTCGCCTTCCCTGATCTGGATAGCTTCAGGCTCGCCAGATTCGTTGATGATCTTAAGCGTGATGTCGCCCTCGATCTGGTAAAACAACTCCTCGCCTTCTTCCCAGTGGTAATCCTTACGGCCATTAGGGCCTCCAACAACCATGACGATGTAGTCCTCATTGCCTTTGTAAACCTGTTTGTTGCCAACGGGCGGTTTCAGTAAATGGCGATTGTCATCTACCCATTTTTGTAAGTTGAAAGGTTTGGCTAGTGGCATAGATTATTGTTTGTATGAAATTCTTTAAATTTGAGTTTGGCTAAAAGGTGTCAGACAAACTCTACAGCCGGAATATACAAAACACACTCCATGAACTTAGACTTGAAAGGGAAAAATGCCCTTGTTTGCGGCAGCAGTAAGGGAATCGGAAAAGCCGCTGCCTTTGAACTGGCAGAACTGGGTGCTAATGTAACCTTGGTTTCCCGCTCCGTTGATAAAATGGCGGCCCTCACAAAAGAAATGGCCCGCGGAACCGGGCAGCAGCACGATTTTCTGGCCGCTGACTTTACAGATACTGACGATTTGCGCAAAAAGGTACACAGCCTCACTGCAACTAAGCCTATCCATATCCTCGTTAATAATACGGGCGGCCCCCCCAGTGGCCCCATTCTGGAAGCTGAACCGGAAGCGTTTACGAAAGCCTTTACGGCTCACCTCATCTGCAATCACCTTTTGGCGAAAGCCGTCTTGCCTGGCATGCGCAAGGAGGGGTACGGGCGCATCATCAATGTGATTTCTACTTCCGTCAAAGCCCCTCTACCTGGTCTTGGGGTCAGCAACACGGTGAGAGGTGCAGTAGGGAACTGGGCCAAAACCCTGGCCAATGAAGTTGGTCCTGATGGTATTACTGTAAATAATGTGCTGCCCGGGGCTACCAGCACCGGCCGGTTACAGGAAATCATTGAGAAAAAGGCAGCGCGTACCGGATCGTCTCAGGAAGCGGTTATTGCTGCTATGCAAAGTAGCATACCGCTGCAGCGCTTTGCTGACCCTGAAGAGATCGGTGCCGCTATTGCATTCCTGGCCACCCCGGCTGCCGCCTACATCACCGGGGTAGCCCTTGCTGTGGATGGAGGGCGGTTAAAAAACATGTAGGAAAAACCACGACCATGCGATACCTGTTCCTATCTGTGTTTTTATTGCTGCTGCTCAGTTGCCAGCGGGATGACACCTCATCAGCAACAGAGCGATTCCTGCCTTTTACTTACGAAGACGCTGACTTTATCGCCCCTAAAAGCGGACAGGTCTGCCTGCCGTCTTCCTACTTCAATGACACCCTCCGGCAGTACCCGGTCCTCTATATGATGGATCAGCAGAATCTCTTTTTCGACAGCCTGGCCTACGGAGGCACATCCTGGCAGATTCACCGGACCACCGATAGCCTCTCAGCAGCGGGGCTCATGCCGGAAGTGATTATTGTGGGTGTCAACCATGCCGGTGAAAAGCGGTTTCAGGAGTACCTGCCGGAAAAGCCCACGGTACCATTCGATAGCCTATTACAGGTGCGGGTGGGCGGAACCGCCTTTTCGGATGCCTACCTGCAATTTCTGACACAGGAGCTTAAGCCCTACATCGATCGTACTTACCGGACCAAGCCCGGGACAGCAGATACTTACATCGGAGGCTCCAGTATGGGCGGGCTGATTTCCATGTATGCGGTTTGCGAGTATCCGGATGTCTTCGCGGGAGCACTTTGCTTATCCACGCATTGGCCCGTCTCGCGGCAGGATGATACTCCGGAGGTTGCCCACGCTATTATCGATTACTTCGCTGCTCATTTGCCGGAAGGCAAGCGCTGGTACTTCGACTATGGTACGGAAGGCCTCGACCGCTTCTACGCGCCCTATCAGCAACGGGTGGATTCTATACTGCAGGCGCAGGGCTATCAGGCCGGGCAAAACTGGATGACGCAGGCCTATCCGGGGCATGATCATAAGGAGCGCTACTGGCGGGAGCGGGTGCATCTGGGGCTGCGGGGCGTGGTTCAATAGTGTTATCGGTTTACGCGTGTGCTCAGCAGGAAGAAGAAAGGGGGGCGCAAATGCAGGATTTAGAACTCTTGAAGTAAAAATGGCTTAAAGTACTGTTAGAGATGAGGCACCAAGTTATCTGGAGCTAGCTGAGTTTATTCAGTTTGCAGGAGCAAATGTTCAGGATGACCTCCATCAGCTATGGAGGCGAATAGTCTTTAATATTTTAGTTTCAAACACTGATGATCACCTCCGGAATCATGGATTTATTTTGACAGATAAGGGCTGGAGCTTGTCCCCGGTCTTTGATATCAATCCATCAATTGAAAAATCAGGATTATCTCTTTGCATCGATATGGAGGATAATTCGCTTGACTTAGACTTGGCAAAAAGTGTAGGGGCTTTTTTCCAACTTGGGCCCAGACAAATGAATGAAATTATTAGTGAGGTACAAAAGGCAGTCAGGAAATGGAGCGCTGGGGCTAACCAAATCGGCATTCCCCCTTCCCAACAAGAACTCATGCGCCCCGCCTTTATAGTGTGACAAAAATAAACAGGCATTCTTTTTAGGGCAAAGAATTAAGGAACTCACTTAAAAAGGATTGTTCTGTCCCTAGTGGCTCAAGTCCTAAATCCTTGACAATCCAAGCCTTGCCCTTTTGCCCGCTGATGTAACCTGAAAGCCTCGCTGTAGCTTCGGCTACGCCTACGTTTCCAGGCTCCACCAGCGAACAAAATTCCGGCGGCTTAATTATCAGAGACTTAGAACTTGAGCCACTAGTCCTTTGCCAGAACGAAGATTTGTTTTTGGTGCCCCTTCAGCTCGTGTGTATAACAAATTGCACAAAACAGAAAGTGACCACTGGCTATCAATACTAGGGGGCAACCCTCTGCATTTAAGCGCGATAGCTGCTGGGGTAGAGCTTCCCGCTCTGCTCCAGCTTATCCACGAATGCTGCCAGGCTATTCAAGTAGTGCAATTTGTTATGCACACCTTCAGCTCTAATCCCGTCGCCTTATTCAAAAAAATGCCTATTTTTCCCGAAATAAAACCAATAACCGATCACATGCAACGTATGACGATCCTGCTGCTCCTGACCCTGTGGAGCACCTTCCTGTTTGCCCAATCCCCCCTGCAACGCGTAGAGCCCCCCAGCTGGTGGGCAGGTATGAATAACCCTGAGCTCGAACTCCTGCTTTATGGGGATAACCTGGCGCAGTACAAAGCCACCCTGAGTGATTACAAGGGCGTGAAAATCACCTCCACCGTGCGGGTGCAGAACCCCAATTACTTATTCGTCAAACTGAAGCTGGCCGAAGGCGTAGAGCCGGGTACGTTTCAGGTGCGGCTACTGGATGGGGAAGGAGTGATTGCTTCCTATGACTATGAGCTGCGGGAGCGCGAGCCGGGCTCCGCTATGCGCGAAAGTTTCACGCCGGCGGATGTGATGTACCTGGTCACACCTGACCGCTTCGCTAACGGCAACCCAGATAATGATGCGGTGGCGGGCATGATGGAAAAACCGGACCGTGACTTCAAAGGCGGGCGCCACGGCGGTGATATTCAGGGCATCATCGACCGGTTGGACTATATCGATGATATGGGTTTTACTGCCATCTGGCTCAACCCGGTCCTGGAAAACGATATGCCGGACTATTCTTACCATGGCTACGCTGCCACCGATTTCTACAAAGTTGATCAGCGCTTCGGCAGCAACGAGGAATACCTGGACCTCATTCAGCGGGCGAAGGATAAGGATATCAAGATCATTATGGACATGATACTGAACCACTGTGGCTCAGAGCACTGGTTTGTTAAGGATATGCCTACGGATGATTGGGTGAACTTCGGTGAAGAATATACCAACACTTCCCACCGACGGAATACCGTACAGGACATCCACGCTTCTGAGTACGACAAGCGTATGTTCTCCGATGGTTGGTTTGTGAAAACGATGCCTGATTTGAATCAGCGTAACGCACTCTTGTCTACCTACCTTATTCAGAATACCATCTGGTGGATCGAATATTCGGGCCTCTCCGGCATACGTATGGATACCTACCCGTACCCCGACAAGAACTTTATGACTGATTGGACCTGTGCCGTTCAGGCAGAGTACCCCCATTTCAATATTGTAGGCGAGGAGTGGGTGACCAATCCGGCCATTGTATCCTACTGGCAGGAAGGCAAAGATAACCACGACGACTATACTTCTTGTCTGTCGAGCCTGATGGATTTTCCTGTTCAGTTTGCACTGACACAGGGCCTGGTGCAGGAAGAAAAGCAATATGGCAGTGGCCTGATTGAACTGTATAAAATGCTATCTCAGGACTTCCTCTACGCCGATCCCTACAGCCTTGTGACCTTTCCGGACAACCATGATATGGACCGCTTTTACACTCAGGTAAATGAAGACCTGGGCCTCTTCAAAATGGGCATTGCCTATATCCTTACCTTGCGCGGTACGCCTCAGCTCTACTACGGCACCGAAATACTGATGGACAACGAAGGTGCTCCGGGCGACCATGGGATTATCCGCACCGACTTCCCCGGCGGTTGGGTTGGCGATAAGGTCAATGGTTTCACAGGTAAGGGTCTTACCAAAGAACAGAAAGAAGCGAAGGCCTACATCAAAAAGCTGCTTAACTGGCGCAGAACCAATGAAACCATCCACCACGGCAAGTTGATGCAGTTTGTACCGCACGAAGGGGTCTACGCGATCTTCCGCTACACGGATACCGGCAAGGTGATGACAGTTATGAATAAGAATGTGGAAGCCAAGACGTTTGCGCTGGACCGCTTTGCCGAAATGCTGAGCGGTACGAGCCAGGGCAGGGACGTGATCAGTGGTAAGACTTACCCGACGAGTGGAGAGGTGGAGTTGCCGGGTAAGTCGACGCTGGTGTTGGAGATTGAGTAGACTTAGCGCACAAACTGCATCAATGGCCCATCCACCTCCGGATCATCAGACAGGATCAAATCCCCGTTTTCAAAGCTATAGTCAAAGGTGATGGTGGTAGGTGCGCCGCCGTTAAAAATGAGGTTTTCTACGGTGACGGTTTGGTCAACGGTGTTCTGCACGAATGGATAGCTGCCAGAGTCAGGCACATAAGCGAGTGTATCTCCATCTACCGTGCTTTCGACAGTAATTAAAGCGGCCTCCGGGTCAAAGCCCCAAATGTGTTCCCCTGGCTGCAGCTCCGGGACTGTTGGCTCACACAAACAGGTGACCGACACTAAGTTCCAAGTCCCTTCGAGCGCCAAAGGCTGAGACGTGTCCTCTTCTTTATTGCAGGCGCACACCAACAATAAAGCGGTAAACAATCCAAAAATGCGATTTTTCATAGCTTATATTTTTAAGTTCACCGTTAGGACGAAGGCAGGAGGCGGAAGAGTTGGGCATAAAAAGCAAAAACTGTACTTTTAGTAGCTGAAAAACCAGCACACCATGATCGCTACCCGCCATTTCGCTTTGTTTGGAGCTATAGCAGCCCTTACCTATCTCGCCGCCGCTTGCAGTGAAGAAAAACCCGAGCAGCCTGCCTTCAGCTCGGATAATGTACAAATCGTCAAAGCCCCCATCAACCCCAACGGCGACAGCGAGCTCGCCCTGCTCATGCCCGCCATGTACGAGGAAGCCGACCGTATGAATAAAGCCATCGAGCGCGGCGAGCAGCCTGAGATCACGCTGGACTAGTACAAGATACTGACCGCAGAGGCGACCGAACCGGAAAAAGCCGCCTCTGCCACTTACAGGGTGCACGCCCAGTCCTATCTGCAAACCTTGAAAGCACTGGAAAATGCTGAATTGGCGGAAGCCAAACTCTTGTTCAACGACATGGTCGACAGCTGTATGGGCTGCCACAGTGCGCTATGCCCGGGGCCTAAGGCGAGGATCAAGACATTATACTGATGACAACTCGAAGGGATTGGCAACTGTTTTTCGCCCAAAGCGGCGGAGCAGCTGGGCTTCGTTGTTGATGTCTAAGTGCTCCGCTTTGATGATTTCGCGGACACGGGGCTGACCAAGCCCGGGAATGCGGATAAGGAAGAAAGGCCAGAGTGACTTACTTTTATAGACCTTGTCCAGCTTCGGAAAACCAACGATGGGGTAGAACTCGTCAGACCGGGCTTTGAATGCTTCGCTGTAAGCGAAGGTCCATTCGCCATCCTCGCAGCTAAGTTTTCCCACTTTCAAACCCTTTAAAAATAGGGTAAAGCGCTGCTCTTCCTCTTTGGGGAGGTGGAGATTAGAACCGGTGGACTGGTCTTTTTGAAATAGTTTGCGCAGCTTATCCAACAGGGTAGATAGGAGACTCACCATGATCTTGAAATTTACAATACTTCCTGGTGCCGACTGATATGAGCAATCGTTTGCTTGAGGTAGTTGGGATTTGAAAATAGGCTCCTCTTTCGGTCATTCCAGCTATTGAGTTTTTTCTGTATAAAGGCAGGGTCAAGCGTATCGTTCTCCCGCGCGATAAAGTCTACAGAAGACAATAACTCGAGAGAGAAGTCGGAGTAGAATCCATTGAGATAATCCTTCGTCTTTCCAGCGATTTCGGTCAGCTCTACGTCCCGCTCTATGTAGGTCTTAACATCTTGATAGCCTTCTCCAATAAGTGTCAATGGTGCAAAAGGTTTTTTACTCATGTCACTGTAGCCCATTAGGTAACTACCATTCAGTTTATTCAGGAGAAACCGGACTTTTCCCGAGTAAGGCCCGTAAAAGTAGGGCTGGTACTCTAACTTTAAGTGTTGCTTTGCGCCAAATCGCTGAAGGAAGTAACACACTTTTTCGCTGGAAAATTCAGATACGTATTCGCCCTGACTGACTAGATCGTAGAGGACGCTTAGGAGGAGGGCGCGGGAGGGGGTTAGGGTGTTATATGGCATAATTACCGTGAATTTGTTTTTTTATTTCGTGTGAATCTTAGATGTTTTATACCAATTGAAAAGAGGATCAAAAAAGCAAAGATCAGTTATGGGAAGCCTCTTCCCCGTACCATTCTCCTGTCTCTACCCATACCTCGTAATGGTATAGCCATGTACAAATTGAGGGAAATAAATCGTGCTGTATTTTCATTCTAGGCTTCCACTCGAAGTTTTGATGCTTATATAAGCAGAGACTGCCATCATCCCAAAAGTGGTTTCTTTGGCTTATTTCCGGTTCATCAATAAATATCTTTATAGTCCTGTAACCCTTCTTCTTCGGGCGGCATTCAATCCTTAGTCTATATTTCCGAAAGTCTTTAATCGTCTCCTGCCCATTGTGATGAAAGGATATGAGCCCCATTTGGAAATTCCAGGTGTACCGGTCAAATCGTCTGTTGGCTTTTTCCGTAAGGTCATGTATGAACCCATCCTTCTCCAACTCACGCAAGCCTTGACTTTTTGCGGTTCTGTTAAAAGTTTTGGCTACCATACACCCCTCCCTTACTTTTTGCCATCAATCTTGATTTGGAGCCGGTTCCATTAGCAACACCGATAAGAAGTGAGCCTTCTTTTTCAGCATCTGCTATTGATTTAGCTTCACTTTTCTCTTCTTTTTCCCCCAGCGGGAAACGGATTCCTAAATGTTTCTGCCAAAGCTTGCTTGCTTTTTCTTGGCAATCAGCTTCCAGTGCGTCCTTCGCGTCAGCGATGAAGTTCCTAAGTGTAGAAAAGAAATTTCTTTTGAAGGTATCATCGTACTTGCTCAGCAAATCGTCCTTTGGAGTGGTCGGCATTCTACACGACCAGTAAGCTGACAAAGTGGTATCGATACTCTTGAGCGTTTCGTAAATGGCGATGTCCTCTCTATCATCAGCTTGAAGGCACTTTTCTGTCAATACCATCATAATCAAGCCGGAAGGCATGTTGTTTCTTTTATGGTCACCCCAACCTTTTAGGTATCTTGATACTCGGACCATCTGCTCGTTTTTAACATCTTTGAACCACTCAAGGAACTCTTTGGGGTCGCTCAATTCCCAGCCCTCGTTTTTTACGGCTAGATGAGGATGCTCATCTTTTGCAGTTTTGTAGTAAACAGGAAGGTCAATATGGTAATCACCACCGTAAATAACCCTAATACATTTTTTGCGATGCTCCTGTCCTCCTTGGGTATGTCCTTCAACTGCCTGATACACCCATTTCTGGACTGTAGTTGCACTGACATCAGGCTCCCTGAGAAAATAAACTCCATCGTCTAAGTCGCATTCATCATCCTTAGTCTTAATCATTGTCCTCATTTTATAGGAGCCCTGAATGAAAAAACAAGGAACATATTCTGGATGATTATCTGCAAAGTACTTTGTTATGCGCTTCCTTAGAATGTCTTTTGCATCGCGTAGGCGATTCTTTTTAGACTTATTGATTTGAAGTTCATCGTTGTACTTGATGAACAGGTTGTTACAGTTGGCCATATTCTAATTTGGTTTTAGGGTGGATAAAACGGATGTGTTGAAAAACGTAGAGAGTTCTTCTCTATGCTCGGGCCTTGTGGTGTACAATGTACCTTGAGTATTACCCAACATCATTAAGGTATCCAGCGAGGCAGTACTCGCTAAGTCCATGTCTATATCTTTAGAGTGTTCTTTGGACAGTTGTTTGGGAGAAGGAATTCTAAAGTAGCTACCTTGGGGAGTTGTACTACTGATGATTTTCTGAGCAAAAAAATCGGTAAAGTAACTTTGACCATCTAATGTGGTCTGAAATAAGCGATCCTTCCATTTTACGAATGACCTTTTGCGACTGCCCTTAAAACGCCATCCATTGGGCTGCGCAATACTGGCTATCGAAAGTACTTTGTACGTAGAATAAGGTTTGTCAGGACCGACAAAGTGATCTAAAGCCTCTAAGACACCACACAGCGTAGGATTGTTAGCCCATAATCCTCCATCTGCGAACAGGCCTTGTAAGTTTGGGTGGTCGATTTTCGCTAGTGGGAAATATGTGGGAGCAGCGCTAGTTGCCAAGGCTACATCCACCATGTTCAGATTGCCGTCCCGGTAATAATTTCCGAATGGTTTTTTAAAGACAATTGGCTCTCCTGTGGTTAGGTTGAAAGCTGGGATGCAGAGGTGTGTTTTTGCATCCGCCATTATTGTTTGATCGCCCAGAAACTCATTGAGCGCAGTTTTGAGCTGCTTATCCGAATATTTTCCTCCCCATAAGACTTGCCTTAATCCTCCGAAACGCCGTTTTAACCAGGTGTTATCGGGGAATATTTGTGCCCCCCTGTCGGCATAAAAATTAGCGATTGCTTCTGACGACTTACCAAGGGAAAGTGCTAACGCGATGAGACCACCTGTGGAGGTGCCGCAAATTAGGTCGAAATGCTTATACAGCGGAGCTCCGAATCTTTCTTCCAGATGCTTTAGGACCGTAGCGGAATAAAGCCCTTTTATTCCACCACCATCAATCGAAAGAACTTTAAACGATTTTTCCATTGGCTGAAATCTGAGGTTGTTCAAATGTTTTGTTTCCAAACCTCATTTAGCCAACGATTAGTTCCAACTAAACCTGTTTTTTTTCTTTTTGTCTATTTTTTTTGTGTTAAACTATCTCCACCTCCAATAACTGACCCGTATCCACCCCCAAAATATCCACCACATTCACCATTATGCGGTTACCCGTCTTCTGATGCTCGGTTTCAAACCAGTGCTCGAGCAACGCTTTAGTGGAGCGGGAAGCACCGTGGTAGTTATTTTCTCTCCACTCCGCAATCTTCACCCGTACGCTGTGCACCAATGGCGGCAGCAGTTTTTCCTGAGTATTATTGAAAGCATCAAGCTGAGATTGCGTAGGAGCCCAACGTTGATCTGGCGCGCGAGTTATGAAAGGTTTGTTATTTGGCATAAGCTAGGGTTGATACAAAAGAAAACGACAAAACAATAAAACGCAGTAGCCTGAGCGAGCGAGGTTAAATCCCTTCCTTGGTATTCCGCAGCAGCTCCCGTACATCTACATCCAGCACTTCTGCAATCCTGAACAGAGATTCCATACTTGGCTGCATCGTGTTTGAGCACCAGCGCGATACAGTAGACCTGTTGTAGCCCAACTGATTAGCCAGCCAGGTACTGTTCCTGTCCTGTTCCGCGAGAACGACACGTATCCTATTGTATTTACGCATAATAACATAGATACATAACTCCGGGAAATTATGAAGTGCAATAATCTATATGTTGCTTAAAAAGCGCTTTAGTTGCTTTAAAAGAAACATTTGTTTATATTTGAAAAGTCCAATTGTTAACCCCACAGATCAAATAGTGTAAAGGGAACCTAAAACCGGTAAAAATGCTTCTAACTATAGCTATCTATGTGCTGTCTCCCGCAATAGCGACTATTGCAGGAGTGGCAATTTATATGTATTTTAAAGATCATAATCCACCCCTTCAGCATCGATCCCGAACTCCTTTACAAAACCGCCGCATCCTCCCCACTACTGAAGTAAAAACAACAAGAGCGGGCCCGCTGCTGCAGGTCCGCTCTTGTCCATTTCCCAATATCTTGAAAGGGTGTTAATCCACCACAATCATGCGCTGCGTGGCGCGGGCATTGGCGGTTTCTACGGTGTAGAACAGCACACCACTGCCAGCCAGGCCACTGCGGTTGAGTTGCCACTGCTGTTCGCCGGCATCATAATCATTTTCCTGTGCGAGCAGCACCTTGCCCGTCAGGTCCGTCACCGTCAATCGTGCCCAGCCAGCTTCCGGCATGCGGAAATTGATGGTCGTAGCCTCCCGGAAAGGGTTAGGCTGATTTTGGTACAGTGCAAATGCGGATCCGGACGGACCTGCTGCCTGCTCAAAGACCAGGCCCAAGTCTGAAACCTGCAGACCGTTGCTATAGGCTTCTGCCTTTATCTTTTGTTCGCTTAGGGAGAGCGCCTGGCTTAATTGTACGGGCTGCTTCGCCTGGAATGTAAGGAAGAATGCCGGCTCATCCGCTTCTGCCTCAAACCCGGTCGGCTTCACCCAGCTCGTAGTGATTTGCCCTTCCGCTTCGAAGATGCCAAAGTGGTCTTCTGTCAAATTCGTCAGACTGCCAGGTTTCATGCCCTGGAAATCCAGGGATTTAGTATCGTAGTTTAGACCAAGCTGGTATCCATCCAGGTTGCTGATATCTTCAGCCGAAACGGGGATGTCATAAACCTGACCGGCTTCGAGTTTCATGTTTTGCAGTTGGAAAAGCGTCAGGCTACGCTCGTCCACTTCGTCAGATTGGAAGCCGCTCGGCAGGGCATCACCGGTAACGTCTGCTACTTTGATGGCGATAAACTGCAGATCCATATCATCGGAAAGGACATCTTCAACGGTGATGATCTCCGGGAAGTCTTCGCTCTGCGGTTGATTTGTCTGAAAACCATACTTTGCATCTACAAAGCGCCAGGAGAAGTTGTTGGGGAAGAAATCGGCTTGCCCCAGAATAACCCGGCGGATATAAATCTGATCCAGTACAGTGATCGTCCCGCTGCGGTTGACATCCGCTGCGATCTGCCTGTAAGGGCTGTCCAGGTTGATGAGGCCCAAGATGTGCTGCTGGATGCGAATAAGGTCTGCAGTAGAAACACCATTAGTGATGTCATCGTCCCGTTCCATACCGATCATACTAACATCGCATGCGGGAACGCCCCAGAAGTCGAAGCGACCCTCGTCGTTCGTCATCAGGTTCATCGGGCCAGTGGTGTTGATCACATTGACCATTACGGAAGGCACGGCTACTCCGGATTCTGTAAGCACCTCCCCCGATATATCAGAGGTCATGTTATCACAGATTTCATCGTGGCTCATGGCTTTGAATACCTGATCCTGCATCAGCTTGATATTGGTATTTTTCATGAGCACATCGTGCAGAGTCGAATTCTTAACCCAGGCCTTTTCCGCATCCGTTAATACAGGGTCATTCTCATAGAAAAAGCGGTCACCGTCGCGAAGGTTAGAGAATTGTGTTTCCATGATACGGTTTACCGTTTCACCGAAGATAGCGCCGGATTCCGGCTCTTCTGCCAGCATACCTACCCATGGGTCTAATTCATCGATATCACCGTATAAACCAATTAAACGAGCGTAAACCTCCTGGTTGTTATTGAGCTGTTGGAAAAAGGAATATCGATTCAGCCCAAAGGTCTCGCGAATGGCATTAAAGTCTTCGACCCCTCGCTCCCGACCACGCTGTATGTTAATGGAGGCCAGGTCCAGTCCGCCCGAGCCCGGAGGGCCGAACAAGAAGTTGCGGATGTCATCCACTACTTTAGCATCAAAGGTCTGCATCATTTGCTCTCCCATTCCCTGGAAGAAAGGCTCCAGCCCAACCTCCATGACGGGGTAGGGGTTGAAAAAGGCATCGCGTAATAGCATGTGCCCTTCTGGTATTTCGTTGCCGTCTTCATCAACCCGGAGGATTTGTCCATTGAGCAGTGTATGCCCAAGGCGGAATGCAGCGGCTGTAAATACATTAAATAACTGAGGGTTTACTGTTTCATCATACCCCTGATAAGAGGGGAGGTCCACACCAACTGCCGGCAGCCATTCGTCATATACAATAGACTGGATAAGAGCCCCGACTAATTTGCGGGCGTGCTGATAAAGCTGCTCGTCGTTCCAGTCCGGATGCTCTTGTGCCAGCTCATCGCAGAGGCGGTTATGCTCCCGTACAAAAATGGCATGGAAAGCTAGGAGCAGCGGGTTCTCACCTGCACGGGGGTCGCCACAAACAAATACTTTCTCGGTCATGCCCACTGGGTTGTCCATATGTGGGGCGTTTGGATCAATAGGGGCATCGTATTCACCACTAAAGGTATTGAAAGGAGGCAGGTTACCTGCAGCAACTTTTAGTTTTCCACCTTCAAAGTCCCGTAACCAGTTGGCACGAAGATCATCAGAACCATAAACCCCGGAGCCATCAATAAATGCGGTGATCTCATTGGGGTGCAAACGGGGATTTTGTGTGTTAGTGCCCGTGGATGGGTCGAAAGTATTGCGTGCCATCGGGATGATCGCCTGACCCGTATTGAAGGGGTCAAACATAGGATCACCCTGCGGCACGGATATGTTCATAGGCTCTGCACCATCTGGTGTAAGGCCAAAGTCATGGTCAATGAACTGCCCGAATGCCCAGACAAAGTCACTCAGCTCAAACGGGTCAAAGAGCGGGCTGTCCTGCGAAAACAGAGAGTTACTGACGCGCCTGGGGTTAGGTCGGTTGGGTCCCGCAGGTTCATCAATCAGGTTTTCATACCCAACCTGATCCGTAGAAATGAGGAGGTTGGTATGAGCCTGTCCCCAGTTGGGGTTGCTCAGGTTGTTAAAGGAACCATCATAGGTTCGGTACAGGTCTACATCCAACGGTTGCCCGAATAAGGCCGTTGTGACCAGTATACCAAAAAGCATTAATTGTAAAGATCGTCCTTGCATAGTGCGATAATTTTAGCTCATGGGTGATTATGACTTATGTCCCAAGTCAAAGTAACAGTTAATCAATAACACAACAAAACAAGTCTGCCGCAATAACTAAGGGTTGCAGCTGGCTCAGTTGAGTAGATAATCAGTCTTGATTCAAGTTTTTGGTATGCAGACGATGCAACGATGTAGTATCCTCAAAAGTGTATACCCTTTTAAAGGGGCGCCTCTCTATAGTTTACGGGGGGGGGATTTGAACTGTTGCAGTATTTATGCAAAAATAACTAAATATTTTATATAAAACCAGGTGTTGGTTAGTTATGTTTCAATAAGTGACAAAAATCACTTATTACAGGTAAGGTGCTTGGGGAAAGAGTGTTCTTTTTTGCAGTCAATTTGGCAATAAAGTGTTAAAAAATATTAATTTAACCCCTTCATACATCGGCTTAGCGAATAAATGCCAGTAGAAAATAGTTGATATCCCATCACGGCTAATGAGTGGTATGGCAAGAGTGCCTTACACTCAATAGCCATACAACAGTCGGGTGATTTCTTGAAGAAAGGGCAACTTTTGTTGCCCTTTCGTTTTTCCCTTCGCTGAGCGCCCTTTTCGCAAGTGTACGGCAATCCATTTTATTTCGTTATCTGGGAGAAACGCAACGCAAGTAAACACCACATGCTGAAGGCAGCACGTATATGGGGGAAGATGGCCGCAATCGCATGGATGGTCTACAGTGCTCGCTGTATTTACAGTGTCGGCTTGCTGCTATGCATAATCGGAGGAGTTCAGGCGCAGGCTCCTTACAACAATCAACGCACGGTGCAGCTGTCGACCGATAGCATGTTACTGTGGTCAGATTCACTTTCTATTGTGCCGGGTAGCCTGGTGTTGCGGGATAGCCTTGGACAAGAGCTTCCGGTATCCTGGGCAACCGTTGCAGACCGGCAGGTCACATTGGACTCGGCCGTATTAGAATTTTCAATAGTACAGCTTTCTTACCGGGTGCTCCCCTTTTCGTTGGGGGAGCCTTACCAGCGACTGGATACGAGTATGGCTAAACCTCTGGATGACGGGGGCATTGGCCTGGCTTACAACCCCTATGAGCAGGATGAGGAGCTACTGGACTTCCGGGGGCTTAATTACAATGGTAACTTCACCCGGGGCATTTCCTTTGGCAATAATCAGGACCTGGTGCTCAACTCCAGTTTCAACTTGCAGCTGGCCGGCGAACTGGGGGATGGAGTAGAGATACTGGCGGCTATTACCGACGAGAATATACCCATTCAGCCGGAGGGCAACACTCAGCAGCTCCGGGAGTTTGACCGTATCTTTATCCAGCTTCGGAAAGGGGGGAGCCAACTGACGGCAGGTGATTATGAGCTGCAGCGGCCGGACAGTTATTTCATGAATTACTTCAAAAAGCTGCAGGGGGCTACTTTCTCAAATATCGCGGCTTTTGAAAATGGCGGGCAGCTGTCGTCACAAGCGAGCGTTGCCATCAGCCGGGGCCAGTTTACCCGCAACTTTATCAATGCCATTGAGGGCAATCAGGGGCCCTATAAGCTGCGGGGCGGGGAAGGAGAGCGTTTTATTATCGTTTTGTCCGGCACGGAGCGTGTCTTTCTGGACGGGGAGTTGCTGGTGAGGGGGCTGGAGGAAGATTATATTATCGACTACAACCGGGGCGAGCTCACCTTCACCAATAAACAGCTGATCACCAAGGACAGCCGGATTGTAGTGGAATTTGAATACGCTGATCAAAACTACGTACGCTCCCTCTACGCGGTCAGTACCGCTTACGAGAAGGACCGCTTGAAAATCAATTTCAACCTGTTCAACCAGCAGGACAGTAAGAACGCTACGGGGGAGCTACAGCTGACTGATACGGATAAGCAATTGCTGAGCGAGGCGGGCGACCGGGAAAGTGGTGCCCTGTTGCCTGGTATCGACACTTTGGAGGAATTCTCCCCTTCCCGGGTGGCCTATCGCCTGGTCGACACCCTGATCGGTTGTGGTTTGGAGGACACGCTGGTGCGGTACCTGGTTCTTACCACCGAACCACAGGACAGCCTGCTGACCGCCCGGTTTTCTTTTGTGGGCCAAGGCAACGGGCAGTATGTCCTGGATGCTTCCCAATCGGCTAATGAGCGGGTGTACCGTTGGGTAGGAGTGGATGAGAACTGTCAGCCGGCGGGTGATTTTGCACCGGTGATTCCACTCACACCGCCCCGGCAGCAACAGCTCTACACCCTTGGCGGAAGCTATACGGTAGCAGCGCACACTAAGGTGCAGACAGAGATTGCGATGAGCCGCAATGACCTCAACCGTTTCTCCGAGCTGGACACTGAGGACGACATTGGTTTCTCCGCTTACACTGCCCTGCAACATCGCCTGCTACCGGGCGGCGACAGCAGTGGCTGGCAACTGGATGCCCGCCTGAGCTACGAGTGGGTGCAAGCCAACTTCGAGCCGCTCAACCCCTACCGGAATCCTGAGTTCCTGCGTGATTGGAGCCTGGCCAATGTGCAGGGGCAGGGCAACGTCCCTGATGTTGAAGAACAGATTGGCAGGGGCGGTTTTGAGTTGCGTAAGCGCGGGCTGGGGGAGCTGAACTATGAGCTGAGTGGCTTTCGCAGAGATACCTTATATCAGGGGGTGCAGCACCGGCTGCAGGTGAGGGAGCAGTTGGAACATTGGCAGCTGGAGCTGGATGGCAGTTTGCTTAGTACGGAAGGTACCGAGCAAAGCACCCGGTTTTTCCGGCCGCGGGGCACCATCGCTTACGCCATCCCCTGGCTGGGCCGTACCCGCTTGGGCGTTTACGGCGAACAAGAGCGCAACGAGCGCTTCGCAGCCGGTGTGGATACCCTGAGTGCCAGCAGCTTTTATTATAACCGCTACCGCTTTTTCCTGGAGTCGCCCGAGCAGGATAATTGGCAGTGGGGCAGCAGTTTTAGCGAGCGTATTGATTATGCTCCGTTGGGCGAGCGTTTTTTGCAAAGTGCCCGGGCGAGCGAAGCGAACATCAACGGAAAGTGGCGCTACCAAAAAGCTCGTAACCGGCTGCAATTGGCGGGCAATTTCACCTACCGCCGGCTGGGCATTAGCCGTCCGGAAACGACCAATCAGGAGGCGGGGTCCACCTTTTTGGGGCGGGGTGACCTCAACTTCACCATTCTCAAAGGCGTCATACAGGCTTCCAATACTTATGAAATCGGTTCCGGGCAGGAAGCTAAGGTGGAGTTCACTTATGTAAAAGTGCGCCCGGGGGAAGGCACTTACATTTGGCTGGACTCCTTATACAACAACGACGGCGTCATTCAGCAAAATGAGATGGAAATTGCTCCCTTTCAGGACCTGGCAGATTACGTACGGGTAACCGCCGTGACAGACGAATTTATCCGTACCGATGATGTGCGCCTCAATCAGAGCCTCCGGATTACTCCTAAAGCGGTCTGGTACAACGAGGAGGGCTGGAAAGCGGCCTTGTCCCGCTTTTCCACCCTTTCCAACCTGACTATCAACCGGAAAACACAGGCGGCAGAAAGCATAGCGGCCTGGAACCCCTTTCAGCTCGATGTAGCGGATACGGCACTGGTTGCTGTGACATCTAATATCCGTAATGTGCTTTTCTTCAATCAGGCGGACCCGGTCTACGATTTGCAGGTGGGAATGAGTGATGTGCGGAATAAGTTTGTTCAAACTTCGGGCTTCGAAAGCCGGCGTAATAGTGAACAGTACCTGCGGGGCCGTTGGAATATCTCTAAAGCGGTGAGCACAGAATTTGCCCTGTCCCGGGGGCGGCGAACCAACGACTCAGAGTTTTTTAACAATAAGGACTTTGACATCCGCTACTACGAGGCGGGCCCGGAGTTGACATTGATCCCCTCCCGTAACTTCCGGGCAACCCTGACCTACGAGTTCCGGCAGGACGATGATCAACTGCCGGATGGGAATGCGTTTGCCAGGCGCCATAGTTTTGAGGCAGAAGCCCGGTATAATCAATCGACGCAGACCTCTGTACTGTTGCGGACCTCCCTGGTGGCAGTCAATTTTGATGGTCCAGCCAACTCCCCGGTGGGCTTTGCTATTCTCAACGGGCTGCAGGATGGGCGCAACTTCCTTTGGAGCCTGACCCTGGACCAGCAACTGGCTAAGAATATTCAGCTACGGCTAAGCTACGAAGGCCGGAAAACGGGCAGTGCTAATGTAGTACATACCGGCCGGGCGCAGGTGGCTGCTAACTTCTAAGGGCACCTCCAAAGATGCACTAAGTGCACTGTAAATTAAGTTCTTTCGTGTTTTGAGATGGGAGTTTTGGTGAAAGGCAAGGCAAGAGGAGTGAGGATAGCCGTAGCTACCTGACCGATCGAGCAACGCAGCATTTCGCCAAAAGGCACTGTCAAAACTGAACATTACTTAATTTACATTGTACTTAGCATTTACTTCGGGCTCATACGAATTACCGGGCAGATAATCTCTTCCAGGCTGATGCCGCCGTGCTGAAAGGTGTTTCGGTAGTAATTATTGTAGTAATTGTAATTGTTGGGGTAGAGAAAGTACTTATCTTCTTTAGCGAAGATAAAAGTAGAGCTGACGTTGGGGCGGGGCAGTTTAGCGTGTTTGGGGTCGCGCACTTCAAGGACATCCTTGCGCTCGTACTTTAGGTTTTTGCCTACTTTGTAGCGCAGGTTGGTCGTCGTCTCCCGGTCGCCCACCACGCGGCTCGGACTTTTTACCCGGATGGTGCCGTGGTCTGTGGTAACGAATAGCTGAGCGCCTTTTTCTGCTGCTTGTTGCAAGGCATCCCAAAGTAGGGAGTTACGGAACCACGAGCGGGTCAGAGAGCGGTAAGCCTTCTCATCGCCGGCCAGCTCTTTGAGCACTTCCATCTCCGTACGGGCATGCGAAAGCATGTCGATGAAATTATAGACGATGACTGTGAAGTCGTTGTTCAGGTAGTTGAGAATATTGTCGTTGAGTTGCTTGGCATGGTTGGCGTTGGTCACTTTGACGTAGTCAGACTTCAGCTCTTTGCGGATAGTGCGGTCAATCAGCTCGGTAAGGAAGTCTTTTTCATGCAGGTTTTTCCCGCCTTCTTCGTTATCGTTTTTCCACCAATTGGGATAATATTGCTCAATCTCCGAGGGCATAAGCCCGGCAAAGATCGCATTGCGGCTATACTGTGTGGAAGTCGGCAGGATACTGTAAAAGTAGTCTTCCTCCTCGGTGCGGAAGAATTCATTGAAAATTGGCTCCAGCATCCGCCATTGATCGTAGCGGAGGTTGTCGAGCAGCAGCAAAATAGTGGGGGCATCGCTGTCCATTTTAGGAAAGATTTTGGACCGCAGGAGGTCATTGGACATCACAGGGCCATCTTTGTCTCGGATCCAGCTCAGGTAGTTTTTTTCGATGTATTTAGAGAAGGCAGCATTAGCCTCGCTCTTTTGGTCAGACAGGATATCCCACATGCCGCTGGAGTTGGAGGCATCGAGCTTGATCTCCCAGTTGACAATTTTCCGGTAGACGTTGACCCATTCCTCAAAGTCCAGCCCGCTGTTGATTTCCATAAAAATTTGCCGGAACTCCTGCTGGTAGTCAGAGGACGTCTTCTCCCGCACCAGGCGTTTGTTGTCAACAATTTTCTTGAGGGTCAGCAGGATTTGGTTGGGATTGACCGGCTTAATCAGGTAGTCGGTTATCTGTGAGCCAAGGGCCTCCTCCATTACATTCTCCGCCTCGTTCTTGGTAATCATCACCACAGGCAAGTGAGGCCGCTTCTCTTTAATTTTGGAAAGGGTCTCCAGCCCGGTAATGCCCGGCATGCTTTCATCCAAAAAGACCACGTCGATGTCCTTGCGTTCGTCGCACTCTTCCAGTGCATCGTACCCGTTGGTGACGGTAATAACTTCGTAGCCCTTCTTCTCCAAAAACATAATTTGGGGTTTGAGCAGGTCGATTTCGTCGTCTGCCCAGAGAATGGTGATGTTTTCCATATTACTTTTTTGACTGTTTCTCGCCTTGGTCTTCATTTATAAAGCGCATACTGGGAGAAAACGTTGTATACGGGTAGGTTTATTATAAACTGTATCCAAAACCAGCCGTTTAATTTAGCAAACGTCAGAAGGACACCTCATGAGAAATCACAAAATCCTCAACGACCCGGTCTATGGCTTCGTTGGGATTCCCTACGGTATTATTTTCAACCTGGTAGAGCACCCCTACTTTCAGCGTTTGCGGCGGATCAAGCAGACGAGCCTGACGCACCTCGTATACCCTGGTGCTCTGCACACTCGTTTTCACCATGCATTGGGAGCCCTGCACCTGATGCAGCAGGCTATTGAGGTGTTGCGTTCCAAGGACGTGCACATTACCGCGGAAGAGGCTGAAGGAGTCTGTATTGCCATTTTGCTCCACGATATCGGGCATGGGCCGTTTTCCCACACGCTGGAGCATACGCTTATGCAGGTCACTCATGAAGACCTTTCGCTGTATTTCATGGAGGAGCTCAATGAAGCCTTCGGTGGACGCCTGGAACTGGCGATGTCGATTTTTAAAGATGAATACTCCAAGCATTTCCTTCATCAGCTGGTATCCGGGCAGCTGGACATGGACCGCATGGACTACCTCAACCGGGACAGCTTTTTTACTGGTGTGCATGAGGGCGTGATTGGGTATGACCGCATTATCAAAATGCTTTCTGTACAGGACGGAGAACTGGTCGTGGAGGAGAAAGGCATTTATTCTATCGAGAAGTTCCTCATTGCCCGCCGAATCATGTACTGGCAGGTGTACCTCCATAAAACCGTCCTTTCCGCAGAACAGATGATGATCGTAGCGCTTAAACGGGCCAAAGATCTCGTGAAACAAGGGGAAGCCGTAGAAGCACCACCTGCCCTTAGTTTTTTCCTCAGTAATGCCCCCACTGAAGTGGACTTTGAGCAGGACCGAAGTGCCTTGCTCCGGCGCTTTGCTGCATTAGACGACTACGATGTTATGACGGCTCTCAAGTACTGGCAGCACCACCCTGATAAAATACTGGCTTACCTTTCGCAGTGCCTCATCAACCGGCGCCTGTTCCGGCTGGAATTTAGCAACGAGCCTTTTGATGCCAAATACCTGGAGCAGGTTCAAAAAGGGGTTCTATACTGGAGCGAGCTCGATCAAAGCGCGCTGGACTACCTCTTTATTCAGGGAGAGGAAGCTAACGCTGCCTACCGGAAAAGCAAAGATGAGATCAAGATTCTGAAGAAGAACGGGCAGGTGATCCCGATGTCAGAAAGTACTGACTATGACATACAGTCGAAAGCGGTGCGCAAGCATTACATCTGTTATCCTAAGATTAAGTTCTGAGGATTTGTACACTTTGAAAATAGGAAGCTACTTATTTTACAGTGTACTAAAGCCTTCTCAAAACTATTCTTCCGGCTATGGGTTAGTGTTGGAACTTTAAAGCTGCTGTAAAAATGGTCAAACCCACACTGAAAGCTCCCGAAACACCAGTCATGAACGAAAGGCTTCTGCTTTTCCTCCTGGCCACGGTACAATTCACCCACATCATCGACTTCATGATCATCATGCCGTTGGGCAAGCAGTTTATGCAGCTGTTTGATATCAACCCGCAGCAGTTTAGTGTAATTGTCTCGGCTTATGCATTGAGCGCTTTCGTTGTAGGTTTCCTTAGTGCCATGTATATTGACCGGTTTGACCGTAAGAAGGCACTGGTTTTTACCTATCTGGGTTTCACCCTTGGCACTTTTGCTTGTGGCCTGGCGGATAGCTACTATATTTTCCTCTCGGCACGTAGTATCACCGGTGCCTTTGGTGGCGTGCTGTCCGCTCTGGTCCTGTCCATCATCGGGGATGCCATTCCGCTGAAGCGCCGCGGGCAGGCCATGGGCGTCGTGATGACTGCCTTTTCCGCTGCCTCTGTGGTGGGGGTGCCTGCGGGCTTATACCTGGCGGCCTCCTACAGTTGGCGGACCACCTTTTTTGTTATCGGTAGTATTGCAGCCGTAGTGCTCGTTATGATCTTTTTCTTTATCCCCGCACTCAACCGGCATCTGGAGGGAGAAGGCATTCAGCGCAATCCCTTTCGGGTCATGGGCAATATTTTTAAAGACAGCAATCAGCGCATGGCGTTGTTGTTTACTACGGTTTTGATGTTGGGGCACTTTACGATCATCCCCTTCATTGCGCCCTACATGCAGCTTAATATCGGCTTCACGGATCACCAGGTTACTTATATCTATGCCGTAGGCGGTACACTAACCATCTTTCTGTTGCCTTTCTTTGGCCGGTTAGCCGACCGCTTCGGCCATGCGCGGGTGTTTACTTTTGCGAGCCTGGGGGCTTTGGTATCCATATATGCTATCACCAATCTGGATACCGCCTCTATTGCCCTGGCCTTGTGTGTAACGTCTAGCTTCTTCGTAGTGGCAAGCGGCCGTAATGTGCCAGCCACCACTATGGTGACCTCCGTTGTACGCCCCGAAAGCCGGGGCAGCTTTATGAGCGTACGGACTTCCATCAATCAAATGGCTATGGGTATGTCGTCCTTTATTGCGGGCTTGATCGTAACAGAAAATGCGGACGGCTCATTGGGCGACTACGCCTACGTGGGGTATATCGCTATCGGGATGAGCCTCATTGCAGTGGCGCTGTCCTGGAAACTTAAAGCCGTAGAATAGAACGTGCCTAATTCCTCATCTCTGCGATTTTTTCCTGCAACCATTGCCGGGAGGCCAATGCTTCGCATGCTTGCATCTGCTCTTCGATTTTCTGGAGCGCCCGGTCATCTCCTGGGTTAACTCTGGACAGGCGGCGGGTGAAGCGGATGACATTCACGTACTGCTCCTTGACGTCCCGGGCAATCTCCCGGTTGCGCCGGAGGTAAATACGGAAGCTGTCGAGCAGGGAGTCAAGCGCCAGGAATTCCCCCATTTCAAAGTAGGTCAGCAGCAGCAAGAGCTTGCTGCCAAGGGTGTATACAATGGATGCATACTCCACTTCCCGCAATTGTGTGATTACCTCTTCGTACTTCTCTTGCTGGAAATAAACCTTGGCAAGATTATAAGTCAGGGCATTTTGACGATGCTCCTCCGGCAGCCGCTCTGTATGGTTTTGAATAAAGTATTCTACCCAGTCCAGTTCCTTGATGTGCAGCCCAACCGTGATGATGTTTTTATAATCCTGGTAGCTGAGAATACCGTTTTTAAGGAGCAGGCCGGCTTCAATTGCCTGCCGGTAAACATCGAATAGCTCATGGAAAAACCGGGTCTCTCCGGCATTGATCTTTTTAGTAATGCAATAGTTACTCAGGTGGATGCATAGGGCGTTGGCATCTGATTCGGGCACCTGTTTTACGATGGTATTGAAGAATTCGTCCTTGAGCTGGTAGAAGAGCGGTTCCCCGTCTTCGGCTTCGAAGAGGCGGGCGACCAGATAGTAGGCCCGAAGCCAGGGTTCTTTTTCGGTGTAACCACCGGTCTCGATCTCTTGGAAAAAGTGGCTGGCCAGTGTAATTTCCGGCTTTTGAGCGGAGAATAAGCCGTAGCCAAGGGCATCGCAGTAGTGCCGTAGTTTGTGCAGGTAATAGGAACAGTTGAGGTAGTAATCAGCCCGCTGTAAATGAAAAAAATCGGTCTGTTTTTCGGCACGAGCCTCCATTTGCCGGTGGCAGGCGAGGTGGTAATCGTAGCCCTGCCGGAAATGCCCCTCATCGGGCCGGCTGGAGTTTTGCTGAAGGGTGTTAAATTTGCGGGAAAGCCCCCGGAAGTGTTTAGCTTGCTGGGGTTCGGTAACCGTTTTTAGAAGGGTTAAGGTCTCTTCTTTTTCCTTTGACAGGCAGGTGTTTATATAGGTAAATTGGTAAGCGGCCTGGAGCAGCTCAGAGCACAACCGCCGTAAGGTGCCATCTTTGTAAGGCTGCTTGCCATACACCTTTTTCCAAACAAACTTTTTGTCCAGCTGTTTGTCCTGTTGAAGTGAGTGGCTTTTGCCATCGTTCAACCGGCGATTGATATGTTCAAAGAGAGACCTCAGTAATGGGCTCTCATTAAAGTAGGGCGAGCGGAGGTAACGCTCAAACTGCAGCCTCTCCGAGGCGGAAAAGACTGATAAATAAGAAAAGAGTTTCGGACTTAGCATAAATACTGTTCGAACAATTTATTCTATTTAAGATGGTAACTATTTGTTTTTCAGGTTTTTATGTTTATTTTAGTTGGTAAATAGGATAACAAAATACAATTTTTGTTCTTTCTGGCAAGGATAAAGATGTGCAATTTTGGAATATGGATAGTCTACAAAAATTAACCTTCATGCAGTTACTACGCTATATCCCGGTATTATGTGCCCTCATGCTATCATGCGGGAGCCCGATGTGGGCTCAAGATAGCTGTATTGATCTTCAGCAGATTGATGACACGATCATTTGTCCAACCGTCGCAGATCCGGTATGCGGTTGTGATGGGCAAACCTATATCAATGCCTGTGTGGCAGAGCATTGGAATGGTGTGACTTCCTGGACACCGGGCGCATGCCCGCCACCCTCTTGTCAGGCCAGCTTCTTGTTTAGCTTTATTTCTGATAACAGCGCTTATCTGTTTAATACATCAACCGCCCACGACAGTGCAGTCGTTACCATTAACGGCGAATTAGACACGTCCAATCTGCCTATGGGCAACAGTGCTCTGCTGCAGTTGCCCGTAGAGTCGTCGACCGTATGCCTGACCATATGGACCTCGGGGGGGTGCACCAGCACTTACTGCGAGACGATCTTCCCGGAATCTCCCAATGACCTCTGTGCCCTAACTGATTGTGTCTGGCCTGGTGACGCGACCGGCGACCGGCTGGCTAATGTTTTTGACCTGGCTAATATCGGTCTGGGTTATGGCACTGCCGGTCCGGAGCGGGTCGTCTTCCCGGAACCGGACAACCCTATCCAATGGGCCCCAAACTTTAGTGATGACTGGCAGGAGTACGCCGGAGCAGTAGATTTTAAGCACCTGGACTGTGACGGAGATGGTTTTATCGATGAAATGGATGTGGATGCTATCAACCTCAATTATATGCCAGATAATGAGGTGGTCGCTGCCCCCACGCCTGGTGCTGCACCGGTATACCTGGAGTTTGACCAGGAGATTTTTACCATTGACAACAGCACGCCAGAATATATCACCTTTAGTGCCGGGCTGTACGTGGGCGATGTAGACAGCCCTGTGGAAAACCTCCATAGTATCAGCCTGAATTTTGATTACCCCATTGGGCTGACGGTGCCTCATTCTATTACTGTAGACTACCAAGATGACGCCTTTCTGGGGCATTCGGATGATCTGCTGACCGTTCGCCGCGACCTGGTGGAGTTTGGGCAGGGGCGTTATGATTTGGCCTGGAGCCAGAAGAACGGTGCCGGTAGCGACGGATACAGCCGGCTCGCGACGGTTAACTTTATAGTTAGCGCAGACATCATTATGGGGCGCTCTGTACCCGAAACACCCTTCCCCGCTCAGGTTAACGGCGTTTACCTCATCAATGCCGCAGGGGACACCCTCGACTACGGCTTGCCAAGTGGAGACACCCTGCTTATTCTTGATCAAACACTTGCAAATGATGAGGTGCTGCCGGGTCAGGTGGGCGAGTTGAAAGCATTTCCCAATCCCGCTACCGGTAAGGTATACGTGCAGTTGCCTCAGGAAAAAGGGGCGGCTACACTCGAGGTTTTTGACGGTCAGGGCAAGCAAGTATGGCAAACCCGGGCACTTCGCGAGTTGCCGTTCATCGACCTGGACCAGTTTGGGCCCGGGTTGTTCTTGCTGCGGGCCAGGCTGGATAACGGCCGTGTGCTAATGGCGCGCGTGTTAAACCTGCGCTGAAATTAGGTGTTGAGTTGGTTTTATTACCAGCAAAGGAATTACTATCTTTGCACTGATAAATGATTTTGATTAACAACAACTTATACCAAGATGGGAAAAGGTGATAGGCGCACGAAAAAAGGAAAGCGCTGGAGTGGTTCCTACGGCAACAGCCGTCCAAAACCAGAAGACGAAAAGAAGGAGAAGAAAGAAGAAAAGAAGAAAAATAGCTAAACTTCGATACGCGCCTTCCGGCATTAGCCTGGAAGGCGCGCTTCATTTTTTACGGAAACCTGATTTCGTTTTCGTGTCTGTCGCAGGAATTTTCTTAAATTCCGGTCATCCTGTATTGCGTTGATGCAGGTGGCAACGAAAACGAACCATGAAGGTATTACATATTAGTGCGGAGTGTTACCCGGCAGCCAAAGCGGGCGGACTGGGGGATGTTGTGGGGGCTCTGCCTAAATATCTTAACGAAGCAGGCTTATCTACCGGGGTTATCATTCCAAAGTACCGTCTTAAATGGTTTGAAGGCAAAGCTTTTCAGGCTGTTTACCGGGGTGTAGTGCGCCTGCATAATCAGCATATTCCCTTTAGCATTCAGCAATTTACCGGAAAAAGCCTGGGGTTTCCCTTCTTCGTAGCAGATATCCCGGGCCTGTTTGACCGTCCCGGGATTTATGCCGATCCCGATGGTTACAGTTACAATGATGAAACCGAGCGGTACCTCAGCTTTCAGCAAGCGGTACTGCAATGGATTGTAAACAGTCCGGGGCAACCAGGTCTGTTGCATTGCCACGACCATCATACCGGCCTCATTCCCTTTATGGTGAAACACTGCCCGGAATACCAAAGCTTGCGGAATATACCTACCGTTTTTACGATACATAATGGTGCCTATCACGGCAACTTTGGCTGGGATAAGATGTACCTAATGCCGTTTTTTGACGCCGGAGTACGGGGATTACTGGATTGGCGCCAATCCATCAACCCACTCGCCTCCGCCATCAAATGTGCCTGGCGAGTGACAACCGTGTCGCCTTCTTATCTGGAAGAACTCCGGGAAGACTCCAATGGCATGGAAGCGCTGTTGCAGCACGAACGGCATAAGTGCCTGGGGATTATTAATGGCATAGATACGCAAGTGTGGGACCCTAAAACAGACCCTTTTCTGCCCGATACCTGGGAAAGCAGCTTGGAGGCTTTCAAAAAAGCGAGTAAGGCAGCGGTTGGTAAAAAGTTTCGTGTAGACCTTAAGCTCCCGCTCGTTACGTTCATTGGGCGTCTGGTCGGAGAGAAGGGTGCAGACTTACTGCCCGATCTCATTGAGCGGGTGCTGCAATCCGGTATGCAGGTTGCATTTGCTGTACTGGGTACGGGCCAGCCCTGGATACACGAGGCCTTTCGAAACCTGGCCAGCCGTTACCCGGGTCGATTTGATGTCTCTTTGGAATATAACGAAGGCCTTGCCCATCAGTTGTATGCCGGGTCCGACTTCCTTATGATGCCTTCAAGGGTGGAGCCTTGCGGTCTAAACCAAATGTACGCCATGCGCTATGGTACACTGCCGATCGTCCGCTCTGTGGGCGGGCTAAAGGACACTGTGCCTGATATTGGCGCCCCGAATAATACAGGCCGGGGCATACGGTTTACAACGTTTAATCTGGAAGACGGGCATATCGCCATCTACCGGGCAGTCGAGCTTTTCCACAACGAGCCTGTATTTGAAGCAATACGTGAAAGAATTACTGAAATAGATTTCTCCTGGGAACGCTCTGCTGTTGATTACCAGGAATTGTACCAACAAATGTTATAACAACCTAACCACTTACCACTATGATCCGAATGATAAGCCTGATACTGGGCGGCGGCTCCGGTTCCCGCCTTTACCCGCTTACCAGTGAACGCTCTAAGCCAGCGGTACCCATTGCCGGAAAATACCGCCTCATCGATATTCCAATCTCTAATTGCCTGAATTCCGGCGTACGCCGAATGTTTGTGCTCACTCAGTTTAATTCGGCTTCGCTCAACCAGCATATCAAAAATACTTACCACTTCGATATGTTCTCCCACGGGTTTGTCGATATCCTGGCAGCAGAGCAGACCCCTTCCAGTAGTAACTGGTTTCAGGGCACCGCTGATGCGGTACGGCAAACCATGCATCACCTGCGCGCCCACGAGCATGATTACGTATTGGTACTTTCCGGTGATCAGCTCTATCAAATGGACTTCGGCGTGCTGGCTAACTACCATATTGACATGGAAGCCGATTTAACCATTGCGACGATTCCGGTCACGGCGCAGGATGCTCCTGGCTTCGGCATCATGAAAGTCAATGCAGATGGATTTATTGAAGACTTTACGGAGAAGCCTGGTCCGGCTCTGCTACCGGATTGGAAATCTGCCGTGCCCAAGGAGTACTCGGATAAGGATAAACACTATCTGGCTTCAATGGGGATATATATTTTTAAGCGTGAATTCCTCATGCAGCTATTCGAAGAGTATCCGGATGCTACCGACTTTGGGAAAGAAATTATCCCTAAAGCGATTAGCGGAGGGTTTAAGGTAGCGAGCTATGCCTTTGATGAGTATTGGTCCGATATCGGTACGATTCAGTCCTTTTTTGAGGCCAATATTGCACTGACTGACAATATCCCAGACTTCAACCTCTTCGATAACGAAAAGATCGTTTATACCCGCCCGCGTTTGCTGGCCCCTTCCAAGGTTTACGGTACCTGGTTCAATAAGGCACTGATAGCCGAAGGGTGTATTATACATGCTAAGAAGATTGAGCGCTCGGTGCTGGGTATTCGTTCCCGTATTGGCGAGGGTACCGAGATCTCTGAGGCGATTGTAATGGGTAATGACTATTATGAAACGCTGGATGAAATGGAAGCATCTGAACAACCTATGGGCATTGGTAACGGTTGCGTCATTCATCGTGCTATCGTGGATAAAAACTGCCGGGTAGGTAATAATGTCGTCATCAAAGGCAGCTCGGAGGCGAAAGATACGGAAACGGATACCTATGTGATCCGGGATGGGATCATCGTTTTGAAAAAAGGTGTCCTTATTCCTAATGGTACCGTAATAGAGGGCTAGTTGATGGAGGAAACGCTTCATTTTTTGGAATTGCTGAATGGCCGCGTCGCCTACCGAAAGCTGGGCAATGGACCCAAGTGCCTGGTTGCCTTTCATGGCTTTGCCCGGGATGGAGCTACTTTTGTACCTGCGCTCACTTCACAAAATGCAGCACATTTCACTTGCTATCTTATCGACTTGCCGTTTCACGGGCAGACAAAATGGGATGACCCTTACTTTACGCCATCCGATTTAAGCTATATCATCCGGCGGCTCATTGGCAAGCGGCAATTTGAGGGTGCCGGGCATAGCCTGGGCGGGCGATTATGGTTAGCAATGCTTCAGGAGTTAGATCCGTTGCCGGATCGACTGCACCTAATTGCACCTGATGGGATCGAGAGCCTCTGGGGGGAGTGGGTAGAGCATGCTCCCTCCGGACTGCGGAAAAAATTATCGGGCTGGCTGAAGCGGCCTGCCCGGTTTTTACGCCTGGCAAGCCTGCTTCGTGAATGGGGCGTTATCGATCAATTCACCCTGCGGTACCTCCAGGTTCAGCTGGCTACCGAAACCACCCGGAAACGGCTGTTCAGCACCTGGCAAAGCCTGTTGTATTTCAAGCTAGGCAAGCACCGGGCTCAGCACCTTCTGGCAGGGGTAGATTTCCCGGTAGAAGTTTATTTGGGGCACCGCGATACCATCGTGCCTGCCAGTCGGATAACTGAAGCGTTGGAAGGACTAGAGAATGTACACTTGCACAAGCTGGACTGCGGGCATTGGGATATTGTGCAGCATTGGCAACACAAGCTTAAAGCTCCTTCAATTTAATTGCCCGCCTGCCTCAACACTACCACCCAATAGGCAGTTATACAAGGGTGCCGAATAATTCACACCTTATGACAGAGTATCCAGCGAGAGGACTAGCTGCCTATGAGCAGATCAAAGAAAAAGATTACATCGAAGTGATTGGTGCCCGGGAGCACAATCTCAAGGGTATCGATCTGAAGATACCACGCAATAAGCTGGTGGTCATCACGGGTATCAGTGGTAGCGGTAAGTCTTCCCTGGCTTTCGATACCATCTACGCTGAAGGGCAGCGCCGCTATATGGAGACGTTCACTGCTTATGCCCGCCAGTTTATCGGAGAAATGGAACGGCCGGAGGTTGAAAAAATCAACGGGCTTAGCCCGGTCATCTCCATCGAGCAAAAGACCACCGGCCGTAACCCCCGTTCTACCGTGGGTACGATTACAGAGGTGTATGATTTTATGCGCCTGCTCTACGCCCGTGCCAGTGAAGCTTACTCTTACGCCACGGGCAAGCGGATGGTCCGCTACACCGAGGAGCAGATGAAGGAGCAAATCATTAAGGAGTACGAGGAAAAGAAAATCCTGTTACTGGCGCCTTTGGTGCGCGGCCGGAAAGGGCACTACCGCGAGCTATTCGAGCAAACCCGTAAACAGGGGTATGCCAAAGTAAGAGTGGATGGTGAGATCCTGGACCTGGTGCCGGGCCTAAAGGTAGACCGCTACAAGGTGCACGATATTGAGGTAGTGATTGACCGGATAAAAGTCTCAGACGATCGTGCCGCCCGGCTGAATACCTCCTTGCAGACAGCCTTGAAAATGGGCAACGGTCTGGTGTTTATAATGGAACACGATAAAGAAGAGGTTAGGACCTTCAGCCGCAATCTGATGGATCCGGAAGCCGGTATTTCCTACGAAGAGCCCTCCCCCAATAGCTTTTCTTTCAATTCTCCATACGGAGCCTGCCCCAACTGCAACGGACTGGGTAAAATCAATAGGGTAGACTTGGACAAGGTCATCCCGGATGATACCAAAAGTATTAGCGAAGGTGGGATCGCACCCCTTGGTGAGCCTCGTAAGAATATGACTTTTAAGCAATTGCGTACTATTGCCAAAAAGTATAAATTCAGCTATTCCACACCAGTCAAAGATATACCGAAGGAAGCTATGGAGGTTATTCTCCACGGTGGCGATAAGACCTTCAAGGTAAAGGTGAACGATTACAACGACTATTCCTACAATTTGGCTAAGGAAGGCATCGCGAGTATGTTGTCCCGCTGGTATGAGGATACAAGCTCGGAGAAAATCCGCCGTTGGGCGGAGGAATTCATGACGATTGATACCTGCCCGGATTGCAGTGGTTACCGGCTGAAGCAGGAGTCCCTGCACTTTAAGGTTAATGAAAAGCATATCGGGGAACTGGCAGAAATGGACCTCACTATGCTGCGGGAGTGGATGGAAGGGCTGGAGGATCATATGCAGGAGCGTCAGGCATTGATTGCCCGTGATATCCTGAAAGAGATTCGGTTGCGTCTGGGCTTCCTGCTCCACGTTGGGCTGGACTACCTGTCGCTCAATCGCCCCGCCCGCACCCTCTCGGGCGGAGAGGCCCAACGCATCCGCCTGGCCACGCAGATTGGCTCTCAGCTGACCGGCATCACCTATATTCTGGACGAGCCCAGTATCGGTTTGCACCAACGTGATAACCAACGGCTGATTGAAGCCCTGCGCGAGCTTTCGGACATCGGTAACACCGTCATCGTGGTAGAGCATGATAAAGATATTATGCTGGCAGCAGACTACGTGATCGACTTAGGTCCCGGAGCAGGTAAGCACGGGGGAGAACTGGTGGGAGCCGGTACGCCTGAAGATTTTATCAAAGGGCACACCTTAACCTCCGACTACCTGAATAATACCCTGCGGATTGAAGTGCCGAAGGAGCGCCGGAAAGGTACGGGGGAGGCATTCGAACTAAAAGGCGCAAGCGGCAATAATCTTAAAAAGGTCAATGTCAAAATCCCACTGGGTACACTGACCTGCGTTACTGGTGTTTCGGGTAGCGGTAAGTCTACGCTCATCAATGAAACGCTATACCCTATTCTGCGGCAGCATTTCTACAAAAGCCTGAAGCCACCCATGCCTTATAAAAGCACCAAAGGGCTGGATAAGCTGGACAAGGTTATCGAAATTGATCAATCGCCTATCGGCCGAACGCCTCGGTCCAATCCGGCAACCTACACGGGCGTATTTACAGACATTCGAAAAATCTTCTCTGGACTGCCAGAGGCTAAGATCCGGGGGTACAAACCCGGACGATTTTCTTTCAATGTGAAAGGGGGGCGTTGCGAGACTTGCAAAGGCTCCGGTATGCGGGTTATTGAGATGAACTTCCTGCCAGATGTGCACGTAGAGTGTGAAACTTGTCTGGGCCGCAGGTACAACCGGGAGACTTTAGAGGTACTGTATAAAGGAAAGTCCATCAACGACGTATTAAATATGACGGTAGATGAGGCGGCGGAATTCTTTGAGCCGGTGCCCAATATTTTCCGAAAATTGCGCACACTTCGGGAAGTAGGCCTGGGTTACATTACCCTGGGGCAGCAAGCCACTACTTTGTCCGGTGGAGAAGCTCAGCGCGTAAAACTAGCCGAAGAACTGGCAAAACGCGATACCGGCAATACCATTTACATTCTGGATGAGCCAACTACCGGCCTTCACTTTGAGGATATCCGCCACCTGCTGAGGGTCATCAATAAATTGGTTGACAAAGGAAATACGGTGATTATTATTGAGCACAATATGGACGTGATTAAGGTCGCCGACCATATCATCGACATGGGGCCGGAAGGCGGGCATAGGGGAGGAACCTTAGTCTGTACTGGTACACCCGAACAGGTTGCAAAGAAAAAAGACAGCTATACGGGGCAATTTCTAAAACACGAGCTGTAATTTGACAGCCTCCTCCGGACGGTAAGTTCTCTACAAGTCAGCCTGCATTTATATTAGAAGCTTTTGCAGCGCAACAGTTCCGTTTTGAGCCAGCCGGCATTAAAATCGAGTTTGCCCCGAAGGAAGGAAAGCTACTGTCCGAGCAGGGCGGCGTTTACGAACGCACTAAAAAATAACCTGTTACCCAAAAGCGCGTCAGAATCCCTATATTTGAACATATACAACGCCAACAATACCATCGCCTCTATGAGGAAGTCGATCAACCGGGCCTTTAAATGGTACTACGAACAACGGTACAAAGGGATTCGGCATTTTATGGAGCATCCCCATCAGGTGCAGGAGCAGTTGCTCAGGCAGTTGCTACAGTTCACCAAGCACACGGAGTGGGGACGGCGCTATGGCTATCGTGACATAAAGGATGCAGCACAGTTTGCCCGTCGCGTTCCCATTAATGATTACGACGACCTCAAACCATACATCAAGCGCATGATGTACGGAGATAAAGACGTACTGTGGAGCGGTCAGGTGCGTTGGTTTTCCAAGTCCTCCGGTACGACTAGCGACCGGAGCAAATTCATCCCTGTCCCTGCGCAGAACCTTCGAAAGTGCCACATCCGTGGTACCTGGGATACGATGGCGCTTTTCTACCACAACCGACCGGATGCCCGTCAGTTTGAATGTAAAAGTATGATTATGGGGGGCAGCTTATTCCCCTTTGATCCCTACCCGAAAACGACGTACGGCGACGTCTCTGCAATCATGATTCAGAATATGCCGGCGGCAGGGCGCCCCTTCTTTATCCCTGATTTCAAAACCGCTTTGTTGCACGATTGGGAAGTCAAACTCGAAAAACTGGCTCAAATCGGTGCCCGGGAGCCAGATATGGTCATGATTGGCGGAGTGCCTACCTGGACGGTGGTGCTGTTTCGCCGTATTCTCGAAATTACCGGGAAGCGCAGCATGCTGGACGTTTGGCCTAATTTTCAGGGTTATATCCATGGAGGCGTGAGTTTCACGCCCTACCGCAAGCAGTTTGAGGCTTTTTTTCCGTCAGAGGACATTAGCTACCAGGAAATCTACAACGCCTCTGAAGGCTACTTCGCTGCACAGGACGACTTCAGCCGCGATGACATGCTCTTATTGCTCAACAATGGCGTTTACTATGAGTTTTTGCCAATGTCGGAGTGGGACAACCCCAGCCCCGCCGCTGTCCCATTACATCAGGTAGAGCCGGGCAAAAACTATGCATTGGTAGTGACGACCAATGGCGGACTTTGGAGGTATACGCCGGGCGATACCGTGACGTTTACCTCTACGGAGCCTTACCGCATCAAAATTACTGGCCGGACCAAGCAGTTTGTGAATGCCTTTGGTGAAGAGGTCATGGTAGAGAATACGGATCAGGCACTTGATATAGCTTGCCAGCGGACAGGCGCCATCGTGTCAGAATATACCGTTGCGCCTATCTACTTCAATGGAAATAGCAAAGGTGGTCACGAATGGCTGGTGGAATTTGAAAGGGAGCCGACTGATGGCGCTCAATTTTCTTACCTCCTTGATGAGGCACTTCAGGCGGCTAATTCTGACTACGAAGCTAAGCGCTCCAAGAGCCTGGCTTTGGAGCAACTCCGCCTGCACGCCTTACCACCCGGAACTTTTCACGATTGGATGAGGTCCAAAGGGAAGTTTGGCGGGCAGCACAAGGTGCCCCGCCTGGCGAACCACCGCAAGCACGTTGAGGAAATCCTCAATTTCCTGGGTAATAAAGTTTAATCCCTGAAGTAACCCACGCTGCCACCGACCCAGTCTTTGTCACGGTTGTACCGTACACCGACCATCAACCCTTTGCTCAGCCGGGCAAGATTGTTAACCATCTGTGGGCGGTCTTCACCCCGCTCCCAAAGCATTAGCATGCGGATTTCGCACTTTGAGGGCTCGCCAGGTGTCTCAATTACCGGGGCGTAAGTGACCTTGTGTTGTAAGATGTAATTCTCCGGGTCTTTGATGGCATCTACATCGTGCTGATTGATATTGATGATCACACCAGTGCCTGCAAAGGAATACAATGGCTTAAGCACGTAATTGTGTAAATCTTCCGGCAGCTCTTCCAGCTCATTGAGGAAGTAAGATTTGGGGACATAGGGGCTATCGATCAGCGGCAGGGTGTGCTTGCTGATGCGGAAGAACCAGTTGGGGTGCCCCACATACTCCACATCATGCTCATGAATAAAGTAGAACTCCCGCTTCAGGTCGTCCCGGCGGATCAGCTCATCAAAAATGACGCGGTTGAAGATACGGCGTACCTGGATTTTGCGTCCTTCTTTGAAGTAAAAGACTTTACGACCCTCCACCTTTAGCTCAGAGACACATACGGGCTCAATACCGATCATATGCTTGGCTGCAATGAAATCAATGCCTGTGACTTGCTTGTCGGGCTCTACTTCGAGCAGGATAACTTCTTCCGGGTCGTGGTCGCCAATGATGACGTGGCGTAGCTTTTCAAGGTATGTCTCTGAGGTCAGCCCTCCGAACAGGTGAGAATAGCCGTCCGGGATATCGTAAATTTCCCGGTAGCCCCTGGCAACGAGGTCTTGAAAAAAGTAAAGAGAAGGGAAGCCCTGCACTTCGATGAGCTGCGGCGTTAGGGTACCATCTTTTTCCTGGCATATACCAAAATCCATCTGCAGGAAGGTGGTATGCGGGGTCTCGTTAGGAACCTCCTGCCCGGCAAGCAGGGCACTGCGGGAGCGCTCTTCAAAATCAGGTGCCACGATAACGTCGGTAATCTGCTCGCAAGCTTCGAACAGCTTAGCCTTCAGGTCATCGGGGATAAAGACCGGTGTCTCAGCAATCCGGAAAGGTGGGCGGTGATCGTATTGTTGTTCCACCCAGTTGAGCAGGGCTTGGTATCGCTCAGGCGTGAACGTTGCGTTAAATTGTTTCCGCAGATCGGGGACCATAGGTTTAGCAGTTTTAAGCTGGAGCCTTCGGCTCCGGCTATTGGTCAAATAAGGGTGGTTACGATTATACGGAGGCAGGATTGACTTGCTCCGGATGCTATGACTTTGAGCCTTTTCAGGCGGTGACCGGAACCCGCTTTAGTTGATTGATGGCACGGTGCAGGAAGAGTGGCAGTACGATCTCATGCGTCAGGCCAATCTTGTCAGAGTCCTTCAGGTGGTTGATCATACGCAGGTACTTGTCTTCTCCGTGCTTATCAACTATTACTTTATGCCGCTCGGGGGCCATAAAGTGTTCCCGCATACCATCGGGGTCTGCTTCCGGGTGGAATTGCGTACCAATAATCTCCGGTGAGAACCGAATAGCCATAACAGCACGCTCCAGCGGGACATGCGGCCGGATTTTCTCAAGGGCCAGAATCTCTGCACCCATTTCCGCTATCCGCGCCTCATCGGGCTGAATACATTGCCAATGCCGGAAATCTGCGATATAAAACGGATTCGGCAGCCCTTCAAAATTAGGGTCCCCGGCCCCCGCGTCCGTCATGTGGCACTTGAAAGTACCGAAGGACATCGACTGCCGCTCGCTTACCTCAGCAAGCTCGAAGTGGCGCACAGCCATCTGGAAAGAGTGGCAAATGAAAAAGACATGCTTTTTACGATTGCTTGGAACAAGGTTCCATTCCCACACTTCCTGCAGCCAGTCGAAGAAACGGGCATCCCAAATACCGTCGCCATCAAACGGGCTGCCTGGCCCGCCGGTTGAGATGTAAATATCGTAGTCCATGCCAGGGACCTCGCCCCGGCCCCGGACATCGTATAACTTCCACTCGTAGTGGGCTTCAAAGCGGCGTACAATATGCTGAATACAACGCATGCCCTGATTGGGTGTGTTGTCGTACATATCCAGAATAGCTAATCGTAAGGAAGACATATTACTTTCTTGTTACAGCGGTAAAGCTAAATGGTTTGACGGAAATAAACGGCACAACTTTCTCGCAAATACTGCTATGAATTTAACGCAATCGGTTTCCCATAGTTGCTTGCTAAATTTCTAAAATATGGAAGTCCTGTCATTTTTCTGCCCATTAGGATTTACATCAACTTCTGCCAGTATTAGAGACTTAGAGCATGTTTGGAGCGGGTTCGTCATAAATCCTTGATTTGCAATCGGAGCGAGCTCCAAACAAGCTCTTAATGCGTTGAGAGCGTATAAGTTGAAAAATACTTTTTTTTCTCCACCAAAGCCCTCCAGCACATCAAGTCTCGGACAAAATTACAAGCTTATTTGCCGGAGGCAGCACCTTTGATGAAGGAACCCCAGGTGAGGTTGTCCTGGCCATCTACTTGCGCTTGCGCCCGCTCAATGGCATATTCAGCAGCGGTTTCTACTACCCATTCAAAGTTGTCCTGGCCGACAGAATGGAGATCCGCATCCGGAGCCGGATTGCAGAAGTCAATGGCGTAAGGCACACCGTCCCGAATAGCCAGCTCAACGGTATTAAAGTCGTAGCCCAGCGCCTGATTGAGGCGGAGCACGTAATCTTCCAGCATCTTTTCCATCTCCTTGCTAATATCAAAATGGGCTGCGTAGCGCAGGTGATGCGGATTGCGGGGCTCGTAGTGCATGATGCGTACATGCTTGCCACCAATACAATAGCAGCGGAAGTAAGCGTTGAAATCAATGGCTTCCTGCAGCATCATTACAAGTTGATTGGTTTCGTTGTAGCTGCGGAAAAAGTCATCGGCATTATCCAGCTTGTAGACGTTCTTCCAGCCACCGCCGGCAAACGGCTTCATGAAAGCAGGAAAGCCAACGTACTCGAAAATACCCTCCCAGTCGAGGGGGAAAGAGAGGTTAGAGAACGACTCCGCTGAGGTATCAGAAGGGTGGTCTTTGGAAGGGAGCAGGACCGTTTTGGGAACGGGCACGCCGATTTTTTCTGAGAGGGCGTTGTTAAAAAACTTCTCGTCCGCGCTCCACCAGAACGGGTTGTTGATGACGGCGGTACCACTAATAGCCGCATTTTTCAAGAAGGCCCGGTAAAAAGGCACGTCCTGGGAAATACGGTCAATGATCACTGCGTAATCTGAAGTAGCCGCCTGCACCACTTTGTCGATGAGGACCGGTTCAGCTTTGATCCCGTCCACGTTTTTGGAGTTGATACGGTCAATTATTGCGTGCGGGAAGGAACGCTCCTGGCCAAAAAGAATGCCAATTTTTTTCATGGAGTTTATGGTTTTGCAGATTTTGGTAACAAGCTTAAATAAGCGATAGATAATGGGGGAACATCTCCTGCCACAGCGGCCAGTCGTGTTCTTGCCAACCTCGAATATCCAACCAGTGGTTGATTCCCTTTTGGTTGAGCAAGTGGGAAAGGTGCTTATTGGCATCCAGGCATATGTCCCAATCGGAGGTGCCCAGGACGATATTCATCTGCCAAAGGGCCGGATGATTATTGCCGGGCAGGAAATCTACCGGGTTGTTAAAATAGGCATTATCGTCGTAATAACCATCTAAAAACATCTTGATATCAAAAGCACCGCTCATGGAAAACATGTGGCTGACAAGCTCAGGGTGCCTGAAGGCGAAGTTGGCAGCGTGGTAGCCACCGAAACTGGCACCGGCTACGGCTACTTTGCCGCCTCCTGTATTCCAGCGGATACTGGGCACGAGCTCATGCTGTAGCATATGATCGTACCAAATGTGATTTTTTACCCGATCAGCGGGGTGGATATTCTTGTTGTACCAGCTCAGGGCATCCACGCTGTCAGGGCAGAAGATCTGAACGAAGCCCCGCTCCAGGTACCAATGAGCCGTTTGGGTTAATCCAAAATCTTTGCTTTCGTAGTACCGCCCCTGGCTGGAAGGGAAAAGAATGACCGGGTAGCCCTGATGACCGTAAATCAGCATTTCTATGTCCCGGTTCAGGCTTTGGGAATACCACTTGTGATAAGTCTCTTTCACGTTCTTCGTTCTTGTATACGCTGCCCAAAAGGCTTAGTAATTGTACTTTTGACAATAAGTGCTGCAAAAATACAGGCTTTTCCGGTTTTTCAAAGAATTAAGTTGCTGATGTTCAAATGCTTATCAGGGAGCCACGGAACAGAGTGGCTATTAATGCTCCGAAGGCTAATTAATTACGGGTATTTTTGCGCGCTATCCAGGCTTTAGTCAGAATTAATTATTGTGGTTCATGGGTTTATTCAATAGGAAGGTGATTCGGTATTTGTTCCGGCTTTTTTTGCCGGGGGAAGAAGGGGTAGAGGTGCATGAGCTGTCCGGGCTGCGCTCCAAGTGGTTGAAACGGGAAGTAAAAGTACGCATACTTCTGCCTCCCGGCTACTTCGAATCTGAGCGGGCATACCCTTTGCTTTGCCTCAATGATGGGCAGGACCTGGAGGCGTTGGGTTTTATTAATACGATTGAGCGTTTGTACAGAAAAGGCAAGATTGAGCCCTTTGTGGGGGTCGCCGTGCACGCGGGGGACCGCATGCAGGAATATGGTACGGCGGGACGGTCAGACTACAAAAAGCGGGGGCGGAAAGCGGGGGCTTATACCCGCTTTCTACTACGCGAGCTGCTGCCAATGCTTTCTACACGTTACCGCTTGTTGGAGGAACCCCTGTACCGGGTTATTGCCGGCTTTTCCCTGGGCGGGCTCTCTGCTTTTGATATCGGCTGGCACCACCCGGAGGTTTTCGGTAAAGTCGGGGTGTTTTCAGGCTCGCTTTGGTGGCGGGGCGCAGCATTCCGAAAGGAAGACCCTGATGCAGACCGTATTGTGCAAACCTACGTGGAAAACAGCGCCCGAAGGCCGCCTCTGCATTATTGGCTTCAGGCCGGCACCGCTGATGAACAAGCCGACCGTAATAATAATGGTATTATTGATGCCATTGATGATACCCTGGACCTGGTTAGGGCACTAAAAGCGCTGGGCTATACCGAAGAAAATGCGGTCCGTTATGTGGAAGTGCAGAACGGGGAGCATAATCCGAAAACATGGGGGCGGGTTATGCCAGATTTCCTGCAGTGGGCGTTTCCCAATCGAGCAACAATTAAATAACTTTGCCGTTCTCAAAAGGTGCATAGCCTAAAGTGGTTTGCCATATCTTTGGCAACTATTTTGTTTGGCACACCGTGCCCGGACCATTGATGCCGTAGCGGAGGCCCGCCGGCGTATAACTATATAGAAAGATATGCAACGATTATTCTACCTTTCCTTTATACTCGTACTGAACTTTTCAGCGATGGCTCAGCAATTGGTGCCGCTTGGGGGCAACGCCCACCTCGAACAATACCGGGCCCGGCAAAACAACCACCTGCCTAAAGGGTACGACCGGGCCAATAGTCTTCTGCGTGGCAGAGATTGTCAGCTGGAAGAGGGGGATATCACTTACGTAGATGCCAGCGAGACCAAAGAACTGGCAGTGGTCATTGATACTTTCGGGCTGGGGCAGGTCGCTGGGGAGTTTACCTGTGTGGATTGTGCAGCCAACCCGATAGGAGAGGCGGTAGTGGAGGTGGAAGAGGGCATTGCGACGCTGCTCATTACGGGATCGGATGATCTGATGGGGGCAGAGTTCCGCTTTATCGTAGAGTTTTGTAATCCTAATGGCTGTGCGAGTACTTCCTTTGACGTTGTGGGCCGGCGGGAGGCTCAGGAGTATGATATAACGCCCATTATCTTACAATCTGAAGAACAAATTACGCTTGATGTGCAGGCCTCACAATTGCCAGGTCCGCTGGCTTGCAATAAAATCACAGATGTGCCTGATGACTATGAGGGGCGCGATAAGCTGGTTTATTTTAATAACTATAGCGCACCTGACAGCAGCTTCGTCTACGTAGCCAGTCGTTATGCCGGGGCAGATAAAATTGATATTACGGTTTGTGACTCCTTTACGGTTTGTGATGTTTACCATTTCACCTTTAATATACAGCACGATACCTTGGTATTGAGCGAAGGTTCAGGGCAGGAGACTTTCCTGGATGACTTCTCCTACGATGCTATTGTTCCCCCAACAGAGCTGTGGCTGGATGAAGATGTTTATGTCAACCGTACCTTTGGCACGGATCAGCCAAGCCTTGGCGTAGCTACCTTTGATGGCTTGGACCGTAACGGCCGGTCTTATAATGAAGAGGGGCTCAACGACCGGCTCACTTCCACTTACCTGGATTTGACACAGCTCAGCGGTAATGTTTACCTCACCTTTTGGCTACAGCCTAAGGGGTTGGGGCAATCTCCGGAAGCCGATGACTATATGGTGCTGGAATTCAAACAGCCGGATGGCGAATGGGAGATTGTCCGGGAGTTTTATCGAGAGGAAATGAACCTGGATACTACGGCAGCGGGCTTCTTTTTCCCCTTCGAAATAGCCGGAGGCTTCAAGCACGACGGCTTTCAGTTCCGCTTTTCCGCCTACAACAGCGGCAATGGTATTGATGATATCTGGAATCTCGACTACGTCTGGCTGAGCAATGATTTTGCTACCTTCCAAACTAATATCACAGATGTAGCGCTCAGAAGGGTCCCCGCGCCCTTCATTACGCCATACGCAAGCATGCCCTGGCGTCATTTTGATGGCCGTGCAGCAGATTACCTGCCTGCCGCTTACAACACCTACTTATTCAATCTCGATAATGATCAGGCCCTAAACGCCGGTGCCGGAGTGCTGAGTGTCACAGAGAGCAATACCGGTATTCAGGTCCTGCAATCCAACCTGCTGGATGCTTGCTGCCGTACGGTGTTTTCTAATGAGGGCATCGGTTATGCACAGGACTTCGAAGGGCTAAACGGGGTGGTGGATGCCTTAGGGAATGCCGCTTTAGATGCTGAGCCCCGCCTGGAATTTGAAGTAGCCTACAATCTCACGGATGTGACCAACGAGCAGGATGGGCAGGGCTATGAAGCCGTAGCGGTAAACAACCTTGCGGTGACGACCACTGTTTTTGACAATTACTTTGCCTATGATGATGGTTCTGCCGAAAATGGAGTTGTGGTTCAGGAAGGCGATCAGGTAGCGGTCAAGTATACCACAACAGTTGATGACTCTCTGCAGGCCGTGCAATTTAACTTCCCACGCATCATTAGTAATATAGCTGGTCAGGAATTCCACCTGCAGGTTTGGGTGGGCGAGCTGGACGACGAACCGGAGATTCGGATGACCTTTGAACGGCCGTTTTATCCTTCTTCTTATTACGATAGCTTACAGGCATTCACGACTTATCCATTATTTGGAGACAACGGCCCAGCCACGGTCTTCATCCCGGCGGGCGACTTCTATATCGGCTGGGAGCAAGTAACCCCTTGCGATTACCTCGACTGCATTCCGGTTGGCTTCGACCGCAATACCCCAGCGGGCAAGTCCGCTTTGTTTTTCAATAATAACGATCAGGGTTGGGAACCCTTCCCTGAAGGTTTCCTGCCAGGCTCCCTAATGCTGCGTCCTGTTATGGGCAGCGAACGGCCGGTAAGTTCTGGGACCAGGCCTGCGGAAGAGCTTGCGCTGGATCTGCAGTTGTACCCCAATCCTGCACAGGACATATTGTACATCCGTGTAGAGGGAACCCCCTTGCCTGCCGGTCTCCGTATGCGTTTGGTCAATGCCCTGGGACAGGTTGTGCTGGACAATCCATTGTCCAATGAAATCCGGCTGAACGAATTTGAGCCTGGAATGTATATAATTAAAGTCTATGACCCATCGTCTCAACGGTCCTTGTACCGCAAACTGATGGTAGTTGATTAACAATTAAACCCAAACAGAAAATGGCAGAAGATATCCGCGTTCAGGAGCTTAAATCCAAGATGGATGCTAAGGAAGAATTGGTTTTACTCGATGTCCGGGAGTCTAACGAGCGAGCGGAATTCAACATCGGTGGTGAATTCATTCCAATAGGCAGCCTCATGGGGCGCATGGAGGAACTGGAACAGCACAAAGAAGACGAAATTGTCGTGTACTGCCGCTCCGGCAACCGAAGTGGTCTGGCTAAGGAATTTATGGAAAAAGCAGGCTTTAAGAATGTCCGCAACCTGCTGGGCGGAATGATGAGCTGGGCAGATCAGTATGGTACCGAGAAGTAGTGAGATGTTAGACTATGTTTGGAGGTGTCTTTACACTGTAAATCACCTCCAAACGTAGCATCTCTTAGTTAATCCCCAGTGTGATTTTTAGCACCTGTTCCATACGGGATACGTAGTGAAAATCAAGTCCTTTGATATAGTCTGGATTGATTTCGGCTACGTGCTTTTCATTTTCCTGGCAAAGGATCACTTCCTTCATGCCTGCCCGTTTAGCAGCCAGTATTTTCTCTTTGATCCCGCCAACCGGCAGCACCTTGCCCCGCAGCGTGATTTCTCCGGTCATAGCCACGTAAGGTTTAACGCGTTTGCCGGAGAATACAGAGGTGATTGCCGTAAGCATAGTGATACCTGCAGATGGACCGTCTTTAGGGATAGCGCCTTCCGGTACGTGAAGGTGTATGTCTTTTTGCTCAAATATTTCCGGTGCAATGCCCAGGGATTCGCTATTGGCTTTAATGAAGCTAAGCGCAGTAGACGCCGACTCCTTCATGACATCACCAAGGTTGCCGGTGAGGGTAAGCTTGCCCTTTCCAGGACTTAGGATCGCTTCCACAAATAGAATATCTCCGCCAGACTGTGTCCAGGCGAGCCCTACTGTTACCCCCGGCACCTCCGGCGTGGCGTAGCGGTCTTTGTCGAACTTAGACGGGCCGAGCATACTGTTCAGGTGTTCCGGCTTTACGCTTACAGCATATTCTTCTTCCATTGCTACCTCTCGGGCAATTCTCCGCATCACACCTGCAATCTGCCGATTAAGCGATCGTACACCTGATTCACGGGTGTAGGACTCAATGATGCGCTCCAGCGTCCGCTTACCAAGTTTAATTTGATTAGCTTTTAGCCCATGTTCTTTGCGCTGTTCCGGAATGAGGTGGCGTTTGGCAATTTCTATCTTTTCTTCCGTAGAGTAACCACTCACTTGTATGATCTCCATACGGTCAAGTAATGCAGGTTGGATTGAATTTAAAGAATTGGCTGTCGCAATGAACATCACCTTACTCAGGTCATACTCCAGCTCCAGGTAATTGTCATAGAAAGTGCCGTTTTGCTCAGGGTCCAGCACTTCCAGCAGGGCAGAGGATGGGTCGCCCCGAAAGTCCTTGCCTACTTTGTCGATCTCATCGAGGATGAAGACTGGATTAGAAGACCCTGCCCGTTTCATAGATTGTACAATTCGGCCTGGCATCGCGCCAATATAAGTTTTACGGTGGCCCCGGACTTCAGATTCATCATGTAAGCCGCCGAGCGACATGCGGATAAACTTGCGCTGAATGGCTCTGGCAATAGACCGGCCGAGGGAAGTTTTGCCTACACCCGGAGGGCCTACGAGACAGAGGATCGGCGCTTTCATATCGCCCTTGAGTTTCAGGACGGCTAAATGTTCAAGGATTCGGTCTTTTACCTTTTCTAATCCGAAATGATCTTGGTCGAGCACTTTCTTGACCTTTTTGAGGTCGAAGTTATCTTTTGTGTATTCTTCCCAGGGCAGGTCGAGCAATAGTTCCAGATAGGTAAGTTGGATAGAAAACTCTGCCACCTGAGGGTTCATACGGCGTAGCCGGTTGATCTCTTTATCAAAGGTCTTGGCAACCGCTTCAGGCCAGTTTTTTTCTTTGGCCCGCTTAGCCATATTACTGATTTCCTCCTCCTGAGGATTCTGCCCCAGCTCTTCCTGAATGGTTTTCAGTTGTTGATTGAGGAAGTAATCGCGCTGTTGCTTTTCAATGTCTACACGGACTTTGCTCTCAATTTGATCTTTCAGCTCCAGGAGTTGCAGCTCGCTGTTGAGCTGTTTGAGCAGTGTCTGCCCTTTTTCCTGTAAGTTGTTTTCTTCCAGTAATGCCTGCTTGATAACCACTTTAGCGCTCAGGTTGGAAGCGATAAAGTTGAGCAGAAAAGAGTGGTTCTGAATATTTTTGAGCATCACATTTGCCTCAGAAGGGATGTTGGGCGATAGCTCAATGATCTGTTGGGCGCGTTCTAAAACAGAAGAAATCATCGCCTCGAATTCCATGTGTTCGCCCACCGCCTGATACTCCAGTGGACGGATAGTGGCAAGCATATAGGGATCTTCTGCAATGAGCTCCTCTATCCGGAATCGCTTGCGCCCTTGCAAAATAGCTGTTGTAGTGCCATCGGGCATACGTAGCAGTTTGAGGATACGAGCGATAGAACCTATCTCATAGAGGTCGTCTATACCGGGGTCTTCCACTTCACTCTCCCGCTGGGACAGGACCGCAACAAGGCGGTTGTTATTATAGGCTTGATTGATGGCTTTGATCGACTTATCGCGCCCTACGGTGATGGGGATAACAATTCCAGGAAAGAGCACTGTATTTTTCAGGGCCAGTAAGGGCAGGGTCTCTGGAAATTGTTCGTCGGGATTCTCCCCTTCCTCCTCTTCTATTGATAACAACGGTAGAAAATCACTGTCATCATCTAATCTCTGTTGCATATATAAGTCGTCAAACATGCTTGTATGTTTACAGCCAAAGCTGTTGTATTATTCGAATGAACCTGCAGAAGAGCCTTTGGTGCAAAACCACAGTCAAATGTCAGTACGGCAGCGTAAAGCTATGATTTACGCAGTATTCTCTAAGTGACCAAGATTCGTGCCAGCACCAAAACCGACCGACAAAGTGACGCGCCCGGCACCTTTTTTGACAATTCGGCAGTTTTGCGGGCTACTCTGCTGCCACTACCTCTGCTTCGGCTTCGGTCGCATCTGCTACTTCGGCATTATCCTTTTCTACGCGGAGGTTGTCAATGATAAATTCCTGCCGGGAAGGGGTATTTTTACCCATATAATACTGTAGCACATCGTCAATTTTGGTATCCTCATTGAGCGTTACGGGTTCCAGGCGGATATTATCGCTAATGAAATCTTTGAACTCGCCCGGCGAAATCTCGCCCAGCCCTTTAAATCGGGTCACTTCCGGGGCCCCCCGTAGTTGCTTGATGGCTTTTTGTTTCTCCTCGTCACTGTAGCAATAGAATGTCTTTTGTTTGTCCCGTACCCGGAACAAGGGCGTATCGAGGATATACAGATGGCCGTTGCGGACCAGTTCCGGGAAAAACTGCAGGAAGAAGGTCAGCAGCAGCAGGCGAATGTGCATGCCATCTACATCGGCATCTGTAGCGATGACCACGCGGTTATAGCGAAGTTCGTCCAAGCCGTCTTCGATATTCAGGGCATGCTGCAGCAGGTTGAATTCTTCGTTTTCGTACACCACCTTTTTGGTCAGCCCGTAACAGTTAAGCGGCTTACCACGGAGGCTGAAGACCGCCTGCGTCTGTACATCCCGGGCTTTAGTGATGGAACCACTCGCAGAGTCGCCCTCGGTGATGAAAACGGTGGTCGCTTTGCGCCGTTCCTCTTCAGTTTTTCGGTTGCTGTCAGAAAAATGAAGGCGGCAGTCGCGCAGCTTTTTATTGTGCAGGTTAGCTTTCTTGGCGCGCTGATTGGCCAGCTTCTTGATGCCGGCAATCTCTTTGCGTTCCCGCTCGGACTGCTTGATGCGTTTCTCCAGTGCCTTGACCGTATCCGGATGGCGGTGCAGGAAGTTGTCCAGTTTTTCTTTGACAAAATTGACCACAAAAGTCCGTACCGTTGGACCTTCCGGTCCCATGTCACTTGAGCCCAGCTTGGTTTTGGTCTGGGATTCAAAAACCGGCTCTTCCACCCGGATGCTGACAGCAGCAATCACGGAACTCAGAATATCCCGGCGGTCGTAGTTTTTATTGAAATGCTCCTGAATGGTTTTTACAATTGCTTCGCGCAGGGCATTTAGGTGGGTGCCACCCTGTGTGGTGTTCTGCCCGTTGACAAAAGAATGGTACTGCTCGCCGTAGTGGTTGCCGTGGCTGAGCGCAATTTCCATGTCATCCCCCTTCATGTGGATGATAGGGTAGCGCAAGCTTTCAGAAGCGGTTTTCCGCTCCAGCAGATCGTAGAGCCCTCTGCGGGATACGAGTGTTTTGCCATTGAAATTCAGTTTCAGCCCTGCATTCAGGTAAGCATAGTTCCAGAGCTGATTCTCGATGTAATCGTTGCGGTACCGGTACTTCTTGAAAATTTCCACATCGGGCCGGAATTCGATGATCGTGCCATTGGACTCATCGGATTTCTTCAGCTTATGGTCCTTTACCAGCTCGCCCCGCTCGAACACTGCGACCTTAGCCTTCCCGTCCCGTATGGAAGTCACCTGGAAGTTTTCGGAAAGGGCGTTTACCGCTTTGGTACCCACGCCGTTCAGCCCCACCGACTTCTTGAAGGCTTTGGAATCGTACTTGCCACCGGTATTGATCTTGGAGACACAATCTACCACCTTGCCCAACGGGATGCCCCGCCCGTAGTCGCGGATGGTCACTACGCCGTCCTCAATTTTGAGGTCGATATTCCGGCCATGCCCCATCACATATTCGTCAATAGAGTTGTCGATCACCTCCTTGAGCAGGATGTAAATACCGTCGTCAGCCGCCGAGCCATCGCCCAGTTTACCGATGTACATACCCGGGCGCATGCGGATGTGCTCTTTCCAGTCGAGCGAGCGTATGTTGTCTTCTGTGTAGGTAACTTCTGCCATTGGATTAAACTGCTTGGGTGGTTTTGGGGTAAACTTGTTTAAAAAAGGATCTTCGATGGCAATTTCTGCGCGAAAGTATTTGCATCAAGGTGCGGAAATTGTCAGAAAACTAAAAAAGGACAAAGTAAGGTCAGCAAAATGCCGCTTTCCTTGTTAATGAAACGTACGAAAGTTATGCACATTTCATATTTTGAATACTGATTTCAAATTTTTTGTGCAAAAATACAGATTTTTTGCAATAAAAACAACAAGTTGTTGCTTTAAACGATTGTTTCTGTCAGGTTATTATGAAAGTAGAACACACCGACCAACATCCCGCTATGCAGTGTATCCTGCGCGGGCTCCGAAGGGAGCACCGGCTGAAAGTGCTTTGCGCGGTGGGGCTGCTGTTGCTAGGACTGGCTTTTGTCTCCGCTTTCTTTGCCAAGAGTATTATTCTTACCGTTTTTGGGCTGCTATGCAGCGTACTGGCCCTGCGCTTTCTGTTCAACCTGATTACCAACTGGAAGGTAGCCAATAGCCGCCTGATGATCCTCTTGCACTTCCACCCCAAAGAGATCGTGTGGGTCTACTCCGTGGTCACCGAACAACTGCCCTTCGGCTTTCAGCTCCTGCGCAACGGCACCCTTTACTTCAAGCTCCGCGACGGGGACGACATCTCCGTCAGCCTCTCCACCGACGACCTCAAATCGGTCTCCAAATACCTCAATGGCCTGCTGCCCCACGCCACCTTCGGCTATACCAAAGACCGGGAGCAGTGGTTTATAGTCAGCCCACTGATGTTGTTGCGGGAGGAGGGGGAGGGGTAATTTGTGATGGAGGGCGGTAACATTGTGTTTCTCCGCCCAATTCCGTATCTTACCGATCATTCACTAACCGCTAAAAAACGGACCTCATGTTTACACACACACACACAGAACGCTCACGCTCTGCCTGGTTATGCTAGGGGCCTAATTTCATTTGTTCGCTCAAAACTATGTAGATTATGCGTTATTTGGCCCCTACGAAGAAGACCTATCGTCTTACCATATCAAAGTCCGCTTTGTATACCTGGATGGCAGTACCAATGATGAGAATGCCGCCTGGTGGAAAACCGCAAGTACCAGTACAACCGCAGGGGAATTTGTCTTAGAAGACGAATCAAAAATAGCCCTACAGCGGTTAAATTCGGCTTTCAACCCCCATGCCATCTATTTTTTGCCCGATGCGCCTGGTTTGTGCAATGCAGATGTAATCTATGATACTTACGTAGGAGAGGGGCTGGATATCACAACATTACGAGCCAATCAGCAATCAGCCCAGGATCTAGCTGCTTTAAATATTTATGTCACGGGCGATGCTACTGGCAGCAGTGAAAAAATTGGAGGTAATTTTAATGGGCAGGCCGGTGGGCTTCCCGGCAACTCTCTAATTGTAGAAGGGGCAGACCAGATCGGAGGCGAGGAACGGCTGGCGACTAATTCCACCACTCTGGTGCATGAAGTAGGGCATACGCTGGGATTGTTGCATACATTTGCGGGGCGCCCAGAGGGAGTAGGCAGTGATAATGAATGCAACGAAGCCACTACCAATTATCCGGGTAACTGCCCGCTCGGCCAGGGAGGCGGAAACATCAGTTACTGTTGCGGCGATTATATAAAAGATACCCCCTTCAACCACAATAATGATTTTGATGCTGGCTCAATTTGCCAAAATATAGATCCACCCTACACGGATGAGGCTAAATTGATGCGGAATTATATGAGCTATGTTTTTCCGACTTTCTGCCGTTCTGCCTTTACTGAAGAACAAGTCCAGCGGATGAAGACTTATCTCCGGGAGCTTGAAACGCTACACCCTGGCGCTACTGTCCTGAACGATATGCAGATTGAGCGGGCAACTTACCCCGGGACTGTGCCTTCAGGTGTGTCTGGTAATATCACAGTGGAAAGTGGCACCCTCACCATCAGCAGCCCATTGTCTATGCTGCCGGATGCCGAAATAGTAGTCCGCGATGGTGCCACCCTGCGTATTCAGTCTGAGCTATCAGCAGCCTGTGAAGGACTCTGGAAAGGCGTTAGGGTGGAAGACGGCGGCCGGGCCTTTTTGTCCGGTACGAACGGTATTATCCGGGACGCCCGTTGCGGGGTTAAAGTAGAAAACGGCGGCTATGCAGAGTTATTTGGCGGTAAGCTGCTCAATAATGAGATAGGGCTATACCTTGTTGACCGCGTCCAGGATAATAATTACCCCCAATGCAAAGCCTGGTTTGCCAATTTTTTTGTAGATGAGTTTTACCGGGGCGATGAAACACAACCTATATTGGTAAAACTGGATGACACGGAACGTTTTTTTGCTTCAAATTGCGCGTTTACAGACTGGCGGGAGGACTGTACGCTCCCCGCCTGTTCAGGAAGAGCAATCGGCATACTGTCTTTTGAAAGTAGTTTCCGGGCTATTTTTAGTTTTTTCAACTACCTTTCGATTGGTGTCAATGCCAGCGCTCTGACCCTTGAGAATGGCTCAGTTATGATAGAGCATTGCAGTTTCACCAACAACCTGACAGGAGCACTCTTCGACGAGATTTCTGCTTTTACAGTGGAAGACAACCAGTTCCTGATCTCCGGCGACCTGAATGCAGAAGAGCCAGGCGTGGACGTGATTGGCCTGCAAGTAACTGGCGCTACCGAAGGCATGCAGATACGATCTAATGAGTTCTTGCTTACGGAAGGAACCGGGGGCGAAGATTTTATTGGCTCCTTCACGGGCACGCTCTGCCAGAGTACTGGCGAAGGGCTGGGCAATGAAATTATTTTCAACAACTATAGCATTCTCCACCGGGGCAATATAGCAGAGGGCATGAATGGCAATGACGAGAACGGTTTGGTCTACCGCTGCAATAACCACGACTACAGCCCGCCCGGTTTCACAGGTAGTAGTATAGAGGATGTTATAGACTACGAAATCAAATCAGGGGGTACAATCAGAATCTTGCAAAGTGGTGAGGGGGTCACGGATGAGGAAGAGCCATTACCCACCGGGATTATTTTTTCCGGTCTACAGTCTATCGTTAATGACAACGATGTGGATATTCTATATTATTTTGACGCAAACTTTGCGGAGCAAGTACCTTCATTCGACTCTGAAGGAATAGATCGTTTTGATATAACAGAAGTGGACCCAAGCGAGTACTGTATAACTGAAGGATGTACTAATCCCCCCTGCGATGAGCCCTCTGAGCCAGTCCTTGTCCTCAAAAAAAAGTTTGAAGACTACCGGCTGCGCCAGGAGGAATTAGAGGATTCTCTGCTTCTAGTTTCTGGCCGGGAAAAGGAGCGCATGGAGCAAGCTGCTATTTGGACAAGGCAAGCCAAAGACAAAACCGCCGGGCAAATCCTGCAATATTATGCCCTCGATACCGTAAGCGTTGAAAAAGACTCCATCTATCGGTGGTTGGATAAAGCAGGGACTTTTGGCTCCCGCTACCTTCTGGCCCGCAGCCATTTTTTCTCAGGCGATATAGCAGCGTTTGCGGCAACCTGGGAAACTCTTCCGGCAGAAGTGGATTTATTGCCGGGACAGCCAGAGGAATACAAAATGCTAAGTGAACTTTTCAGCCTTTTGGCAAAGCCCCAAGCCCAGGTGGTAGCACTCGAAGCCCTATCGGACAGCACCATTATGGAGTTGTTGCCCTTTACACAGTATTGCAATGAAGCCGGGCATCTCGCTGCCAACTTACTGCGCCGCAATGGCATAAATGCAACAGTCAATTGCATAGGTCAGGGCAATGCATATCTTCAGTCTTCCTCAAAGCCTGACCTCGAGGAGCTTAAGGCAACTCCTCGGACTACCGAGCTACGCATTTTCCCCAATCCGGCTAAAGAACAACTCACGGTGGTGCTGCCGGATAACTTGACAACCGGGCAAATGGAGCTTTATGATATGCAGGGGCGACAAATCCTCCAAAGGACACTAGTGGGGCAGCGTTCAGAAGTGCGATTGCCAGGGGTGCAAGGGGCATATATAGTGGTGGTTTATACCCCAGACAACAAAGTTCTGGCCCGCCAATTGTTAGTCATTCAGTAAATTTTAAGGTTGAGAATGGACCCGCCTGTGAGACTAGGTCAGGTACAGGGTATCTTTTGAACTATTTCAAAAGGAGTTACTAGACTTTGGACGTGCGGAGTTTAGGGGAATTTTTTTTCCAGCCCTCTGCCAACCCGCCCTGTTATAAAAAGAGCCGTTCAGGCTCGCTTTTTCTTTGCCTTTTTACGCTTCCAGACGACTT
>Ga0307978_1000081_pt1 | contig 85783 bp, 76 predicted proteins | sample OrgLakmetage1056_FD_203151 | JGI IMG/M metagenome (GOLD analysis project Ga0307978, IMG submission 203151) | Saline water microbial communities from Organic Lake, Antarctica - #1056 | ecosystem: Environmental > Aquatic > Non-marine Saline and Alkaline > Saline | place: Antarctica: Organic Lake... | reverse complement strand
GCGGAACCCATCAGGGCCAGCGGTCAAAACCGCGCAAACAGGCCGGACACATGACTGCTTCTGACAAATGCACAAATCTGATCAAATATGTCTTGCTATGCAGGAGCCATCCACACACGACCTTCGCTGCGGTATTCACCAAAGTCAGCTATGCGGGATGAACCTCGTTGGCAACGTGCGTCTTGGCGCTTGGATCTTACCGTTTTCGGTAAATCGAAAGTTGTTCGAAGCGTTGAAACGGGAATGTTTCTTCTGTCAGGGCGACTTCAATAGGCGCCCTGTCCCCTGAACAGGCTGAGAGGGGTGCATGCAAAGATCTTGAGGTCAAACCAGAACGACCAATTTTCGATATAGAACAGATCGTGCTCAATGCGCGCCTTCAGCTTTTTCGCGTCTTCGATCTCACCACGCAACCCGTTTACTTGTGCCCAGCCGGTGATGCCTGGCGGTAGCCGGTGTCGCGCCGAATATCCGTCGATGATGTTCGTGAACCGTTCGCGTTGGCTGGACATCGCTTCGATCGCGTGGGGCCGCGGTCCGACCAACGACAAGTCGCCGCGCAGGACATTGAAGAGTTGCGGCAATTCGTCAATCGAACTGCGCCGCAGGAACCGTCCCACCCGCGTCACGCGGCGATCTCCCCGCGTGACCACATCCCTTCCCGAAGGGTCTGACATGTCAGCATACATGGACCGGAATTTCAGAACCTCGATGATCCGGTTGTTGTAGCCGTGACGTTGCTGACGAAACAACACCGGCCCCCGACTTTCGAGACGGATCGCAATCACCGCGAAAGCCATGAGGGGCCACAGGACCGCCAACGCGATCGACGCAAATACCAGGTCGAAGAGCCTCTTGATCAACCGACACTTAGGCGCAAAGCTACGACGGACGCGTTGCAGGAATGGTGCCCGCGCGGGGGTATTGAAGGCGTAGTCCTTGCTATAGGTCGACAGGCCCACCTCGACCGGCAAGACCCGGAATTCATCCAGGAGCCAGTTGATGCGTTCTTCTGCGGTAAATGGCAGGGCCATGATAACCAACTGGATGTCCGAGGCGCGGACGAAGGCGATCAGATCCTGATATCCCCCGATCTTTGGAACTCCTAGAACCTGTGGCGGCGAACGCTCTCCATCCCGGTCGTCGAAGATGCCATAGACGCGGATGTCGTTGCCCTTTCGCCCATTGAGACCCCGGATGAGGCGCGCGGCCTCTTCTCCACCCCCGGCGATGACGGCGCGACGCGCGATCAAGCCCATTTCGATGACCCATTTGACGGCCATTTGAGCAGCGAACCGGGTCGTGATCATGGCGATAGCCAGACTGAGCACCGTGGCCGCGAGGGCCCCGCAACGATCATCAAGCGGGGCGAGCGCAGCGCCCAAGACGATCGGAACCAGACCACACAACACGCTGTGTGCCATGAACGACACCCGATCTGCCATGACCGCACTCCGATAGCCGCCGGTCGCTATCATGGCCATCACGAAGATGCCTCCCCCAAGACCCGCCCAGGCCGCCGCGGCGAAGGGGGCGAACTGATCCGGGTCCGTGACTCCGTAAAGCGCGAACCAGAAAGCCAGGATGAAAACGGGCAGGTCAATGCAGACAGCAATGCAGGCCAGCCAAAACGGTTCCAACGCGCCGCGCTGCAGTCCCTGGGCGACGTTCTGGGCGGCTTCATTTAATATCATGGCATACGCGTCGCTATCTGCCACTGTGCCCACCATCTCATGCTACTCGGGGTCTAACCCTGCTGATCAAAAATCTGCCATACCATCCAATCCGTTAAGATCCGGTAATCGGGGTTGTAAGCACCGTGCGTGTCCTGCTCGCCCTCGTTGCTTTGGAGCAAGAGCGGCCACGCATTCCTAGCAGCGGCCTTGCCCTACGCAAACTCTGATCAACTTGCCCGACTGAATAATTTCTTGGACTTGGGCACGAAGCTGTCATTAGCTGCGCAGAACACCAAGGTCCGGTCAGGGCCGAAACTCACATTTTTTTAGCGCGCTCTTTGCTTGAATGTCGCAGCGCAACAGCAGCCAAGGTGGAATCCCCCAGGTATCCAGGACGAGCCGTGAATGCGGCGCCGACCAACTCTTCCTGCCGCAGCTCTTCTCTTCCGGTTCGGCCCAGCCACCAAGTTCAGCCCTGATCATCGACCCTATAACCTTACTCGCGTGACCGCATATTTGGGCGCTCTCTGACCCGTGCCGTTTGCTCTGGACCCATCATCTGTGGCATTCTCAGGTTTGGTATATGCTGTAGCTCAATCTGGGGGCTGTCAGAGCACGTCCTGGTGAGCCTGCGTTCCGTGGCGCAGGAATGTAAGTCGATGCTCTGAAGCGCTTCGCTTTGGGCTTGCTTAACCTAGATTGAATGGGACGTGAGTGATGGGCATGTATAATTTCGAGCCAGTTTTTCGCATTTTCGGGAAAAGAGCCAACTTATGTTTGCGTATTGACTTGTTTTGTTGACATTTCGGTTGTCAGCCTGATCCGGCTAAGTTGACATATGGGTCAAATTTGGTCTGCTAAGTTTACATGCAAGTTGACGTAAGTTGTCATCTAAGTTGACATAAGTTGGCAGATTTTAGGTCAGGTAAACTTACCTTACATGCGAAAAACGTGAGAGTTGTGACTATCACTTCACGTGGGCGCCGATAACAATCCGTGATTGATTGTTCGTCGTCTGCAGCCGCTTTGGCTCGACAGGCTTCTTCGTTCAGACAGTAAATCTCGGCCGCGGAGCCTTAGCCTGGGGCCTTCCGGACATTATCTTCGCCGGATGAGCGAGGAGTTGTAAACACGCAACGCAGGGCTTGGACGCGAGCAAGCGTCGGTGCTGGATCGGTATCCTGGGTGATCAGCCGCAGAAAGCCAATCCAAGCACGTTCGTTCTCCGTCAGGTCTTCAAGCTCGGGATGGAAGATCGAAGCTGGGGCATGGGTCATTTTCCAAAGATCCCCCGGATGGCAGACCTTGCACGCCCAGTCAGCGTTGGGTCAGTTTCGCCTGAAGCTTCGCGGATCGCCCTGAGCCAGTCGACTTCGTTACGGCTGACGAGCGTGCCGAACACCTCCTCGACCACAGGGCGTGTCGTCTCATGCCCTGACTGGAGCAGAGCCATCCGGAACAGCCGCGCCGGGTCGGTATCCAACGCGCGCGCCAGATCTGTAACGCGGTCGAGCGCCAGCTTGGTCGTGCCGGCCTTGATCATGGACAGCATGTTCGGGTTGATGAATCCTGCTTCAGAGGCGATCTCGGCCTGGCTTTTACGTGGCTTGAGCTCGGCAATCCGGTGGGTGATGAATTTCGACAGCTCGGTGCCGCCATAGGGTTTCGTTCTTGCCATTTGCTCTTCTGCTTCCAATAACCATGCAGCATTATTGCTGCTTGATTTACTTATAGAAGAAGCATTGTTGGGAGCGCGTCGGGAGTTACAGACCGCACAGAGAAAGTTACACGGTCGCACGAACGCCTATTCCATCTCGGCTGCATCGGCTTGGGCATCGGATGCCGATGGGACCATCGGGACCACTAGGACCGCTTGGGTTTCAACGGGTTCCTAACCGTCAGCAATGTCAGACGACTAGGGCCGTGGTGATTTACAGGACCATTCCGACGTCGATTTCCGCCGGGACCACCGGAACCATCGGGACCAGGAGGACCGGGCGTTCTGGCACGCTGGTCCTCCTGGTCCCGATGGATCTTGCAACGCATATGAACATATCGCAGGGTTGGCGGAACGCTAGGCTTCAAGCACCCCCGCGCTCACCGCATAAACCTTCGGGCGCCCAGGAACGCTACGACCCATTTTCAGCTGCATGGTCTCTCCCTTGTCCGTCTTCAGCATGTTCGCGGCATTGTGCAAGCGTGCTGCCTCAAGGGCCCCCTCGGCACCGTGGATCCGCGACCAGGTTTCTGGCCGGATATAGATCCATGTGTCATCCCGCCAGCCATCGCGATCTCCGCTTGATCCGCACGGCACAAAACGATCCAGATGCTCCGTCAGGTATATTCTTGTAAGGTCCAGTGCCGCAGTAATTGGTTTTGCCCGCGCAACATCACGCTCCTCAATCCAGTTGCCAGCAACCATCATAATGCCATTCATCGCTTCGCCCTTTTTCCAACCGGTCAGTCCGAAAGAAGTCGCAACCTCACCTGCTAACGCAGCGAGAGCAAACCTCTTCAAAACACGGCGAACCTGACTATCCTGCCCAAGGTCATGACCCTTGATTGCCTGGTCCATGATCTTCGAAATGAAGTTCTTAAAGTTGTCACGGCGATCCATACTGGCGATCAACTTCTCGACGAAAACCCGACTGGCATGACCATGATGGTTGGTGGAAGCTTGAAGGAGTTTCTCGACAAAAAGCCCCGAATCCTCCTCTGAATGCAGGACGTCGAATGAACCGAACCGGCGCCCGTCGGCTTCGATGTCAATCAACCGGACCTCCTGGCCTGCGTGGATTTTCTTTCCCCCAGATGCCAAATGATCTTCGAGCGTGATCTCGCCACTCGACAGGGTAGCGACGACCCAAGTATCTACTGGCTTTCCCTTTCCGGCGGTGCTCATGCGCTGCTTTCCCCGGCCGTTAGCCAGCATGTAGACGATGTCACCTGCACACTGAGCCGATACAAGGTGCAACTCGTCTAGTGCGAGGAGCCCACTGCTGCAGCATGACGCCATGTTCTCCATAGCATTATCCGTAGTGCGCCAGCTCTGGACAAATTTTGGCGCGCCCCAGACGGAGGCAGCCAGGCTCAGCAGTGTTGTCTTGCCGCGAGAAGACTCACCACGAAAATGAAACCCGCCGCCATCCAGACCGAGAGGCCCGAGCATCGGGCCGACGAAGGACTGTGAAACTGCGAACAGCATGAGCGGGTTCCCGACGCACGGCGCAGCAACTGTTTCCTTCCAGTCGTTCAGTGATCCGCTGACGCCTCCCATCTCGCCGAAGATGCCTGTATCGCGGTCCAGAATGGCCTTCTTGCGACCCACGATCGTCCCGTCCGCGAATACATAGGTGTCGAAATCATCATCGACCCAGCCTACTTTCGAAACACGCACGAATGTGTCCCGCGGACGCCATACGCTTAGCAAATCTACCAGATGCTTCCGTGCCTTCGCACCCTTCTCGATGCACAGCCCGCAGTCGAGCAGAGGCCGCAACAGGGCAGCAGGCGCCCCGTTGAAGAGCACCTCGTCGAGCAGCAACCGATGCGTCCGACGGTCCTCATCGATGACGTCCAGAACGCGGCTCCATCCCTTGCCGTCGGGCCGACGGCAGAGGCCGACGACGGTGACCGGTGAACAGATCCGAACTGGACCCTCATTGTTCTCATCATCATCCTGGTTAGAGAAATAAATTCCATCCGCTTCGGCAAAGAAGCCTTGGGGCAGACGCAGTCCATCGCCCAATACGGGCACGTCCTGATTATGCTGCGAAACCGGCTTCTCGCAACCGGGGAGGAATGTGACGTTCGATGCATTCATCACGGTGTCACTAGAGGTGGAAGAGTCGTAATCCATAGTTCGTCCTTTGAAGTCAAAAGCCCTCAGGTGCCGCGAAACGAGTTTCGCAACCTATGGCCATGTGAAGATGATGAGGATGCCAGTCCCGGAGTTACTCAGAACTCGAGAAAACGGCCTGTGACGGTCACACCGCTTCGAGCAGCGGAAAGCTTGTGATGAGGCAACAAGGGCACTGGGCCTCGTAGGCTTCAAGATCGTTCAGACGCCAGCGCGCCGTGCGGCCACCCAGCCTGACGGGTGCGGGAAAGCTTCCCTCCCTACGCCAGCGCCAGACCGTGTCTTTCGAGACGCCGAAACGAACAGAAACCTGCTCGACCGACAGGTAGATATTCACAGAGATTGCAGTCATGAGAAATCGCTCCAGATGGACCGCGCACACAAAAATTACCCCGCTGCCGCATAGGGCGTCGGGGGGTATCCGGCGGACGTCAGTGTGTTAAAGGAGACTTTTTAGACCTCAATCGGAGAGAAAATTCACTAAAATTCACGCTGCGCCAAACGATATAGCGGCGTCCGTTGCGGATCCAACACATAGCACGGAGCATCAACGCACCTACAATGAAGATGCAGGCCCGGTTACCAATGAAATTTGGATGGTGGCAAGGATGGAGGTAAGAACTTCTATTCTTTCAAATATGTGATATAAATCAATACGTTGAGTATTTTTATGGTGGAGGCTCAGGGATTCGAACCCTGGGGACGCTTTCACGCCCGTCGGTTTTCAAGACCGGTGCAATCGACCACTCTGCCAAACCTCCGCTGTCCCCGGTCTCTAATTGCGCTACAGCGATTCTGCAATTGGGCAAAATGATGACAATTGGAGGGTAAAATTGCCTATTGACGCGTGCCAGTCTTGTCGGACCGGCCCTGCGCGCGCTAGAGTACGCGAAATGCTTCGCAAAGGAGCGCTGAGTGGTGCCGCCTACAAAGGCACGCGAGCAGGCAAGGACGGGAAAACATGGGCAGTCGGTCGAAATTATTTCATGGTACGCTTCCTATGCGCCGCTTGCGCCTGAGTGCGGGAATTTTATTTGCTGCCGCTGTGCTTGCGGCCTGCGATGAGCAAGGCCAGTTCGCTTTTCCAGGCGCGAACAGCGCGCAGAACCTGCGCGAAGCCCGCGCGGCGACCGGGCCGACGATTGAGCGTGACGTAGAGGCCCCGGAAATCTTTTCCGTGACCGACGAGGGGCTTTGGGACGGGCGGCCCAGTTTGGGGGGCGTCTGGGTCGCCCATCCCGACGTGGACGATCCCGAGCGGGTAATCATCCGAAATCAGAGCAACGGTCAGTTCGTCGTAGGCGCCTTGTTCCGGCGTGAGCGGGAGATTCCCGGACCAAGTCTCCAGATCTCCTCCGATGCGGCAGTGGCGCTAGGCATTCTCGCCGGTGCGCCGGCGAACCTCAACGTCACGGCCTTGCGCAAGGTCGAGGAACAGGCCGAAGCCACACCCGTGTCTGACCCCGCCGGAACCGTGCCGACCGTGCCCGATGTGACGTCCGCACCACTTGATCCGGTCGCCGCCACAGCAAGTGCCGCGATTGAGGCGGCGGCCCCCACACCACCGCCCGCCCCCACACCGGCGGTCCCTGCGCAGCCGTCAAGCCTGTCAAAACCCTTCATCCAGATCGGCATCTTCAGCATGGAGGCCAATGCAGAGCGCGCGGCAAAGCAGATGCGCGGTGCGGGCCTCGCTCCCACGATCAAGCAAAGCCAGATCAACGGCAAAACATTCTGGCGGGTCGTCGTGGGCCCGGCGGCCACGATCGCCGAGCGCGGCAAGATCCTGACATCCATCAAATCCGAAGGCTTCACGGATGCCTATGCGGTCTCGAATTAAGATATAGAGGATCCCGAATGATGCACGGACTAAAACTCATCCTTGGTGCAGCGGCACTTACGGCATCGTCCGTCAGCGCACAGGTGTTCGAGACACGAGCTTCCTCGGCTTTCGTCCTCGACTACACGTCCGGGACCGTATTGTTGACCAAGCAGGCGGACGTGCCCTTGCCGCCCGCATCCATGTCCAAGCTGATGACGCTTTATATGGCGTTCGAGGCGATAGAAAACGGCATCCTCGAGCTAGACCAGATGCTGCCGGTTTCCGCGGCGGCGCAGGCCTATGGCGGCTCTACGATGTTCCTGAGAGAAGGGGAGCGGGTGAGCGTCGAGGACCTCATCCGGGGCATCATCGTGCTGTCGGGGAACGACGCCTGTGTCGTGCTGGCGGAGGCGCTCTCGGGGACGGAGGATAATTTTGCACGCCAGATGACCATCCGCGCACAGCAGATTGGGATGACAAATTCGGTCTTCACCAACTCCAACGGCTGGCCCGAGCCTCAACACCGCATGTCGATGCGGGATCTCGGCTTGATCGCCGCAAAGCTGATCCGGGACTATCCGCAATACTACCCGATGTTCGCGGAGACCGAGTTTTTGTTCGACACCAACGAATCCGCCAATCGCTTCAACCGCAATCCGCTGTTGGGGCTTGGCATCGGCGCGGACGGGCTGAAAACCGGCCACACGCAGGAGGCGGGCTTCGGCCTCGTAGGCTCCGCGCGTCGGGGCGACCGCCGGGTGGTCTTCGTGCTGTCGGGGCTCGAGACCGCGCAGGAGCGCGCGCGCGAATCCGAGGCGGTCACGAATTGGGCGTTTCGCCAGTTTGCCCAGACCGATCTGGGCCGGGCCGGTGCCCCGATCGCGCAAGCGCAGGTGAGCATGGGCATGGTCGATTCCGTTGGCATGGTGCTCGGCGAAGACTTGTCCCTCCTGCTGCCCGTCAATCCGCTCGTGCCGCTCAAGACCGAGGTGGTGTACGACGGTCCAATATCCGCCGCCGATCGCGATGCGCCGATCACCGCGGGCAGCCGCATCGGAGAGTTGATCGTAACCCGCGAGGGGCTGCCGGAAGTGCGCGTGCCCCTGCTGGCCCAGAATGATGTCGCCCCCCATGGATTTGTCGGGCGTGTCGTTGCGGCCGCACAGCATCTGGTCGCGCGTCTCACGGCGTCGGCAGTACCGGATGCGTCGTGACGCGCAGGCGCGTATCAAAGTGACGGAAACCGCTCAAAACTTGGGCCGGTTCATCAGTTTCGAGGGCATCGACGGTTCCGGCAAATCAACGCAATTGGCGCTCTTGGCCGAACACTTGCGTGCGGCAGGCCACGACGTGGTCGTCACACGGGAGCCAGGCGGCTCCGCCGGAGCGGAGGAGATACGTGCGCTGGTGTTGCAGGGTGATCCCGATCGCTGGTCGGCGGAGACGGAAATCTTGTTGTTCACCGCCGCGCGGCGGGATCATCTGGAGCGTTTGATACGCCCTGCCCTGAGCGCGGGCAAAATCGTGCTCTGCGACCGCTTTGCAGACAGCACGCGGATGTATCAAGGGCTGAGCCGAGGGGATCTGCGCGCGACCGTGGACAGCTTGCATGCGCTGATGATCGGGGTGGAGCCGGACCTGACACTGCTGATCGACATGGACCCAGACGAAGGTTTGAGCCGTGCAAAGGGCCGTCAGGGCACCGAAGAGCGGTTCGAGGATTTCGGCGCCGCGTTGCAATCCGCGATGCGCGCGGGGTTTCTGGCGCTGGCAAAGGAGTTTGCCGCAAGGTTCCGCGTCATCGACGGGGCTCAGGACAGAGAGCATGTCGCCGCCGACGTTCGCACCGCCACTCAAGAAGCGCTGCTGGCGCGTCCCTAGCCGTTTTTTCCGAAAAAGACGGACCGGAATTTTCGAAATTCCCGCCCGCGCCGGACAAAGCCGCCGTGCACCATTCCAAAGCGTCGCGAACCTCGCTACACCGCAGTCATGAGCGACGATACCCCGCCACAGCCAGAACGCCTCGACGGCGCGCCACACCCCCGTGACACGCGCCTGCTGATCGGGCAGGACGCGGCGGAGGCGACATTCATAGAGGCCTTCAATACCGGCAAACTGCACCACGCATGGATGCTTACAGGCCCGCGCGGCGTGGGCAAAGCGACGTTCGCGTGGCGCATCGCGCGCTTCATGCTGGCCACGCCAGCTCTGGGCGAGGGTGGCATGTTCGCGCCGGAGCCGCCCCGCACGCTCGACGTCTCAGCCGATCATCCGGTGGCCCTGCGCATAGCCTCCGGGGGCGAGGGGCGCATCCGAAACATCACGCGCAGCGTCAATCCCACCACCAAAAAACTGCGTCAGGAGATCGTGGCAGACGATATTCGCGCCCTCAACGGGTTCTTCCAGATGTCCGCGCCCGACGGCGGTTACCGCGTCGTGATCATCGACGATGCCGACCTGATGAACGTCACCGCAGCCAACGCTCTGCTCAAAATGCTGGAGGAGCCGCCTGCCCGCGCGCTGCTGATCCTGATCTCGCACCAGCCTTCCGGTCTGCTGCCCACAATCCGCTCGCGCTGTCGCACGCTGCCGCTACGCGCGCTCACTGGTCCACAAGTAGCGGAAGCGATGGCTCAGGCACAGGTGCAGGCTGCCAACACGGATGCGCTCGCTGCCCTTTCGGGCGGCTCTGTGGGCGGAGCGATGCGTTTGTCTTTGCTGGGCGGCGCGGCTCTCTACGGTGAACTTGTGGGCCTCATGGGCACCCTGCCCCAGATGGACCGCGCCCGCGCACTCAAACTGGCGGAGATGGCCGCCGCACGGGGCGGTGAGGCCAAGCGTGATCTGCTGTTTGCCCTGCTCGATCTTTTGCTGAGCCGTCTGGCGCGCACCGGCGCCATGGGCGCCGCACCTGAGCCGCAGGCGGCACCGGGGGAGGCGGATATCCTCATGCGCCTCGCGCCGCACCCGGATCAGGCGCGCATCTGGGCAGATCTGGCCGCGCAGATCGGTGCGCGCGCACGCCACGGCATCGCGGTCAACCTTGACCCTGCCGCGCTGGTTCTAGATACCTTCACAAAACTGGCCAAAGCCGCCCCGCGGTGAGCGCACCCTCCGGAGCCTTATGACCCAAACGCCGCAGATTACCGACAGCCATTGTCACCTCGATTTCCCCGAATTGATCGCGGAGTTGCCCGAAGTGATCGCGCGCGCGCAGGAGGCGGGCGTGGCGCGCATGGTTACGATCTGTACCAAGCTGCGAAGCGAGCCCGCCGTGCGCGCCATCGCGGAAACGCATCCGAGCGTATTCTACGCCGCGGGCACCCATCCGATGAGTGTCGCCGCCGAGCCGATGGCCACGCTGGAGCAGCTTTTGGAGATCGCACGCCACCCGAAAATGGTGGGCATAGGCGAGACGGGCCTCGACTACCACTATACCGCAGAAAGCGCGGAAGCGCAGCAGGAGAGCCTGCGCATCCACATTGCCGCCGCGCGCGAGACAGGTCTGCCGCTCATCATCCACAGCCGCGATGCAGATGAGGACATGGCCAAAATTTTACATGAGGAGCACGGCAAGGGCGCCTATACCTGCGTCATGCACTGTTTTTCGTCCGGTGCCGCACTGGCTCAGGCCGCTCTGGATCTTGGGTTCTACCTCAGCATGTCGGGCATCACCGCTTTCCCCAAAAGCGGTGCGTTGCGCGAGATCTTCGCGCGCGCACCCCTGGAGCGCATATTGGTGGAAACCGACAGCCCCTACCTCGCGCCGCCGCCCCGGCGCGGACGGCGCAACGAGCCCGCCTTCACCGCCCATACCGCGCGCCGCGCCGCCGAGACCTTCGGGCTGGAGTATGCCAGCTTTGCCGCGCAGACGGAGGCGAATTTCTCGCGCCTTTTCACCAAGGCCGCGGCATTCGAGGTTGCGCCATGAGTGATGTGATGCGCGTCACGATCCTCGGCTGCGGCTCATCGGGCGGCGTGCCGCGTCTGGGGGGCCAATGGGGGGCGTGCGATCCGGCCGAGCCGCGCAATGCGCGTCTGCGCTGCGCCGCCTTGGTGGAGCGGATTTCGGATGCCGGCACGACGACCGTGCTCATTGACACAGGCCCCGACCTGCGCGCGCAGCTGCTGGCAGCGCGAGTGGGCCGCCTCGACGCGGTGCTCTATACTCATGCGCACGCAGACCATGTTCACGGCCTCGACGATCTGCGCATGATCGTGATCAACATGCGCGCACGCCTGCCCGTTTGGGCAGACCAACCTACTTTTGATGCGCTGATGGAACGGTTCGGCTATGCCTTCGTGCAGCCCAAGGGCTCGATGTACCCGCCCATTCTGGATCTCAACCTGATGGCGGGTGATGTGGTGATCGAGGGGCCCGGCGGGCCGCTCAGCTTTGTCCCGTTCCTCGTGCCGCACGGCGGGATGGACGCGTTGGGGTTCCGCGTGAACGACGTCGCGTATCTGCCTGATGTGGCGAGCATTCCCGACGCGGTCTGGCCACAGCTCGAGGGCTTGCGGTGCTGGATCGTGGACGCGCTGCGCCGCGATCCGCATCCGACGCACAGCCACCTTGCACAGACCCTCGACTGGATCGAGCGCACGCGCCCCGCGCATGCTGTTCTGACCAACATGCACAACGATCTCGACTATGCCACAGTGGCTGCCGAGACCCCCACCTACATAGAGCCGGCCTACGACGGCATGACGCTTGAGTTCCCGCTGGCCTGAACTCGCGCCTTTCACCGTCCCGCGCGTGGGTATAGGCAGGCGGCACAAACCACCTGAGCGCACCGCCTTATGCAAATTCTCCTCGACGTCATTATGCCGGTCTTTCTGGTCATCGGATTTGGCTATGTGGCCGTCTGGCGCGGCCTGTTCCCGGTGGCGGGCGTGGACGGCGTCCTGCGCTTCGCGCAAAGCTTTGCGGTGCCTTGCCTGCTTTTCCAGGCAATCGCCAACCTCGATCTGAGTGCCGCGTTCGACGCACGCCTGTTGGTGAGTTTCTACACCGGCGCCGCGATCTGTTTTGCGCTGGGAATGATCGGAGCACGGGTGCTGTTCAAGCGCGAGTGGGAGGATTGCGTCGCGATTGGCTTTTGCTGTCTGTTTTCCAATTCTGTCCTGCTGGGCCTACCGATCTCAGAGCGCGCTTATGGCGCGGATCAGCTTACGGGCAATTACATGATCATCGCGCTGCACTCGCCGTTTTGCTACGGGCTGGGCATCACCGTGATGGAAGTGGTGCGCGGGCGCGGGCAGAGCGGTCTGGCGCTGGCGCGCTCCGTCGGCAATGCGATGTTTCACAATCCGCTGGTGATCGGGATACTGGCAGGCTTTGCCGTGAACTTCAGCGGGCTGACGATCCCCTCCGTAGTGGACGACGCGCTGTCGCTCATCGTGCGCGCGGCCCTGCCCGCCGCCCTTTTCGCGCTTGGCGGCGTGCTCATTCAGTATAAACCCGAGGGCGATATGAAAGCGATCGCGATGGTGTGCTGCATTGCACTGCTGCTGCACCCAGCCATCGTCTGGGGGATGGGGACGGCCCTCGCTGTGCCGCCGGATCTGTTCCGCTCGGGCGTGCTGACGGCGGCCATGGCACCGGGATTCAACGCCTATATCTTTGCGAACATGTACGGGCGCGGGCGCCGCGTCGCCGCGTCCTCGGTGCTGATCGCGACGGCCTCTTCGATCCTGACGGTCTGGGTCTGGCTCACGGTGCTGGGCTGAGGGGCCGCAGAATCATCGTCCAGGCTCGTCGGGGCTTGCAAGATCGCGCGCGCCTGCGCATTCAGGTGGCGTGAGTGACAATGACCCTTCTCTGCCCTCCGCGCTGACTGCCCTTGGCTGGTCGGGGTTTTTCGACGCCCAGTGGGGCGCGCAGGAGCGCGCGCTCGTGCCGCTGCGCATCGCCACCGTGCACCGCGCGCGCATGAGCGCAATCGGCACGTCCGGCGCGGTAGAACCGACGCTGCCGCCAGGCCTGAAAACACCGCAGTTCGCCGTAGGCGATTGGGTACTGGCGGAGCCTGACGGCGCGCTGATCACCCGCAGGCTGGAGCGGCATGCACTTTTGCAGCGCAAGACCGACGGCAGCGACAGGCCGCAGCTTATCGCGGCGAATGTGGACACGCTCTTCATCGTGACGTCGTGCAACGAGGATTTCAACACCGCCCGGCTGGAACGGTATGTGGCACTTGCCAATGAGGCGGGCACGCAGCCGGTGATCGTGCTGACGAAAGCCGACAAGATCGACGATGCCGCACCCTATGAGACGCAGGCGCGCGCGGTGCAGCGCGACCTCGCCGTCGTGAGCCTGAACGCCAAAGCGACGCGTGCCGCCGACGTGCTGGCGCAGTGGTGCGGTGTCGGCAAAACCGTGGCGCTCGTAGGTTCGTCGGGCGTTGGCAAATCAACCCTGTCCAACACGCTCACGCAAAGCCGCGCACAGGCCACCGGCAGTATTCGGGAGGACGACGCAAAGGGACGGCACACCACCACCTCGCGCGCGCTGCATCCCATGGCCGGTGGTGGCTGGGTGATCGACACGCCCGGCATTCGCACACTGCACATCAGCGCGCTGACCGGCGGCCTGGAGACCCTGTTCGCCGAGATCACCGAGCTCGCCCCCACCTGCCGCTTTCGCGATTGCACCCACGCGCACGAGCCGGGATGCGCCGTGCAGGCCGCCGTCGCCGCAGGCGCGATCGAGGTCGGCAGGTTGGAGCGGTGGCGCAAGCTCACCCAGGAGAACGACGCCAACACGCCCCAGCGCACGGGGCCGCGCGGCAACAAGACACCCGCGCGCGGCAAGCGGCGCTAGGACCGGCAAACCGCTCGACCGGATGCGGTGCAGTTGCTAGGCTAATTATTGGTATCGGGGATCATCGCATGGCTGACACGCTCAAAGACCTACCGCAAATCGAGGCCGTGCTCCGCGCGCGGCCCATGCGGTCCGTCATCGCGCGCTACACTCACATGGAGACGGCCGACGCTGTGCGCGCCCAGATCGGATCGCTTCGGGCCGGGCTGCTGGAGGGCGCGGAGATCGACCTCCCCGATTTCAACGCCGACGGCTTTGCCGCAAGCATTGAGGCCCGGATCGTGGCCGCGCGCGCACCGCGTCTGCGCCGCGTGATCAACGCGACCGGCGTGCTCATCCACACCAATCTAGGGCGCGCGCCCCTCGCCCCGCAGGCCCGCGCCGCCCTGCACGCCGCCGCCGCCGCGCCTAGTAATCTTGAGCTTGATCTGGCGACCGGCAAACGCGGCTCACGCCATGACCACACGGAGGGTCTGATCTGTGCGCTGACCGGCGCGCAGGCGGCGGTGGTGGTCAACAATTGCGCGGCGGCGGTGCTGCTGGGCCTGACGGCCACCGCATCAGGGCGCAGCGTCATTGCATCGCGCGGTGAACTGATCGAGATCGGCGGCTCCTACCGCCTGCCCGACGTCATCACGCAGAGCGGTGCGCGCCTGCACGAGGTCGGCACCACCAACAAGACCCGGCTGGCCGATTACGAGGCGGCGATTGACGAGAACACGGCCGTGCTGTTGAAAAGCCATACAAGCAATTTCAGGATCACCGGCTTTACCGCCGCGCCCGCGCGCAAAGATCTTGCGCGCCTCGCCGTCCGGCACGATGTGATCCTGATGGAGGATCTGGGCAGCGGTGTGCTGATCGATCTGTCCCCTTACGGCCTGCCGGATGAACCGGTCGTTCGCGACATTCTGGAAGCCGGTGTGGATCTGGTGATGTTTTCGGGCGACAAGCTGCTGGGCGGCCCGCAAGCGGGGATCATCGCGGGGAGGCGCGATATCATCGCCCGGCTCAAGGCGCATCCGCTCATGCGCGCGCTTCGCATCGACAAGCTGTCGCTCGCGGCCCTGGAGGCGACCCTGCGCCTCTACCGCGCGCCCCATGATCCGGCAGTGGACGTGCCCGTGCTCGCGATGCTGGCGGAGCCTGCCGAGGCGGTGCAGCTCCGCGCAAATGCGCTGGCGGAGGCGCTGGTGGAGGCTGGGCTCGACGATGTCGAGGTCGTGGCCTGCGAAGCACAGGTCGGCGCAGGAGCCCTGCCGTCCCGGCCACTCGAGAGTTTTGCCGTCTCGCTGCGCCTTGCGGGACGCCGCGCCGAAGCACTCACCGCCGCCTTGCGCCGAAACGATCCGCCGATCGTCGCGCGCATCGTGCGCGAGCGCGTCCTGCTGGACCTGCGCACCCTTAACGCACCGGAGACCAAAGCCGTCGCGGCGGCACTGATCGGGATTTCGCAGGCGTGAGCAGCCGCTGCGTCGTCGTCATCGGCCATGTGGACCACGGCAAAACGGCACTGGTGCGAGCCTTGACGGGGATGGAGACCGACCGGCTGCCCGAAGAGCGCGCGCGCGGGTTGTCCATCGTGCCCGGCTTCGCGCACAAGCAATATGCGGGTGGCGTGATCGACTTCATCGATGCCCCCGGACATGAGGATTTCGTCGGCGCGATGGTCGCCGGGGCCAGCGGCGCGGATGCGGCCTTGCTGGTGATTGCGGCCCCCGAAGGGATCGCCGCGCAAACGCTCGAACATCTGCAGATTGCCAATCTGCTGGGGGTTGAAGTGGTGGCCGTCGCTGTGACGAAATGCGATGTGCCTGAGCCTGCCACGCTGGAAGCGACGCTCCGCGATCTGCGGGCCACCCTGGGGCAGACTGCGGCAAAGGACGCGCCCCTGTTTGCCTGCGCGACCCTGCGCGGTGACGGGCTGGCTGAGCTGGCCGCTGCGCTCGATGCCCTGCTCGCGCGCCCAGCGCGCTTTGCTGCTGAGGGGGCGGCCACATTGCCCATCGACCGCGCCTTTAGTGTGGCGGGACGTGGCACGGTTGTGACAGGAACCCTGCTGGGCGGGGCGATGGCCGTCGGCCAACGGGCGGTGGTGCAGCCGTCCGGTGTCTCCGTGATCCTGCGCGGGGTGCAGTCGCGCGGCACGGCGCGCGAGGTCGCGCAGCCGTCAGCGCGCGTCGCCGCAAACCTGCGAGGGATTCCCGTCGCGCAGATCCCGCGCGGTGCGGTGCTCACGCTCAGGGACGGACGCGCCGCATCGACCTGCGTGGAGGTCGACATCACGGCGCTGGCCCCGCTCAAGCATATGGAGCGGGTGCGGATCCTGTTCGGCACGCTCAGCGCCATCGCCACGCTGCGTCTGCTGGGGGGTGGCACGCTGGGCGCGGGGCATCGCGGTTTTGCGCAGCTCCGCTTTGACAAGCCGGTGTTCGGCTTCGCCGGGCAGCGCGCCGTGCTGCGCCGCCTATCACCCGTCGGCACGGTTGCGGGTGCCGTGCTGCTCGACCCGCAAGCGCAGGCCTGGACCGGCTCCGGCAAGACGCGCGAAGCAGTTTTGGAGGCTGCGCGCGCGGGCGCGCCCAAAAACATCGCGCACGCCCTATGCGCGGAGCTGCGCGGCACAGCGCCGCTGTCGCAGATTGCGCGGCTCGCGCGGCAAGATACTCCTGAGCTGCGTCGCATCCTTGGCACGACGGTTCAGGAAATCGCCGCCGATCTCATCGCCTTCACCAAGGACATCGACACCAGCGCGCGCGACATTCAGCACGCTTTGGCGCAGTATCATTCCGACAACCCGCTGCACATCGATGCACCCCGCGCGGTGCTTGCCCGGCTTCGGTGGTCGCAGGCAATGATCTCCCATTGCATTGACGCTCTTATCCACGCGCGCCTGATACGCCGCAGCGGAAGCGGCCTGCGCCTGACCGCCCACGATCCGCGAGACCATCTAGCTCCCGCGCATGCCGCCCGCCTCCAAGCGCTGGAGCGTGCCGCAGCGGATGGCGGATTGCAGCCCGTGCCACCGCCCACGGACCCTCTCGATAAAGACCTTACAGCGCTGTTGCACGACGACGGTGTGCTCATGACGCTGCACAATGTCGCCCTAGACCAAACGTTGGTGTTGCACCGCGATGCGCTCACCCGTGCCGCGGAAATCTTGCGTGTAGCGTTTCCTGTGCCGCACCTCTTTACCACGTCGCAAGCCCGCAGCACTCTCAAGACCAGCAGACGGATCATCGTGCCCGTGTTGGAGTATTTCGACCGTCAGGGCCTCACCCAACGCGACGCGGACGCACGGCAAATGACCACTTTACCAGTTTCAGACAAGGCGCAGAACTGCTAGGGATATGGTCCGCGGAGGTGACTGGAGTCTGGTGGCTTCCCTGGTCTTCAAAACCACGGACGCGCCGATGCGGCGTGTGGTGGGTTCGATTCCCATCCACCTCCGCCACCGACTTGCCACACCGGGCGGCGGTACGGTCTGGACATTCCTTGCCATCCCTTCGACACTCCCGCCACACCGGGAGATAATCAGACATGAGCGCGCAAAACCATTCCTTCACGCTGAGCGATCTGGACGCGGCACCGCAAAGCTACCCACGCGGACGCCCAACGCTGGTATGTTTCGTCAAACACGACTGTGAGACCTGCGCCGTGGCGGCCCCGGTGCTCGAGGCCATGCACCGCGCCTATGGTGCGGCGGCGGATGTGGTGTTGATCTCTCAATCCGGCGATGACACCGCCCCTTTCGCCGCGCACCACGCCCTCACCATGCCCGTGCTTGATGATCGCAGCTGCGAGACCGCCTTCGCCTGGGACATCGAAAGCGTGCCATCGGTGTTCTGGCTCGATGCTCAGGGAGTTGTGGCCACTGCCTTCGAGGGGTTCGTTCGCGGCGATTGGGAGGCACTGTCGACGGATATGGCGGCAAGTGCAGACCTGCCCGCAGCCCGGATCGATTGGGAGAGCCTGCCCGCGTGGCGGCCCGGCTGCGGCTCCAAGCACCTCGATCCATCCGTCTTTGACGCCCTGCGCGCCCAAGCGAGCGGCAGCCCGATCCGCGCGCGGCGCATCGAGGTGGCCCCGAGCGACGATGTGGCGGAGTTTATGTTTGACCAGGGCTTTTCAGACGGTCTTCCTCTGGTGCCGCCCAGCCCCGAGCGGGTGATGCGGATGCTGGGCGGCACCCACCGCGATGCCCAGGACGTCATCGCCACCGTGCCGCCGAATATGGGCCTGGCCACGGTGGAGAAGATCGCGATCAACGCCGTCATGGCCGGCTGCAAGCCCGAATACATGCCTGTCATCATCGCCGCGGTAGAGGCCGTGTGCACGGACGACTTCAACATCCACGGCGTCACCGCCACCACGATGGGGGCAGCGCCGGTGATGATCGTTAACGGCCCCATCAGGCATAAGATCGGGATGAACATGGGGCTGGGTGCGCTTGGTGCGGGCAACCGGGCAAATGCCACCATCGGCCGCGCGCTCCGCCTTGTGGTGCGCAACGTCGGCGGGGCGAGCACGGGCGGGGTCGAGCGCTCGACCCTGGGCAATCCGATGAAATTCACCATGTGCTTTGCCGAATGGGAAGAGCGGGCGCCTTGGGAACCGCTCCATGTGGAGCGGGGGTTCGAGCGCGACGACAGCGTCGTCACCGTCTTTGCCATGACCGGCGGCCCGGTGCATATCGTCGACCAGACGTCGCGCGCGCCCGACCAGATCGCAGGGTCGCTGGGGCTCGGGCTTGAGGGAGTGTTCCTGCCCAAGCTGCGCAATCTGCCCATTGATGCGCTGCTGGTGGTCTGCCCGGAGCATATCGACACGCTCATGCGGGAGGGGGCGTATTCCAAGGATCGCCTGCGCGAGCAGATCCAGAAGGTCACCTCCCGCCCCTTGAGCGATATGGTCATGGACGCGGACTGCGGCGCAGGGATCACGCCGGAGGCGGCGACAAAGATGGGGACCGAAGCGCTGGCGCAATCCGTTCCGAAATTTGCAGGCAAAGAGTTCATCCACATCGTCGTCGCAGGCTCGGACGCCGGTAAATTTTCGTCCGCCTTCCACGGTTGGGCCACGGGGGCCGTCGGCTCACAATCTGTTTCCAAAAAGATCGACCTGGGTTAAGCTCAAGTACAAAGGAGGAGCCTATGACGACAATTCTTGACCCCACGGACGAACGCGTCCCGGTGGAGCGCCAGATCACCCCGCGCCCGGACAAACTGTCCGGAGTGATCGGCCTGCTGGACATCAGCAAGCCGCGCGGCAACGTGATGCTGGACGAGCTGGAGCGCCTGCTGGTGCAACACGCGCCTGACGTGACCGTAAAACGCTTTGCCAAGCCTACGTTCGCCAAGCCGTGCCCAGATGCGCTGCGCCACGAGATTCGCGACGCGTGCGATTTCGTGGTCGAGGCGCTGGCCGACTGAGGATCCTGTACGACGTGCAGTATGCACGACATTTTCTGGTTTGAAACCCAGCGGATACCCTCTGTCGCCATCGCGTCGAGTCAGTTCGGCGATGCGGCCATCAGCCAGCGTCGCGCGCTGGGTATGGAGGCGGCGCGATACCTGCTTGTGCCGCATCCCATTCAGGATGCCACAGACGTCGAAATGCGCGAGAAAGCGGCGCAGGCCTTCGAGCAAATCGTCGCCGCGCTGACCGAGAACTGATCTGTCGCCCCGAATTTGGGGCGGCGGACCCGCCGCTCGCGGGAATTTGTGCAACGGGGCTTGGACATTTCCCTCTCATGCAGGCAAACAGATGCGCATGAACCAAAGCGCCCTCCCCCCATGCTGAAAGACATCCCCCTCAGCCGCGATCTGGTACTTGTGGGCGGTGGTCACGCCCATGCGCTGGTCCTGCGCAAATGGGGGATGAAGCCGCTGCCCGGCGCGCGCCTCACAGTGGTCAATCCCGGGCCGACGGCGCCCTATACAGGCATGCTGCCCGGTCACATCGCAGGGCATTACAGCAGCGACACCCTAGAGATCGACCTTGTGCGCCTCGCGCGGTTTGCGGGCGCGCGCCTGATCCTGAGCCATGCGACCGGCATCGACAAAGACGCGCGGATGATCGAGGTCGCGGGGCGCGGGCCCGTGGCCTATGACGTGGCCTCCATCGATATCGGGATCACCGCGCGCATGGGGATCGACGGGTTCGATGCGCACGCCGTTGGGGCAAAGCCGCTGGACCGCTACGCCGCCGCCTGGCGCAGCTATCTGGCTGCGGTAAAATCAGGGGAGAAGGCGCCGAAAGTTGCCGTCATCGGCGGCGGCGTGGCTGGTTGCGAACTGGCCATGGCGATGGCCCATGCGCTGCGCGGCGCGGATGCGACGCCGCAGGTGACGGTTATCGAGGCCGGGCCAGACATCTCAGGCGTGGGACCGCGCGCGCGGGACAAGCTGCGGAGTGCGATGCGGGATCTGGGCGTCACGGTGCTGCCCAATTCACAGGTGACGCGGATCGAGGCGGCGGGTGTCGTGCTAGCGGAACAGCCAATGGTCGAGGCCGCGCTTTGCGTGGGCGCTGCCGGTGCCTTTCCGCACCCCTGGCTCGCCGAGACCGATCTGCCCCTGCACGAAGGGTTCATCGTCGTCGATCCAAAGCTGCGGGTGCAGGGCACCTCCGATCTCTTTGCCGTGGGCGATTGCGCGCATATGCCTTTCGCGCCGCGCCCCAAGGCGGGCGTGTTTGCGGTGCGCGCTGCCCCCGTGCTCTACCATAACCTGCGCGCGACCCTGTCGGGTGGTCCGCTCAAACCGTTCCACCCGCAAAAATCATATCTCAAGCTCATCTCGCTTGGTGGGAAAACCGCCATGGCAGAGAAATTCGGACTGGCCCCCGCCGCGCCGCTGCTGTGGCAGTGGAAGGACCGCATCGACCGCGCGTTCATGGACAAGCTCGACAAACTTCAGGTGATGCGGCACCCTGCGCTGCCTGCGGTGGTGGCCAAGGGCGTGCGCGGGCAGGCCAAGCCGCTGTGCGGCGGCTGCGGCGCGAAAGTCGGCGGCGGCGTGCTGCGCGGCACTCTGGGAGATGCCGGTCCGGCCCATCCAGATATCGTCAGCGTGCCCGGTGACGACGCCGCCATCCTACGCCAGCCCGGCGGCAGCTTTCAGGTGCTGAGCACGGATCATTTACGCGCGTTCGTCGAGGACCCGGTCCAGATGACGCGCATCGCGGCGGTGCATGCGTTGGGCGACATTTGGGCCATGGGCGCGCAGCCCCAGACGGCGCTGTCGATCATCATCCTGCCGCGCATGTCCGCCCCCTTGCAAGCGCGCACCCTGCGCGAGATCGACGAGACTGCGCGCGACGTCTTTGGCACTGCGGGCGCGCGGATCGTTGGCGGCCACACGACCATGGGCGCCGAGATGACCATCGGCTTTACCGTCACCGGCACGCGCGACCGCATGCCCATCACGCTCTCGGGGGCGCAGGCGGGCGATGTCCTGCTCCTCACCCGGCCCATAGGCACCGGTGTAATCCTTGCCGCGCACATGGCGGGCACGGCTCGTGCGGATGTAGTGGCCAATGCGCTGGCGACGATGGCCCAGCCCCAGCACGTCGCGGCGGCAGCCCTTCAGGAAGCGCATGCGATGACGGATACCACAGGCTTTGGACTTGCCGGTCATGTGCAGGCGATCTGCGCGGCCTCGGGGGTACAGGCGGAGATTTGGCACGATGCGGTGCCCGTCTATCCCGGCGCGCGCGTGCTGTCGGACGCGGGCGTGCAGTCGTCGTTGCTGGCGGATAATATGGCGGATGCGCCCACGACGGGCCATGCCGATCCGTTGCTGCATGACCCGCAAACTGCCGGCGGGTTGCTGGCAGCCCTCCCGCGCGCGCGCGCGCAGACCGTTGTGCGCGCGTTGCAGGATCAGGGGATCGAGGCGGCGATCATCGGCGCGCTTTCGGAAGGCGCTTCCCCGATCAACGTTATTTGAAACGCGCGATCAGCTCTGCCGCCGTCTGTGCCAGCGCCGCATCGTCAAGGGCGTCCAGCGCCAGCTGCACACCAGCCTGCCGCGTGCGGGCCTGTGATTTGAGGTAACGCGGGTCGTAATGCTGCGTCATCAACTCCTGGGCCAGAGGGGTCCATGCGCCATCCGACGCCAGCATCTTCCACGCCTCTATCGTGGCCGTGGAGTGATACCCGCGCAGCTGCTCGATCAGCGCGATGAGCGCTCTTTTATCCTGCGTAAGGTCGGCATAGGCGGTGGTGAGAAATGCCGCGCGCGCGGCGATGGGCGCCGTGATCTCGATGCGCGGTGCCGCTACCATCGCCGTCCACAGCGCGGGCGGAATCATCCGCGCGCCGACCTTACTGCTCTCCCCCTCGATCCACGTCAGCTGCGCGGGATCGAGCGCGCCCAGCACCGAAGCCAGGCGGCTCTCGAACATTTTCTGCGAAGGTTGCGCGACACCCGTTGCGCCAAACAAGGAGCCGCGATGGGCGGCCAGCCCTTCAAGATCGAGCGTCTGTGCGCCCTGTTGGCGCAACTGGTGCACCAGCGCGGTTTTCGCCGTGCCCGTGCACCCCTCGATCACGCGAAACCTGTGCGGGAGGGTATCACCGTAGAGCATCCCACTCACCAAGCGGCGGTAGCTGCGGTAGCCGCCTTCCACCAGATGCACCCGCCAGCCGACCTGATCGAGAATCGTGGCAAACGCGCCGGAGCGTTGCCCGCCGCGCCAGCAATAGACGAGTGGCTGCCAATCGCCCTGCATCTGCGCCAGCGGCCCTTGCAGGTGTCGCGCGGCGTTTGCCGCGACCAGCGCCGCACCCACTTTGCGCGCCAAAAACGCGCTTTGCTGGGCATAGATCGTGCCCACATGCGCACGCTCCGCGTCCGACAGAACCGGCAGGTTGATTGCGCCGGGCAAATGATCCTCGGCGTACTCGGAGGGCGCGCGCACGTCGATCACGCGGTCCGCACCGATCTGCGCGAGGGACGCAAGGCTTGTGAGCGTGTGGCGGATCATCAGACACCTTTCAGGGCTGCGGCTGTGCTCTGTCTAGTGATCTACACGCTCGGGTCCAGTGCAAAGCAGCGCGCAGATGCGGTTGACTCGCCCCGGCAAGGATTCATATGCTATTCCACACAGCGGAACAGCGTTTCGACAGAAAGCGCGACCGCATACGACCACGGCCGTTCCGGCATCTGCGGTGCGGTTAATATTTTTAGGGAGAGAACCATGAAATACATCACTTCTAGCTTTGCGGCGTTGACCCTGTCGGCGACGTTGGTCTCAGCACAGGAAATCGATCTGCCGAGCCAGCTGAACTGGACAGCCTACGACACCGGATCGGCAGGCTACAACCAGGCTGTCGCCATCGGAGCCGCCTTGCAGAATGCCACAGGCACGAACCTGCGCGTGCTGCCCGGCAAGAACGACATCTCGCGCACCGAGCCGTTGCGTCAGGGCCGTGTCGAGTTTTCCGCCACCGGCGTCGGCGGCAGCTTCATGGCGCAAGAAGGCGTGTTTGATTTCGGCGCCGAGAACTGGGGCCCGCAGCCCGTCCGCGTGCTGATGGCCAACAACGGCGGCGCGATCAACCTGTCGGTCGGCGTGGCCGGTGATCTGGGCATCGAGACCTATGCCGATCTCAAAGGCAAGCGCGTGGCCTACATCGTGGGCGCGCCCGCGCTCAACGTGAACACGGAGGCTTATCTCGCCTACGGCGGTCTGACGTGGGACGATGTGGAGCGTGTTGATTTCGGCGGCTTCGGCGCCAGCTGGACCGGTCTGATCGAGGGTCAGGTCGATGCCGCCTTCGCCTCCACCAACTCCGGCAAAGCCTATGAGGCCGAGGCAGGTCCGCGCGGTCTGTTCTGGCCGCCCATCGACCCTGCGGACACCGAAGGTTTCGCCCGCCTGCAAGAGATCGCGCCGTTCTTCCAGATCAACAAGGCGGTGGTCGGTGCAACGATCGACGGGACCGACGGCTATCAGGGGGCGGGCTATGCCTACCCGGTGCTGACGGCGATGGAAGCGACGGACGCCGATCTGGTCTACAACATGACCAAGGCGATGGTAGAGCTCTTCCCGCAGTATGACGGCAACTCCCCCGGCATCGGCGGCTGGGCGATGGACAAGCAGAACATGCAGTGGGTCGTTCCCTATCATGAGGGTGCAATTCGCTACTTCACCGAGGCCGGTGTGTGGAGCGATGCAGCACAGGCGCATAACGACGATCTGGTCGCGCGTCAGGCCGCATTGGCCGCCGCATGGGAAGAGACCAAAGCGGCCAATCCCGAAGATTGGACGGCCGCATGGGCCGAAGCACGCCGCAAGGCATTGGAAGCAGGCGGTTTCGGGGTCGTCTTCTGATCCGGCTTAAATGATGCGATCCGGCCAGAGCATACTCTGGCCGGTGTGCGCTATGCCCTCCAAAAACGCGGCCAACCTGAGGTATATTCCATGACTGACACTGCCAATGCCCCTGACGACAAGGGCCCAGAGAAGGTTGCCATGGACGGGGCCACCCCGGCGGAGCGTCTGGCCGGGCCTGCGCGCTGGGTCGTGGTGGTCGGCACGCTTTTGTCGATGGTATTGGTCGTCAACCAGCTGTTCAACCTACAGCTGTTCGGTATCGTCCTGATCGAGGGGCGCTACCTCTATATTCTTGGCGGCATGTATCTGGCGCTGAGCTTTCTGATCTTTCAGATGCGCGGGGGCAAGGGCGGCGCGCCCTCCCTGCTCGATTGGGGTCTGTTTGCAACGGCTTGCGCCTGTACCGTCTATTTGGCGCAAACGGCACAGCAAAATCTGTCGTCGGGGTGGGAGTTTGCCGCACCGCCCACGGCGCAATACGTCTCGGTCGTGTTCTTCTTTCTGGTGCTGGAAGCCTGCCGCCGCGCGGGCGGTCTGGTGCTGTTTTTGATCGTGACGATCTTCGCCTTCTATCCGACCTTCGCTGGCATCGTGCCTGATCCATTTTCGGGTTTCCAAAGCACATTCATGCAGACGGTCCCCTATCACATCTACTCGTCCGAGAGCTCCTTCGGCATTCCGATGAAGGCCTTCGGCGGCGTGGTGATCGGCTTCATCCTGTTCGGTGCGGTGCTGCAACGCACCGGCGGTGGGCAGTTTTTCAATGATCTCGCGCTCGGCATGGTCGGCGGCTACCGCGGGGGGGCTGCCAAGGTCTCGATCTTCGCCTCCGGCTTCATGGGCTCCATGTCGGGCTCGGTGATTTCCAACGTGCTCACGACCGGCGCCGTCTCCATTCCCGCCATGCGCAAAACAGGCTTTTCCGCCAAGACGGCTGCGGCAACGGAGGCCTGCGCCTCCACCGGCGGTGTGCTGATGCCGCCGATCATGGGGGCCACGGCCTTCATCATGGCATCGTTCCTGTCGCGCCCTTACGTCGAGATCGCGCTGGCCGCCGCGATCCCGTCCATCCTGTTTTACTGGGGTCTGTTTACCGGCATCGATGCCTATTCCGCGCGCCGGGGCCTCAAGGGGCTGCCCAAGCCCGATTTGCCACAGCTGCGCGCTGTGATGATCGAAGGCTGGCCCTATATCTTCGTCTTCGCACTGTTGCTCTACATGATGATCGGTCTGCGGCAGGAAAGCTCCGCGCCGTTCTATGCCACCGCCCTGTTGCTGGTGGTCAACCAGTTGCGCGCGCGCTTCCGGCTCAATATGCAGCGGCTTGGAAACATGATCGTCGGCGTGGGTATGGGGCTGGCGGAGCTGACGGCGATCCTGCTGGGCGTGGGCCTCATCGTGGGTTCGTTCTCGGCCACCGGCCTTGCCGGAACGCTCGTAAATGAGCTGGTGTTCATGGCGGGCGACAGCACTATCGTGCTGCTGCTGATGGGCGCGCTGACGGCGTTCATCTTCGGCACGGGGATGACCGTGACGGCCTGCTACATCTTTCTCGCCGTGGTGCTGGCTCCCGCTTTGGAGGCCGGTGGCCTCAACCAACTCGCGGTGCACCTGTTCATCCTCTATTGGGGCATGGTGAGCTTCATCACGCCGCCCGTGGCCCTTGGCGCTTTCGCCGCCTCGACCATGGCAGGCTCCAACCCTATCGCCACGGGCTTCGAGGCGATGCGCCTCGGCGGGGTGATCTACATTGCGCCGTTTTTCTTCGTGCTCAACCCCGCGCTCATCGGGCAGGCGCCCGCGTGGGAAGTGACCGTGGCGCTGACGAGTGCGCTCATCGGGGTGGCGATGATCTCCTCAGCGTTGCAAGGCTACATCAGCCTCGTGGGGCCGCTCAAAGGGGCGTCGGGCATGCCGCTGCGCATCCTGCTGTTCTTCGGCGGCCTGCTGATTGCCAAGCCTGAAACCGCGCTGCTGCCGATGAGCTATCTCGGCTCCTTCCTCGTGGGTGCTGCCCTCTGCGCGCTGCCCTTGCTGGTGGCGTGGCGTGCGCGGCAGGCGGAGCTTGCCCCTGCATGATGCCTTCGATCAAGATCGATCCGCCAATCAGCGAGACGGCGCCGCGCGAGAGTATTGTGGTACGGTTGCGCGCCAACGCGGCAGCGCACCCCGAGCGCTTGGCGCTGGTGTGTGGCGAGACGCGCGTCACCTGGGGCGCGTTGGAGCAGCGGTGCAACCGGATCGCCAACCTTCTGCTGGCAGGTGGCCTGCGTAAAGGGAACACCGTCGCGATCCTGTCTGCCAACTCCATTGCCTATGCGGAGCTTTTTTTGGGCATCCTGCGCGCGGGCGGCTGCGTGACGCCCCTGTCGTCTATGGCCTCTTCCGAAGCTTTGGAGAAGATGCTTCGCGATTGCGGCGCGCGGGCGATTTTCGTGTCGGAGCAGTATTTTGGTCTGGTCAAAGGGTTCATCGGCACACTGCCTCTCATTCGATATGCCATTGACTTTGACCACCCCGAGTTCACCGATTTCGAAACTGCGCTCGCTACTGCTGCCACGAACGACCCGATGATCCCGCTCACGATGAGCGATCCTTTCAACCTCATCTATTCCTCCGGCACCACCGGCACGCCCAAGGGCATCCTGCACACCCACCAAATGCGCAGCGCCCAGATGGAGCGGGTGACACCCAACGGATACGACGACGGCGCGCGGACGCTGATCTCCACCCCGCTTTATTCCAACACGACCATCGTGTGCTTCATGCCGACGCTCTTTGGTGGCTCGACCGTGCATCTGATGCCAAAATTCGATGCGCGCGGGTATCTGGAGATCGTGGAGCGCGAGGCGATCACCCACACGATGCTGGTGCCGGTGCAGTACAAGCGGATCATGGATGTGGCGGAGTTCGACACGTTCGATCTGTCCTCCATGCGCGTCAAATTCTCCACCTCCGCCCCCCTGCGCGCGGACGTGAAGCGCGACGTGCTGGCACGGTTCCCCGGCACCCTGATGGAATACTACGGCCTGACGGAGGGCGGCGGCGTGACCGTGCTGGCGGCCCATGCGTACCCCGACAAGCTGCATACGGTGGGCCAGCCCGCACCGGGCAACGACATCCGCCTCATTGACGCGGCTGGCCATGAGGTGGCGCGCGGCGAGGTGGGCGAGATTTGCGGGCGTGGCCCCACGATGATGGCGGGATATTATGGCCGCGACGACCTGACCGAAGCCTACATCTGGCGCAACGCCGAAGGAGAGGTCTATTTCCGCTCCGGTGATATGGGCTGGCTCGACGAAGACGGATTTCTGATCCTGTCGGACCGCAAGAAGGACATGATCATTTCCGGCGGCCTCAACATCTTCGCCAATGATCTCGAACTTGTATTGCTGGACGACCCCGACATTGTGGACGCCGCCGTGATCGGCGTGCCCTCGGAGGCGTGGGGCGAGACGCCGTTGGGCCTCGTGGTGCTGCGCGCCGGTGCTGCGCGCTCTGCTTCCGCGATCACGGAAATGGCCAACGCCCGGCTGGGCAAAAGCCACCGTTTGAGCGGGGTCGAGATACGCGACACGCTGCCCCGATCCACAATCGGCAAGATACTGAAGAAAGAACTGCGCGCGCCCTATTGGGAAAAGGAGACCACGTGAAGGATAGTCAGATGAACGGCGCAGAGAGCCTTGTGCACACGCTTTTGGCCAATGGGGTCGAGGTATGTTTCACCAACCCCGGCACGTCGGAGATGCATTTCGTCGCCGCCCTCGATCACATCGCGGGCATGCGCTCGGTGCTGGCGCTGCACGAGACTGTCGCGACCGGTGCCGCCGATGGCTACTACCGGATGACGGGCAAACCTGCCTCGACGCTACTGCACCTCGGTCCCGGCCTCGCCAACGGTCTGTCCAATCTGCACAACGCCAAAAAGGGCGGCTCCGGCATCGTCAACATCGTGGGCGAGCATGCCTCCACCCATATCGCGCTCGACGCGCCGCTCACCTCAGATATCCAAGGCATCGCCCGGCCCGTCTCGCATTGGGTGCGCACCTCAGCCTCGGCCGAGACCGTCGGTGCGGATGCGGCAGACGCCGTTCAGGCCGCTATGACGGCGCCCGGCCAGATCGCCACGCTCATCCTGCCCAGCGATACCGCCTGGAACGCGGGCGGTGCCGCGCAAAGCAAAATCGAGTTTCCCGCCCCTGAGCCATTTGACGCGGAGCAGCTTGACCGCGCCGCACAGATGCTCGACGGCCCCGACACGCTGCTGCTGCTCGGCGGTGCGGCGCTGAGCGAGGCCAATCTGGAGACCGCCGGGCGCATCGCGGCGGCCACGGGATGCAAGCTGCTGTCGGAGTGGTCCAACGCGCGGTTGGAGCGCGGCGCGGGCCGCGTCTTCATTGGCCGCGTGCCCTACCCCATCGATATCGCGCTCAAGGTGCTGGAGCCGTTCAAGCGGATCGTTCTTGTCGGCGCGCGCGCACCCATCGGGTTCTTTGCCTATCCGGGCAAGCCTGCGATCCTCACGGCGGACGGCGCGGAGATCCTCACCTTGGCAGACGCAGGCGCGGACCTGACTGCGGCCCTTGGCGCGCTTTGCGATGCGGCCGGTGCCACCGACACGGCCCCGGCCCATATCGCCGAGCACAGCGTGCCGGAGCGCCCCGCAGGGCCTATTACGCTCGACGCGCTGGCCGCCGTCATCGCGCGCGCCATTCCGCAAGATGCGATCGTTGTGGACGAATCCGTGACCACCGGTCGCGCCTTCTCCCCCGCGACCAAAGGGGCCGCGCGGCACACATGGCTCAATAATTGCGGCGGCTCTATCGGGTATGGGATGCCTGCAGCAGTGGGTGCTGCCATCGCCTGCCCCGACCGTAAGGTAATGTGCCTCACCGGCGACGGCTCGGCGATGTATTCGCTTCAGGCGCTGTGGACGATGGCGCGCGAAAACCTCGACATCACGACGCTCATTTTCGCCAACCAAAGCTATAAGATCCTGCGCGGCGAGCTGACAAATGTTGGCGTGGGCAATCCCGGTCCCCGCGCCATCGATATGCTGAGCCTCGACCGGCCCGCGCTTAGCTGGGTCGACATGGCGCGTGGCATGGGGGTGGAGGCGCAGCGCGTGGACAATTGTGAAGCGCTTGAAGCCGCACTCGACGACAGTCTGGGGCGCAGCGGCCCACAGCTCATCGAGATCATGCTGTAAGATACCAGCATCACGCCTGCGCTCTGGCCCATTCTCTGGCCCGTGTGACCGAGAGGGGCGTGAGAGCCGCGGTGCTGGGGGTTATCATGAAAAACGGTCACATTCCCAACCGGCGCGCGGATGACGTTGATACCCATGGCGCAAACAGGCAGGTCTAAAGCGCACGAAAGGGGCGTCCGCTCATGCGGGCTGAGAGGCACCCTTTGAACCTGAACCGGATCATGACGGCGTAGGAAGTCGTGAAACGCCTCTGCACCCCGCCCGGTGCCAGCGTTTCTTTCTTTCCATTGCAAGAAGGGAGAGACACCTGAAAAAGCAAAGATACTACCTTGAGACAACGCGCGCAAGGCGCCCGCTGGTACATAATATCGCGAATTTCGTCCCCAAGAACACGATGGCGAACAACCTCGTCGCCGTCGGTGCCCAGCCCGCGATTTTGTATGCGCGCGAGGAGGTGGCGGTGTGCGGCGCGCTCAATCTGGTCGCGGTACTGCGCCCACATTTCGTGACAAAGCACTTCGGGCGCGTGATCACCACCGGCAGCAATCTGGTGCATATTACCGTGGTGCCCTACCACGACTAGACGGCGGCGAAGGCCGCATTGTTCGCTTTCACGCGCACAGCGTCCAAGAACATTGGGCCCGACGGGGTGACTGTGAACATGGACTCGGGCGGCCTGCTGCGCACCCCCGATGCCAGCGCCGCCACACCCGACGCTATCTTCGACGCAATCGCAGCCATGACACCGCTGGGACAGGTCACCACGCCCAACGACCTCGCCCAAGCGGCATTTTTCTTCGCCTCCCCCTCGTCGCGGGCGATGATAGTCAAGAACCTGATCGTGGACGGTGGCTTGTTTGCGGCTAGGAGACGCGCGCTTCTGGACGCTCCTCGGGCGGTGGTTCTATGTGTTCTGGGTCTTCTCTGCTGATGGTCGATAAGCCCCGGGAAACCGTCCCGTTCCTCCGGACGTCAAACACCGCAGAGGCGACAGAGTTGACTTTCGGGCGCAAACTGGGAGAAACGTCAAAGGAGATGGAAGACGCGGCCCACGCAGCGCGCATCGTAAATCATGAGGAGAAACGGAATGGTCGATGATTTCGGTGCCGGACGCGGCACAAACGGACGGGCTGTGGTCGGCGTGCCTGTCGCCGGGGAAATAGAGGTCGCGAGCGACCGTGATTTCTTTCGAGTGGTGCTCGAGGAGGGGCGGTTCTACACGCTAGATCTGACCGGTGCCCAATTTAGCCTGCTTTACGGGACTGATTTCACGCGCACTGTGGACCTCGTCGAAGCATACGAAAACGTAAAGTTTTTTTCGGACATTGCTGAAGCGGATGAGTTGGTTTTTGCTTCAGAGGATGCCGGAGAATACTATGTCGCCGTTGCCCGCGCGTCCGGTACTGAACCGCCGGCGCAGTATTCCCTCACAGTAAGGCTGCTGGACGAAGCGATCGTCACGTCAGGTTCGGGTACATCGGACTACATACATTGGCAGGCCGGGCAATCGCTCGTCGAAGGCACCAGCGGCAATGACGCGCTGAGCTTTGCCTTCTACGAGAACGTCGGACTAAGTTTCACCTTCTCCGGCGAGGGCACGGGCCAGGTCAATGGCAGCGGTTATTTCTTCGGCGGCAACACGCCTCTGCTCACACGGTTCGCAGGCATAGAGCGCATCACCGGCACCTCACAGGCTGACCGCTTCTTTAGCGACCCGTTCGATTTCCGCCATAGCGAGCCTGGCGTGCACGCGCGGGGCCTTGGTGGAAATGATTTGTTCTATCTTGGTGTGGGCCGGGATTTTGCCGATGGTGGCGGCGGCGCGGATACTGTCTCCTATGCCTATTCGAACGCATCCGGCGTCACCGCATCACTTTTTGCCGGTCGTGGGTGGGCAGGCGTGGCGGAGGGCGATCGTTTTCGCAACATCGAGCATCTTATAGGGAATGCCCGCGCTGATTTTCTGACCGGCGATCATTCCAACAACAGGCTCAACGGGATGGCCAACAATGACACGATCATGGGCAATGGCGGCAGCGATTTCATCGACGGCGGGCAAGGTGTCGATGTCGCGGTCTATTCCGGCGACAGGGGAGACTATTATATATCCGACGCGCCGCAAATCTCGCGAAGCAATCCAGGCGGCAGTTTTCAGGTCGAAGGTATTCATGTCAGTGACCAGCGCTTTGGCGGCGGTGATGGATTTGATACGCTCTACGGCGTGGAGGTTCTCCGCTTTGCAGATGGTGACCTGTTTTTGTAATCCTCGGTCCAGAGCGCAGGGCGGGAAGCGGGCGCAGCCCCGTCAATATTAAAAATATAAATCATTGGCTTATCTGAGACATTTAAGCTTTCGTTGACTGGTCAGTCGCTGGCAAAAAATGCCCGGACACCCAGGTTTCAGACATCGACAGTCGCAGGCGCCGAGCGACCAATTCTACTCACAAGCTGTTGTGAATTAAGAAATTGCACGAGTAAGGTGGTGCGGGTGAAGGGACTCGAACCCCCACGCCAAAGGCGTCAGAACCTAAATCTGGTGCGTCTACCAATTCCGCCACACCCGCACGAACGGCGCAATGCAGTTGCTTTGCCCGTGTTACTTCACTAGCAAACCACACCCCAAGAGGCGAGACCAAAAAACCTCGCGACATAAACATTATATTGTCATATTGGTGCGAGAACCTGAGGCAGGTCAGATAACAAGTGAGACGCACATGAAACCGAAAACGGTCAGTCGCGTTGGTGGAAAAACTCCACAAACGGGCAATTTTACGACTTACGCATCCCGCGATACGGGGATGTTGATGGGCACTACGATTTTGACGCTCGAGGGCGAAATGCCGGTCGAATTCCTCTCAATCGGTGACAAGGTCATCACGCGCGACAGCGGTATTTCGAAAGTGACGCATATTCAGCGCAGCACGCGCAAGGTGCACACCATATCCTTGGCGGCAGGCTCGCTTGGCCATACTCGGCCAGAGCGTGACGCGTTGCTGGCCGGAGATCAGATGTGTCTGATCCGGGATTGGCGCGCGCAGGCACTGTTTGGTGCGGACCGTGCCCTCGTCGCCGCGCGTACACTCGTTGATGGTGAGTTCATCTGCGATCTTGGCATGCAGGAACAGACGCTGATCCAGATATTCTGCGACGGTCCGCATATCCTTTATGCCGACGGGCTGGAGATCAGCACCGCAGACGGCGCGCGCGCGCGCGGGCAGGTTTTGCACGCGGCCTGAGGCGTTTTTGGTCATCTGACAATGCAGGACCCGGTGCTACCGGGGCTTTTTGCGTCGTAAGTCAGCCGCCAGAGACGCTGAGACGCCTTCTTCAACCAGTCGCGATTCATTTGTGCTTAAATTATGGGCTAATCGCCTAATGATTAGTCGCCCCTTGCCGAATTCACCTGCCCCCCCCTCTCCGACGGCCGCCGCGTATGGATTCCCCCCATACGCGATGAAATGCCATCTCTGTAAGTCAGCCACAGGGAGGCACAGCGGTGAAAAAGATCGAAGCGATCATCAAACCATTCAAGCTCGACGAGGTGAAGGAAGCCCTTCAGGACGTGGGCGTGCAGGGCCTCTCCGTTATCGAAGTGAAGGGATTCGGGCGCCAAAAGGGCCACACCGAACTCTATCGCGGCGCGGAATACGTGGTGGACTTCCTGCCGAAGGTGAAGGTTGAGATCGTTCTGGACGACGACCAGGTCGATGCCGCAATCGAAGCCATCGTCACGGCTGCCAAGACAGAAAAGATCGGCGACGGCAAAATCTTCGTCTCCCCGATTGAGCAAACGATCCGCATCCGCACCGGCGAAACCGGCTCGGACGCGCTTTAACACTCCCTACCCGCGACCAAAGTTAAGCAAAAGGACATCGCCATGAGCAACGCAGACCTGTTGAAACAGATCAAGGACGAGGACATCGACTATGTCGATATCCGCTTTACCGATACGCGCGGCAAGTTGCAGCACGTCACCATCGTCAGCGATCTGGTAGATGAGGATTTTCTCGAAGAAGGCTTCATGTTTGACGGCTCCTCGATAGCCGGCTGGAAGTCTATCGAAGCCTCCGACATGAAGCTGATGCCCGATACCTCTACTGCCTACGTCGATCCCTTCTATGCGGAAAAGACGATCTGCCTGCACTGCTCCATCGTTGAGCCGGACACCAATGAGGCCTATGAGCGTGACCCGCGCGGCACGGCGCAGAAGGCAGAAGCGTATCTGAAATCGTCCGGCATCGGTGATGTGGCGTATTTTGGCCCCGAAGCGGAGTTCTTCCTCTTCGACAACGTGAAATTCTCCAACAGCATCAACAAGGTATCTTACGAAGTTGACGCGTCTGACGCGTCCTGGAACACCGATACCGACTATGAGATGGGCAACATGGGCCACCGTCCTGGCCTCAAGGGTGGCTACTTTCCCGTCAACCCAACGGATGAAGCGCAGGATTTGCGCGCCGAGATGCTCTCTACGATGAAGCGTCTGGGCATGAAAGTGGACAAGCACCACCATGAGGTGGCGTCATGCCAGCACGAGCTGGGCCTGATCTTTGGCTCGCTTACGCATCAGGCGGATGAGTTGCAGAAGTACAAATACGTCATTCACAACGTAGCGCATGCCTACGGCAAGTCGGCGACATTCATGCCAAAGCCGATCTACGGCGACAACGGCTCGGGCATGCACGTGAACATGTCCATCTGGAAAGACGGCAAGCCGTTGTTTGCAGGTGACAAATACGCGGATCTGAGCCAAGAAGCGCTTTATTTCATCGGCGGCATCCTGACCCACGCCAAGGCGCTGAATGCCTTTACCAACCCAGCGACCAACAGCTACAAGCGTCTGATCCCGGGCTTCGAAGCCCCCGTTCTGCGTGCCTATTCAGCGCGCAACCGCTCGGGCTGTGTGCGTATTCCATGGACCGAAAGCCCCAAGGCCAAGCGCGTCGAGGCACGCTTCCCCGATCCGGCGGCCAACCCCTACCTGTGCTTTGCCGCACTGCTGATGGCCGGTCTCGACGGCATCAAGAACAAGATCGACCCCGGCGAAGCGATGGACAAGAACCTCTATGACCTGCCCGCAGAAGAGCTGGCCGGTATACCCACCGTCTGCGGCAGCCTGCGCGAAGCGCTGGAAGAGCTGGAGAAGGACATGGACTTCCTGCTGGAGGGCGACGTCTTCACCCGCGACCAGGTGGAGGGTTACATGGAACTGAAGATGGAAGAGGTGCACAAGTACGAGCACACGCCGCACCCCGTCGAGTTCGGGATGTACTATAGCTGCTGAGGCATCTGAACGGCACGAACAAAAAGGCGCTCTTCGGGGCGCCTTTTTCATGCGGGCATGGCCGGGCTTTGCAACGGCGCGAAAGGATGGTTAGTCTACCGTCAAACGTTATAAGAGGTAGATACCATGCGTTCCATCAAGACATTTACACTATCCTTCGCCTTGGCCGCTACGTTGGGCGCGCCCGCAATCGCCGCGCAATGCGGCAACGACGGGTCGGGCTTCAACGCCTGGAAAGCGGCCTTCGCTGCCGAAGCGCAGCGTGCAGGCGTGAAACAACCGGGGCTGAATGCGCTTGCCCAGACGCAATATGCAACCGCGACCATCAAGGCCGACCGCAATCAAAAGTCGTTCCGCCTCACGCTGGACCGCTTCATGGAAGTGCGCGGTGCCGCGACCATCGTCAATCAGGGCAGAAAGCGCAAAGCGCAGAACCCCGGTTTCTACCAGTCGCTGGAGCAGCAGTATGGCGTGCCCGCCGGTGTTTTGCTGGCGATCCACGGGATGGAAACCGGATTTGGCGGGTTCATGGGCAACAGCCGCGTCGTCTCCGCGATCACGACGCTCGCTTACGACTGCCGCCGCTCGGATTTCTTTAAGCCGCATGCCATCGGCGCGCTGTTGCTGGTGGATCAGGGCACGATCGACGCAAGCACGAAAGGCGCAGCCCATGGGGAGCTGGGGCACACCCAGTTCTTGCCCGGCAATGCAAAGCGATACGGCGTGGACGGCAACGGCGACGGGCGCGTCGATCTCTACAATCTGACGGACGCCATGGCCTCCACATCGAATTTCCTGCGCAAGAAGGGCTGGCGGCCCGGTCAGGGGTATCAGGAAGGACAGCCGAATTTTCAGGTAATCAAGCAGTGGAATGCCGCGACCGTATACCAGCAGGCGATCGCCATTATGGGCGCGCGCATCGACGGCTGATCCCGCCCCGCGGGTACAGAATTGTCACAGGCCCCGGCAGCGCCAGCGTTCGGGGTATTGTTTTGCGCGCGTTGCCAGCCCAATTGCTTTGTTCGGGTCAGGCCCCCGCCGTCCGCACATCGGTGAAGCCCTGTTCAAGTATCAAGTCCTCAACCACACCGATCCGTGGAAGACAGGCAATGCGGACACCTTTGACGCACGGGTTATGGAGTGATGGACAATGACACAAATACCTTCCCGCGATGTGCTCAAGGCACAAGCCAAACGCCTGCGCGCCGACCTTGGCGCCAAGGGCACAGACATGACGCACGCGAGTGCGCTTCAGACGGTGGCGCACCAGTGGGGTATGCGCGACTGGAACACGCTGGCCGCAAAGGCGGATGTGAGCGCGGTGCAGTGGCACCCGGGCCAGCGCGTGACAGGCCGTTATCTCGGCCACCCGTTCAAAGGGGTGGTCAAGGCTGCGCGTCTTGCCTCGTCGGGCTTCTGGTCGCTGACGGTGCGGTTCGACGTGCCGATAGACGTGGTGGAATCGCAGCATTTCAGCGCCTTGCGCCAGCAGATCAATACGACCGTGAACGCGCGGGGTGAATCGCCGCAAAAAACCTCCGACGGACAGCCGCATATGGTGGTCGGTCCCGCCTGACACCACGCGCCCGGCGGCTTAGGCAACCGGGCGCTTTTGCGTCAGCTGCGCACCACATATGTATGGATGGAAAAGACGACCACATTCGTGCGCGGCATGCGCACGATGCATTGTCGTTCCGACCGGATAAAGGGAGCGGCGGTTTGAGAAGGCTCGATCCGGCGCGGGGCCGAGGCAGAGCGTGGCTGATGCAACTCCGCATCATCGTACCAAAGTTTGTTGAACCGCCACAGCGGCTGCCCCACCCGGACACCGTCGAACAATCGTTGCACACGCGCGGCAAGGTGCGCGTCATATTCCTCGACGGGCGCATGGATGCCGATCAACGGCTTGCCCGCCTTCTCCGCCAATCGCCAACTGGCCGGAAAGCACAGGACCGCCCCCACCAGCACATGCTCCGCGCCCTCTTTGCGCAGTAGGCAGATGTCTTCCTGCACCAGTTGGCCCAGTGTCAGCAGCGGCGCTTCGCGCTTGACCTGTACGCGACGGCCGTCGGGGCACGTGACGCTGTCCGCCCCGACAGTGAAGCCAAGCGTCGGTAAAACTGCGAGAGCCTGATTCAAAACCTCCGCCGCCGCCTCATGTGCTGTGGGATCGCACCACAAGACATCTACCCGCCGATCTGCCAGCAGCGCAATCCGCCACTGCATCTGCGCGCCATATGCCTCATCCACGCGCAGCCAGTCATCGGGCGCGGCGGGTGCTATACCGGGCAGCGCGCTGCGCCCGCGCATCTCCGACGGTAGGGAAGATTGGAGGATCATCGTCATGCCACCCCCATAGGCGAATGCTGCCTCAAGCGCAAAACAGACTTTGTCTATCTGCGCGATTTGCGGGTATCGCAGGGACAGGACGGTAAGATGCGCAGACCCGGATGAGGGACTGCGCCGTCTTTCAATGAGGCGCTCAGAATGAGGTCCAAAACTGGAAAAGAAGGCCAATCGCGAACGATCCGATAAGGGCAATCGCCAGATACAAGAGAAACACCTCGCGCTTGACCAAGGCCCAGACCGCGATCGCCGCGGGCAGTGAGCTGACCCCGCCGGCGACCAGAAAGGCGAGGCCCGCGCCCGGTGCCATACCTTGCCCAATCAGCCCCCCCACCAACGGCAGCGCAGCGTAGCCGTTGAGGTAGGCAGGCACCCCCACGAGGGTCGCGATGCCAATTGGAGCGATGCCGGTCCCGCCCAGCGTGCTTGCCACCAGATCCGCAGGCACCCAAGCCAGCATCAAGCTTTCGAGGATGAAGGCGAGCGTGAGCCATTTGGCCAGGAACAACGTGGTTTTGCTGCCCTCGCGCCAGAATTTGGCGACACGCGCGTCCTCGCTCCAGAACTTCCAGACGACCGGTTGCACAGTGCGCACCTTGCTGCCGCCACAGCCGCCGTTGCCTACCCCTTCGCGCAGCGGATCGGACAGAGCGCCCGCCCACGACAGGGCATGCACCACGAGCCCGCCGAACACGCCGAGGCTGAGTGCTGCGAACGTTTTTGCCACGGCAAACTCAAGGCCCAACACACCCGTCGTCAGAAAGAACATCGAGGGGTCCATCACCGGCGAGGCCAGCCAGAACGCCATGACCGCCGACAGCGGGACGCCCATCGCAAGAAGTGCCGCGATGAGCGGGATAACACCACACGAACAAAACGGCGAAAGGCCCCCGATGATCGCCGCGACGAAGATCATAACGACCGGTGAGCCTGTGAACGCGCGTGCGATGAGCCCGTCGGCCCCCGTGGCGCCCGCATAGGCCGCAATCCCCACGGACAAAGCGAGGAAAGGCGCGACATTCGCAAGATTCAGCGCGACGAACCCCGCGGTGGTGGCGCCAAGGTCCGGTGCGGCGACGAACAGCGCAACGAGGATCGCCGCCGAGAGAAGCCACACTTTTTCTTTCGTCCAGACCCGGAGGAACAGGTCGGCGCTTCGGGACGGGGCGCTGGGGGTCAGGTCAGACATTTCTATATCCTTAATTTTGTAGTTTATTTGAGCCTGCTAGATTCTGTCATGCCGCACTCTCGTGGGTGAGTTTCACCCCTGCGCAGCATTCGGACGTCAGAAAAGATACCGTTTGATGCATCACATCGAAGTCGACGCAATTGATAATCTGCCTGCCCTGCCGCTCCTGTCGAACAAGGCCCGCGTCCACCAATGTCTTGAGGTGGTAGGCAAGCGTCGAGGCCGCCATGTCGAGATGCTCGGTGATTTCACCGATGTTGAGGCCCTCTTGTCCGGCCCGCACCAGCAGACGAAAGATCGTCAGGCGGGTGTCATGGCCAAGGGCGGCAAGCGAGAGAGCGGCGGCGGAGCTTTTCATCATGGCTCTTATTAAAACTATATATTTAGTTTTGTCAAGATATCATTCATGCGCCGTTTTGAGGATACGCCGAACGCAGTGAGTCGCGGCGCGCCTCTTCGCGCCGCATCCTCACTGGCCCAGTGCCTGTGCCAGATCACCGATCAAATCGCCCGCATCCTCGATCCCCACTGACAGGCGCAGCAGACCTTCCGGGATGCCCGTATGCGGCTCGATTGTATGGCGATGCTCGACGAGGCTCTCGACACCGCCTAGCGATGTGGCGCGGTGAAACAGCTGCATGCGGCCAACGGCAGCCAGCGCTGCCCCGGCGCCACCTTTGACGACGAACGACAGTAGAGGCCCAAAACCGCCTCGCATCTGCGCGCGCGCCAGGGTGTGGTCCGTATGATCGGGCAGACCGGGATAGAGCACGGCCTCGACCCTCGGATGGTCGCTGAGATACTCCGCGAGCTGTTGCGCGTTCTGCGACATCCGCTCCACCCGCAGGGGCAGCGTGCGCATCCCGCGCAGCAACAGCCACGCCTCGAACGGCCCGAGGATCGCACCCGCCATGTCGCGGTCGGCGCGGATGGCGGCCCACGTGGCGCTATGCGCGTCGGCACAGCACAATGCACCGGCCAGCACGTCCGAATGGCCGTTCAGCCCCTTGGTGGCCGAATGCATCACGATATCCGCCCCGAACGATAGCGCGCGGGTAAGAGCGGGCGTCGCCGTGGTCATGTCCGCGACGAGCAGGCCACCGACGGCATGAACGGCCTGCGCGCAGCCCGCAACATCGACGATGCGCAACCAGGGGTTGGAGGGGGTCTCGATCCAGGCGAGCGAAGGGGAATGGGCCGTGCAAGCCGCGGTGAATGCGACCGTATCGGCGGCCTCGACCTCGATCAGGGTGACATCGCGGCGGGTGCAAAAGTCTCGGATCCATGCGGTGGTGCCCCAGTAGATCTGGCTTTGGACCAGCACGCGGGCACCGGGTGGCAGGGTGCGAAAAATCGCGGCGACCGCCGCCATGCCCGAGGGGAAAACCATCGCATCCGCCGCACCGTCAAGCTGCGCCAGAAGCATCTCGACCATCCGGCCATTGGGGGAGGCGGACCGGGAGTAGACATTGCCCTCCACTACCGGCGCGTAGTCTGCGTCGCGCACGAAGGTGGTGGCAGGATGAATGGGAGGCACGACCCCACCTGTACCTGCATCCAGAAGCCCGGCTGCCTGGGCGGCGAGAGTGGCGGGGTGCAGCTTTTGATCGGTCTTGGGCGGCATGGATAAGCTCCGTCAGAGGGGGCGCGGGGCTGCGCAGCGCAGGTGTAATCCGCGCGTCTGCCGGGTGCAATCATTCCGTCACGGGGGCGTGAGCGCTGTGACAGCCTCTTGCACCGCCCTGCCCCATGCCCCACGTTGAAAACTAAACCAAGGAGCCGCTCATGCGAGCCAAGCGCGTCACATTCCCCGGCCACGATGGCTCAGAGCTTGCCGCCCGGCTGGACCTGCCGTCCGGCCCCGTCCTGGCCACGGCGCTGTTTGCCCACTGCTTCACCTGCGGCAAGGACATTCCCGCCGCACGCCGCATCGCCGCAAGGCTGGCGGCGATGGGGATTGCGGTGCTACGGTTCGATTTCACGGGCCTCGGACACTCAGAGGGTGAATTCGGAAACACCTCCTTTTCGAGCAACGTGGACGATCTGGTCGCCGCCGCCACATGGTCCGCGCAACAGGGCATGCCACCCAGCTTGCTGGTCGGCCATTCGCTCGGGGGGGCGGCGGTGATCAAAGCGGCGTCCATGCTGGACGGGATCAAGGCCATCGCGACCCTTGGCGCGCCCTTCGATCCCTCTCATGTGCAGTCGCATTTCGCCGATGCCCTGCCCACGATCGAGAAGGATGGCGTGGCGCAGGTCTCCCTCGGTGGGCGGCCCTTCAAAATCGGCAAATCCTTTATCGAGGATACGGGCAACGGCCTGTTGGGCGAGGTTCTGGGGCAATTGAAGGCGGCGCTGTTGGTGATGCATGCGCCCCTCGACGCCATTGTGAGCGTCGACAGTGCGGGGCAGATTTTCATGGCCGCCAAACATCCCAAAAGCTTTGTGTCGCTAGATGATGCCGACCACCTGATCACCCGGGCGCGGGATGCGGAATATGCTGCCGACCTGATCGCCACATGGGCCACCCGCTATCTCGAGCGACCCTTGCCCGCGCCGCCCGTGGGCACGCCCGAAGGGATCGTGCGCGTGTCGGAGGCCGATCCGGCGGGCTTTTTGCAGGACGTGACTTCCGGCAGCCACGTGCATCTGCTCGCCGATGAGCCGCGGGCCTATGGCGGCACCAATATGGGCATGTCGCCCTACGGTTTCCTGTCGGCCAGTCTGGGCACCTGCACCTCCATGACGATCCGCATGTACGCGCGGCGCAAGGGCTGGCCCCTGGAGCATGTGCGCGTGGACGTGAGCCACGACAAGGTGCACGCGCAGGACGCCGCACTGAGCACGCAGGAAAAGATCGACAGCTTCACGCGCGAGATCACCCTGACCGGGGACCGGCTCGACGCCGAGCAGCGCGCGCGTCTGCTGGAGATCGCCGACCGCTGCCCCGTGCACCGCACGCTGGAGCGGACATCGAAAGTGAACACGGCACTGGTGGATTAATCGCGCAGCACGCCGGGCGTGACGTCACCAGTATCCCCGACAAAGCGCAGCGCGTCGCCCCACCACTCCATTTCATACCAAGCCCAAAGATCGCTTGGGGGCCACATGCTGCAATAGCGGTCACCACCTACAGCCCACGAGTCCCAGCTGTCGCGCCCCGAGTGATAGAACGTCCGGCCGGAGGCAAAAAAATCGTGCCATCCGGTATCGTAGTCCACGACTTTGCCCGTCAGCGCCACCGTGATCTGCGGCCCACTTATCGCCCCCCCGGGGGCCCTCTTCGCCCGACACAGGCAGCGCCACCAGCATCACCGCTCCCAGAAATATCGCCCGCACCTGCCCGCTCCCGCCTTGTTTCCGTTGCTGCCACAGTCTATTGCGCCCCTGTCTGCTGTCCAGATGTCCCTTGCAGTCTCACAAAAAGGTATCCCGATGATCCCCCGATATTCCCGCCCCGATATGGTCGCAATCTGGTCACCCCAGACAAAATTCCGCATCTGGTACGAAATCGAGGCGCATGCCTGTGACGCAATGGCCGACATCGGCGTGATCCCGCGCGAGAACGCGCAGGCGGTCTGGAAGGCTAGGGACGTGGAATTCGATGTGGACCGCATCGACGAAATCGAGGCCGTGACCAAGCATGACGTCATCGCCTTTCTCACGCATCTGGCCGAGCACGTGGGCGCCGACGAGGCACGCTTCGTGCATCAGGGCATGACCTCCTCCGACGTGCTCGACACCGCGTTCAACGTGCAGCTTACCCGCGCCGCCGACATCCTTATTGTGGACATGCACGCCCTGCTCGCAGCGCTCAAACGCCGCGCGATGGAGCATAAGAACACCCTGCGCGTGGGGCGGAGCCATGGGATCCATGCGGAGCCGACGACGATGGGTCTCACCTTTGCGCGGTTTTATGCGGAGATGGACCGCAATCTGGCGCGCCTGCACATCGCGCGCGCCGAGATCGCGACCGGCGCGATTTCGGGTGCGGTGGGCACCTTCGCCAACATCGACCCGCGCGTCGAGGAACACGTCTGCGCCAAGCTCGGGCTCACGCCGGAGCCGATCAGCACCCAAGTCATCCCACGCGACCGGCATGCCGCCTTCTTCGCCACGCTGGGCGTGATCGCATCCTCAATCGAAAACGTCGCCACCGAAGTGCGCCACATGCAGCGCACCGAAGTGCTGGAAGGAGCGGAGTTCTTCTCCGCCGGGCAGAAGGGCTCGTCGGCCATGCCGCACAAGAAAAACCCCGTGCTGACCGAGAATCTCACAGGGCTGGCCCGGACCATCCGCATGGCCGTGATCCCCGCGATGGAGAACGTCACGCTGTGGCACGAGCGCGATATCTCACATTCCTCCGTCGAGCGCGCAATCGGGCCGGACACCACCATCACGCTCGATTTCGCGCTGCACCGCCTGACGGGCGTCATCGACAAGATGTTGATCTATCCCGACAACATGCTGGCGAATATGAACAAATTTAGCGGTCTGGTGATGAGCCAGCGGGTGTTGCTGGCGCTGACCCAAGCGGGGGTGAGCCGGGAGGACAGCTACAGGCTGGTGCAGCGCAATGCGATGAAGGTCTGGGAAGAGGGCTGCGATTTCAAAACGGAGCTTTTGGCTGACGCAGAAGTACTCGCGGCATTGAGTGCGGAAGAGATCGAAGAGAAATTCGATCTGGCCTACCATACCAAACACGTCGATACGATCTTCGCCCGCGTTTTCGGCGACTGATCATTGCCCAAACGACGGGCGCGGGCGCAATAAAGCTGCGGCAGACTGACACATTCTTTCCCAACCGGCGTGATTTCTTTTGAACTCACGCCGTTTCGCGTTACCGTTACGTCATGTCAATAAAAGGAGTAATGGACATGAAGATTGCACTTGCGACCGCGACACTGATGCTGCTGCCATCGCTCGGCATGGCGATGGGCTGCAACTACGACAAACAGGCCATGTCCTGTGCCGCAGGCTCTGTCTATGACGCCGCCTCCAACAGCTGTGTCGCAACGACAACCTGACGCTGGAGGGTCCGCAAGAATCACGGACCTGACACTTTCAATGATCGTGCGCGGGAAGATATTTCTTCGCCGCGCACTTTTTTTTGGCGGCTGTTAGGGTAGGCTAAATCGCGTCTCCTTTTCTGCTGCAAAGTTTCATTTTAAATTTTCGATGATCCGGAGCGCTAAGATTTTTCAGCGCTTTTTTACTTTTGCGGGTCATACCGGGGGCATCGCAGTTTGAAAGATCGGTGCCCATGAACAACGTGACCGCCCTGCCCGCCAAATCGTCACCCATTGACCCGTCCCGCCCCATCCCACACGGCGCGCTGAGCAAACGGGCCAAAGCGGCAATTGTCGTGCGGCTGTTGATCAACGAAGGGGCGGACATCCCGCTGGAGGAATTGCCTGCGGAATTACAAGCCCTGCTCACCCACCAGATGGGCGCGATGCGCGTCGTGGACCGTGTGACGCTCGCCGCCGTCGTGGAAGAATTCACCGAGGCCATCGAATCAATCGGCCTTTCGTTTCCGGGCGGCATCGCAGGCGCGCTCGACGCGCTCGACGGGCGTATCAGCCGCGAGACGGCGGCGCGTTTGCGCAAGGAAGCGGGTGTGCGCGCGGCGGGCGATCCGTGGAAGCGCCTGCGCGCCCTGCCCCCCGAAGCCCTCCAGAAAATCATCGAGACGGAATGCACGGAAGTGGCGGCCGTGTTGCTGTCCAAGCTCGAAGTGCCGGTGGCTGCCGGATTGCTTGGCCGCCTCACGGGTCCGCAGGCACGGCAAATCACCTATGCGATCTCGCTCACCAACGATGTGACGCCGGATGCGGTCGACCGCATCGGTCTGTCGCTGGCCGCACAGCTCGACGGGCAAAAAACACCGGCCTTCGCGGATGGTGTGGCCGAACGGCTGGGCGCTATCCTCAATTCCTCCTCGACGCCGACACGCGATGACGTGCTCAGCGGATTGGAGGAAACGGATCAGGACCTTGCCAGCGCCGTGCGCAAGGCGATCTTCACCTTCGCCAACATCCCCGAGCGGATCACGCCACGCGATGTGCCCCGCATCCTGCGTGAGGTGGACCCCACATCGCTACTCATTGCGATGGCGGGCGCGGAAGACGCCGGTTTTGCCGCACCACGCGATTTCATCCTCGAGAACATGTCAGGGCGAATGGCAGACCAATTGCGCGAAGACATGGCCGAAGCCGGAAAGGCCAAACCCGCCGATGTGGACGAAGCAATGTCAGCCGTTGTAGCGGCGATCCGCGATATGGAAGGGCGCGGCGACCTGACGTTGATCGTCGAGGAGGAAGAAGAGGCCGACAACTGAACCAGCCATTCGTGCCACTGGCGCAGGTCTGCGCGGTTTTCAATTACACGCAGTACTTTCAGGGGGCTACGATCTAGCAGGCACCGCGTGGTCACCTTCGGGTGCCGGCGCAAGCTGCGGCGGCGCTCAAAAAATGCGGATAAGCTTCCCCATCAAAGAGGGGTGCGCAGCCTCGCATCTGGGCAATCTGCCCTAGTCGAGGCGGGCCGCTGCAACGATTGCACCTGCATCCGCTTCCTGGACCAGCACGATCACCGGATCATCGTCCGACACATCGATCGACATCTCGAGTGGCCCTTGCCCATCCCAGGTTCCTACAACGCGCCAATCATGGGCGATGTTGGTATATTCATAGGTTTTGCCACGGTTCTCGCCGCGCGTGATCATGACGGTCTCTGACGGTATGACGTGCAGCACATGAATTTCCATCGGCACCACGGTCCCCGTCGGCACTGTGCCACGCAAATTTACGGTATTGCCGCTGCGCGTCGCATCAAGGTTTGACCGGACACCTTTCATCTTATGGGTATCGATCGCTTTGGAAAGCGCCATGGGCTTTGCGCCGACAACATCGGTCTGGCCATTCACGACCATTTCCGGCGTGTAGACGGACCGTCTGCCGCCTTTCGCCGCATATGCACGTTGGCGATCTGCATGGCCGGGGTGGCCAAAGGCGTCCTTCCAGCCGATGTAGTCCCAGTAATCGACGTGCAAGGCGATTGAGATCACGTCATCGCGCTCCTGCAACTCCGCGAGAATTTGATCCGCAGGCGGGCAGCTCGAGCAACCTTGGGACGTGTACAGCTCCACCACCACGGGCCGCTGTTCCGCCGCAAGTGGCGCAGCAGCAAGAGCGAAGCAGAGGGCGGTCGCCGTCGCGGCCATCGTGTGGAGAATTCGGGGCATGTGATTCCAATCGCCAGTGCAGTGCGATCGATACTTAGACATCGCGACCTGAAATAACCAATCAAGGTTTCGAGAGAGGGCCGTGTGCCATCGGTCTGTGGTAAAAATATGCAGAATTTGGTGTACTACGGTATACAATTACATGGTTTGCTGTTGAAAATCACGCCGATATGCGCCATTGAAGGTATAATCGAGACCCGTAGCCATACTCATAGTCGGAGCCACATATGACAATCATCGTCGGCCAGGATACTGCCAAGACCCGAAAGACGCTCACTTCGGGCGATCAATCCATCGCATATTACTCCATCCCGGCGGCGCAGGCTGCGGGATTGGGCGATTTCTCCAAATTGCCCGCAGCACTCAAGGTCGTTCTTGAGAACATGTTGCGCTTTGAGGACGGCAAGACCGTGACAGTCGACGACATCAAGGCATTCGCCGAATGGGGTGCAAAAGGCGGCAAGAACCCGCGCGAGATTGCGTACCGCCCCGCCCGCGTCCTGATGCAGGATTTCACCGGCGTGCCTGCCGTGGTGGACCTTGCGGCCATGCGCGACGGCCTCGTAGCCCTCGGCGGCGATGCGGAGCAGATCAACCCGCTCAACCCCGTCGACCTCGTGATCGACCACTCGGTGATGATCGACGAATTCGGCAACCCCCGCGCCTTCCAGATGAATGTGGACCGCGAGTATGAGCGGAACATGGAGCGATACACCTTTCTCAAATGGGGTCAGAAGGCGTTCAACAATTTTCGCGTCGTGCCCCCCGGCACCGGCATCTGCCACCAGGTAAACCTCGAGTATCTGGCCCAGACCGTCTGGACAGACACTGACCAGCACGGGGATGAGGTCGCCTATCCCGACACGCTCGTGGGGACCGACAGCCACACCACCATGGTAAACGGCATGGCCGTCCTCGGCTGGGGCGTCGGAGGGATCGAGGCGGAGGCCGCGATGCTGGGCCAGCCCATCTCAATGCTGATCCCCGAAGTCGTGGGTTTCGAGCTGACAGGCCGGATGATGGAGGGCACGACAGGCACCGATCTCGTGCTTAAGGTTGTCGAGATGCTGCGCGAAAAGGGCGTGGTGAGCAAATTCGTCGAATTCTATGGCGAGGGTCTGGACCATCTGCCGCTCGCGGATCGTGCCACCATCGCCAATATGGCGCCGGAATACGGTGCCACCTGCGGCTTCTTCCCCATCGACGGCGAGACGCTGCGCTATCTGCGCACCACGGGCCGCGAGGAGGACCGCATCGCACTCGTCGAAGCTTATGCCAAGGAAAACGGCATGTGGCGCGGCGATGATTATGCGCCGATCTACACCGACACGCTGAGCCTCGATATGGGCACCATCGTGCCTGCGATTTCGGGGCCAAAACGTCCACAGGACTATGTGGCACTCACCGTCGCCCATACCGCCTTTGCCGACTATGTGAAGGGGGAGCGCGCGGGCAACGAAGCCTCGCACATAGAGGAAATTCGCTGGGAAGGCGAAGGCGGCCAACCAGAGCCGCAGGCCATTCCGGGTGACGAGGGCAGCCACAAGCGCGGCTATGTCCAGACCGAGGATGGCAATTACCAGCTGCACGACGGCTCCATTGTGATCGCCTCGATCACGTCGTGCACCAATACCTCTAACCCTTATGTAATGATCGGTGCAGGGCTCGTGGCGCGCAAAGCGCGCGCATTGGGGCTCAACCGTAAGCCATGGGTCAAGACATCGCTCGCCCCCGGCTCACAGGTCGTCTCCGCCTATCTGGAGGCCGCCGAGCTGCAAGAGGATCTCGATGCCATCGGCTTCAACCTCGTCGGCTACGGCTGCACCACATGCATCGGCAACTCCGGCCCGCTGGACCCCGCGATAAGCAAGGCGATCAACGATTATGACCTGATCGGCACCTCAATCCTATCCGGTAACCGCAACTTCGAAGGGCGTATTTCGCCCGATGTGCGCGCCAACTACCTCGCCTCCCCCCCGCTGGTGGTGGCCTATGCGCTGGTCGGCGACATGAACCACGATCTGGCGAACAGTCCGCTGGGGCAGGACCAGGACGGCAACGACGTCTATCTGCGCGACATTTGGCCCACCTCCGCCGAGGTGGCCGAACTGGTCGAGCAGACGGTCACGCGCGAAGCGTTCCAAACCAAGTACGCAGACGTCTTCAAGGGCGACGACAAATGGCAGGGCGTTGAGACCACGGACGCCAAGACCTACGACTGGCCGCCCACCTCGACTTATGTGCAGAACCCGCCATATTTTCAGGGGATGAGCAAGGATCCCGGCGTGATCACCAACATTGAGGGCGCAAAAGTGCTGGCGGTGCTGGGCGATATGATCACGACCGACCACATCAGCCCCGCAGGATCGTTCAAGGAGACGACGCCCGCCGGTCAATATCTGGTGGAACGTCAGGTGCCCGTGCGCGAATTTAACTCATACGGCTCGCGGCGCGGCAACCACGAGGTCATGATGCGCGGCACATTCGCAAACATCCGCATCAAGAACGAAATGCTCGACGGTGTCGAAGGCGGCTATACCAAGGGCCCCGATGGACAGCAGACCTCGATCTTTGACGCGGCGATGGCGCATCAGGAAGCGGGCACGCCGCTGGTGATCTTCGGTGGTGAGCAATACGGTGCAGGCTCCTCGCGCGACTGGGCGGCGAAGGGCACGGCCCTGCTCGGCGTCAAGGCGGTCATCGCGGAGAGCTTTGAGCGCATTCACCGCTCCAACCTCGTGGGCATGGGGGTGATCCCGTTCGAATTTACGAATGGCGACAGCCGCAAATCACTTGGTCTGACGGGTGAGGAGACGGTGAGTATCACCGGCCTCGACACGATCAAACCGCTGCAAGAGGTGCCCTGCACCATCACCATGGCGGACGGCAGCGTAAAGGAGATCACGCTGAAGTGCCGGATCGATACCGCGATCGAGATCGAATATGTCGAGCACGGCGGCGTGCTGCACTACGTGCTGCGCGATCTGGCCGCCAAGAGCATCGCGGCGGAGTAACCTTCGGATATTGAGGTGAAAAGCCCCTGCTGCGCGACCGCACCGCAGGCTTTTTGTTGCGCTCCAGCGCCCTTGAACCTGCGCTGCGCCTCCACGTGACAATCTATTTCGCCCATCACCGCCAAAGCGATACGCCACGCAAACGGCTGCGCGGTGGCAGTCCGGCGCTGCGGTGCTATGTCACTCCCTATGGCTAATTCACGAAAGGACACATGATGCCCGAACAAGCACAACGCCCCGGCAACCGCCTGATGGACCGCCCGGAATATAAATCCAAACTCAAGCCGTTGACGCGAACCCCCGAGACGACCGTTTTCGACGCCGTTGCAGCCATGTCGGAGAAGAATTACGGCTCCGTCATCGTGGTGGATGCCGCCGAAAAGGTGATCGGCGTGGTCACCGAACGGGACGTGATGAACAAGCTCGTCGGCAAGGGTATGGACGCGAAAACCACCAAGCTGTCCGATATCATGACCGAAAATCCGCGCCTGGCACGCGAAACCGACGATCTGGTGGATTGGCTGCGCATCATGTCGAACGAGCGTTTCCGCCGCCTGCCCGTGGTGGATGCCGAGGGACGGATCAAGGCGGTATTCACCCAAGGTGACTTCGTGTCCTACACTTGGCCCGACCTAATGTATCAGCTTAAATCCATCGCCACCGCGACCATCAGCAAGAATTGGGCGCCGTTTCTCATCGGCGGTGGCGTAGCACTCTACTCGCTCATCATGATCATCGTCATACGCGCCGTCTGACGCCGCATCGGAGCGGGTCACCGCTCACTCGCCGCTCTGCGCCGCTTGGAATCTCGGCAGGAAACGCTGTTCGTAATCGCTCCCGATCAGCGGTCCGGCAAAGCGGAACAAAATTGTGCCCTCCCCGTCCAGAATGAACGTCTCCGGCGGGGCGGTGACACCCCAGTCGATTGCAGTGCGCCCTTCGGGATCGAAGGACACGCCCGCGAAGGGGTTATCGTCGTTTACGAGGTAGCGTGTCGCGGCGCGCTCGGTATCCTTGAAGTTGATGCCGATGATGTTGATCCCCTGCGCCTCCATCTCCAGCAGTTTGGGATGCTCCGCGCGGCAGGGCGGACACCAGCTGGCCCAGAAATTCACCAGCGTCACTTCTCCCGTGGCCAGCATCGCGTCAGTCGCTTGCGGGAAATCGGCCAAAGCACGTTCCGGCACGCCCGGGGCCTTTTGTCCGACAAGAGTGGACGGTATGCCATTGGGGTCCTCGCGGTACATGCCGACGAAAGCGAGCGCGACGAAGGCCGCGAAGATCAGCGGCGGGGCGATCATCAGCGGGCTAACCCTTGCCATGGCGTGCCGTCTCCTCTTCCATCCGGCGCAGAGCGTCGCGCGCGCGCATGCCCCGCCGCAGCGTGACGATCAGCAGCCCCGCGATGAGGACCAGAGTGGCCGCGTAGGAGCTGAGCACTTCGAACGCGTAGGTCCCCAGATTAGGCATCATGCTTCTTTCTCTAATCGAGCGCCCAACGCGCGTGCGCGGCGCAGCGAGATTTCGGTGCCCGTGCGGTAGAGCACGAGGGCGATGAACAGCAGTGTGAACCCGGCAATCGAGGTGATCAGCGGGAACCAGAACACGTCCGAGATATTCTCCTCCTTGTCGAGGCTGAGTGTGGCACCCTGATGCAGGCCCTGATTCCAGAACAGCACCGCGTAGCGCGACATCAGCGCAAAGACAGAGCCGACGAGGCAGAGCACAGAGGTGAGGTCTGCCGCCGTGTCGGGGTCCTCAATCGCTTGCCACAGCGCGATATAGCCCAGATAAAACAGGAACAGGGTCAAAAACGAGGTGAGGCGCGGGTCCCACGCCCACCAGGTGCCCCACATCGGCTGGCCCCAGAGCGCGCCGGTGAGCAGGCCGATCACCGTCATCACCAGCCCCACGGGCGCTGCCGCCTTGGCCGCCAGCGCGCTCACATGGTGCCGTCGCACCAGCCAGATCAGCGAAGCGATGAGCATCATAATCCAGGCGTTGATGGCGATCCAAGCGGAGGGGACGTGGATATAGATGATCCGGATGGTGGAGCCTTGACGGAAATCATCGGGCGTGAAGAAAAAGCCCCAGACGAGGCCCACGAAGATACCCACCGCCGCCGCCCCCCATGCAAAGGGCTGCACACGCGCGCTCAGCGCGAGAAATTTGACCGGATTGGCGTATTCCCAAAATGACATATGAGGTATCTAATGCTCCGTGTTCAAAGGCTCAAGGGCGCGCGACGTGCTCACCTGATTGTCATCCGCAAAGCGGCGGCGGCGGCGAAGGGCAAGAGCGCGACAGAGCCAAGGCTGATGCCCGCCAACAGCAGCAGCGGCGTCTCCACCGCCATGCCGACAGCGCCGCGCCGCGCCGCCTCCGCCCCGAAAATGAGCGTGGGCACGTAAAGCGGCAGTACGAGCAGCGACATGAGCAAACCGCCGCGTTTAATCCCCACGGTGAGGGCAGCCCCAAAGCAGCCGATCATCGAGAGCGCAGGCGTGCCCAGAGCCAGCGAGACCACGAGCCAGCCGAAGCCTTGCGCAGGCAGATTGAGCAAGATCCCCAACACGGGCGCGGCCAGTACCAGCGGCAGGCCCGTGGTGATCCAATGCGCGAGGCCCTTGATCGCCAATGCGGCCTCAAGTGGCAGCGGTGCGGTGGCCAGCACGTCGAGCGTGCCGTCCTCAAAATCCAGCGCCAACAGCCGGTCGAGGGACAGCAGGCACGCGAGCAATGCGCCGAGCCACAGGATACCCGGCGCGATGGTGCCCAGAAGTGCGCTTTCGGGTCCCACGCTGAACGGAACGAGCACGACGAGGATCAGGAAAAACGCAAGCCCAAGGCCGAACCCGCCCCCGGCGCGAAAGGCCAGCCGCAGATCGCGAATGAGAAGTGCAGTCACAGAAAAGCCTCGTCGCTCGCGCCGTGAATTGCACCGCGCACCGCGCGCAGCGGCGTCACATCGAGCACCCGCGCCTCCAACCCCAGATCAATATGCGTGGCCAGCAGGGCCATGCCCCCTGCCCCCAGATGCTCGCGCATTGCTTGCGCGAACATCCCCACCGCCTCCGTGTCGAGCGATACCGTTGGCTCGTCCAATATCCAAATTGGCCGCTCCGTGACCATCATCCGCGCCAGCCCCGCACGCCGCTTCTGCCCTGCGGAAAGCGTTCCGGTCAGCCGGTCGGCGAGGTCTTCCAGCGCGTAGGCGGCCAATGCGGGCGCGATATCTCGCCGCCCGTAGACCGCCGCCCAGAAGCTGAGATTTTCCGCCACGCTCAGCATCGCCTTGAGCCCATCGGCATGGCCTGCATAGGCTACGGTATCCGTCGCGCCCTTAATGTCGCCGCTCAGAGGCGGCTGCAATCCGGCAATCGTGCGCAAAAGCGTCGTTTTGCCGGAGCCGTTTGGCCCCCGCAGGATCAGCGCTTCTCCAGCACTCAGGGCGAAAGATACACCGCTCAAGACCGGCACGCCGCCCCGTGCGACGGCCACATCTGACAGCGTCAGCGGCATCCGCGTCAGATCGGCAACAGGGCGAGGGCGACACGGCGGCCCTCGCTGAGCAAAACGTTATACGTGCGCGCGGCTGCGGGCGACGACATCGCCTCGATACCCACGCCGGCCTCTTCCAACTGCGCGCGCAGGCCGCCCGGCAAATGCGCGATCTCGGCACCGGTGCCGATGAAAATCACATCGCTCTCGGCCACAAGCGCCATGAGCGCCTCTAGATCCTCCAGACCGCCCCATGTGCGGGTGCCTGAAGGGGCCGCAATCACGGCGCCCTCGATGACCTGTCCGCCAATGCGGAAAAATCCGGGGCCGTAGCCCTCCACCGGCTTGGCATCGTTAAAGACGACTTCATTAAGCCTCACGGCTTATCTCCTTATAATGGACGTAACGCATAGCTTACCCTTTCCACAACGGCAGGCCGACGATAGCCGATGCTGCAATCACCATATAGGCCACGACGCGAAAAATCCGCTCCCTGTCCGGGTCAAATAGACGCGCACCGATCATATTGGCAATCAGGTTCGGGATCCCGACGAGCAGTCCCAGAAAGGCGATGGGCCAATTCATCAGCCCCAGCAACCACAAAAGCGGGAACAGCAACAGATCGAGGGCCACGAGATACAGCAGAAAATTGGCGCGGATCACGTAGATCGGCAATCTGCTTGCCATATAGAGCATGATGACCGGCGGGCCGGGAAGCCCCACGAAACCGGTCATGAAGCCACCCAGCGCTCCCGCCGCCACGATGACCCGCCGCGTCAGCGCCCCTTTGAGCCGCCAGCCCGACATCGTCAGGATCAATAGTGTGATGACCGACGCAGAAACGACCCACCCAAAAAGCGTGCCGTCCATACTGCTCAACGCCCAGACGCCCAGCGGCAGCGCGAATACCGCGCCGAGGATCAAGAATCCCACCTCACGCGGGGCTCCTTCGCGCCATGCGGCAGGTGCATTTGGCAGCGGGCCGATGATTTCGGCGCAGATGAGAAAGATGACCGCCTCGACCGGCGATAGCACCGAGCTTGCCACCGGCATGATGATCATCGCGGAGCCGAAGCCTGCAAACCCGCGCACGAGCCCTGCAACGAATACGGTCATTGCCAACCAGATCAGCCCGTCTGTCGCGAGGGCCGATGCCAGGATGTCAGGCATCTATGTTGGCGTATTGATTGCCCGCGTTCGCGTCGGGCTTGGACCAGTCCCGCTTGACCCCGAAGTACAAAAGCGCCGCCGTGGCCACGAAGATGGAGGAATACGTCCCCACGATCACGCCCCAGATCATCGCAAAGACGAAGCCCCGGATCACGTCGCCGCCCAGCACGAACAGCGCAATGAGCGCCAGCAGCGTCGTCAGGGATGTCATGAACGTCCGGCTCAGCGTCTCGTTGATCGACAGGTTCAGCACCTCCTTGAGAGGGCGTTTTTTATATTTGCGCAGGTTCTCGCGCACGCGGTCGAAGACCACCACCGTGTCGTTGAGCGAGTAGCCAACGATGGTCAGCAGCGCCGCGATGATCGCAAGGTCAAAGCGGATTTGCAGCTCGGAGAAGACACCGATGGTCAACACCACGTCATGCAGCAGCGCGAGGACCGCCCCGGCGGCAAACTGCCACTCGAAACGCAACCAGATGTAGATCAGCACCGCGCCGATGGCCAAGACGACCGCGATGATCGCCGTGTTGATCAACTCACCGGAGACTTTCGGACCGACCGATTCCACGGAGATGAATTTGATATCAGGCCGCACCTCAAGCAATGCACCCTCGACCGCCTCGATCACTTCGGTGGTGACCGCTTCCTGTCCGTCCTGGGCCTGAATACGGATCATGGCCACGTTCTGGTCCGCGCGAAACTGCGGGTCGAACACCTCGGTGATGCTGATATCGCCCAAACCCAGCGTGGCGATCGCATCGCGGTACTCGGACACGATGACGGGGCGCGGGCTCTCGGTGCGGATGGTGGTGCCGCCGCGAAAGTCGATGCCGAAGTTCAAGCCCTGCAACAGGAAGGAGGCAAAGGCCACCACCATCATCAGGCCGGAGATGCCCAACCAGAGTTTCCAGCGATTGAAGAAGTCGAAGTTCGTGTTCTGTTTGACCAGTCTCAGGCGCATATCAAAGCTCTATCGTTTTGGGACGGCGGCGCTCGAACCAGAACACCACGATCAGACGGGTGACGAAAATCGCCGTGAAGACCGATGTGAGAATACCAAGGCCCAGCGTGATCGCGAAGCCGCGCACGGGACCGGATCCCATGGCGAAGAGGATCACCGCCGTGATGAATGTGGTGATGTTGGCGTCGAGAATGGCGCTCAGCGCTTTCTCATAGCCCAACTGGATCGCGCGCGCGGGGCCTTTGGCCGTGCGTAACTCCTCGCGGATCCGCTCGAAGATCAGCACGTTTGCATCCACCGCCATACCGACCGTGAGTACGATGCCAGCGATCCCCGGCAGCGTGAGCGTCGCACCGATGACGCTCAGTAGCCCGAACAGAAGCGCCACGTTCACGAGCAACGCAATATTGGCGAACAGACCGAACAGCCCATAGCCCGCCCACATGAAGAAAAGCACGGCGGCAAAAGCCACCATGGTGGCGATCTTGCCTGCGTCGATGCTGTCTTGTCCCAATTCGGGACCGATGGTCCGCTCCTCCAGGAAGTCGAGCTGTGCAGGTAGCGCACCCGCGCGCAACAGCACCGCAAGGCGTGTCGATTCCTCAACGCTGAAATTTCCGGTGATGATGCCGGAGCCACCGGGAATATGGCTCTGAATTGTGGGCGCGCTCACAACTTCATCGTCGAGCACGATGGCAAAGGGCGAGCCGATATTCTCGGCCGTATAGTCGCCAAATTTCCGCGCGCCCGTTGTGTTGAACCGGAAACTCACCGCAGGGCCGCCATTCTGGTCGAAACTCGGCTGCGCATCGACCAGCTCTTCGCCGGTGACGACCGGGGCGCTTTCTATGATGTAGAGCAAGCCTGGCTCATCCAACGAGGGCACGATCTTGTTGCCGATGCCGGGGCTTGCCACCGCCTCGGTGGTGCGGCGCACGACAGGGCTGAACGTGAGCTGCGCCGTGGTGCCGATAATTTCTTTCAGCTCGGCTGCCGATCCTATTCCCGGCACCTGAATGAGGATCCGCTCCGTGCCCTGACGCTGGATCGTAGGCTCGCGCGTGCCGACCTCGTCGATGCGGCGGCGGATGATTTCCAGCGATTGCTGCATCGTGCGCTCGTCCGTCGCGCTCTGCTCGGCCTCCGACAAAACCACCGTGATGATGCCGCTGTCACCGGAGACCTCGATATCCTGCGCGCCCGCCCCCGTCAGCGTTTGCACGGGCCGCGCCAGGCTGCGCACCAGCGTCAAAGCCTCCGCCAACTTTTCCGGATCGCTCAGGCGCACTTTCAACTCACCCGGGGCCGCTTCCTCGCGGCGCACGGGCGTGAGGCCGCGCAGCGTGTCTCGCACTTCGGGCCACATCGCCTCAAGGCGCGCGGCATAGACATCCCCTACCCGCACTTCCGCCAGCAGATGCGCACCGCCGCGCAGATCGAGGCCGAGATTCACCAGACCGTTGGGCAGCCAATCGGGCCAAAGCGCGCGCTGCGCCTCCCGCTCTGCGGTGCTGCCCGCCAGCTCGATCTCCTTGACGGCGTCATTGTGCCCCTCGACCACCGAATAAAAGGCGTTGGGCATGGCCAAGAGCAGCCCGACCGCGCAGGTCAGGCAAATGGCGATGCGTTTCCATATGGATATCTGGAGCATATCGCCCGCCTTTTATCTTGTCGTCTGAGTGGTTTACTTGGCCGGTTCGGTCTTGTTGATCACGGTCGCGATGGTGCTTTGGATCACGCGGACCTTTACGCCTTCGGATATCTCCAGTTCCAGCTCGCCGTCGTCTTTCACCTTCACGACCTTGCCGATCACGCCGCCCTGGGTCACCACCTGATCGCCGCGCCGCAGGGCCGCGACCATCGCCTGATGGTCCTTGAGCTTTTTCTGCTGGGGGCGGATGAGAAGGAAATACATGATCGCAAAGATCAGGATCAGCGGGATAAATTGCTCGATGCCACCCATGAGTTCGGTCCTTTGTTCTGGCTGCGCGCGGGGCCTGTGCCCGGTGCTGTGGTTGCGGCAGAACCTATGCGCCGCTCCGCCCCTTTGCAAGGCGAAGCCAGCCCAAAAGCGGCAGTATCGGTGTTTTAACGCAGGCCCTACCCCGACGTGAAATAATCGGCCATAACCGCGCGCAGACGATTCACACATGACGAGGACAGACAGATGCATGACATTCGTGCCATTCGCGAAAACCCCGATGCTTTCGACGCCGCGCTGGCGCGGCGCGGGGATGCGCCGATGTCCTCCTCCATCCTTGCCCTCGACGGCGCGCGGCGCGCGAAAATTCAGGCAGCAGAGAGCGCGCAGGCCGACCAGAATGCCGCCTCCAAACAAGTGGGTGCCGCCAAGGCGAAGGGCGATGAGACTGAGTTCGAGCGGCTGCGCGCGCTGGTATCGGACAAAAAAGCCGACGTGGCCGCGATGCAAGCGGAGGCAAAAGACCTCGACGCGCAACTGACCGATGTGCTCGCGCGGCTGCCCAACAGCCCGGCCGACGACGTGCCGCAGGGTGCCGATGAAGACGACAATGTGGAGGTAAAGCGCTGGGGCGAGGCACCGACATTCGATTTTGCGCCCAAGGAGCACTATGATCTGGACAGCGTCGCGGCGTCGATGGATTTCGAAACCGCCGCCAAGACATCCGGCGCACGCTTCGTCATGCTCAAGCGCGGCGTGGCGCGCATTCACCGCGCGCTGGCGCAATTCATGCTCGACACGCATGTGGATGAAAACGGGCTGACGGAGGTTAACTCCCCCGTGCTCGTGCGCGACGAGGCGATGTATGGCACCGACAAGCTGCCAAAATTCGGCGGCGACAGCTACCAAACCTCTGAGGGCATGTGGCTGGTGCCTACGTCCGAAGTGCCGCTGACCTACACCGTCGCGGGAGAGACGCTGGAGGCGAGCGACCTGCCGCGCCGCATGACCGCGCACACCCTGTGCTTCCGCTCGGAGGCCGGATCGGCGGGACGTGATACCGCAGGCATGCTGCGCCAGCACCAGTTCGAAAAGGTGGAAATGGTCAGTATCACTTTGCCGGAAAAGTCGGACGCCGAGCAAAAGAGGATGCTGGCCTGCGCCGAGGGTATACTGGAGCGGTTGGGTGTGCCCTACCGCACGGTGCTGCTGTGCACGGGGGATATGGGGTTTGGCGCGCGGCGCACCTTCGATATCGAGGCTTGGCTGCCGGGCCAGAACGCCTACCGCGAGATCAGCTCCGTCTCGACCACGGGCGATTTTCAGGCGCGCCGCATGAACGCGCGGTTCAAGCCTGAGGGGGGCGGTAAGCCGCAGTTCGTGCACACACTAAACGGCTCAGGCCTTGCGGTGGGCCGCTGCCTCATCGCGGTGCTGGAGAATGGCCAGCAGGCGGACGGCACCGTGGTATTGCCCGCCGTGCTGGCGCCTTATCTGGGCGGCAAGACGACCCTGTCGCTGGACGGCACGTTGGTCTGACCACGCGGGCGGCCCTCAGCGTTGGGGCCCGTCATTTACACGCACCGGTTTGGGCAGTGGCTCAGCGCCAAACAATTCCGGCATCAGATTCTTGAGCGAGCGCGGTCGGTAATCGCGCCGCTTTTTCACGCGGATGTCGGCGCTGGGGGCCAGATCGATCGGATGCCCCGGCCCCGCCCGCCATTTCAGCATGTGACCCACCACCTTGTAGAGCCATGGCGGATTGCTCAGCGCGAAACTGTCCACCAACGGGTCGGGCGCCCGGTCGAGCAGATTGCTCATATCGATATCGAGGCCCGCGTCTTTCGCCCCCCGCGCGATCCAGTCGAGCGGATCACCCGTCAGCGCGCGTGCCTTCGCCTCCGACCCGCCCACGATCGCATGTGTGCCGATGAACCAGATCTGCTGGTAGGGCCGTTCCTCGCTCCGGTCTCCCTTGTTCAGGCCCGGATGGTCGCGCGTTGCCTCCAGGTTGTCCCAGAGGGTCGGTTGGTAAAGCACGCGGCGCTCGTCGAGGGCCACCGCATGGCGCGCGGCCTGCACCATCGAGGTGAGTGACGTATCGTGGAAGTGGTATTTTCTGTTCAAGAAGTTGGCGATGTTGCCGAGGATCGGGGCAGGCACGCCAAGCGAGCCGACCGTATCCCAGACGCCGAGATAACGGATCGTGACCTTGTGAAACTCGGTCGGGTGCCCCTCCCAAGGGTGGACCTTGCGCCAGTTTATATCGTCCCGGGACGTGGCCGTACGCGGAGACAGGCGGCGCCGCTCTTGCAGGATGTGCAACGCATCCGGATGGTTGGCCACCCCGGGCTTGCGGTAAAGCTCGAAGGCGGCATCGACGTTCGCATCCGTCGCGTCCTCGATCATGCCGCATTTGCGGATCATTCCCACCAGCGAGCGCGCCGTATAAGCACCCCGCGAAAAGCCAAAGACGAATATCTCGTCATCCGGCTGGTACTGCTGGACCAGGGCCTTGTAGGCGGCCTTGATATGGTCGTTCAGGCCCCAGCCGAACGCACCGCCGCCGACTTTCATGATCGTGCGGCGTACGATGCCGGGGTCTTTGGTATCCACCCCCACGCCCTCGAAATAATGCGCTTGCTGGGCGTTGCTCTTGATGGTCTTGTTGAACAGGCGCACCACATGGGTCGGCTGTTTCATCGTTGGACTGTTCCAGGTGCCGTCGCAAAAAATAGCGATCCGTGCCATTGGTGAAAATCCTTTATGGTATAGGTACTGCAATATGATGCAGTGTTGCCCAGAAAGGCCTTTATGTCACGTCCCGCCGCCGCCATTTCGACGTTTATTCTCGCGGTGCTCTTCGCACTTTCCCCGCTTTTGTCTCCTGATTTCGGCGGTTTCGACCCCGATCGCTTTCCGATCCCGCAAAACAACCCGCCGGTGCAGCCCGAGGGCTATGCCTTTGCGATCTGGGGGCCGATCTATCTGTGGCTCATGATCGGGCTGGGCTTTGGCATCTGGAAGCGCGGCACTGATCCGGCATGGCACGCGATGCGGCTCGCACTCATCCCGTCGCTGGCCGTCGGCGCTGTCTGGCTGCTGGTGGCGGTGAATAGCCCCGTCTGGGCGTCGATCCTGATCTGGGTCATGCTGGTGTTCGCGCTCATCGCACTGTTTCGCAGCCCGCGCGAGGATGGATGGTTCGCGGCGGGACCAGTGGGGCTCTATGCAGGCTGGCTGAGTGCGGCGTCCTGCGTGTCACTTGGCCTGCTGCTTGCGGGGTACGGCTATCTTGAGGGGTCCACTGCAGCGCTTTTGATGGTGTTTATCGCGCTCGTGCTGGCCTCAGGCGTGCAAAGCCAGCTGCGGCGTGCGCCGACCTACGGCATCGCGGTGATCTGGGCGCTGGTAGGCGTCGTCGTCCAGAACCTCGATGGCGATATGACTGTGGCCGCCCTGGCCGCCGGCGGTGCCTTGGCGCTGATGTTGCCCACATTCAGGGCCTGGCGCGCGAAGGCCTGACACGCACCCGGAATTTTCCGAAATTCCGGTTCGCTTATTTTCCGAAAAAAATCACTACCGGCTGCCGTCGTTGCGATTGCTGCCGATGTGTTTGCGCAGCTTTGACGGGGCAGCTTTCTTGCGCCCCTTATAGGGGTTTGCATCCGATTGCCCCCTCATCCAAAGGCGGATCGGCGTGCCGGGCATGTCGAAATCGACGCGCAAACCGTTGACCAGATAGCGCGAGTAGCTTTCGGGCACCTTGTCGGGGTGGCTGCACATGACCACAAATCCGGGCGGGCGTGTTTTGGCTTGGGTCATATAGCGCATCTTGATTCGTTTGCCCTGAGGCGCGGGCGGCGGATGCGCCTCGATCATGCCGGACAGCCAGCGGTTGAGCTGCGCAGTGGTCACGCGGCGGTTCCACATGTCATAGGCCCGCATGATCGCCTGTTGCAGCCGGTCGAGGCCCCTACCCGTCTTGGCCGAAACAGTGATGAGCGGCGCCCCGCGCAGCTGCGGCAACAGGCGCTCGAAGCTTTCTTTGAGGTCCTTGAGCTTGCCCTGCCGGTCTTCTTCGATGTCCCATTTGTTCACCGCGATGACCACCGCCCGGCCCTCACGCTCCGCCAGATCGGCGATGCGCAGGTCTTGCTGCTCGAAGGGGATTTCAGCGTCCAGCAGCACGACGACCACTTCGGCGAATTTCACCGCGCGCAGGCCGTCGCCCACGCTCAGCTTTTCCAGCTTTTCCTGCACCTTGGCCTTTTTGCGCATGCCCGCGGTGTCGAAGATGCGCATCGGCACTGCGTCTCCGTCAGGGCCTGCCCACTCGGTGATGATCGAGATTGCATCGCGGGTGATGCCAGCTTCGGGCCCGGTCAGCAGGCGGTCTTCCTTCAAGATCTGGTTGATGAGCGTGGATTTACCCGCATTCGGGCGGCCCACGACAGCCACCTGCAAGGGGCGCGTGCGGGTCGGTACCCGGACGGCCTCAACGTCACCGTCATCCTCGCTCACGTCCACGTCGATTTCCGGCGCGTCGTCTTTCGCCTTGTCGGCAAATTGATCGGCCAGCGGCATCAGGATGGAATAGAGGTCGGGGAACCCCTCCCCATGCTCGGCGGACAGCCGCACCGGCTCGCCCAGCCCAAGCGAATAGGCCTCCAGCACGCCCGCCTCGGCGGCGTTTCCTTCGGCCTTGTTGGCGGCGAGGATCACATGGGCGGAGCGTTTGCGCAGAATGTCGGCGAACACCAGATCAGAGGGCGTCACGCCCACCCGCGCGTCGATCATGAACAGGCAGATGTCCGCCATATCCACCGCACGCTCGGTCAGGCGGCGCATGCGACCTTGCAAGCTGTCGTCGGTCACCTCTTCGAGGCCAGCGGTATCTATCACCGTAAAGCGCAGATCGGCAAGCCGTGCCGCCCCCTCTCGCAGGTCGCGCGTGACGCCCGGCTGGTCATCCACAAGCGCCAGACGCTTGCCGACGAGCCGGTTGAACAGCGTGGATTTGCCCACATTCGGGCGGCCCACGATCGCGAGGGTGAAAGACATCTGAAGGTGCTCCGGGCAAAGTATAAGCACGCGCCATAGCGCAATCCGCGCGGCGGTGAAAGCCCCGACTGTGCAGTTCGCGCGCCCTAGCGGTAGGCGAGCAGCCGTCCGTCGCGCGACACCACGTAAAGCGTTCGGGCCGCTACCACCGGCGCCGTCGTGGCCCCGCCCGGCACTTCCACGGAGGCGAGCAATGCGCCGTTGCGCGGATCATAGCTGCGCAACACGCCATCGCCGGAGGCGACGATCACCCGTCCGCCTGCAACGACAGGCCCATGATGGGCGACAATGGTGCCCTGACGGGTCGGCCTAAGGCTTGTGAAATTTGGCAGTGCCACGCTCCAGATCTTGGCACCGTCGGTGGCATCCAGACGGATCAGGTCGTTGAGGTCGGACACCGCGAATAGGCTGCCACCGACAGGCCAGACCGGCCCGATGGCGCCGTCCCGCGCGGTCCAGAGGCGGTCGCCCGACACTGTTTCCATTGCGGCGATGCGCCCCGACTGGTTGCCCACATAAACCCGGTCACCGGACACCACCGGCGCGGCGGTGACGTCGGAGATATTGCTCAGCGCGCGCCCCGGACGCTTGCCCACGACGAAGGAATTCCAACGGCTCAGCCCGCCCCGGCGGAACACCGCCTGCACCTCGCCGGAGCCGAACGAAAAGATCGCCAGGTCGTCCGTCAGCGCTGGCGCCGGTGCGCCCAGCACGTTATTGGTATCGCCGGTCGCGCCGATTTGCCATGCGACGGTCCCATCGCTGCTGTTCACGGCCCAGCCGGTATCGTCGCCCGCAGTGATGTACACCAGGTCCCCTGACACGGTCGGCGTGCCAGACCCGCTCGCATCGAGCTGTTGTGTCCAGCGCACGGCGCCGTCGCTCACATTCAGCGCCGCCAGAACGCCATAGCCAATGGAAACGTAGACGCTATTGCCCGCCACGACCAGACCGCCACCGGTTGCATCGCCTTCCTGATCACGCGCCGGGCGCAGATCTGCCTGCCAAAGCGTAGCGCCCCCCGTAGAGGTCGCCGTCACGATCGACTGCGCATCGAGGGTGAAGACGCGACCGTCGGCCACGACCGGATCAGCCGTGATGCGAAACTTGCGGCTGTCGCCTTCGCCGATATCCGCCGCCCATTGCAGCGAAAGGCTGCTGCCCAGCGCCGGGTGGCTGACACGCGTCGCGGGGCTGCCGATGGTGTGGGTCCAGTCGCTATTGGCCCGTGGCGCAGGCAAGGCTATCGCGCGCTCCTGATTGCCCACAAAAGCGGGGGCCTGTCCCTCGAAGGGCGGATTGTTTTGCAGGACCGAACGGACGTCCTCCCGCGCGCCGGGTAGAATGACATCGGGCTCGGTGCAGGCCGCAAGGATAAGCGCGGTTCCCATAGTGGCGATCGCCACAGCGCGCGACGCCCTGCGCCGCCGCTGCTGCAAGGGAAATCTCTCATGTGTCATGGACTGCTCACTTTGGTCTGCATTTCGCCTCGCACCCCGGTGCGACCGGCGCGGCATCTGCATCTTATCCGTTACTCTCGTCAAGAAGCCCGGAGGTAAGATCAGGCTCCCCACCCAAGGCCACAATCACCTGCAACGCACGCTGTTGCAAGTCCGGTGTAACCGCCGCGTCGTTCAGGATGGTCTGGTAGGTCGAGAGGGCAAGCGCCGTGTCGCCCTCCTGCACCGCGATCAGGGCAAGTTGTTCTTGGGCCAACAGGCGCAATGCGCCGTCACCCATGGTCAACGCCTCGAAGCCCAGCTTGCGTTCGGCAGCGGGCAGCGTCTCGGCTTGGAGCGTCAACGCCTTGAACTGGGCGAGCTGACGGTAGACCTCCGGCACATCGCCGTTTTGTGCCACGCGGCCAAGGTTTTCAACCGCCCCTTCGATATCTTGCGCGGCCACCTGCTCGGACGCGGTGAGCAGTGCGACGACGGCAGCGGCTTCGGGGGCGGTCGTCTCGACCGCGGAGAGGGCGGCAACACGGCCGTCGGCATCCTCGTTCTCCAGAGCCGCGAAGATCGCATCGCCAAGGCTTTCGGCCTGGGCGCGGGTCTGTGCCTTGCGAAACTCGGAAAAAGCGGCCCCGCCCACGATCAGCAAAACGACGAGAACGCCGATCCAGCCGTATTTCCTGAGCTTGGCCAGCATCTGCTCGCGGCGCAGCTCTTCCGTGACTTCCTCGATAAACCCGTCGCTGTTGCTCATTTGGCTCTCGCCCCTGATTTCTGGTGTTTGCCTCTCTTAACGAAGCAACACGTCCAAGCCAAGACCCAAGCAAACCTGCCCGCGCCACAGGCAGTAGGGCATCGACAGGGCATATTTGCCAAAATTTCGCCGGAAAATCGCATTCTGAACTGTTCAGTTTAGTTTCCTTGCACTACATACAGAAAAAAGGCGTCGGTCCGACGTGGGGCATCGCGCCCTCCAAGGTCCGCTGACCCCCTTCAGACGAGGCACCACATGCGTATCTTTCCAATTCTTGCCGCCGCAGTCATGGCCGCGATCCTCTATATGGCCGTGATCGAACGGCCCTTGCTGCTCAGCATACTTGGCATTGCGCCGGGGGTGGACGAGGCTGAAGCGGCGGTGGCGGTTCCTGTCGGGGACACCCGCGTGAAGGTTGTCGTGGATAGGCTCACTGCGCAGCGGATCGACAGCGCGGTCGTGCTGCGCGGTCAGACCGCCGCCGCGCGCCAGGTCGACGTGCGTGCCGAGACGTCCGCCATCGTCGTCTCTGAGCCGCTGCGCAAGGGCGCGCAGGTGGCGCAAGGGCAGGTCATGTGCCGCCTCGACGAGGGCACACGCCGCGCCGCCTTACAGCAAGCCCGTGCCCAGTTGGCGGAGGCGCAAACCCGCGTGCCCGAAGCCGAGGCGCGTGTTGCCGAAGCCCGCGCCCGGCTCATCGAGGCGCAAATCAACCAAAACGCCTCGTCGCGCCTGAATGAGGGTGGTTTCGCTTCCGAGACCCGTCTGGCAGGCTCCGACGCCGCCGTGGCTGCCTGGGAAGCAGGCGTGACCTCTGCGCAATCGGGGCTCAGTGCTGCGCGCTCCGGCATCGAGGCCGCACAGGCAGCGGTGGCCAGCGCGCAGGCGGAACTGGACCGTCTGGTCATCAAGGCACCGTTCAGCGGCTTGCTGGAAAGTGACACGGCCGAGCTTGGCTCGCTGCTCCAGCCCGGTGCGCTATGTGGTACGATCATTCAGCTTAATCCCATCAAGCTGGTTGGCTTCATTCCCGAAACGGCGGTGAATCGCGTTAAGGTCGGCGCGCGCGCCGGGGCGCGCCTGGCTGCCGGCGGCGGCGAGGTGCAGGGCAAGGTCACCTTCGTCTCCCGCTCCTCGGACCCTCAAACCCGCACTTTCCTCACGGAAATCGAAGTGCCCAACCCGGATCTGAGCATCCGCGATGGCCAGACCGCCGAGATCCTGATCGCCTCGGACGGAGCACAGGCGCACCTGGTCCCGCAAAGCGCGCTCACGCTCAATGACGAGGGCACGCTGGGCCTTCGGCTGGTCGATGAAAATAACATCGTCGATTTCCGCGAGGTTCAGCTGGTCCGGGACACGGCGCAAGGCGTGTGGGTCACCGGCCTACCGGAGGTGGCGAACATCATCGTCGTGGGTCAGGAATACGTAATAGAGGGCGTCGAGGTCGCGCCCACATCACGGGAGGCCACCCAATGACCGGTATTGTCGACTGGGCCGCGTCGCGCGCACGGATGGTGCTCGCCTTTATCCTGCTGAGCATTGTCGTGGGCGGGTTCGCCTATACCATCCTGCCCAAGGAGGGCGAGCCGGACATCGAGATTCCGGCGCTCTTCGTCTCCGTCCCCTTCCCGGGGATTTCGGCGACGGATTCGGAGACGCTGCTGCTCAAACCCATGGAGACGGAGCTGAGCGATCTGGACGGTCTCAAGAAAATGACCGGCACGGCGGCGGAGAATTTCGCAGGGCTCGTCCTTGAGTTCGAGTTCGGCTGGGACAAGACATCCATTATCGCGGACGTGCGCGACGCGATGGGCACTGCGGAATCGCAGTTTCCCGAGGGGGCCGAAACCTACTCCATCAACGAGATCAACTTTTCCGAATTCCCCATTATAATCGTGAACCTCACCGGCCCCGTGCCGGAGCGGACGATGGCGCGCTACGCCAAACAGTTACAGGACGATCTTGAAGGGCTCGATGCGGTACTGGAAGCAGGGATCGCGGGCAACCGCGACGAGATGCTCGAAGTGCTCATCGATCCTCTCAAGCTCGAAGCCTACGACGTGGCCGCCAATGAGCTGATCAGCGTGGTGCAGAACAACAACCAGCTTATCGCGGCAGGCGAGATCGAGGGCAGCACCGGTGCCTTCGCCGTGAAGATCCCCTCCAGCTTCAACGAGCCGCAGGACATCTACAACCTCCCGATCAAGACCAACGGCGATCGCGTCGTCACGCTGGGCGATCTGGCGCAGATCCATCTGACGTTCGAGGACCGTCTGGGCACAGCGCGTTTTGACGGGCAGTCTTCGGTCGCGCTGCAAGTGGTCAAGCGCAAGGGGTTCAATCTCATCGACACGGCCACGGAGGTCAAACAACTCGTGGCGCAGCGCAGCGCAGAGTGGCCCGAAGAGCTGAAAACTGCCGTCGAAGTCGGCACCTCCAACGACCAGAGCCGTGTCGTCGACAGTATGGTCCAGCAGCTGCTGGGCTCGGTGTTTACCGCCATCGCGCTGGTGATGATCGTGGTGCTGGCCGCCCTCGGCATTCGCGCGGCGCTGCTGGTGGGATTTGCGATCCCCACCTCGTTCCTGCTGTGTTTCGCATTTCTGGCCCTTATGGGTATTTCCATTTCCAACATCGTGATGTTCGGCCTCATCCTTGCCGTGGGGATGCTGGTGGACAGTGCGATCGTTGTGGTCGAATACGCCGATCAGGAGCAGCAAAAGGGCACCGGCCCGATGCAGGCCTACGTCAACGCGGCCAAGCGGATGTTCTGGCCCGTGATTTCGTCCACCGCGACGACGCTCTGCGCCTTCCTGCCGATGCTCTTCTGGCCCGGCGTGCCCGGCGAGTTCATGGGAATGTTGCCCGTGACGCTGATCTTCGTGCTGTCCGCCTCGCTGGTGGTCGCCCTGGTATACCTGCCCGTGATGGGCGGCGTGACGGGACGGTTGGAGCAATGGATGGCCGCCAATATGGAGCGCATCGCGGCTCTGCCGTGGTATCTGCATATCCTGCTGTTCCCTGCGGCATTCGTGATGATATTCCCCGCCCTGTCACTTTTGGTGTCGGGAACGCTGTCGGGCTGGGTCGGCGCGCGCTTTGCCGCGATGGACGGTCTCGACCTGCTCAGCTCCGTTATTCCGACGTTCGTGACGGTCTTCGCGCTGGTCCTGCTGGCGGTTGCGGTGCTGCTCGTGGCCCTCGGCGGGCTGATGCTGTTCCTGCTGGCGATTTTTGCCGTGCTGACACGGCTCGGACATTGGGGCCGCTGGCTGGCGTCGAAATTGTTTCGCAAGGAGCCCGACCGCATCTACGCTGGCTACAGACGCTCTTCCTTCGGGCGGGTGATTGAACTCATCACCGGGAATCCGGTGATGCCTTTGGTCATGTCCGGGATCGTATTCGTCTTCGTCGGCACGACACTCATCTTCTTCTCCAACAACTCAAAGGGCGTGGAATTCTTCGTCGAATCCGAGCCCGAACAGGCCATCGTCTATGTGCTGGCACGCGGCAACCTGTCACTCGCTGAAAAGGACGATCTGTTGCGGCAGGCAGAGCGGATCGTGCTGGAGCATCCCGGCATCGCCACCGCCTTCGCCTTCGCCGGTGAGGGAGGGCTAGACAGCAACACAGGCGGCTCTCAGGCCCCCAAAGATCTCGTTGGACAAGTGCAATTCGAGACGATTCCGTGGGAGGACCGCGCCCTGCGCCCCGAACTCGACGGTGATATCGTGATTGCAGAGCTGACAGAGCAGCTTTCCGCCATACCCGGAATCCAGATCGAAGTCCTGTCGCTGGATCGCGGCCCTGCCTCCGGCAAACCGGTGCACCTGCGCTTCATGGGTGACAATTTCACCGATCTGATCCAGGCGACCGCCATGGCGCGTGCGCATTTCGAAACGGTGCCCGGATTGACCCTGCTCGAGGACACGCGGCCCCTGCCCGGCATCGACTGGCAGATCGACGTGGATGTGGAAAAGGCCGGCCAATACGGCGCCGACGTGCTGAGCGTGGGTGCCATGGTGCAGCTCGTCACCCGCGGCCTGCTGCTCGACACCATGCGCGTGGACACCTCCGACGAGGAGATCGAGATCCGCGTGCGCCTGCCCGAGCAGGACCGCCTGCTCTCGACGCTCGACACGCTCAAAGTGCGCACGCCCGACGGGTTGATCCCGCTGAGCAATTTCGTGACCCGGACACCGGTGCCCAAACTTGCCGAGATCAGCCGCATCAACCAGCAACGCTTCATGGACGTCAAGGCGGATGTCACTCCGGGACTGCTCAAGGCGGTCAAGACCGTGCCGGGCGCCGACGGTGCCGACCCGCAGCTCGACCAGACGGTTGCCACCCTGCGCCCCGCGGGCACGGATGCGGATTTCAGGACGGTCGATGGCGATCGCTTCAAGGTCACCGACCGCACCGCCCTCGCCGACGGGCTCGACCTTCAGGAAGAATACGACGCCCAGCGCCTGCGCGTGATCCCCATCAACGCGAACGAGCGGATTGCGGAGATCAGCAAATGGGTGGACAGCGCCGACCTCCCCGATGCCGTGACCTATGAGTGGACCGGCGACCAGGAAGAACAGGCCGAGAGCCAGGCCTTCCTCAGCTCGGCGTTCACTGCCGCCCTTGGCCTGATGTTCATAATCCTGCTGGCGCAGTTCAACTCGTTCTACAACGCGGTGCTGGTGCTGGTTGCGGTGGTGCTGTCAACTACCGGCGTGCTCATCGGTATGCTGGTGATGGATCAGACTTTCAGCATAATCATGACCGGCACGGGGATCGTCGCCCTCGCCGGGATCGTGGTGAACAACAACATCATCCTGATCGACACCTATCAGGAATACAGCCAGTACATGCCCCGGATCGAGGCGATCATCCGAACCGCACAGGCGCGTATCAGGCCTGTGCTGCTCACGACGATCACCACCATGGCGGGGCTTGCGCCGATGATGTTTGGCCTGAGCCTCGATTTCGCCAACGGCGGCTACACCATCGACAGTCCCACCGCCCTGTGGTGGAAGCAGTTGGCCACAGCGGTCGTCTTCGGCCTCGGCGTGGCGACCGTGCTCACGCTCATCGTGACGCCGTCACTGCTGGCGATCCGTGTTTGGGCCACGACCTACGCATTGTGGATCGCGAGGCTGCTCGCGCGCATGTCCATGGGGCGTGCCAGCCGCGCCGCACGTGACTGGGCGCTCCAGCGCGAGGCGCGGCGCATGGCAACCGATGAGTTGATCTGGACCGAGGACGCTTATGAAACCGCGGCACCAGCCCAAAGACCGGCGGGACCGCAACAACCGGCGGAATGATGTCGCTCACTCGAATGTGAGTGCAAGGCCCTTCGCGCAAGGCGCGTGGGGCTTTATGGTTGACCGGATTAGCCCTTCATAAGGACGACACCCATGCGTCACACCCTGCTTCGCCTCACCGCCGCCGCAACCCTGAGCGTCACCCTGTGCGCCATGCCTGCCCTCGCCGAGAGGATCACCAAGACGAGCCCCCACTCCGTAGATCAAACCATGGACCGCCTCGAGGCCGCAGTGACGGTTGCGGGGGCCACCGTTTTTGCCCGGGTGGACCATGCCGCCGGTGCCGCATCGGTCGATATGGATCTGCGACCGACGCAATTACTGATTTTCGGGAATCCAAAATTGGGCACGCCTGCGATGCTCGACGCCCAGACCGCGGGCCTCGATCTGCCGCTGCGCGTCCTCGCTTACGCAGATGATGAGGGCGTGGTGCATGTGACCTTTCACGCGCCCAGCAGCATTGCTGCCGCGCATAATTTGCCTCAGGATGCGAACTATCTCAAAATGATGACAGGGGCGCTGGATACGCTCACGGCCAAAGCGGTGGCTGCGGAGTAACGGCGCCACCCAATCTTCCTTGACGTCCAAAGCACCCAAGGCGCCACGCGACGGTCCTGAAAAATAATGTCACTCTGCCCCCAAGGGGGGCGGAATACCCGGCAGGTCGTGCGCGCTGCGCCGGGCTCGGGGACTATTCCTCGTTCTGCTGGCGATGCCAAAGCTGGGCATAGCGCCCCTCTTGCGCCAGCAGCGCATCGTGGGTTCCCTGCTCGACCACTTCGCCCTTCTCCAAAACAACAATCCGGTCCGCATCCGCGATGGTGCTCAGCCGGTGCGCGATGGTGATCACCGTGCGCCCCTGCCCCGCCTGCCGCAGCGCATCCTGGATCTCATGTTCCGTCTCACTGTCGAGCGCGCTCGTCGCCTCATCGAGCAGCAGGATCGGCGGGTCCTTGAGAAGCGTGCGCGCAATACCCACGCGCTGTTTCTCGCCGCCCGACAGTTTCAACCCCCGCTCCCCCACGGCGGTCTCATAGCCGTCAGGCAGGCCCATGATGAAGTCGTGGATCTGCGCCGCCTGCGCCGCCGCCTCCACATCCGCCTGCGTCGCACCATCGCGGCCATAGGCGATGTTATAGCCGATGGTGTCGTTAAACAGCACCGTATCCTGCGGAACCACGCCGATCTGCTTGTGCAGCGATGTCTGCGTCACGTCACGCACGTCTTGCCCGTCGATGCTCAGACTGCCCTCGCCCACATCGTAGAAGCGGAACAAAAGCCGCCCGATCGTCGATTTGCCGGAGCCAGTCGATCCTACGATGGCCACAGTCTCGCCCGGTTGCGCCGTGAGGCTCACACCATCCAGGATCTTGCGGTCGTCATTATAGGAGAAATGGACGTTGTCGAGCGTCACCTGACCGCCGGTGACCTTCAAATCCGGCGCGTCGGGTTTGTCCTTGATCTCCGCCGGTTGCTCCAAAAGGTCAAACATCTGTCCCATGTCCACCAGCGCCTGCCGGATCTCGCGGTAAACTGTTCCAAGGAAATTCAGCGGCACTGTGATCTGGATCATATAGGCGTTGATCATCACGAATTCGCCGACCGTGACGGTTCCGTTCTGCACGCCCACGGCGGCCATCACCATAATGATCACGAGGCCGGTGGAGATGATGATCGACTGGCCGAAGTTGAGAAAAGCCAGCGAATAATTCGTCTTGATCGCCGCTTCCTCATAGCCTGCCATGGCGCTGTCATAGCGCCCGGCTTCACGGGACTCTGCGCCGAAGTATTTCACGGTTTCGTAGTTGAGCAGGCTGTCAATCGCCTTTTGGTTGGCGTCGGTATCCTGATCATTCATCTCGCGGCGCAGCTTCACGCGGTATTCGGTCACTTTGAAGGTAAACCAGACGTAAAGTGCGATTGTCCCCATGACCACCAGCATATAGCTCGCGTCGAATTGGATCGTCAGGATGATGCCGATGAGGATAAGTTGCAGTATGAGCGGCCCGATGCTGAACAGCAAAAAGCGCAGCAGGAACTCCACTCCCTTCACGCCACGCTCGATGATCCTGCTCAGCCCACCGGTCTTGCGCGTAATGTGGTAGCGCATCGAGAGGCGGTGAATGTGCTCAAACGTCTCCAGCGCGAGCATGCGCAACGCCCGTTGTGCCACGCGCGAAAAGATGACGTCTCTCAACTGCTGAAAGCCCACACCCATGAGGCGTGCCAGGCCGTAGACGACCGTCAGGCTAATCGCGCCGAGCGCGAACATCGGCACCCCCTCCTCGGCCAACGCATCGACGGCGCCGCGGTAGAACTGCGGTGTGGCAGCGGTGATCAGCTGCGAGGTAAAAAGCGCGATCATCGCCCATACCACGCGTTTGCGCACCCAAGGCATTTCCTTGGGCCATAGATAAGGCGTCACCTTGCGCAGCACGTTGAGGGAGGATTGCCGCTCCAGCGCTGTTGCGATCTGGTCGTCGGTCTGTTCGGGTTTGCCGGATGCGGTCTGCGCCTTGGAAGGGGCGGAAGAATTGGATGTGTCAGCGGCCATGGGTGTTCCTATCGGGTCGCCTCCCTACATAGGGCGGTTGATCCCGAAGAACCACCTCGAAGCGTTTGCCACGTTCCATGTATTTTTGATCGCTCTGCTCTATACCGCTGCGGTCCTCAAACGGTGCCTCAATCGGGCAGATCGAACACCTGCCCCGGATAGATGAGATCGGGGTCGCGAATGTTGTCGGCGTTCGCCTCGAAGACGCGCACGAACAGCATCCCGTCGCCGTAGCGGTCGCGCGCGATGGCCCAGAGGGTGGCCCCGGTCTGCACGGTGATCGAGGTGATCGGCCCGTCGGCTTCCGCTTGGGCCTGGGCCAGCACTTCGGCGGATTCGCGTTTGAAGGGAGTCTCGACGCGGCTGCGCACCTCGCCGGCCGCACTCATCTCATCCACGCGCAGGGTGTAGACACCTTCATCCACATCCGGCAGATCCCCGCGCCAGCGGCCATCGGTCCCCACGGGCAATGTGATCACCGCGCGATTGTCGAGATAGACGCGCACCTTGGCCGTATCGGCCTGCGCGCGGCCGGAAAGCTGCACATCGCCAAAATCGGAGTAACCGATGGTGTCGAGGACCACTTCGGTCATCGCATCGGGCCTTGCTTGGGTGAGCAGGCTCACGCCCGTCTCATCAGATTTGAGCACCGCCACCCGCTCGGGCACCTGCGGGGCAGATGTTTCGGCCGCAGTATCGTTTGCAATATCACCCTCCACCGTCGAGCCTGCCTCGGTGGGCGCTTGCGCAATCGGTGCCTGCGGTGGGGTGGCGGGCGCGATATCGCTCACGATATCCGCGCCGATCCCGGCGGTATCCGTGATACTCGGCAGAGCGGTCGCCTGGACAGGCGGAACCAGACGAGGTTGCATCGGTGCGAGGATGATCTCATCACGCGATGCCGTCGCCACCTCTCCAATTTTCGCCGACAGGCTCACGACTTGCGCCGTGTTCTTGGGCGGCAGCACCGCAATCGCGGCAAATCCGCCGGTGGTATCCGCCTGCGCGGTGGCCACGGTCGCGCCGTCCACCACGATCTCGACCTCACTCAGCGGTGCGGCGCGGCCTGCGATGATCGTCATGCCATCGGGATCGCGGCGCACTTCGTCAAAGCTGGGCGCGGCCGTTGCGGCCGTCGGTGCTTCCTCAGCCGCCAGGATTTCTTCGGTTGCCAGTGCTTCCTGGGTTGCCGGTGCTTCCTCGGGCGCCGACGTTTGGCGCGGCAGCTCTTCGGGAACACGTTGCACCGATACTGCGGTATGGGGCGGGACCTCGGGATCGAGCACCCCTCCCAGACCGATGTACGCACCTATGGCAAGGGCCGCACACATTACGCCACCCGCCAGAACGGCGCCCATCGTGCCACCCAGATTTCCCAGACCCTTGCTCATGCCATCAATCCAATCGTGCACGGCATCTGCCGCGCGTTGAGCCTTTGTAGCGGACAGGGTATCACGGGTCAAAAGTCGAAGATATAGGGGCCAGAAAATGTCAAAAGCGATGAAGGAGCCGCGCATGTCAACCGAACCGCTGGTCAAATCCGTCTGTGTATTCTGCGGCTCGCGCGCGGGCGACGACCCCGCCTACACAGCAGAGGCCGAAGCTTTGGGCAGCGGCATCGCCGCCGCAGGCTGGCGATTGGTCTATGGCGCCGGGGATGTGGGTCTGATGGGCAGCGTCGCGCGCGCCGCGCAAACCTCAGGCGGTGATACGTTCGGCGTGATTCCCGCCCATCTTGTCGCCTGGGAAGTCGGCAAGACCGACCTGACCCGCTACATCGTCACAGAAACGATGCATGAGCGCAAAAAAGTGATGTTCATGAATTGCGATGCCGTGGTCGTCCTGCCCGGTGGTGCGGGATCGCTGGACGAGTTGTTCGAGGTGCTCACCTGGCGGCAGCTGGGCCTCCATGAGAAGCCAGTATATGTTGTGAATACAAATGGATACTGGGATCCGTTGAAGGACTTGCTGAACCATGTGACGGCACATGGTTTTGCCGATGACAGCATTCTGGCGTATCTTACCTGGGTGGCCGACGCCCCCACGGCGATTTCGTCTCTGAGCGTGCACTTTTCCACATGAGGTTCGATCTCTTAGCCACTCAATTACAAAAGCCCCGTGAGTTATCCACACGGGGCTTTTCTTTTACTTTTCTGCGGATCGTGGTGCCGCCTTTGAGAGCAGCCTTCTAGCCAAACTATTGAACACATCTGCCCACATTGTGTTTAGGAATTACGCCTCCTAAACAGACAAAAGGTGACGGTCATCAAATTCACAGAGCGGGCGGTACAGCAGCGCGCAAGGCAATTGGGATAGCTACGGCTTCCTCTACATCCGAGATGCCACGTTTTCCCAGTTCACAAGATTATCCAAGAAGTTCGTCAGATAGTCGGGCCGCGCGTTGCGGAAATCGATGTAGTACGAGTGCTCCCATACATCACATCCCAGCAGCGCCGTCTGACCAAAGCACAGCGGGTTCACGCCATTTTCAGTCTTGGTCACCTTCAGACCGCCGTCTGTGTCCTTGACGAGCCATGCCCAACCAGAGCCGAACTGACCCGCGCCTGCTGCCTTGAACTCATCCTTGAATTTGTCGACGGAGCCAAAGCTCTCGGTGATCGCCTTCTCCAGCTCACCGGGCATTGCGTTAGACCCCGGACCCATCATTTCCCAGAACTGGTTGTGGTTCCACAGCTGGCTGATGTTGTTGAAGATGCCGTTTTGCGCCACGCTTGACGCGTCATAGGTGCCTTTCACGATCTCTTCGAGAGATTTATCCGCCCATTCCGTTCCATCGATCGCCTTGTTGCCATTCACGACATAGGCGTTGTGGTGCTTGTCATGGTGAAATTCCAGCGTCTCCGCGCTCATACCTTTGGATGCAAGTGCGTCGTGGGCATAGGGAAGATCGGGAAGTTGAAAAGCCATTTGGGCCTCCTTCAAGTTTAAACTATGTCACTTCAAATGAAGCCCGGAAGGCCGCCCCGTCAAGGGGCGTCGCAGCAAAAGGCACGATCCATCCGCTAGAATGCGCCCACCTCGGACCCCGGCTGCGCCGCCACGCTCAGAACGTCGAACACGTATTGCGCCACAGATCGAAAGCAGATCACGCGAAATACATCTTCCTGCGGCATCCAAAACGCGGCAGGCACCTGCGCCAGACGCGTGCGGCGCAGCATGCCCGGCGTGAAGTGGCCGAGCGCCAGATCCACCGGCGACAGCTTCGCCATGACCTCGCGGGCGCGCGGTCCGCGCACTTCGAACATCGCGCGGGCGTCTGAGACGTTGACCGCCAACGCATGTGCCTTACCCAGTTTTTCATTGAGCGTGCCAAGCTTGTCGTGAACCTGCGCGTAGGCGCAGATAATGAGCAATTCGTCGGGCGACATCCATGCCAGTCCCGCGTCCCCTTCCGTCACGCACTGGCGCGCCTCCGGCATCTTGACGCCCGCCACATCTACAGCCGCTTTTTGAATCCCACGGGCGTTCAGGTCACCGCGCAGGGTAATCATGCCGATCACACCAAGCTCCGATATTTCAGCAGTCCCAACGGTGTATGAGGCGTCCTTCAACGCGGATACCGGCTCAGGCATTCTGTTTCGCCCCTTCTTTATCATAAAACACTGGATCGGTGATCCGCGCGCTGTAGGTTTTCCCGTCAGTGCCCGGAAACTCCAGAACCTCCCCCAGGCGGTCGGGGCCGTTGTGGACCAGACCCATGGCGATCCCCTGACCCAACGTCGGCGAATGATAGCTGGAGGTCACGCGCCCGATCATGTTGCGCTGGCCATTGGCGTTCTTGCCTACGCCCACGGCATAGGCACCATCTGGCAGTGTGCTGCCGTCGGTCGTCTCGAGGCCGACCAGCTTCCAGCGGTTCGGATCGGCCATATGAGAGCGCTGGTGCGCGCGTCTGCCGAGGTAGTCATCTTTCTTTTTCGACAGCGCCCAATGCAGGCCGAGATCCTGGGGAATCACCGTCCCATCGGTCTCGTCCCCAATCATGATAAAGCCCTTTTCGGCGCGCAGAATGTGCAGACATTCGGTGCCGTAAGGCATCGCGCCGAGGTCCGCGCCCACGGCCATGAGCGCGTCCCAGAACCCTTGCCCGTGGGCTGCATCGACAGCGATCTCATAGCTCAGCTCCCCCGAGAAGGAGATGCGATAGACCCGACACTTAAATCCGCCGATCTCCCCGTCCGACCATTCCATAAAGCCGAGCGCTTCCTTGGAAACATCCATGCCGCCCAGGTTTTCCAGCGCTTTGCGGGCGTTTGGGCCCACGACGGCGATCTGGGCATACTGCTCGGTCACGTTTGCCACGTAGACTTGCCAATCCCACCATTCGGTTTGCAGCCATTCCTCCATATGGGCGTGGATGCTGTCGGCGCCGCCCGTCGTCGTGTGGCACAGCCATGTGTCCTCATTGATGCGCGCGACGACACCGTCGTCGATCAGAAAGCCATTGTCGTTGCACATCAGACCGTAGCGGCATTTGCCGGGCTTCAGCGTACTCATCATATTGGTGTAAAGCATGTCGAGGAAGCGCCCCGCATCGGGACCTTTCACGATCAGCTTTCCCAGAGTTGATGCGTCCAATATCCCGAGGTTTTCGCGTGTGTTTTTCACCTCGCGCATCACGGCGTTATGGGTGCTTTCGCCCGTGGTGCGATAGGCGTAGGGCCTGCGCCATTGGCCGACCGGCTCAAACTGCGCGCCGTGCGCTTCGTGCCACGCGTGCATGGGAGTGCGCCGGATCGGCTGGAACGCTGCATCGCGCGCCTCACCGCCGATGGATGCCATGGAAATCGGATGGTAGGGTGGGCGAAACGTGGTCGTGCCCACTGCTGGTATCTCTTCACCCAATGCATGAGCAAGCGTGGCAAGCCCGTTGATATTGCTCAACTTACCTTGGTCCGTCGCCATGCCAAGCGTTGTATAGCGCTTGGCGTGCTCCACGCTTACGAAGCCCTCTTGCGCCGCGAGACGCACGTCGGATACCTTGACGTCGTTCTGATAATCCAGCCATGCCTTTTCACGCAATTTTACACTTGCTCCCTGCGGCATCAGCCAGACCGGGGCCATGGGCGCCTCTTCGCGCCGCTCACCTTTGGGCGCGCTGGCACCTTTGGGCAATTTGCGCCCCAGACAGCGGAGAACCCCGTCGGCCGCGGCAAATGCGTCGTTGAGCACATCGTCGAGCTGGAACGCACCGGAAGCTGCGCCTGCGGTGGAGACGAACTGTCCTCCGTCGGCCCCTTGGGGCGCGCGATCCGGATCGGGCACGAAGCATCCATTGGCAGCGTCCCAAGCCAACTTACCTCCACAATGAGACCACAAATGAACCACCGGCGACCAGCCACCGGACATGGCCACCGCATCGCAGGTGATCTCTTCGAGCACCGCGCCCTCACCCGCCTGCGCGCAGATCGCGACGCCGGTCACCCGCTTGCCCCCTTTGACGGTGGCCACCGCGTGGCCCATGAGCACGCGGATGCCCAGCGCCTTGGCCTGCACCATCACGTCGCTGTCTTGCGCCACGACCCGCGCATCGAGGATCGCAGGCACGTCGAGCCCCTTCTGTTTGAGCGCGATAGCAGTCAAATAGGCGTCGTCGTTATTGGTGACGACCACGGTGCGATCGCCGACGGAGACGCCGTAGTTGACCAGATAGTCGCGCACGGCAGCTGCGAGCATCACGCCGGGGATATCGTTTCCGGCAAAGCTCAGGGGCCGCTCGATGGCGCCGGTGGCGGTGATGATCTGGCCCGCGCGGATGCGCCAGAGACGGTGGCGAGGACCCGCCTTGCCGGGGTCGTGATCGGTCAGCTGCTCGTAGCCCAGCACATAGCCATGGTCGTATACCCCCGCTCCCATCGTGCGGGTGCGCAGCGTGACGTTGTCCATTTGCGCAAGCTCGGCCAGTGTCGCGTCGATCCATGCTGACGCCGGTGCGCCGTTGATATCGCCACCGTCGACGGGCGTGCGCCCGCCCCATTGGGCCGTCTGTTCCAGCACCATGACCCGCGCACCCGACAGGGCCGCCGCGCGCGCAGCCTCCAGCCCGCCGACACCCCCACCGATGACCAGCACGTCGCAGAACGCGTAAAAATGTTCATAAGTGTCCTCGTCACGCGTCTTGGGCGCGCGGCCCAGGCCTGCGGAATGGCGGATGATCGGCTCGTAGACATGCTTCCAGAAAGGGCGCGGATGGATGAACATCTTGTAATAGAAACCTGCAGGCAAGAAGCGGCTGAGGTGTTTGTTGATCGCGCCGACGTCAAACTCGAGACTGGGCCAGTGGTTCTGGCTTTGGGCGCGCAGACCGTCGAAGAGCTCGGTGGTGGTGACACGCGCGTTCGGTTCTAACTTGCCCTCGGCCCCTAGATTTACGAGGCCATTCGGCTCCTCCGGGCCAGCCGCGACGATGCCGCGCGGACGGTGATATTTGAACGAACGGCCCACCAGCATCTGATCGTTGGCCAGCAGTGCGGAGGCGAGCGTATCGCCCGCAAAGCCGCTCATGTGCTTGCCGTTGAAGCGAAACTTGACGCTCGTGGATTTGTCCAGCAGGCGGCCACCTGTGGCGAGACGGGTGCTCATGATCTGTGCTCCGGCGTGGGGTTTGGCTGCGGATTTGAACTTAAGGGCAAAATGGAGGGGGACATCAGGCGGGGTCTCTCCAGCCGGGGCGTTTTTGGTCGATTTGGGCGAGCAGGTCTTCGGGGGGGCTATAGGTTTGGGCGCTGTAGGTGCCGAAGACTTCGAGGGTCATGGTGTCGCGGGCCATGTGGAACCACTTGCCGCAGCCGTATTGGTGGCGCCAGCGTTCGAAATGCACGCCCTTGGGGTTTTTGCGCATGAAGAGGTAGGATTCCATCTGGTCATCGGTGGAGTCGGTGGCGTGGCGGGTGATATGGGCCTCGCCGTGGGCGTGGAATTCGGTTTCTTCGGCGGTGATGCCGCAGTTGGGGCAAGATACGATTAGCATTTTTATAAACCTTTCACGGCAATGTCACCAAAACCCCATATAAGAGTAGCTACGGCAGCGATTTGGGCTTCCGCTCTGAGTATTATTCGAGCTTTTAGTTGTTCGGCGTAATAGGCCCGAACTGAAGAATTTGACACATTAGGCTCACCACCGTTTTCTTCAATCGTGCTCGGAAAATATCCGTTTTCAAGGTTTTCTTGGAATTCGGGATCATTCCGAGGATTGAGGGAAAACACCGCTAAAAGCAATGCGATCGTTACAGCGCCCGATCGGGAGAACCAATCAACTGTGCTGAGCAAACTGAAAGTAAAACCCAAGAACCAGACAACCAAAGCACCTAGCCAAAGATGCAATGGGGAAAATGCAAATATTAAATAATAGGGTGTCGTCCATTTGCTTTCCATCAATGCGCCACCCCCGCCGCAACACTCTCGTCGATAAACCGCCCCTCCGTAAACCGCTCCAGCCCGAACGCATCGGTCAGCGGGGAGCGGCCTTTGGCCATCAACTCCGCCATGGCCCAGCCGGAGCCGGGGATGGCTTTGAAGCCGCCGGTGCCCCAGCCGCAATTGATGAAGATGCCGTCGACAGGCGTTTTGCTGAGGATCGGTGAGCGGTCGCCGGTGACGTCCACGATGCCGCCCCATTGGCGCAGCATTTTGAGGCGGGAGACCATGGGGAATGTCTCGATCAGCGCGCGGACGGTTTCCTCGATGTGGTGGAAGCTGCCGCGCTGGGTGTAGTTGTTGTAGCCGTCCGTGCCGCCGCCGATGACCATTTCGCCCTTGTCGGACTGGCTCATGTAGCCGTGGACGGTGTTGGCCATGACGACGACATCCATACAGGGTTTGATCGGCTCGGACACGAGGGCCTGGAGGGCCACGGATTCGATCGGAAGGCGGAAACCTGCCATATCGGCGAGGTGTCCGGAGTGGCCTGCAACGACCATGCCCAGTTTATCGCAGGCGATGTCGCCGCGAGAGGTGCTCACGCCGACAACCTTGCCGCCCTCGGACCGCACGGCGGTGACTTCGCATTGCTGTATCACATCCATGCCCATATCGGAGCAGGCACGCGCGTAGCCCCAAGCCACCGCATCATGGCGCGCCGTGCCCGCGCGGGCCTGCCATAACCCGCCCAGAACCGGATAGCGAGGACCGGCCAGATTGATGATAGGCACCAGCTCTTTGACGCGCGCGGGAGAAATGAAGTCGGTGCTCACCCCTTGCAGCATGTTGGCATGAGCCGTGCGCTTGTATCCGCGCACCTCATGTTCGGTTTGTGCAAGCATGATGCACCCACGCGGGGAAAACATGACGTTATAGTTGAGATCTTGCGACATGGTCTCGTAGAGCGAACGAGACTTTTCATAGATCGCAGCCGAGGGATCCTGCAGATAGTTTGACCGGATGATGGTTGTGTTGCGGCCCGTGTTGCCGCCGCCCAGCCAGCCCTTCTCCAGGATGGCGACATCGGTGATCCCGAAGTTCTTGCCCAGATAATAGGCCGTGGCCAGCCCGTGCCCCCCGGCCCCGATGATGATCGCGTCATAGCGTTTTTTGGGCGCTGCATCGCGCCACGCACGGGTCCAGCCGGTATGGTGGCGCATCGCCTCGCGCGCCACGGCAAATACGGAGTATTTTTTCATTGCAGGTCCCTGACGCTCGGATGGAATGGAATCAGCGCCGCAGCGCTCGTTGGCTTCTTCATGGGGGAGTCGGCGGAAAAGAGGATACCCCGCGCGGCACTCCTTATCAATTTTGCGACATGCGCCGCAAGCGGGGGGCGGATCGTCGTGGTCTATTCGTCGCGGCGGCGGGAATAACCCCTTTTGCGGGGCGCGCGTGCGTATTACATAAATGTTGTAGGGAGAGGTTGCGGAATGCTGAAGCGATGCTGAGTTTTTGGATTGTAGCTGGAGCGATTGCGGTGATGGTCGTGGCCATTTTGCTGCGGGCTGTGATGCGCGGCGCGAACACCGACATGGGATCGCGCGCGGCGTCCGACGTCGCGGTCTACCGCGCCCAGCTGGCTGAAGTAGACCGCGACGTGGCGCGCGGCGTCATCGGCAAGGACGACGCGGAGCGAGTGCATGCGGAAATCGCCCGGCGGCTACTGGCGGCGGACAAGGCCCAGTCGGAGGAAAGCAATTTGGCGGCCAAAGCGCCGGGCATCGTGGCTCTTTTGATCATCGTCGTTGGTGTTCTGGGGAGTGTCGCAAGTTACTGGTGGCTCGGCGCGCCCGGGTACGGTGATATGGCACTCAAAGACCGGATCGCCTTTGCCGAAGAAGTGCGGCAGACCCGGCCCGGTCAGGACGTGGCGGAGCGGTCGCTGCCGCCGTTCGTGGCCCCCGCCGAACTCGACGCGCGGTATGAGCAATTGCTCACGCAGTTGCGCAGCACTGTGGCCACGCGTCCCGATGACGTGCAGGGACATCAGCTGTTGGTTCAGCAGGAGCGCCGGATCGGGAATTTTCTGGCGGCCAAGGAAGCGCAGGCACGGGTGCTGGGCATCAAGGGAAGCGACGTGTCGGCACAGGATCTGGCGGATATGGGTGAGTTGCAGGTGCTCGCGGCGGGTGGATACGTATCTCCCGAAGCGGAGAGAAGTCTACGCGCCGCCTTGGTGCAGGATCCCGGCAACGGGCCCGCGCGCTACTATCTTGGCCTGATGCTGGTGCAGACCGGCAGGCCCGATCAGGCGTTTCGCCTGTGGGATGCGCTGTTGCGCGCAGGCCCCGAAGAGGCGCCGTGGATCCCGCCCATATTGGAGCAGATCGAGGAGCTGGCCGATTTGGCCGGTGTCCGTTATGCGATCCCCGAAATCGGGCGCGGCGACCAGCGCGGCCCGAGTGCCGACGATATCGAGAGTGCCGTCGGCATGACGCCGGCCGAGCGGATGGACATGATCGGCAGCATGGTGACGGGCCTGTCACAGCGGCTCGCGACGGAAGGAGGCCCTGCGCGCGATTGGGCGCGGCTTATCTCATCGCTTGGGGTGTTGGGCGAGTGGGAGCGCGCGCAAGCGATCCACGCCAATGCCATCGAGGTTTTTGCGGATGATCTTGTGGCGATCGACCTGATCAATGCAGCGGGCCGCGATGCCGGAGTGGTCGATTGATACATGAGCGGATCGAGGATTTCGCCGCAAGCGTGCCTGCCATGCGCGCGCTCATTGGTCTCGATCTGGGGGAAAAGACCATCGGCGTCGCGGTAACCGACAGCTTCTTGTCCGTCGCCACGCCGCTGGAGACGGTCCGGCGGCGCAAATTCGGGCTGGATGCGGCGCGGCTGGGCGAGATCATCGCGGATCGCGGCATTGGCGGGCTGATTTTGGGGCTGCCGCTCAATATGGACGGCTCGGAAGGGCCGCGTTGCCAATCGACACGGGCGTTCGCGCGCAATTTTGACCGCTTGCACCCTACCCTGCCTATTGGCTATTGGGACGAGCGCTTGTCGACCGTCGCGGCCGAGCGCGCGCTGCTGGAGGCTGATACGTCACGAAGGCGTCGCGCACAGGTGATCGACCACGTCGCGGCAAGCTATATCCTGCAAGGGGTATTGGACCGGTTGCGCGTGCTGCGCACCCAACAGCAAAAGGTGTGAGCGATGAGCGACGATGTCTGGAAACGTGCCGAGATCGAGAGCCCCTGCGTGAAGATCTGCGTCATTCAACCTGAGAGCCGTCTGTGCACGGGGTGCCTGCGCACCATAGATGAGATTGGCGCATGGTCGAGGATGAGCCCGGACGTGCGGCGCGCGGTCATGGCAGAACTCCCCGCGCGTGCCGGTACGATCGCGAAGCGGCGCGGCGGACGGGCCGCACGACTGGCGCGAAAAGGGTAATTTTAGCTCTTACCCTGCCCGGACTGCCGGACAGGTTAAGAGCGGTAATCTGCCGCTTATCTCGCGACAAATCTGTGATCAGCGGGGCCGCATCGTCGTTACGCGCGACACAGCCCGCCGCGCGTGCAAGACCCATACAGGGCAGATTGAGCGTCTGATAATGGCGCAGCGTTTCCGGGCGTGCTTCATGATAGACCAAACGCCCGAACTCCGTTGATGATTTGTATCATTGCTGCCTCATGAGCAAAATCGTCCCTCTTGCGCGGGCGTGCTACAACATCACGGCGCACCGATGTTTGGCAACAATATGGCAGTTCCAAGATAATTGGCGGCTGCGTCGAAACGGTTACAGCGGCGCCATTGGTGTGTCGAAATCACAGCAGCTCAAAGCGTGGCCAGCCATTCGCGCGCGCCGCCCGCACACTCTGGCCGGAAGAAGGCGATGATGCGGCCTTGGCCGCTCGGATCTTCCCCAGCCCCCCAGGCCTGCGTGCCGTGCAGCACAAACGGATGCAGCAGCGCAGCCTCGCCCGGCACAAGGCGCAGCGGCACGGGTGCCCCCTGCGCGAACACGTCCCTGCGCGCAGCCTGATAAACATCCGTGATATCGATCTGCGCAGGATCGCGCCCGGCATAGGCAGTCGCAAGGGCCGCTTGCATGATCCGCTGGCTGCCGGGCCAGACGACAGTGGGCGATGCCGCCACATCATTGAGCGGGAGCGCCAGAATATACGCATGAAACTCGCGGGCGAATCGCTGCCGCGCGGGGCCTTCAGGTAGCAACCCGTCCACATGCGCGGCTGCACGGTCCCGCCGGTAGCGGTGGTTGCCGTCGCTCTCCTGCGCGTCCTGTTTTGGATAACCTTTGTAGATAATCGACAGCTGCGCAGGATGCAGCGGCAGAGCCGACACGTGCTCCTGCCAGGGACCGCCCAACGGCACGCCGGCGATACTGCCATCCGCTGCATTCGGCAGCGCGTCCACACCCACGAACCATGTCTTTTGATGACGCAGGTTATCAGGACCCTGTCGTGCGGGGCTGCTCGCCACCTTCAACGCCGCGCGCAGAGCTGCCTGCGCCCAGCGGTGCGTTCTCGGGTCGTGCCCAAAAACCCGGTATCCATCCGGACCTGTCATCTGCTCCATTGCGTCTGCCCCCTCTAGCCGCATTTGGGCGCGGCGTTCCTAGACGCGTTCGGCACGCAATGCCTGCGCCTGCATGCGCTCGAGCGCCTCAAGGACAAGCGCCGTGCCTGCGCCCGGTTTATGCGCCCCTTCGGACAAAACCCGCCGCCAGTGTCGCGCACCGGGCCTGCCTGCAAAAAGCCCCAACATATGGCGCGTAACCTGTGCAAGCTTGCCGCCCTGAGCCAGATGCGCATCGATATAGGGCAGCATGGCATGCACCGCTTGCTCGGCACTGGTGTCGGTCTCCACGTCTGCACCGAAAATGCGCCGGTCAGCCTGACACAAGATTTCGGCAGGCTGGTGGTAGGCACTGCGCCCGATCATAACGCCGTCCATTCCTGCCGCCAGCACCGCCTCTGCGGCCTCCAGCGTTGTGATGCCGCCATTAAGCGATAGATGCAGATTGGGAAACAGCTCCTTCATCCGGTGCACCAAGGGATAATCCAGCGGCGGCACATCGCGGTTCTCCTTAGGGCTCAGCCCGTCGAGCCAGGCCTTGCGCGCATGTACGCACATTCGCTCCACACCGTGCCCGACCATGCGGCTCAAAAACTCCGGCAGCACCTCATGGGGGTCCTGCTCGTCCACGCCGATGCGACATTTGACCGTCACATCGACGTCTACCGCACGGCGCATCGCCGTAACGCAGCGCGCGACCAATGCCGCGTCCTTCATCAACACCGCGCCGAACGCTCCGGATTGAACCCGGTCCGAAGGGCAGCCGACGTTGAGATTGATCTCCACATACCCCGCCTGCGCACCCAGCCGCGCAGCCTCCGCCAACTCAGCCGGATCAGACCCGCCAAGCTGCAAGGCGACCGGATGCTCCGCCGCGCTGTGATCAAGCAAATGAAGCGCACGACCCTGCACCAAAGCGGGTGCCGTGACCATCTCCGTATAAAGGAGCGCACGGCGGCTCAGCTTCCGGTGCAAATAACGGCAGTGCCGGTCGGTCCAATCCATCATCGGTGCCACAGCAAGCCTTGAAGACGATTCAAGATTATATTTCAAATGCTTAGGCCTTACTCTTCATATATCACCACTAAGCGCAAAACTTGCTATTCTTCGGTATCTACCCGGATTTTTCGAGGATTCAAGATCTAACCTGCTTCTCAGTAGTAGGTCTAAACCTGCTCTGCACCCCCGCTGCAACGGTCCACCAAGGCCCGGTTTCAACAGTCCGAAAGCCGCTGACGAGAAATTTCTGCGAAATTTCCGCTGCGAACTTAATGGCACAATTTTTCCGAGAACGACAGATGATCAGGAGCGCGACTATAACCACTATTTCAGCGACTGCGAGCACGACCGGTTTTGCCAAACAGTATGTAGGAAAGCAGACAATCACTTCACCGTTCGCTCGGCCAGTCAGCTCCACCAAAACGCTGCCCAGACAGAAAGGACAAAAAGCGGCAATCAAGAGCAATAAAACCGGGTGTGCAAATGTCCCCCGTAGGAAAAAGAGCGGTTGATTGTCGAACGACAAGACAACCAAGGCACGACCACGTTCTGTGTTCAAATTAGACGGCAAGTCAGTGGAAAGAAGCTGAGTCTAAGGGAGACATTTTCGACCATGAAACTTGGGAGGGCTTGGAGGGATAGAAAACTGGCAGAGATTGAACTCGGTTGCATCAAGCCCCAAATCGCCGAGCGACATGATACGACGTTGGTGAGTGACATCCTCGCGAAACGGGCAACCGATGGGAAACCATTAAAAAGATCTGGCGTTCAAATGCTGGACCTTCTGATCGCACCTCCTCTTTGCCAGATTGATGCGCCGAAGATTGATAGCGATTGGTTTAGCAGTATAGTCAGTGCTTTATTGGCTCATGAATTTACGCCACAAACTGTAGCATGTTATATTACTACTCTATCCTATGCATTGAAATGGGCGGCGCGCCGGAAAATGGCGGTTCCGAGTCTTGTTTTGCAGGACGCAATGGAATTATTGTGGGAAGATAAGGCGTTGGCATGATCGGAAGAAAGAGAGCGGCGGGCGACCCTTAAGGAGTTGGACAAAATTTGGTGGCCGCGACCTTAAACAAAAGACGGGAAATTCCGGTTCCACTCTTGGCTGTATTTGCAATATATTCCTGCCACAGGCTCCGTGAGATACGTGGATTCGTCTGTGCGTCGTCAGGGTTTTTGGGACCAATGGCGGCCTAAATTAAGAGAGAGTTTGGCTCATCTTGTTGGTTTGATTGTGCGGCGTGCTCGCGGTGATGCAAGCGTCGCGCTTCGAGGGTCTTGCGTTTA
>Ga0307978_1000077_pt1 | contig 87061 bp, 72 predicted proteins | sample OrgLakmetage1056_FD_203151 | JGI IMG/M metagenome (GOLD analysis project Ga0307978, IMG submission 203151) | Saline water microbial communities from Organic Lake, Antarctica - #1056 | ecosystem: Environmental > Aquatic > Non-marine Saline and Alkaline > Saline | place: Antarctica: Organic Lake... | reverse complement strand
GATCAGGTCGGGGAGTTGATTTTAAAAAAGGGTTATTTTAAATCTTGAAACCGTGTACGAGATTATTTTCAGGCTTTTCGATGTCAACTAAACATGCCAAGAAGAATACTTGGCCTGTTAGTTTCTAATTTAAAAGAAATTGTCGAAACCCGACATGCCAACTATTGGTGTTGGCATCGTCTAGAATAGAAAATTGACCTTTCAATTATTCGAGTTAGCATCTTCTGGATCAGGTCGGAGAGCTGATTTTAAAAAGGGTTATTTTAAATTTTGAAACCGTGTACGAGATTATTTTTAGGCTTTTCGATGTCAACTAAACATGCCAAGAAGAATACTTGTTATGTTAGTTTCTAATTTAAAAGAAATTGTCGAAACCCGACATGCCAACTATTGGTGTTGGCATCGTCTGGAATGGTGACTTGACCTTTCAACTATTCGAGTTAGCATCTTCTGGATCAGGTCGGGGTTTTAATACTCAATACAAATGTTCTTAGGTTCGGTAAAGAAGTCCAAAGCTTCAAAACCGCCTTCTCGTCCTACGCCGCTGTCTTTAACGCCGCCAAAAGGGGTGCGCAAATCTCTATTCAACCAGGTGTTGACCCATACGATTCCGGCTTCGATTTCTTGCGTCATTCTCATGGTTCTGGATAAATCGTTGGTCCATAAAGTGGCGCTTAATCCGTATTTGGTGCCGTTTGCGAGTTCTAGCGCGTGGGCTTCGTCTGTAAATGGCATGATGGTCACCACCGGTCCGAAGATCTCTTCTTGATTCAGTTTGCAATCGTTGGAGGATACTTCGATCACGGTGGGTTCTAGGTAATAACCGTTTTCATATTCTTTTACGATGACACGGTTTCCGCCAGTTAAGATGCGGTAGTTTTCTGGTTCCGCTTTCGCGAAAGCGAGGTACTCCTCAATCTTCTCTCTATGACCAGCACTGACCACTGCACCAACTTTGGTGCTAGATTGGTCTGGATGACCTACTCTCAGGTTCTTTACACGATCAACAAAGTCTGTTTTGAAGCGCTCGTAAATCTCTTGTTGCACAAAAATACGGCTGCCGCAAAGACAGATCTGACCTTGGTTGGCAAAGGAAGATCGTACGGTAGTGTCCAGCATTTTATCATAATCACAATCGGTAAAAATAAGATTGGGATTTTTACCTCCCAACTCCAGAGAAAGTTTCTTAAACATGGGTGCAGCCGTTCTCGCGATGTGCGCGCCAGTAGTTGTACCACCAGTAAAACTAATGGCTTTGATATGTGGATGCGCGACAATTGCCTGGCCACAGATCGCGCCGTTGCCATGAATAATGTTGAGCACTCCAGCTGGTAATCCAGCCTTTTTAACAATCTTGCCGAGTAAATATGCAGTCGCAGGAGTGACTTCGCTAGGTTTTGCTACCACGCAATTTCCAGCAGCAATCGCAGGAGCAATTTTCCAAGTAAATAAATACAAAGGCAAGTTCCATGGTGAGATACAACCTACTACCCCTATGGGTTTGCGTATCGTATAATTCATGGTGTTTTTACCTATGCTTTCGTGCGCTTTACTTGCGTATTGAGTAATGGCATGACCATAAAATCTAAAGTTAGAGGACGCTCGCGGTATGTCCACTGCCTGGGCTAGCCATACTGGTTTTCCATTATCACGAGACTCTGCTGCTGCGAGTTGTTCTAAGTTCTCTTCTATCAGGTCTGCGATGCGCAGCATGATTTTAGAACGTTCGTCAATGCTGGTATTGGACCAAGTAGGAAAAGCAGTTTTTGCTGCTTGATATGCTTTCTCGACATCATCTTCGTTAGAGTTAGGGATTTCTCCATAAACCGCACCAGAAGCAGGTTCATAATTATCCAGCCAAAAACCTGTTGAAGGAATGTGCTCTTCGTTATTGATGAAGTTTTTTATGTCCATTTTGTTCGTTTCTTTATTTATAGATTGGTTAAGGCAGCCTAGATATTTAATTTCATCGTGTTTACCTTTCCGGCCAAAACTCGCTACCGCTCATTTTGCCCACATTTCCTAAAATAGGGAAGGAGCTTATTTGTATTCTAATGTTTGAGAACACCTCTTGCAATTTTTTTAAAGGTATGATTAAATGTATCGTGATTTCCTTGAATCCATTTTCCGTTTTTGAAAAGGAAGGGAACTTCGCCACTTTGGTGTTCCTTTGTTTTAAAAGTTAGCTTGCCGCCTTCATTAGGCTGGCATTGGTAATCAAAACAATTCCTGCTATTTAAATGTTTGATTATAAAATGTTTATCAAAGGCAATATCTAATTCTCTATCGGGCATTCTCATTTCGCCAAAGAGGATTTGTTCATTAATTTTTGCATTTTTTAGTGACCGGATCAATATGAATTTTGGCTGATTCTCTCGCGGAATTTCCACTCTTTTAGGATTGCCACGTTCTATTAAATAACTAATAGGATCTCTAAACTCGATATCTGCGCAGGTGGAAAATAAGAAGTGGTCTGTAATTTTGCAAATACTTTAGTTTTGAAATATATTTAACTGTAGCGTTAGAAACTGATTTCTTGTTTGTATAGAGCTAGATTTTAAAAGATCAAAATTCCATCCGTAATATAAAGTTACAAAACCGAATATTGATAATCCAATTTTAGGACTTATTCTAAATTGAGAATCTTCAAATGTAGTAAGGTAGTCAGCTGCTATTTGGGCTGCAAATATGGCAAAGCTCTCTTCATAAGAAGCTTTAAAGCCTAAAACATTTTTATTACCTAGTCTTAAATACTCTAAGCCTAACCCAGCATATTGCACTCTCATAACCATTGCGCCATATCCTGGTTCTTGTTTTGGATAAGATGTGACTAAATAGGAAACTTCGGCTTCGTAATCTTTTATAAAATTTGAGCTGACTCTAATCGCGTTGATATCTTCCCAGGGATTTAAATCAAAGCCTTTCTTTTCTCTTTCTTGAGCAATAGAAAGACAGCTTGAAAATAAAGCAAGGAGAAAAAGTATTTTAAATTTCACTTTGTTCATGAAAATAATTTTTGACTACTTTACCGTAATCTCATCCACAAAAATCCAAGCCTTACCATCATAAGGATACCCTAAATGCCATTCCGGTAATGTGCCGTACGTTACGGCTGTCATTTTTACAAAACGTATGTTTTTTGCAGTTGTTTTTAATTGCACATCATGAATAGTAACGACTTCTTCTTTGCCTGTTTTTGGTAGCCTTTGAGAAAGGGTTTTGATCAGTTTTTTACTTTCGTCATACAATTCAAACCTCACACTTTTAGGATAAAAAATCCAGCTGCGTTGGTCTTTTAAGAAACTGGTACTGATTTGGTTGAGGTCTTTAGAACTACCTAAGTCTACCATGGCGATCACATCTTCTTTTAGTGTTCCTTGCCAGGAACCAGATCTAAAATCTTCTGTTCCTTTCATTCCGTCTATCAAGGCGTCGTTTCCACCAGCGCTGTATTCGTTTGCATAATCATGCGCTAACACCATAGACATATTTTTGTCGTATTTGTAAAAGTCGGTAGTAAGAGTGCGACTTATTTTGTCATCCTTTACCGCATTAACGGAGAGTTTTATAGGTTCTGAAATAGGTATAGGGCTCTCGTACAATTCAAAATCGCTGCCATTGATACTGTAAAATATTTCGGCCTCTGGGTCTATGGTGTTCAACGTAATTGTGGTCGTGTCAGAAAAGGAGATATTTCCTGATTCTATATAAGGAACTGCCGTGATTAATTCTTCAGTAATAGCGCTTACTGGTCGGTCCTCCATTGCTGTTGCCCATGCTGTGGGTTCTTTGCTCATTTCAAAAACAAGTGTTCCCCCTCGCGCAATCATATCATGTGTTATAAATGATTTGGAATATTTTTCATATTTAGGTTCCTGTTTAGCAGACATGGTTGGAATGTATTTGTTCCATTTAATTCCAGAAATATACTTCCCTGTTCCATTTGTAATTACTGTAAATTTTCTGTTATTTTCTAAATTGATCGTCGCCTTATGAAATAAAGGTGTTCCAATAATATATTCATTGCTTCCTGGAGTGACCGGATAAAAACCTAGCGAACTCAAAATATACCAAGCGCTCATCTGTCCACAATCTTCATTTCCAGAAATACCGTCCGGAACGTTGTGGTACAAAGTGGTTAAGATTTCATGAACTTTTTCTTGCGTTTTATGAGGTTTGCCTATAAAATTATACAAATAGGCCATGTGGTGCGATGGCTCATTTCCATGGGCATATTGACCTATCAATCCCGTAATATCGGCTTGATGACGGCCGGAAGTTCTCGTTTTTGCAGTAAACATATTATCGAGGTGTTTTTCATAAGCCTCGTTACCTCCCATTAAATTGATATGTCCAGAAATATCTTGTGGTGTGTACAAACTGTATTGCCATGCATTTGCCTCGGTATAATTAAAGTTGACCTCTTCTGGTTTAAAAGGTGCAAACCAGGTATTGCGGTAACGACCCTGCAAAAACCCAGTAGCTGGATTATACATATTCTTATAATTTTGTGCTCTACGAGTATAGGCTATGTATTTCTCTTCGTTGTCCATCGCTTTAGCCATCTGTGCAATGGTCCAGTCATCATAGGCATATTCTAATGTTTTAGAAACGGATTCACTTTCTAGTTCTACGGGGATAAACCCATATTTCTTATAGGATTCTAGGCCCAATTTGTCTTGATTCGCACTGTGCATCATGGCTTCAAAAGCTTTTTCTACATCGTAATCTCTGATTCCTTTTAAATAGGCATCTGCTATGATGGGAACCCCGTGATAACCGATCATGCAACCGGTATAATTGCCGCTTAAATCCCAAATAGGAAGGATGCCGCCTTCATCGTATTTGGCGGTTAGTGTATTGATAAAATCATTAGTGCGTTTTTGCTCGATAATCGTGTATAAAGGATGCGCTGCTCTATAGGTATCCCACATAGAGAAAACAGTGTAATAATCAAAGTCTTTAGTTTTATGAATTTCTAGGTCCATACCACGATAACGTCCATCCACATCTTGGTATAAATTAGGTGCCATCATGGTATGGTACAAAGCGCTGTAAAAGTTGACTTTGTTATCCTGATTTTCGTCTTCTATCAGGATTTTATTCAGCTGCTTTTCCCAAGTAGCGTTGGCAGCTTTTTTAATGGTTTCAAAATCTTTGTTTCCTATTTCGGTTTCAAGGTTTTGCTTTGCACCAGCTTCATCTACAGGGCTAATTCCTATTTTCATAGTGACTGGTTGGTTGTCAGGGTTTTCAAAATCTAGAGCTATTTTTTTAGGCGTCACCTCATATTTTGTATTCCAGTTTTTAATAGGATGCGATGTTTTGATATAGAAAAACAACATTTGATTGGTCGCCCAAGCGCTAGAAAAACGCTTTCCAGTAATTTCAGTATCTGATGTAAATTGTAAATCGTGCACCAACAATTTATCTCTGTGCTCTAAATCTAGAATCACATATTGATCCTCTGATAAAGGGAATTTATATTCATGCATTCCTGCTCGTTCGGTAACCGTTAACCTCACGTCTATGTCCGTATCCTCTAGATGTACTTCATAATATCCCGGGCTGGCTTTTTCATTATCGTGAGAGAATTTTGAGGAGTAGCCTTCCTTGCCATCGGCGCCGTTGTTTACGATAGGCTTATTAGTCGGCATGAATAGAATATCTCCATAATCGCTCACTCCAGTACCACTTAAATGGGTGTGCGAAAATCCGTAAATCACATCGTCACTATAGTGGTAACCGCTACAGCCATCCCAACCATCAAGACGCGTGTCAGGACTTAATTGCATCATGCCAAAAGGCATGGTTGCTCCAGGATAGGTATGCCCATGGCCTCCTGTTCCTATAAAAGTATTTACATATTCGGTTAATGGTCGGTCTGCAGCGGCAGGCGAGAAGTCGACTTTAGAGTCTTCTTTGCAGCTAGAAATTGTCGCTGCTATTACCATTAAAAAGGAATAAAATCTAGTTTTCATGTGGCTGTCAAGGTATAAAGCTTAAAGATATGGAAAAGGTTTTTTGTAAGCTTGCTTTCGCGAAAGCGGAACCACTATAAAAGCTTAATAAGTATAAGATTTAAAGATATGGAAAAGCTTTTTGCAAAATAGCTGAAGCGTTTACTGGGCCATACTTCTGTTCTGAATGTGCCGAAGTATCGAAATGCGAAAGCAGTATAACTTTAACTCTTAATTAAGCTATGAACTTTATCTTTGTAAAATGCTTACACCACTATCAGAACAGGAATTACATCAACTAGCGATGAATATCGTAGGGAAAGAAATGGAAGAGTTGGGATTTGAGTTTTTATCCATCAATTCTAAGCCTAAAAAAGATCCGCAGTTTGTGGCCTTAAAAGATAAATTTTTACATTTTGTAGTGGTGCGTGCGGTGACCTATCCTGCTAATCCAGTGCATTATGATGAGAAATTGCTTGATATGATGCGCAATCATGGAGATAAATATAAAGCCACTACCTATTATGCTGGGGTAGGTCTAGCTAATTCTCGAGATTATGAAATGCCAGTGCACCACGAAGATGATTACGTGGTGAATTTTGCCGGATTGATAGAAATCAAGTAGGCTTGCGGCATAGAATAAAGACGGTTTACTTCGACAGGCTTTTGTTGCGCACAAGTCACTTAAAGAATAGAGAATACATGCTTTTACGAGTTGGTAAAGAAGGTGTTCTTAGAAAATTAAATACATACAATATGAGATTTTGTTTAGTTATTGCAATCACCCTTTTGTTTTTTTCCTGTAAAGAAAAAGAGACTGAGGTCTCTGTTCCAGAAGCACAACAGTTTGTGGGCAGTGCGATAGGAACAACGTATGCTATAAAGTTATTTGCAGAAGAAGAAATGCAAGTAAAACAAGAAGTGGATAGTATTATTGATATGTTTAATAATTCTATGAGTACTTGGGTAAAAGGCTCGTTGATCAATAGAATCAATGCCGGAGAAGATCGTGTTCTCGTAGGCAAACCTTTTAAAGAAGTTTTTGAACAAGCACAAGAAGTATATCGCAAGACAGACGGTTATTTTGACCCAACTGTTGGAAATCTGGTGAATGCTTATGGTTTTGGCGCTGATGGAAAACAAGAACGAATTCCTTCTCAAAAGCAAATCGATAGCCTCAAGCAATTGGTAGGTTTTTACAAAATGCAATTGGTCCCTTCTCAAGTAAAAGATTCTTTTTACATTACATCTGATCAAAAGGGAATGTACCTAGAGTTTAATGCGATCGCAAAAGGAACTTTGGTCGATTACATGGCCAGATTGTTAGATCAAAAGGGAGTGGAAAATTATTTGGTAGAAGTAGGCGGAGAAGTAGTTACCAAAGGAATGAATCTAGAGCGCAACGGAAAATGGTCTGTCGGAATAGACGACCCAAATCAAAAACCCATGCAACGCCAGTACATTACTGTGGTGGAATTATCTGATAAAGCTATGGCTGGAAGCGGTAATTACCGCAAGTTCAAAATAGATCCAGAAAGCGGTCAAGAATTTGTGCACACGGTAAACCCGCTGACGGGCAAGGCCCAACCCAGCGAAGTTCTAGGCGTTAATGTGATCGCAAATAATTGCACGCTAGCAGACGGTTTTGCAACTGCTTTTATGGCTATGCCTTTAGAGAAGTCTCGAGAGTTGCTGAAGAATTTGCCAGACTTAGAGGTACTTATTATGTATACAGATAGGAGTGGTTTATTGCGTTTTGAAACGACACCAGGTTTCCAAGGGTATGTGAAGCAGGCTGGGTGATATACTTTTACTAAGTTTATAATGGTTGATTGCCGCCTTAGGTTCTCCAAAGGGTAGAATTAATTCTACCCTTTGGAAAATGAGACCTAGATCGATTTTAAATCAATCTTGCAGCTCCATATCTACAGTTCCTTTCTGATGATATTCTTTCTGATTTTTTATGTACGTAGAAATATAATTCACGTCTTTTTTACTTACAGTAAAAGCAGTATAACCTCTAGAGCATTCAAAAAAATCACACTGTGTTATTTCAATTAAAAATCGAGAACTGGGAGCTTTTAAGTTTTTAGAAACTGAAGAAATGCTTATAATCGCTGGAATTTTTAGAAGCAAATGAACATGATCTTGCATTCCATTAATTACTAATGGAATTAATTCTAACTCTAAGAATTTATTCCATAAAAACTGATGTAGTTGTATCTCTACTTTATCTGTAATTAGGTGATCGCGATACTTAGTTGCGAATACAAGATGAATGTATAATTGTAAATTATTTCTAGACATGAAATAAAATTACAGATTATTTTCTAACGTATGGGTATGAGTTGATTGCCGCCTTAGGTTCTCCAAAGGGTAGAATTAATTCTACCCTTTGGAAAATAGGCTGGCATGTATATAAAAATATTGTGAAGTACTAATTTTTACTAACCACAGGAATCAACTCACCAGTGGCAAGTCGGTAACGATCTACTTGTTTAGCACCTAGTTCTTTGGTGTAATCGACGGCATTTACTGTAAAACCTACTTTCTCTAATCGTTCAAAATAATCCGTTCCATAAACTCGCACATGGTCGTATTGTCCAAAAATACGCGCACGTTCCTTAGGATCGGTAATAGAATCATCTTCAAAAGTTACCTCGCGATCATTTTCTAATGGTATTTGTAGAATCGCAGTTCCGCCGGGTTTAAGAACTCGGTAGATTTCTTGCATGGCCTTAAAATCGTCTGGAATATGTTCTAAGACGTGATTGCAAAGAATAAAATCAAATTCATTTTCAGCAAATGGCAGGTGACAAATATCGGCAGACACATCAGCTAGTGGTGAGTTGAGGTCTGTTGTGGTGTATTTGAGGGTCTCGCTTTCGCGAAAGCGTTTATAAAAACATTGCTCTGGTGCAAAGTGCAACAACTTTTGAGGCTTGTTAAGTAAATCGGTTTTGTGTTGCAAGTATAGCCATAACAATCGATGGCGTTCTAAGGAAAGAGTCGATGGAGAAAGTACGTTTTCCCGTACCTTTTCATAACCATAAGGCAAGAAACTTTTAAACGTCTTTCCATCAATAGGGTCTTCATAGTGATCCCCGCGGTACCACCAAGCGATCAATGGACGCACATAATAACTCGCGCTAATAAGCCAAGGTCTTGGGATGAGGTTGAGGAAGAATTTGAATAAACGTTTCATAATTGATTTGATCATTCCGCACTTGATGCGAAATCTGTTGGTATTATCGCAATTAGAGTTAATTCCCAAGCAAAACCTTACCCCAACCATAAAGGGTGAGGTTTCTATAAATTAGGGAGCGACCTTTTGATTTTGATTTTACTTTTCATTTTATTTTTAAACCTAATCTTTCCATCTATAAGGATCTTCTTCATTAGAAGTTATCCCTAAAACTTCATACACATAATCAAAGGTGCTTAACAATCGAGGCTCGCCATTTACTATAGCGATATTGTGTTCAAAATGTGCGCTGGGTTTATTGTCTTTGGTTTTGATCGTCCAGCCATCAGGAAAGTGCTTGATGTTCTTAGTTCCTAAGTTGATCATAGGTTCTATCGCCACTGTCATTCCTTCTACAAATTTCTTACCGCGACCACGTTTGCCGTAATTGGGCATTTGTGGGTCTTCATGCATCACTCTTCCTAGTCCATGACCTACGAGTTCCCGTACGACTCCGTAACCGAAAGATTCACAATACTCCTGTATCGCATAACCTACATCGCCCACACGTTTTCCAGTTCTAAATTGCTCGATTCCTACGTATAAAGAGTTTTTTGTTCTGTCCAGAAGATCGATTGTTTCTTGAGGTACTTCTCCTACCGCAAACGTATAGGCATGATCACCATAAAAACCATCTACTATAGCGCCGCAATCTATGGAAAGTACATCACCTTCTTTGATCGCTACTTCTTTTGGGATTCCGTGAACTACTTCTTCATTTGGCGAAATAAGCAACGTGCTTGGACAGTCATACAAGCCTTTGAAACCCGGGATAGCACCATTGTCACGTATGTATTGTTCTGCTAGGGTATCTAGTCTTAGTGTAGTAACTCCTGGCTTGATTTCGGCAGCAATCATTCCTAAGGTTTTACTTACCATTAACGCCGCACGACGCATGATTTCTAGCTCTTCTTTATTCTTTGTTACGATCATATTTTATAGAAAGTGGCAAAGGTAGTCATTCCATAAAATCTGATTCTATAAATGGAATGGAAAGAGGATGCCTGTTCCGATTTATCTGGAACCTGAGGGAACCGCTTATGGCTCTATTTCAGTTTGTCATTCGGCTGCAGAGCAGAATCGGTTAATAGTATCTCGATAGATTTTCGGAAAGACTTTACCACTGGAGAAGCGTCTACCGGACAATAGAGCTTGCGAACAGTAAAAAAACGAAAAATATTAGCAGCCAACCCCAAAGGTTTTTGAAACCTTTGGGGTTGGCTGCATCTTACAAGGATGATTTTTCCTAAATTAGCCACATGAATATCAACTTAGAAGACAAAACAGCCCTCGTTTGTGGAAGCAGCACAGGAATAGGAAGAGCAACGGCAATACAGTTTGCTCAGGCAGGTGCTCGAGTGATTTTACTGGCTCGCAATCCTAATAAATTAAAGAAAGTTCTCAATGAATTAGATAAAAGCCAGCGTGATGACCATACGTATTTAGTCGCCGATTTTTCTGATTATAAAGAGGTGGAAGATGTGGTTTCCGCTTTCGCGAAAGCGAATCCTATACATATAATAGTCAACAATACAGGCGGCCCTGCACCAGGATTCTTAATAGATGCAGAAGTTGATGCTTTAGAACAAGCTTTTACACAACATGTAAAATGCAATCAGGTATTGATCCAAGCTTGTACTCCGGGAATGAAAGAAGCCGGTTATGGAAGGGTGATCAATGTGATCTCCACCAGCGTAAAAGCACCTATCGAATTCTTAGGTGTTTCTAACGTGATACGTGGCGCAGTTGCCAGCTGGGCAAAAACACTAGCGACCGAGTTAGGACCTCACGGCATTACCGTAAATAACATATTACCTGGTTTTACGGCAACCGATAGATTGGATAAAATCATCTCAGGAAAAGCATCTAGAGCTGAGCAGAGTGAAGAACAAGCTGCCGAAATAATGAAAAGCCATGTTCCCGCAAGAAGATTTGCCGAGCCAGAAGAAGTAGCAAATGCGATTACTTTTCTTGCTAGTGACAAAGCAGGTTATATTAATGGGATTAATTTACCTGTTGATGGTGGAAGGACGAAGAGTCTTTAGAAATTGAATTTGAACTTGAAAAAAAAAGAGTTAATTCTTCCCTTTGGAAATATAACTGACCGGCGCTGAGCCTGTGGAAGTAAGTACAGCTGAGATGGAACTTATTTCCATATTCATAAACCTGAAAACAAATAAAACTCTTTCAAAATAAGTTACATCAAATTAAGTCTTTGTACTTTGTACGCTATACTTAATACTAACTAAGTACTTAAAAATGAACAAAAAACTGCGTATCAACGGTCACTCACATTTACTTCCTTATCCGGAGCAAATTCCTGATTTTATGCGAGAAAAAGGTATTTTTTGGGTAGACCCCGAGCGCAAAAACATGTTACAAAAAGACTGGTCACGTCCAGTAACTGATTCTAGTTTCTTTCTAGATGAAAAGTTGGAGTGGATGGATAAGTATAAAATAGATCATGCTGTTGTTCTCAATTTGAGCCAATTGTACGGAAACGGCTTGCGACTGGAGGAGATGAAACAGGCTTTGCGTTTTCAGAATGACTTTAACGCTGGAGTGCAACGGGATCATCCTTCAAAATTTACCTGTGGTTTTGTAGTACATCCAGGCTATGTGCGTGGAGCCTTATGGGAAATGGAACGATGTGTTAAGGTATTAGGAATGAAACTACTTTGCCTGCCGACCCATTATATGGATACGATAGGTCAATGGCGGTGCATTTTTGATGAAGAAAACGAGCCTATTTTTGAGTTGGCCAGCGAGCTAAATCTCGCTGTAGAAATACATCCTTATGATGGAGAGAAATTTATTAAACTTCAAAACACTTCTTGGCGTTTTCACTTGATCTGGATGCTGGCTCAATGTGCAGACGCCTACCACTTTCTAACGTTGAACGGCTACGCTCAAAAATATCCAGGAATGCGGGTGTGCTTTGCGCATGGAGGACAACTAGCACAAATGAATTTAGGACGTCGAATCCAAGGCTTTGATGGGCGACCAGATTTATTTGAAGGGAAAACACATCCTAGAAAATCAGTGGGACACCCTAACATTTTCTTTGACACGCTGGTTCATGATACGGGTTCTTTACATCTTTTGGTTGAGAATCAAGGTGCAAAACAGGTTCTTGTTGGTCTCGATGACCCCTACCCGCTAGGAGAGATGGATAGTGAAAAACAGAGCAGTTACCCGGGTAAAATAATAGACCTTGCTATGGAGCGCGGCATTATTAATTCAGAGCAGGCAGATGATATGTGGGATGAAAATGTGGTGCAATGGCTTTTCGGAAATGATCAAGCGGCAAAAAAGACTTTTTATGAACGTGTGAGGTCTTAGATTTAGGGATCTAGAAGAATTCTCCATGTTTTCTGATGTTTGTTTGCCGCACCAATTAGGCTTTGGAATACGTTCATCCATTTATATTCAAGTAATCAGCGTAGCTAAACTCCGTGTAAGTCATTGTTACATCAAATTGGAACTTTAAAAAACATCAGAAATGAGAATAATTAAAATATTCTAGGAGATTAAGAGATATTTTTAATTCATACACTTCTAAAATCCTATTTTTGCAGCCTAATTAGGTTACATGAATTACGCAGAAAATATATTAGGTACTATAGGTGATACGCCACTTGTTAAAATGAACAAGTTGGTAGAAGATATTCCAGCTTTAGTACTCGCAAAATACGAGACTTTTAATCCAGGTAACTCTGTAAAGGATCGAATGGCATTAACGATGATTGAAGATGCTGAGGCAGACGGTCGTTTGAAACCTGGTGGAACAATCATTGAAGGAACCAGTGGTAATACTGGAATGGGACTTGCTCTTGCTGCAATCATTAAAGGCTATAAGTTAATCTGTGTACTGAGTGATAAACAGTCCAATGAAAAAATGGATATTCTTAGAGCTGTAGGTGCTAAGGTTTATGTATGTCCTACTGACGTAGCTCCTGACGATCCGCAATCTTATTATTCAACAAGCAAGCGGTTGAGTGAAGAAATACCTAATTCTTGGTATGTGAATCAATACGATAACCCTTCCAATTGTAAAGCGCACTTCCAAAGTACTGGTCCTGAAATATGGGAACAGACAGAAGGAAAGATCACCCATTTTGTGGTAGGTGTAGGAACTGGGGGAACCATCTCTGGTGTAGGTTCTTATCTGAAAATGAAGAATCCTAACGTTAAAATTTGGGGAATTGATACTTATGGTTCTGTATTTAAAAAATACCATGAGACCGGCATTTTTGATGAGAATGAGATCCATTCTTATGTGACAGAAGGGATAGGAGAAGATATTTTGCCGCTTAATGTTCGTTTTGAAATCATCGATGGGTTTACAAAAGTAACCGATAAAGATGCTGCGGTTTACACTCGTAGACTGGCAAAAGAAGAAGGAATGTTTTTAGGAAACAGTGCTGGGGCCGCCATCAAAGGATTAAAACAAATTCACGAGGAAGTAGGCTTTACAAAAGACGACGTGGTCGTGATCCTGTATCACGATCATGGAAGTCGCTATGTAGGGAAGTTTTTTAATGATGAGTGGATGCGTTCCAAAGGATGGTTAAATGAAGATGGAACCTATCTTCCAGACGATAAATAGATGATGTGCCTAATGCATTCCGCTTATTAGTACCTCAAAGAATACAGCAATTATTGCTGATCTAAAACCTCAAAAGCGATAAGCTTTTGAGGTTTTTTTCTGTACCATTTAGGAATTGATGTGAGCCAAGTAGAAGCTTGCAGGAATTTAGTCGGAAAGATGAAACAATGTCGGAAGTGAAAAAGGGAGCTGATCTTGGACTTTTTGTTCTTCTATTTTAAACATCATAATGCGCAGAAAGAATTTTGATTCTAAGGATGTTAGATTTTATTTCTATCTTTCCCTATGCGAGAAGATTTTATACATTATCTCTGGAAATTTAAAAAGTTAAGCGGTCAGGAACTGCTTACTACGGAGGGTAAGCGGGTAAAAATAAAAGCTCTGGGAATACATAATTTCTTTTCTGGGCCAGACTTCTTTAACGGTCGAGTAGAAATTGATGGTCAGGATTGGGCTGGGAATATTGAGATGCATATCAAAGCAAGTGACTGGTACCTTCACGGTCATGACGACGATCCAGCCTATGATAACGTTATTCTTCATGTCGTCTGGATGCATGATGCAGAAATCACAAGAAGAGATGGTATCAATATTCCTGTACTGGAAGTATCGCAGTATGTTGCTCCTGATTTAGTGCAATCCTACAACCAGCTTTTTGCCGTAAAAAACAACCAATTCATCAACTGTGAAAAGCAGTTTTCAGGCGTAGATTCTTTTAAGCGAGACCAGTGGTTAGAAAAGCTATTTTTTGAAAGATTAGCACAGAAGTCTGATCGTATAAAACACATGTTAGAGCAAAAAAATAATGATTGGGAAGCGGCGTTTTTCCAATTATTGGCAAGAAGTTTCGGTACAAAAACGAATGCCGATGCTTTTGAACAACTCGCCAGTAGTATGGAGCAGCCCGTGGTGCGTAAATTGGCTAAAGATGCTTTTCAATTAGAATCCGCTTTACTAGGTCAAGCAGGATTGCTAGATGTGATGAAAAAAGACATCTATTATCAAGAGCTGTTTGATGAGTACGCTTTCGCGAAAGCGAAACACCAACTACAACCTTCCTTGACACCTATGAAATTCTTTAGATTGCGACCTGCAAATTATCCTACAGTACGTATTTCCCAGCTTGCTAGGCTGTATCAAAATAATCCAATGCTTTTTGGAGAGGTTTTACTGGCCAAATCTAGAACAGATATTCACCAACTATTTGATGTAAAAGCGGCAAAATATTGGAGTACACATCATGTATTTGATAAGGAAACCGATGAGAGAGAAAAAATCCTTACTTCCGATTTCATAGACCTGTTGATCATCAACTGCATCGTGCCTATAAAATTTATGCATGCGAGATTTATGGGAAACGATAAAATGGAAGAATTACTGGATTTGATGTATGAGCTCAAGCCAGAAAAGAATACAATAATAACAGGTTTTAAGAAGCTTTTTAAGGTGGAAAATGCTTTGCAAACTCAATCTTTATTGCAGTTAAAGCCCAATTACTGTGATGTGAATAAATGTTTAAGTTGTGATATAGGCGTCTCGTTGCTTCGTAATTGATCGATTCGATTATCAAACTCTTGAATAACTTCTGTTAATAATCAAAGGTATGCCTTAAATTTACATCATGGAAGTAGTTACATATTTGCGAACGATAATGGAGAAGTACGGCTTTTACGTATCCACTCGTGTCGCAGAGAAATTAGGAATTAAAGCTCGCAGTGTGCGCATTACTTTTATCTATTTTACCTTTGCTACGTTAGGAGCTGGTTTTGCAGTGTATTTAATAATGGCGTTTTGGATCAAGATCAAAGACCTTGTTTACACAAAGCGCAGTTCTGTTTTTGACCTTTAAAGTAACCATCTGTGAGCAGTAAACTTAGAATATCCATTACTTTATTATTTTTCGTACTTTTTGTGGGCGTGCTCGGTTTTAAAATATCTATGGACTTATCGTGGGTTGATGCACTATACATGACGGTAATTACTATTACAACAGTAGGGTACAGAGAAATAACTGAGCCTTCTCAAGGGGCTAAATTATTTACAGTTTTCTTTATTCTCATTAGTGTTATTGTGGTAGGTTTTGCCGTCTCGGCAATTACAGAATATTTATTATCTAGCATTAGACTTGCAAATATCAGGATGAAAATAAAATTAAAACATTTAAAATCTATGGAAAATCATATTATCGTTTGTGGATACGGTCGCAATGGTAAACAAGCAGTACAAAGATTACAGAACTATAACAGAGCATTTATTATTATTGAAAAAGATCAACAGGTTATAGATGACGCTCTTCTCGATGAAAAAAACTTCTACAGAGGGAATGCAAATGAAGATGAGGTATTAATAACTGCAGGTATAGAGAGAGCCTCGACTCTTATAACAGCTTTGCCAGAAGATGCTGATAACCTGTTTATCGTTCTAAGTGCTAGACAGCTCAATAGAGATTTAAAGATTATATCGCGAGCAAGTGAAGAAAGTTCATATAAGAAATTAAAGCTTGCTGGGGCAGACAACGTTATTCTTCCGGATACGATAGGAGGACAGCATATGGCGTCACTGGTCGTTAGTCCTGATTTGATTGAGTTTTGGGATAACCTGAGTTACGGAGGTAGTGAAGGAGTGAATTTAGAGCAAATCTCTTTTGAACAAATGTTTGATGAACAAAGAAACTGCACGATTATAGATTTAAATTTAAGACAGAAAACGGGTTGCACTATAATCGGTTATAAAGGTCCGGATGGTGATTATACGGTAAATCCAGATCCTAAATTACAGCTAGTTCCAGGTTCAAAAATAATTGTTGTGGGAAATTCACAGCAAATTGCAAAACTTCAAAAAGTTTACCGAATAAATAACGAAGTAACATAGTAGACTTAAAACTTTCAAAAATCGAGATTTTTGTGCATCTTGCTGGCTTAATAAAAAAATTAAATAATTTTGATTAAAAATCTAAATACCGCCTATTTGTCATTGATGGCTATAATGCTATCAACAGCTGTTTTTTCACAGGAGCAAAAAGATGAAAAAGGAATTGATGAAAGAATAGACGAGGCCTTTGGTTGGGCGACTGGCGACTATGTGGATGGTGTATTTTATCAAATTCCATTCGGTTCGGTTGAAGATGACTTAACGATCGAATTAGATGTGCTGGATCGCCTGACTATGGAAGCTAATGATCCTAAAGCGCTTCCTAGGTACGACTCTGCTGACGGTATTAAATATACACTAATCCAGGACACACTTAATGTGAGTAGTATATCCTTATCGGGAGATCAAATTGCAGAAGAATTAATATTCAAAAATGATAACCCAAATATTATTGTAGATGGTGGGATTTTCAAGATAGCTGCTGCAGATATAAGTCCCGGCTCCAGTGCTGAGGTTACTGCTTATGCTCCATTTACAAGAGTTTACTGGGTGCTTTTTCCATTGATTTTAGGAGCATTATTCTTTACGATCTATTTTAAGTTTATCAACTTTACTGGCATGTGGAGGTCTATTCAGGTGGTTCGTGGCAAGTATGAGGACATTGAGGAATACGGTGCAGAGATGCTCTACGGTAAGGATGGTATTGCTAAGGGCGTTGATATAAATAAAGTTAATGATCTAGAATCCCACGTTGATAAAAACAATGATGAGAGCAGGGTTGACGGTGATATTAAAGATACCATCAGGGAGGAAAGCACAGATGGTGAGGTAAGTCACTTTCAGGCGTTAACCGCTTCACTTTCAGCAACAGTTGGGCTAGGTAATATTGCAGGAGTAGCTATCGCAGTTTCCATAGGTGGTGCTGGAGCTACATTCTGGATGATTGTTGCAGGTTTCTTAGGAATGGCTTCTAAATTTGTAGAATGTACGCTAGGTGTGAAGTACCGTGATGTAGGTCCTGATGGAACTATTTATGGTGGTCCTATGTATTACTTGACTAAAGGTCTTAAATCTATGGGGCTGGAAGGATTAGGAAAAGTTCTTGCTGTTTTGTTTGCCATCATGTGTATCGGTGGATCCTTCGGTGGTGGAAATATGTTCCAAGCAAACCAGGCGACTCAAATGGTAGTAAACATAACTGGTGGTGCAGATTCCTTTATGTACGGTTATCGTTGGGTATTTGGATTATTGATGGCCATTTTTGTGGGAATTGTAATTATTGGTGGTATTAAGTCCATTGCTAAGGTGACAGATAAAATTGTTCCCTTTATGGTAATAATTTACGTGGGTGCTGCATTATGGGTACTTTTTGTGCGATTTGATATGATAGGTTATGCTTTCAGCCAGATTATTGATGGAGCTTTTAGTCCAGAAGGAGTTGCTGGTGGTGCAATAGGAGTATTAGTGCAAGGTTTTAGACGTGCTGCATTTTCAAATGAGGCAGGTGTAGGATCTGCATCCATAGCACACGCAGCAGTACGAACTAAATATCCAGCTAGTGAAGGGCTGGTGGCTCTTTTAGGACCGTTTATAGATACCGTAATCGTATGTACAATGACTGCCGTGGTATTAATTATTACTGGCAATGTTGACCCAGAGAATGCAAATCTAGCAGATGCAGATGCAATTTTATTGACATCTGATGCGTTTGCATCTGTTATTAGCTGGTTTCCATACGTGTTGACTCTCGCAGTAGTGTTATTTGCATTCTCGACGATGATTTCTTGGTCTTACTACGGTTACCAAGCTTGGGCATACCTTTTCGGTAGAACAACGAGAACAGAATATTCATACAAAATTTTATTCTGTATTTTCGTGGTAATAGGATCTGCTGCAAGTTTAGGAAACGTAATAGGGTTCTCTGATGCAATGATTTTCTCAATGATGGTTCCTAACATGATAGGGATTGTGCTTCTTGCTCCTGAGGTTAAGAAAGAGTTGACCAGATATATGACAGCAATCAAATTGAAGCGAGAAGCTATCGATTAAGTAAGTCTTATGAAAAATTTTAAATCCCTCTTTGCATTTGACAGGAAACAGCAAAGAGGGATTTTTGTGTTAATGTTATTTTTAATTGTCGTGCTAGCGTGTTTTTTCTATGTAAAACAAATGCCTAAAAAAGCCTTGGTTTTAGAAAATACAGCAGTTTATCAGCGTAAAGTAGATTCTCTTATAGCCTCACAACAAAGTAAAAGAGATACCATTTACCCCTTTAATCCCAATTATATTACTGATTATAGAGGTTATAAACTAGGACTTAGTGTAGAAGAATTAGATCGATTACACCGCTTTCGCGAAAGCGGGAAATTTATCAATTCAAAGAAAGATTTCCAGCAAGTCACACATGTAAGTAGCCAGTGGTTAGATAGTATAGCTCCTTATTTTAAATTTCCAGATTGGGTGACCAACCCTAAGAGCTCTTATACAAACAACTACACAAAGCTTAAAGATCGCAAAGTGGTAGCAAAAGATATCAATGTGGCAAGTCGGGAGGAACTTAAAAAAGTATACGGGATAGGCCCGGCGCTATCTAACAGAATCATACAAGAAAGGGAACGCCTCAAAGGCTTTGTTGATATTTCACAGGTAACAGCTGTTTATGGACTTACGGATTCTACCATGATGCAGTTGAAGAAGCTTTTCTATGTGACGCCGCGATTAGATTTTTCTAAAATAGCATTGAATACGGCTACAGAAGAAGAGTTGTTATCTATTCCATATTTTGACGACTATCTAGTAGAAAAGCTCGTGGAGCAGAGAACCTTAAGGGATGGTTTTAAAAGTTGGGATAAAGTCATGTTAACATCTAGGTTCCCGCAGGAAAAATTAGCTTTAATTCAGCTATATTTGTCATTAGATTAATAAATTCAGTCGTAACTGAGAATTTCGCATTTAAAAACTATTTTAAATGTTTTTCAATAATTATATTGTAACAACTATATGTATTCAAAATATTTTACTGAGGAGCATGAAGCCTTCAGACAAAGTTTTAGAGATTTCTTAAATAAAGAAGCTGTTCCTCATATTGAAAGATGGGAAGAAACTGGTCATATAGATCGGGAGATTTTTCAGAAAATGGGAGAGATGGGTTATTTCGGTCTCTATTATCCTGAGGAGTATGGCGGTCTTGATTTAGATTTTTTCTACACCGTTATTTTTCTAGAGGAAATGCAGCGTATCAATTCTGGTGGCTTTGCGGCTGCAATGTGGGTGCAGGCATTTTTAGGAGCTCAACATTTATTGAAAGAAGGAGATGAGCGCATCAAGCAAGAATACTTAGTTCCTACACTTACGGGTGAGAAAATAGGATGTCTTGGTATTACGGAGCCTTTCGGAGGTAGTGATGTAGCTGGAATGAGAACTACAGCTGTAAAAGACGGAGATCATTACATTATTAATGGTTCAAAGACCTTCATAACAAATGGTGTTTACAGTGATTACTTAGTGATAGCTGCAAAAACAGACTTGGAAGCAAAAGGTAGAGGGATCTCTATTTTTGTAATGGATCGTGAGACACCAGGTATCAGTGCGACTAAGTTGAATAAACTAGGATGGAGAGCAAGTGATACAGGAGAAATAGGATTTGATAATGTACGCATCCCTGCTGAGAATTTGATGGGAGAAGAAGGGAAAGGTTTTCCTTACATCATGCAACATTTTGCTTTAGAGCGTCTGATCATGGGAATTAATTCTCATGCGCGTGCGGAGTATGCTCTTGAATACACCATAGGTTATATGAAAGACCGTACTGCATTTGGTAAGTCATTAGACACTTATCAAGCCTTACGTCATAATCTTGCAGATATGATGAGCGAGGTAGAAATGTCAAAATGCTTTAATTATGCCATTGCAGAAGAGCTGGATAAAGGTCTTTATCCTGTAAAAGAGGCAAGTATGTCTAAACTTCTTTCTACAAAAATTGCAGACGAAGTGATTTATAAGTGCCTTCAGTATTTAGGGGGTTACGGTTATATAGAAGAATACCCGCTGGCTAGAATGTCACGTGATAGTCGTTTAGGTCCTATAGGTGGTGGTACGAGTGAGATTATGCGGGAGATTATTGCAAAAATGACTTTGGACGGTAAGGATTATAAACCTGCTGCAAAGTAGGCGTAGCGTTTTGCTTTTCTGCCTGCCGACAGGCATGGAGCGAAAGTGAAAATAATACAAATATCAAATCAAATAAATATCTTTGAGATTGTAAAATAATATGTATTTTTGCGATCCCAAAGAAAGGAGGTGATGACACTATGTTAATAATACCAGTAAAAGACGGAGAAAATATCGACAGAGCTCTAAAGCGTTTCAAAAGAAAATTTGATCGTACAGGAAAAATGCGAGAACTACGTAGAAGACAGCAGTTTACTAAACCATCTGTTGCAAAACGTGCTCAAAACATTAAAGCTTCTTACATTCAAGGACTTCGTGACGCAGAGAATATCTAGAGAATTTTTCCTTTAGAATATCATACCGCTAGTTGTAAATTTATACATTTACAATTAGCGGTTTTTTTATGGATCTTACTTCGTATATAGAATATCTTCAATTAGAGAAAAATTATTCTTCTCATACCATCTTAGCTTATGAGAAGGATTTAAATCAATTTAATTCTTTCCTGAGAGAAGAAGGGGTCTTAGGTATAAATGAGGTGAACTACAGTTTGATTAGAGGTTGGGTCACCAGCTTGCTAGAGAATGGAGGTTCTAATCGCACAGTGAATAGAAAGATGTCTTCGTTAAAGTCTTATTTTAAATTTCTTCTTAAAGTAGGAGAGATAACCTCAAGTCCAGCGGCCTCGTATAAAAGCCTTAAAGTTTCTAAAAAGATTCAAATACCTTTCTCAACAGAGGAGGTGTTGAAATTGCTGGATTCTTCCTACGATAGCACAAACTTTGTAGAGTCACGAGATTTTTTAATTATTGAGCTCTTTTATGCGACAGGCATAAGAAGAGAAGAGTTGATCAATATAAAGCTCAAGGATGTTGATCTGGTGGGTCAGACGATTAAAGTTTTGGGTAAAAGGAATAAGGAGAGAATCATACCCTTAGTATATTCCATTAAAAGTCATATAGAACAGTATGTAGTATTGCGCCAGTCTAAAGTTCAACCGTTAACTGATGAATTATTTACAACCTCCAAAGGAGTTAAAATGTATCCAAGTCTTGTTTATCGAGTGATAAAATCATATTTTAGTAAGGTTTCTTTGAAGGTTAAAATAAGTCCCCACGTATTGAGGCATACGTTTGCAACTCATTTGCTAGATCGTGGTGCAGATTTAAACGCTGTAAAAGAATTACTAGGTCATGCTAGTTTATCATCAACACAAATTTATACGCACTCTAGTATGGCGACGTTAAAAGGTGTTTATGGTAATGCACACCCTAGGTCTAAAAAATAATTAATCTAAAACTATGTATTATGAAGGTAAACATGCAAGCAGTCAATTTTGATGCCGATTTAAAACTGATCAATTTTTCTCAAAACAAATTAGATAAGTTGGAACAGTTCTACAGCAAAATCATCAACGCAGATGTGTATTTAAAGGTGCAAAAGACCTCTGCTCCAGAAAATAAAATAGCTGAAATAAGACTTTTTGTTCCTGGAGATGATATGGTAGTAAAGAAGACTTGTAAAACTTTTGAGCAGTGTTTAGATGAATGTGTGGCTTCTTTAGAGCGTCAATTGAAAAAAAGAAAAGAAAAGTTAGCCGCACACTAAAAAAAATATTAAAAAAGATTTTGGTAATTAAAAAATAGGCTTACATTTGCAGTCCGTTAGAAATAGCGGGCTTTTTTTATGGCTAAAAAAGTATAAAAGCCGATGTAGCTCAGCTGGCTAGAGCAGCTGATTTGTAATCAGCAGGTCGTGGGTTCGAGTCCCTCCATCGGCTCTTTAAAATAGTAAGGTCTTAATAGACTTTTTGGGGAGATACTCAAGCGGCCAACGAGGACGGACTGTAACTCCGTTGGGAAACCTTCGCAGGTTCGAATCCTGCTCTCCCCACTTGATTTTATCTGGGAAGATAATTTGAAATAATGAAAACCTTTTAGTTGTAAAACTAATAAATGCGAGAGTAGCTCAGTTGGTAGAGCGTTAGCCTTCCAAGCTGAATGTCGCCAGTTCGAACCTGGTCTCTCGCTCTAAATTAAACTCTATTTTTATTGGGTTTAAAGTCATGTTGTCCATTTCCTTAATAATAGGGGTTTTGCCGGTGTAGCTCAGGGGTAGAGCGTTTCCTTGGTAAGGAAGAGGTCATGAGTTCAAATCTCATCATTGGCTCTTTTAAATAAAAATAGGTCTCAAAAGAGGCCATTACTAGTATAGACTGATTTGGTTTTAGCTCCGTGTCTGTCTTTTTAAAAATTGAACACTAATATAAACTAAGATTATAAATTATGGCTAAAGAAACGTACGATCGTTCGAAACCCCACCTTAATGTAGGAACTATTGGTCACGTTGACCACGGTAAAACTACTCTTACTGCAGCAATTACAAAAGTGCTTGCTGATGCTGGTTTCTCTAAAGCGACAAGTTTTGATCAAATTGACAACGCTCCTGAAGAAAAAGAGCGTGGTATTACTATTAATTCCTCACACGTTGAGTATCAAACTGCCAATAGACACTACGCGCACGTAGATTGTCCTGGTCACGCCGATTATGTTAAGAACATGGTTACTGGTGCTGCCCAAATGGATGGTGCTATTCTTGTCGTTGCCGCTACTGATGGTCCTATGCCACAAACACGTGAGCACATCCTTCTTGGACGTCAGGTAGGTATTCCTCGTATCGTTGTATTCCTTAACAAAGTGGATATGGTAGATGATGAAGAGCTACTTGAATTAGTTGATATGGAAGTGCGTGATCTTTTAAGTTTCTATGAATATGATGGTGACAATGGTCCTGTTATTTCTGGTTCTGCTCTTGGAGCACTTAACGGTGAACAAAAATGGGTTGATTCGGTACTTGAATTGATGGCTGCTGTTGATACTTGGATTGAAGAGCCTGTCCGCGATATGGATAAGCCTTTCTTGATGCCTATAGAAGATGTTTTCTCTATTACAGGTCGTGGTACTGTTGCAACTGGTCGTATTGAGACTGGTGTAGCTAACACTGGAGATCCTGTAGAGATTATCGGTATGGGTGCACAGAAGTTGACTTCTACTATCACAGGTATTGAAATGTTCCGCCAGATCCTTGATAGAGGTGAAGCAGGAGATAACGCAGGTATCTTGTTAAGAGGTATTGAAAAGTCTCAAATTTCACGTGGTATGGTAATTACTAAGCCGGGTTCTGTAACTCCTCATGCTAAGTTTAAAGCAGAGGTTTATATCCTTAAAAAAGAAGAAGGTGGACGTCACACTCCATTTCACAATAACTACCGTCCTCAGTTTTATGTACGTACAACTGATGTAACAGGTAACATTTCACTTCCTGATGGAGTTGAGATGGTAATGCCAGGTGATAACTTGACAATTAATGTTGATCTTATCCAGCCTATCGCATTGAACCTAGGTCTTCGTTTTGCTATCCGTGAAGGTGGTAGAACTGTTGGAGCTGGTCAGGTTACTGAGATTTTAGATTAATTTCTAATTGATTATATTAAGTATCCTATCTATTTTTAGATGGGATACTTTCCCTTTATATAGGGAAGGCAATAAATTGTTCATTTAAGAGTGATTTTTTTGCGGGCTTAGCTCAGTTGGTAGAGCACTGGTCTCCAAAACCAGGTGTCGTGAGTTCGAGTCTCTCAGCCCGTGCATTATAAATATAGTTTACTTGAAACGATACTGGTTTATTGTTGATGTTTTAGGTTAGACGTTTAGAACATTACTATTATGAGTTTGATAACATACGTAAAAGAGTCTTATAATGAGTTAACGAATCACGTGACTTGGCCTACATGGGCTGAAACACAAAAGTTAACAGTCACAGTTGCCGTATTCTCCATTATCTTCGCGCTTATTGTAGCCGGTATTGATTATGTTTTCAGTGCTGCTATTGAGAATTATTTTAGTTGGATTAAGCAAAATTAATATTCGATATGTCAGAAGAGAAGGATTTGATGAAGTGGTATGTTGTTCGTTCGGTAAGCGGTCAAGAAAATAAGATCAAGGATTATATAGAGTCAGAAATAGCTCATCATGATCTGGGAGATTATTTAAAAGAAATACTTGTTCCTACGGAGAAAGTGGTGCAGATAAGAGATGGTAAGAAATATAATAAGGAACGTGTTTACTTTCCTGGTTATATTATGGTAAATGCCCGATTAGAGGGGGAAGTCCCACACATTATTAAATCTGTTAACGGGGTTATTGGCTTTTTAGGTGAAACTAAAGGAGGAGAACCGGTGCCTTTAAGAAGGGCTGAAGTAAATAGAATGCTAGGTAAAGTGGATGAACTTGCAGAGCAAACTGATAATATTGCTATTCCTTTTAAGGGTGGTGAGACAGTAAAAGTAGTAGACGGTCCGTTTAATGGATTTAATGGTACTATTGAAAAAGTAAATGAAGAAAAGCGTAAGCTAGAAGTTATGGTTAAAATATTTGGCCGTAAAACTCCTTTGGAGCTTAGTTATATGCAAGTAGAGAAAGTATAAATGTTACAATTTATAAGTGATAAATAAGGCTTCCACTTTATTATCATTAAATAAGTGAAATTAATTAGAAATGGCTAAAGAAGTATCTAAGGTTGTAAAATTACAAGTTAGAGGTGGCGCAGCAAACCCATCTCCACCTGTAGGACCTGCACTTGGTGCGGCTGGTGTGAATATCATGGAGTTTTGTAAGCAGTTTAATGCTAGGACTCAGGATAAAACGGGTAAAATATTACCTGTATCGATTACAGTATTCAAGGATAAGTCCTTTGATTTTGTAATCAAAACACCTCCAGCAGCAGTACAAATCCTTGAAGCATTAAAGCTCAAGGGTGGAAGTGGAGAACCTAACCGTAAGAAAGTTGGAACTGTCAGTTGGGATCAGATTCGTTTGATCGCAGAAGATAAGATGCCAGACCTCAATGCATTTACAGTAGATAGCGCTATGCGAATGGTAGCTGGTACTGCTAGATCAATGGGCGTGAACGTTAAGGGTGGAAACGCTCCTGCTTAAAACTTGTAACAATGGCAAAATTAACAAAAAATCAAAAAGAGAATCAAGCTAAAATAGATAGGTTAAAAACTTATTCTGTTGCTGATGCCTCTAAATTAGTAAAGGAAGTTACAAGCACGAAGTTTGATGCTTCTGTAGATTTAGCCGTAAGGTTAAATGTAGATCCACGTAAAGCTAACCAAATGGTTAGAGGCGTAGTTACATTACCGCACGGTACAGGTAAGGACGTTAAAGTGCTTGCATTAGTAACACCAGATAAGGAAGCTGAGGCTATAGAAGCTGGAGCTGACTATGTTGGTCTTGATGAATACCTGGATAAGATCAAAGGTGGATGGACTGATGTAGATGTAATTATTACCATGCCTAGTGTTATGGGAAAATTAGGTCCCTTAGGTCGTATACTAGGTCCTAGAGGTCTAATGCCTAACCCTAAAACTGGTACAGTTACTATGGATGTAGCAAAAGCAGTTTCGGAAGTTAAGGCTGGTAAAATTGACTTTAAAGTCGATAAGACCGGTATCATACATGCAGCAGTTGGAAAAGCATCTTTTGATGCTGAGAAAATTGCAGGTAACGCAAGAGAATTAATCAATACACTAGTTAAATTAAAACCGACAACGTCTAAAGGTGTTTATATCAAAAGTATCTTCATGTCTAGTACGATGAGTCCTAGTATTGAGATAGACACTAAACGTTTTGCAGAAGACTAAAAATCTAGATCATGACAAGAGAACAAAAAGCAAATGTTATTCAAGATTTGACTGCTACGTTAGGTGAGAATTCAACTATATATCTAGCAGACATATCTGGCTTAAATGCATCGGATACAACAAATTTACGTAGAGCTTGTTTCAAAGCCAATATAACCATGTCGGTAGTTAAGAATACCCTTCTTGCTAAGGCTATGGATGCTTCAGATAAAGACTTTGGTGAGTTACCAGATTTATTAAAAGGTAATACATCAATCATGCTTGCTGAAGTTGCAAATGCACCAGCTAAGGTTATTGAAAACTTCAGAAAGAAGTCTGATAAGCCGTTGCTTAAAGGAGCTTATATTGAGGAAGCAATTTATGTAGGTGATGATAAGATCAGTGCATTAAGTAATATCAAGTCTAAAGAAGAAATGATCGGACAAATTATCGGTCTACTTCAAAGTCCTGCTAAAAATGTGATATCAGCACTTCAATCAGGTGGTGGTAAACTCGCAGGAATACTTAAAACTCTATCTGAAAGATAGAACCCAATTTAGTACGCAATTAATTATTTATAAATTTTATTAAAACGATAGAAAAATGGCAGATTTAAAAGATTTCGCTGAGCAGTTAGTTAACTTAACTGTTAAAGAAGTAAACGAATTAGCAGACATCCTTAAGGATGAGTATGGTATTGAACCAGCAGCAGCGGCAGTTGCTATGGTTGGACCAGCTGCAGGCGGCGGAGACGCTGTTGAAGAGCAAACAGAATTTGATGTAATCCTTAAAGCTGCAGGTGGTGCTAAACTAGCTGTTGTTAAACTTGTAAAAGAACTTACAGGAGCAGGATTGAAAGATGCTAAGGCACTTGTTGACGATGCGCCATCTCCAATTAAGGAAGGTGTTTCTAAAGATGAAGCTGAAGCACTTAAAGCTCAGCTGGAAGCAGCTGGTGCTGAGGTTGAGTTGAAGTAATTCTTCTTACCTAAACATTATCGGTTTAGACCTGTGAGCGGCGCTCACAGGCCTAGACCATTTTGCGTATAAAGATGAGACGTCGTCGATAACGCTTTTTTTAATCACTTAATACCGTGCATTGATGCTAGCAACAAACACAGAAAGAATTAATTTTTCAACGGTAACTAATAAGGCAGAATACCCTGACCTGCTGGATATCCAAATAAAATCCTTTCAGGACTTTTTTCAGTTAGAGACTAAATCGGACAAAAGAGAAGTAGAAGGCCTTTATAATACCTTCATGGAAAATTTTCCTATCACTGATACTCGTAATCAGTTCGTATTGGAATTTCTTGATTACTTCGTAGATCCACCTCGTTATTCTATTCAAGAATGTATAGAACGTGGACTTACTTACAGCGTGCCTCTTAAATCGCGCTTGAAATTATATTGTACTGATCCAGAACATGAAGATTTTGAAACCATCGTTCAAGATGTATATCTTGGTACTATTCCTTACATGACTCCATCCGGTACTTTTTGTATCAATGGTGCAGAGCGTGTGGTAGTATCTCAATTACACAGATCTCCTGGTGTCTTTTTTGGACAGTCATTCCATGCAAATGGAACTAAATTATACTCTGCCCGTGTTATTCCTTTTAAGGGATCATGGATAGAATTTGCGACAGATATTAACAGTGTCATGTATGCTTATATCGATCGTAAAAAGAAATTACCTGTAACAACACTTTTCCGTGCTATCGGTTTTGAAAGAGATAAGGATATCCTTGGAATCTTTGATCTTGCCGAAGAAGTTAAAGCTAGTAAAACAGGACTTAAAAAGTACTTAGGACGCAAGCTCGCTGCTCGTGTACTAAGAACATGGCATGAAGATTTTGTTGATGAAGATACTGGTGAAGTCGTTTCTATCGAACGTAATGAAATCGTTCTTGATCGCGATACCATTCTTGAAAAAGAACATATCGATGAGATTCTTGAATCTCAAGCTAAGACCATACTTCTTCATAAAGAAGATAATATGTCTGCTGATTATGCCATCATCCACAATACATTACAAAAGGATCCTACCAATTCTGAAAAGGAAGCCGTAGAACATATATACAGACAATTACGTAATGCTGAGCCGCCTGATGAAGAAACAGCTCGTGGAATTATAGATAAATTATTTTTCTCTGATCAGAGATATAATTTAGGCGAGGTAGGTCGTTACCGTATGAATAAAAAACTAGGTCTTGATATTCCTATGGATAAGCAAGTGCTTACCAAAGAAGATATCATTACCATTATTAAGCACTTGATTATGTTGATCAACTCTAAAGCAGAGATTGATGATATTGATCACTTGTCTAACCGTCGCGTACGTACCGTTGGTGAGCAGTTGTCTCAACAATTTGGTGTGGGACTTGCCCGTATGGCTCGTACTATTCGTGAGCGTATGAACGTAAGAGATAACGAGGTGTTTACACCTATTGACCTTATTAATGCAAAGACGCTGTCTTCTGTTATTAATTCTTTCTTTGGTACCAACCAGTTGTCTCAGTTTATGGATCAAACAAATCCATTAGCAGAGATTACGCACAAACGTAGATTATCAGCACTAGGACCTGGTGGACTTTCAAGAGAAAGAGCAGGATTTGAGGTACGAGATGTACATTATACACACTACGGAAGACTTTGCCCAATTGAAACACCTGAAGGGCCGAATATCGGTTTGATCTCTTCACTTGCAGTATTTGCAAAAGTGAATGGAATGGGATTCATTGAGACTCCTTATAGAAAAGTTACTAATGGTGTTGTAAACTTAGAAGATGAGCCTACTTATCTAAGTGCTGAAGAAGAAGAAGGACTTCACATTGCACAAGCTAACTTACCTCTTACTAATGGTAGGATAGATCAAGAAAAGGTAATTGCACGTATGGAAGGCGACTTCCCGGTAATTGATGCTACTGAAGTTGTTTATGCTGACGTTGCTCCTAATCAGATCGCATCCATTTCAGCATCCTTAATTCCTTTCTTGGAACATGATGATGCCAACCGTGCACTGATGGGATCTAACATGATGCGTCAGGCAGTGCCGCTACTTAGAGTAGACGCTCCTATTGTAGGAACCGGTTTAGAAAGACAAGTTGCTTCAGATTCAAGAGTATTGATCAATGCAGAAGGTGATGGTGTTGTAGTGTATGTAGATTCACAAAAAGTAGTGATCAGATATGATCGCACAGAACGTGAGGCTTTGGTGAGTTTTGAGCCAGAGGACACTTCTTATAACTTGATAAAATTCCGTAAGACGAATCAAGGTACAAGTATCACATTGAAGCCTATCGTTCAAAAAGGCGACCGAGTTGATAAAGGACAAGTACTTTGCCAAGGTTATGCAACTGAAGCAGGAGAACTTGCTTTAGGTCGCAACATGAAAGTGGCATTTATGCCATGGAAAGGTTACAACTTTGAGGATGCAATCGTAATTTCTGAAAAAGTAGTTCGTGAAGATATCTTTACATCTATTCACGTAGATGAGTATTCTCTTGAAGTTAGAGATACTAAATTAGGTAATGAAGAACTTACTGCAGATATTCCTAACGTAAGTGAAGAAGCTACTGCTGACCTTGATGAACACGGAATGATACGTGTCGGAGCAGAAGTGAAGCCTGGAGATATATTAATAGGTAAAATTACTCCTAAAGGAGAAAGTGACCCTACTCCAGAAGAAAAACTTCTTAGAGCTATTTTCGGTGATAAAGCTGGTGATGTAAAAGATGCTTCTTTAAAAGCTTCTCCATCACTAAGAGGTGTAGTTATCGATAAGAAACTATTCTCCCGTGCTGTAAAAGATAAGAGAAAGAGAGCACAAGACAAAGAAGATATTGCGCGACTAGAACAAGAATATCAAGGAAAATTTGATGGTCTTCAGGAGCGTTTAATTGAAAAATTATTTGAAATTGTAAGTGGTAAAACATCGCAAGGTGTATTTAATGATCTTGGAGAAGAAGTTCTTCCAAAAGGTAAAAAATACACACTTAAAATGTTGAACTCTGTAGATGACTTTACTCATTTAACTTCAGGAACTTGGACTACAGGTGGTGAGGTGAATGATATGGTTGCCGACTTACTTCACAATTATAAGATTAAAGAAAATGATCTTCAAGGATCATTGCGTCGTGAGAAGTTTACGATCTCTGTAGGAGATGAGCTTCCGGCTGGTATTATCAAACTTGCTAAAGTTTACATCGCTAAGAAGCGTAAACTTAAAGTAGGAGATAAGATGGCAGGACGTCACGGTAACAAAGGTATCGTTGCACGTATTGTACGTCAGGAAGATATGCCTTTCCTTGAAGATGGAACTCCAGTAGATATCGTATTGAATCCGCTTGGTGTACCTTCTCGTATGAACATTGGACAGATTTATGAAACCGTACTAGGTTGGGCAGGAGAGAAATTAGGTAAGAAATTTGCCACTCCTATCTTTGATGGTGCGACATTAGATCAGATCAACGGTTATACAGATGAGGCAGGTATTCCACGTTTCGGACATACGTATCTATTTGACGGTGGTACTGGTGAGCGTTTTGATCAACCTGCAACAGTAGGTATTATCTATATGCTTAAACTAGGTCACATGGTAGATGATAAGATGCACGCGCGTTCTATCGGTCCATATTCATTGATTACACAGCAGCCACTTGGTGGTAAAGCACAATTTGGTGGTCAGCGATTTGGAGAGATGGAGGTATGGGCACTGGAAGCATATGGTGCTTCTAGTACTTTACGCGAAATCTTAACTGTAAAATCAGATGACGTTATAGGACGTGCCAAAACTTACGAAGCTATCGTAAAAGGTGAGCCTATGCCAGAACCTGGTCTTCCAGAATCATTTAATGTATTGATGCATGAGTTGAAAGGTCTAGGATTAGATCTAAGACTGGAGGATTAATTTTTCTGTGAGGTTGGATGTTTGTTTCGCTTTCGCGAAAGCGCAATAATCAAACAACCTCGCTACTTTAACTTAAAATAGTACCATTATTATGGCTAGACATAAAGACAACCCAACACAAAAGAAATTTTCAAAAATTTCAATCGGTCTTGCATCTCCAGAATCTATTCTTGCTGAGTCAAGAGGTGAGGTGTTAAAACCAGAAACGATTAACTATCGTACGCACAAACCTGAAAGGGATGGGCTTTTTTGTGAGCGTATATTCGGTCCTGTAAAGGATTATGAATGTGCTTGTGGAAAATATAAGCGTATACGATACAAAGGAATCGTTTGTGATCGATGTGGTGTAGAGGTTACAGAGAAAAAAGTAAGACGTGATCGTATAGGACATATCAATCTTGTGGTGCCAGTGGCGCACATTTGGTATTTCCGTAGTTTGCCTAACAAAATTGGGTACCTACTAGGGCTTCCTTCAAAGAAGCTGGATATGATCATCTATTACGAAAGATATGTGGTGATTCAACCAGGTATCGCAAAGAATGCTGAAGGTGAAGAAGTTCATAATTTAGATTTCCTTACAGAAGAAGAATACTTAGATATCTTAGATACGCTTCCACAGGAAAATATGTATTTAGAAGATTCAGATCCTAATAAATTCATCGCTAAGATGGGTGCGGAGTGTTTGATCGATTTACTGAAACGTATCGATTTAGATGCTTTATCATATGACCTGAGACACAAAGCAAATAATGAGACGTCTAAACAACGTAAAACTGAGGCTTTAAAGCGTCTTCAAGTAGTTGAGGCTCTTAAGGATTCTAATGAAAGACGTGAAAACAAACCAGAATGGATGATCATGAAAGTGGTTCCAGTAATTCCACCAGAATTACGTCCATTAGTACCGCTAGACGGTGGTCGTTTTGCAACGTCTGATTTAAATGATTTATACCGTCGTGTGATCATACGTAACAACCGTTTGAAGCGATTGATGGAGATTAAAGCTCCTGAGGTAATCCTTCGTAACGAGAAACGTATGCTGCAAGAAGCAGTAGATTCACTACTTGATAATACAAGAAAATCTAGTGCGGTAAAGACGGACTCTAACAGACCATTGAAATCCCTTTCTGATTCCTTAAAAGGAAAGCAAGGACGTTTCCGTCAGAACTTACTCGGTAAGCGTGTAGATTATTCTGCTCGTTCGGTAATTGTTGTAGGACCAGAGCTTAAATTATACGAGTGTGGAATTCCTAAGGACATGGCTGCAGAGCTTTATAAGCCTTTTGTTATCCGTAAACTTATTGAGCGCGGTATCGTTAAGACAGTTAAGTCTGCTAAGAAAATTATAGATAAGAAGGAACCAGTGGTTTGGGATATTCTGGAAAACGTTCTTAAGGGACACCCAGTAATGTTGAACCGTGCTCCTACGCTTCACAGATTAGGTATACAAGCATTTCAACCTAAACTTATCGAAGGAAAAGCGATCCAGTTACACCCATTAGTATGTACGGCATTTAATGCCGATTTTGATGGAGACCAGATGGCCGTTCACCTTCCGTTAGGTCCTGAAGCTATACTAGAATGTCAGTTATTAATGCTGGCTTCACACAATATTCTGAACCCTGCAAACGGTAGCCCAATTGCGGTGCCTTCACAGGATATGGTATTGGGTCTGTATTACATGACCAAACTTCGTAGATCTGAACCTGGACATATTGTTAAAGGTGAAGGACTTACTTTTTATGGGCCTGAAGAATTAGTGATTGCTTTTAATGAAAAGCGCGTAGATATTAATGCTCCTGTAAAATGTAGAATCAATCTTCTTCAAGAAGACGGTTCTTACAAAACGCAGATCATTGAAACTACTGCAGGCCGTGTTATTTTTAATCAAAAGGTACCAGATGAAGCTGGATACATCAATGAAGTATTAACTAAGAAAGCTCTTAGAGATATTATCGGAGATATATTAAAGGTTACAGATGTTCCAAGAACAGCTGCTTTCCTTGACGAAATTAAGGACTTAGGTTATGGATTTGCATTCCGTGGCGGATTATCATTCTCCCTTGGAGATATCATGATTCCTGTAGAAAAGCAATCAATGATCGATGCAGCAAATACTAAAGTAGATGCTATACGTGGTAACTACAGTATGGGTCTTATTACTCAAAACGAAAGATATAATCAAGTAATTGATGTGTGGACTGCGACTAACGCGCAGCTTACTGAATTGTCAATGAAAAACATTAGGGAAGACCAACAAGGTTTCAACTCGGTGTTTATGATGCTTGATTCTGGAGCCCGTGGATCTAAAGAACAGATCAGACAACTTACCGGTATGCGTGGACTTATGGCAAAGCCTAAGAAATCCAATGACGGTGGTGGAGCAATTATTGAAAACCCAATTCTTTCTAACTTTAAAGAAGGACTTTCAATTCTTGAATACTTTATCTCCACTCACGGTGCGCGTAAAGGACTTGCAGATACCGCCCTTAAAACGGCAGATGCTGGTTACTTAACACGTCGTTTGCACGATGTTGCTCAAGACGTGATCGTAAATCATGAAGATTGTGAAACCTTAAGAGGTATTGAAGTTTCTGCATTGAAGAAGAACGAAGAAGTAATGGAGAAACTTGGAGCGAGAGTTCTAGGGCGTACTGCACTACATGACGTTATTGATCCTGCCACTCAAGAAGTAATTGTTGCTGCTGGTGAATTAATTGTAGAAAAAATCGCTGATATCATCGAAGCTTCTGATCTGGAATCAGTAGAAGTAAGATCTGCTCTTACTTGTGAAGCTGCAAAAGGTGTTTGTACTAAATGCTACGGACGTAACCTTGCTACTAACCGTCTTGTTATGAGAGGTGAAGCTGTAGGTGTAATTGCTGCACAATCAATTGGAGAACCAGGGACACAGCTTACGTTGAGAACTTTCCACGTAGGTGGAGTTGCAGGTAACGTGTCTGAAGATAGTTCTATTGTTGCAAAGAATGATGGTATTCTTGAGATTGAAGATCTTAAAACAGTAAAAAGTGAAGACAGTGAAGGTAAAGCAGTAGAGATAGTTATATCTCGTACAGCAGAATCTAAATTACTTCATGAAAAAACTGGAATGCTGTTGAATTCAAACAACATCCCTTACGGTTGTGAACTTTATGTGAAGCCAGGAACTAAGGTTAAAAAAGGAGATCTTCTTGCGAAGTGGGACCCTTTTAACGGTGTTATTATTTCTGAATTTGCAGGTAAGATCAAATTTGAAAATATCATACAAGGTGTGACTTTCCAAGTAGAAAGTGATGAACAAACTGGATACGAAGAGAAAGTAATTTCTGACTCTAGAGATAAGAAATTGATTCCAACGCTGCATATTTTAGACAACAAAGGAGACAATGTTATTTCTTATAACTTACCAGTAGGTGCTCACTTGATGATCAACGATGACGAGAAGATCAAAGTCGGTAAAGTATTGGTTAAGATTCCACGTAAATCTGCTAAAGCAGGTGATATTACTGGAGGTCTTCCACGTGTAACAGAATTGTTTGAAGCACGTAACCCTTCTAATCCTGCTGTAGTAAGTGAGATTGATGGTGTTGTTTCTTTCGGTAAAATCAAACGTGGTAACCGTGAAATCATAGTAACTTCTAAAACGGATGAAGTGAAGAAGTACCTAGTAAAACTATCTAATCAAATTCTTGTACAAGAAAATGATTACGTAAGAGCTGGTATGCCGTTATCTGACGGGTCTATAACTCCTAAAGATATTCTTGCAATTAAAGGACCAAGTGCTGTACAACAGTACTTAGTAAATGAAGTACAAGAGGTATACAGATTACAGGGTGTAAAGATTAACGACAAGCACTTTGAAGTGGTAGTTCGTCAAATGATGAGAAAGGTGAGAATCGTTGATTCTGGTGATGGTATGTTCTTAGAGAATCAATTGGTTCATAAAGAAGATTTCATTCTTCAAAACGACAGACTTTATGGTAAAAAAGTAGTAGAAAGTGCTGGAGATTCTGTAAACTTAAAAGAAGGACAAATTATTACTTCTAGAGAGTTAAGAGATGAAAACTCTATATTACGTAGAGAAGATAAAGCGCTAGCAACTGCTCGTGAAGTAATGCCTGCAACTGCCGAACCGGTTCTTCAAGGTATTACTCGTGCATCGCTTCAAACGAAGTCATTCATTAGTGCAGCTTCTTTCCAAGAGACTACTAAAGTATTGAACGAGGCTGCAGTAGCAGGTAAGGTAGATACATTAGAAGGTCTTAAAGAAAATGTAATTGTAGGTCATAGAATACCTGCAGGTACTGGAATGCGTAACTATGAAGATATCATTGTTGGTTCTAAAGAAGAATTTGAAAAACTTCTTCACCAAAAAGAAGAGCCTAAAGTAAATTATAACTAATAGTAATGGCAAAAGATCAAAATCCTGACCATAAAATCAATATTGAAATTGATGGTGAAGTCGCAGAGGGACAATATAGTAACCTTGCAATCATCAACCATTCTGTTTCTGAGTTTGTTGTAGACTTTGTAAATATTATGCCTGGTAACCCTAAGTCAAAGGTGAAATCCAGAATAATATTAACTCCTCAACATGCTAAGCGGCTGGCCAAAGCACTACATGAAAATGTAAAAAAGTTTGAGCAAGCTCATGGAGATATCAAGGATTATGAACAACCGCCCGTTCCTTTAAACTTTGGCCCAACAGGTCAAGCATAATATGAAAGCCTGATGATTTATCATCAGGCTTTTTTTATTTTAAAAAATTACAATGGCCTTACGACGAAGATATCAAGCGGTGTTCCACTCATAGGAGCTTTCTAAGTATTCATCTCATAATAGTTTTTCTCTGAAGCACTATTATGCTTTTCTTTTGTCTGAAATAGCGTTACAGCCCATTTCAAAACGCGCTAGGTTCCAAGAAATTAAATACAAACTATATAACCTATAGCCTCTGGTTCAACAGCTATATGAAACCATCTAAAATACGAATTGACGCAACAAGTGCTTACAATCCAAGTATACAGGACTCCACGTTGAATCTAATAAAGGTTGGAATGGATAGAGGGATTCTTCATCATTACTTTATCTTCAATAAATTAAAATTTAACACGCCTTCTGATCTTTAGTAAAATTGAGTTTTATAGCTGTCGAACGTTTATTATACGAGTGCTGCACAGATTTTCAGTACTGTTGAAGTAGTTTTATAACCGAAGTAAAATGAAATGATTTGCATCAGGCGGTTCATCTCTAAGTATAGAATATAGGTATGGTCAACATCAGACCATCAAGAAAGCTGTATTTTTATATATTAACCGATTATAACTCAAGTTTTACCTTTAAGACAGAACCTGTTAGCAATAATTTCTTGCATGAAGAAACTAGTAAGTTGTTTATTATTTTTCGCTTTCGCGAAAGCGGTAACCGCACAACAAGATCCACAGTACAGTCAGTATATGTACAATCCTATAGTGGTGAATCCTGCCTATGCGGGAAATAGAGGAGTGGCAAGTATTGTTGGTCTTCACAGAAGTCAATGGGTGGGACTTGATGGTGCGCCACGTACTCAAACCTTGTCTTTCCATACACCTCTTTCCAATAGTCGGGTAGGTGTAGGACTTAGTATAGTGAACGATCAAATAGGCCCTTCAGATGAGACTTACGTCGCTGCAGACTTTAGTTATACCCTACCAATGGGAGATGAGGCTCGATTGAGTTTTGGATTTAAAGGGGGTGTTCATGTTTTAAATGTAGATTATAGAAGGTTAAACCCTTTTGATCCCGGAGATCCTAGATTGTCAGATAATGTAGATAATAAACTTGCTCCTACCCTAGGTTTGGGCTTGTTTTACCATACAGATAAACTTTATTTGGGATTAAGTAGCCCCAATCTGTTACAGACGGATCACTTTGATGGTACTGAAAATAACAGTAATACTACTTATATAGCACAGGAACGGGCGCACTTATTTGCAACTGCTGGTTATGTATTTGATTTAAATGAGGATGTTAAGTTCAAGCCAGCTGCGATGTTGAAGCTCGTTCAAGGGGCTCCACTACAAATAGATCTTACAGCAAATTTTTTATTCAATGATAAATTAACCTTAGGACTAGCTTACCGATGGAGTGCCGCGGTGACCGGTCTTTTAGGGTTTCAGATAAGTGATCAAATGATGATAGGATTTGCATATGATCGGGAGACTACCGCACTAGGCAAAACTATTTTTAATGACGGGAGTTATGAATTATTTCTAAGATTTGAATTAGTTAACAATTACGAACGTATCATCACCCCACGTTTCTTCTAATAATCAATATAGAATTTTAACATGTTTAAAAGGCTTATCATATTTATTCTTCTGGTCTCCTGTTTTTTGGGACATGCGCAGACCTATCAGGTAGAAAGAGGAAACAGTAAATACAATGTCTTTGCCTTTATTGAGGCTCAAAAGATTTACTTGAAATTAGTGGAGGATGGTTATGTTACTGCTGAGATACTTGCAAAACTAGGAGATACTTACTATTTTAATGACGATTTAAAGGAAGCTCAACAATGGTACAGAAAGCTTTTTGTAAAATATGAGGATAGTGTAACTCCAGAATATTTTTTCAGATATGCGCAATCATTAAAAGCAGTGAATAGATACGATGAGTCAGATCGATTAATGGCTAAGTTCAGTAGTTTTAAAGGTTTTGACATGAGATCAAAAAGGTATGATGAAGCACTTGGTTACCTTCAACGCATAGACTTTCAATCAGGTAGGTTTGAAATTGCAAACACTAAGGAGATCAACTCCTATACAGCTGATTTTGGGCCTGCATTTTATACTTCAAACAATCAAGTGGTTTATGCAACTGCAAGGGATTCTGGATCAATACTAAGGGAAAGACATTCGTGGAATAACCAGCCATTTTTGCAATTATATACCGCTGACGCTGATGATAAGGGTATGTTAAGCAACCCTAAGCGCATGTCTAGTTCAATCAATACTAAATATCATGAAAGTACACCTGTCTTTACTGCCGATGGACAGACCATGTATTTTACGCGCAATAACTATGATAATGGCGTGTATCTTCAGGATAAAGAAGGTACTAATAAATTAAAAATATTCAGGTCTTATAAGAACAAAGGCAAATGGTCGAGGCCAGAACAACTTCCTTTTAATAACGACGAATATTCCGTTGCGCACCCAGCTTTAAGCCCAGATGGTAAAAAATTATATTTTTCCAGCGATATGCCTGGAAGTATGGGATACGATCTAGAAAATGAATTTACAGGCTCAGATATATGGGCGGTAGATATCATGGATGATGGAACATTTAGTGCGCCTAGAAACCTTAAAACCATCAACACTCCAGGTAGAGAAACTTTTCCTTTTATTAGCAAATCAAACATTTTGTATTTTTCTTCCTCAGGCCATCAAGGATTAGGAGGATTGGACGTTTTTGCCAGTGTTATAAGTCCTGATGGTAGCATGGGCAAGGTGGTTAACATAGGTAAGCCGATCAACACAACATACGATGATTTTGGTTTTATTGTAAACGATGATACTAAAATAGGATACTTCAGTTCCAACAGACCTGGTGGTAGGGGAGATGATGATATTTATAGATTCCTGCAGTTAGAAGATCTTAGGGAGAAATGTCAAGCACTGGTCCTGGGTAATGTATCTGATCAGAAAACCGGTGAGCCTATTAAGGACGCAACAGTAGTGCTTATGGATGTTGATAATAATAAGATCGATCAACGAGTTACTAGTGGTGATGGATCTTATACTTTTACATTAAATTGCGATCAACCGTATATCCTGCGAGTAGAAAAGGAAGACCATACCTCAGATGAAGAAGTCATTACTACGACGACAACTTCGGGAATTATGCATATCTCGCTAGAAATAGAAATCAATCGCATCCCTGTGGCAGATTGTGACGACATAGGGCCATTACTAGATATTAAGCAAATATATTTTGATTTTGATAGGTTTAATATTAGGTCTGATGCAGCCTATGAGCTTTCCAAAATCCAAGCTTTTATGGAGTTATACCCTCAAGTTAGCGTTGAGATACGCTCTCATACCGATAGTAGGGCTCCAGATCAATACAACCAAATACTTTCAGATAGAAGAGCACAGAGCACACGCAACTGGCTGATCTCAAAAGGCATTGATGCTGCTCGTTTAACCGCAAAAGGTTATGGGGAAAGAAGATTGCTCAATCAGTGTACTAACGCTGTGGCATGTTCTAGTGAGGAACACCAGTTGAACCGCAGATCAGAGTTTATTGTTTCTAGTTTAGAGAAGTTCAAGGATTGCGATTGATACATTATTAAAAAAGTCACCTCAATCTAATGGAGGTGAAGTGACTTTTTTAATGTACTTAAGGTTATTTTTTAAAACCGTATGAGTAAGATGAAAAATAGGTTTGTTCAAGACAAATAAAGAATCATAAGCTTCCGAAAAACCTTTGTTTTCCACCCAAATCTGAGAGTTGAAAAAATCATAACGGCAGTTTAAACGCAAGGTGTTTAAAGTAATTCTGCTCTCTTAACTACCAGAAGCTAAGTCGTGAAAGCAAAACAATTATCATACATCTGCAGTTGCAGCAGGCTCAAATTCTGAAATAAAATGAAACTTGATACTCGGGTATTTTTGTTGTGTCATTTGCAAGGAAAAGGAGGAGTCAGCGAGAAATACCAACTGTCCTCTTTTATCTTTGCATAAAAACTTAGATTTCACTCTTTTAAAGTCCGTAAACTCCTCTGGTTTTGCTACAGATTCATCTACCCAACAAGCTTTGTGTACATTGAGATTTTCATAAGAACACTTTGCTCCATATTCATGTTCCAGTCGGTATTGGATCACTTCAAACTGAAGCGCACCGACCGTACCTATTACCTTGCGACCATTGAGCTCCAAAGTAAATAGTTGCGCAACACCTTCATCCATTAGCTGATCGATACCTTTTGCCAGCTGTTTAGACTTCATAGGGTCTGCATTGTTGATATACCTAAAATACTCTGGTGAAAAGGCAGGAATTCCTTTGTAATGAAGTTCCTCCCCTGAGGTTAGCGTATCGCCTATTTTAAAATTACCCGTATCGTGTAATCCTACAATATCTCCTGGGAATGACTCGTCAACTATTTCCTTTTTCTCTGCAAAAAAGGCATTTGGACTAGAGAACTTTAAATTCTTATCCAACCTTACGTGCTTGTAGGCTTTATTACGTTCAAATACACCGCTCACCACCTTTATAAATGCCAGTCTATCTCTATGTCTAGGATCCATATTGGCATGAATTTTAAACACAAAACCACTGAAATCTTTTTCCTCTGGTTTTACAAGGCGCTCTTCGGCTTTCTTAGGACGAGGAGCAGGAGCGATTTCTATAAAACCGTCCAGCAGCTCCTTCACTCCAAAATTATGCAGCGCACTACCAAAAAATATAGGTTGCAACTCGCCATTTAAATATTCTTGTCTATTAAACTCGGGATAAATTCCAGTGACCAGTTCCAGTTCTTCTCTAAGAGTGGTTGCCGCCTTGTTTCCTACAAGTTCATCCAGCTTAGCGTCTGACAAATCTGTGATAGCGGTAGTGTTGTGTATGTCCTTAGAAGAGGCACCGGTAAAAAGATTGATGTTCTTTTTGTGAATGTTATATATCCCTTTGAGATCATAACCCATTCCTATAGGAAAGCTCAATGGCGTCACTCGCAGCTCCAGTTTTTGCTCTATTTCATCCATAAGATCAAAGGCGTCTTTACCTTCACGATCCATTTTATTGATAAAAACTATAATAGGAATTTGACGCATTCTACAAACTTTTACCAGCTTTTCAGTCTGTTCCTCTACACCTTTTGCAACATCGACTACAACGATCACACTATCTACTGCGGTAAGTGTTCTAAACGTGTCTTCAGCAAAATCTTTGTGTCCAGGAGTATCGAGAATATTAATCTTATTGCCCTTATATTCAAATGCCAGAACAGACGTTGCCACAGATATACCGCGCTGGCGTTCTATTTCCATAAAATCACTTGCGGCTCCTTTTTTAATCTTATTGCTTTTTACAGCCCCAGCTTCTTGAATAGCTCCACCATATAACAATAGTTTCTCTGTCAGTGTTGTTTTTCCTGCATCTGGATGCGATACAATACCGAAGGTCCTTCTCCTTGCGATCTCTTCTGTAAATTTCATGTGTCTAATTAATCAGGTTGCAAAAATAGAACAATGTATTTACTATAGAATAGAATTTTGCATATCAGGTTGTTAAATCACTGTATGGACGGGATAATTTGCTTGGTATCTAGTCAAGAAGTTTGTTTTAATCCTAAAACCACCTGCTAAGTTAATGGAGGGGCTGACTTGAGTAAGTCAAGTACAATGACTTCTGTTATTTTCTCGCTTTCTGATTTATTTTAAAACAAACGTTTTCACAGGACGTGATTCCGTATGAAAGCGGAACAGCCATTCAACCTCCTCTTAATAGAGTTCTTTTCATTAGGTAGCAATTATTAAATTATTTATTGAAAAACAAAGTTTTAAAAGTCGGTCAGTAATGACTAAATTGCTTTTATTCTAAAGAGATTCAAGCATAGGTTTGTAAATCTTATCATTTGATCCACTTTTAAACAATAAAATATGATTACGCTTAAAGATCTTGCAGCTACACTTGGAGTATCTGTTTCTACCGTGTCTAAAGCATTAAAGGACAGTCCAGAGATAAGTAAGGATACCATTGCGCGTGTCAAAGAAATTGCAAAAGAGCTTAATTACAGACCTAACACTCTAGCCTTAAGCCTTAAGAATAGAAAGACTAAAACAATAGGTGTTATTATTCCAGATATATTGAACGCATTTTTTGCTCGTATACTTTACGGAATAGAGCAAGAATCAACCGCATTAGGTTATAACATCATCACTTGTTTGTCAAATGAATCTTTTGAAAAGGAAAATAACAGCCTAAATTTATTAGCAAACGGCAGCGTGGACGGATTCATCATGTCCATTGCTGAGGAAACCCAATCTAACGGTGAAGTAAAACACTTAAAAGAAACCATTAATCAAGATGTGCCTATTGTTATGTTCGATCGAGTGGCAAATGATGTAGAATGTGATAAAGTGATTATTGATGATTTTAATGCTGCTTATAAAGGAACAGAGGTTTTGATAAAAGAAGGTCGTAAGAAAATTGTTTTGATCAATAGCTTGGGAGGGTTAAGCGTAGGTAAACTCAGAGTACTGGGTTACAAAAAAGCATTAGAACAACACGACTCCTACAAAGGGGAAGCCTTAGTTATCAATATAGATAGTAATGAGGCATTGTTAAACGATCAACTAGAAAAAATATTTACAGAGCATAAAGACATGGACGGACTTCTTTGTATCGATAATGTTTCTGGAATAATGTCTGTCAATATTGCACAACGTTTAGGAAGAAAAGTCCCTAAAGACTTATCTGTTTTAGGGTTCAGCTCAGATGAGATTTCACATCTATCCTATCCACAACTCTCCACAGTAACTCAACATGCCGAAGAGATTGGTCAACAATCGGTACGCATGCTTGTGGAGCGCCTAGAAAATAAAACCAAAGGTCATACGACTACTGCCACTGTAGATTTCTCCATAGAACTAAGAGGAACCACCTTACCTAACTAATATTTCAAAAGTACATTTCTAAGGAAATAAAGCTGTGCAAAAGCAATCCCTGCTGGTTCATTTTGTAATGAATGATGCTATTAAACTACTTAGTAAATGTTTAAGGAATCAATTGTTTTCCTTTTGTACTTTTGTTGAATAAATTATATAAATTATCGAACAAGTAATCTTAGTAAATGAGAACGATGAGCAAGTCGGTCTTATGGAAAAAATTGAAGCTCACGAAAAGGCATTATTACACCGGGCGTTTTCTGTTTTTGTAGTAAACGACAAAAATGAAATTATGCTACAGCAGCGAGCCTTGGGAAAATATCATTCCCCTGGTTTATGGACCAATACCTGTTGCAGTCATCAACGAGATGGAGAAACTAACATCGCAGCAGGAAAGCGCAGACTCATGGAAGAAATGGGATTTGTAACCGAGCTTAAAGAACTATTCCATTTCATTTATATAGCTCCTTTCGATAATGGACTTACAGAGCATGAATTTGATCATGTGATGATAGGTCATTTCAACGGCGCTCCGCAAATCAACCCAGAAGAAGTTGCTTCTTATAAATGGATGACCGCTCAAGATATCAAAGAAGATATGATACAGCAACCAGAAATTTATACGGAGTGGTTCAAAATTATTTTTGAAAAATTTTATACCCATATATCATGAGACTAACCGCATATAGAAAGGCCCATTTTAATGCCGCTCACCGTTTACACCGCAAGGACTGGAGTGATGAGAAAAACGCACAAATTTTCGGTTTGTGTAACAACCCTTATTTTCATGGTCATAATTATGATCTAGAAGTAGGCGTTACTGGAGAAGTAGATCCTGAGACGGGTTATTTGATTGATCTTAAAATCCTTAAGGACATCATCAAAGAAGAGGTAGAAAATGCCTTTGATCATAAGAACTTGAATGAACAAGTTCCAGAATTTGCTAACCTAAATCCCACGGCAGAAAACATAGCTTTTGTTATTTACAATAAGATTAAAGCAAAATTGGATCCCAAATACGATCTAGAGATCAAACTTTTTGAGACAGAACGCAATTTTGTTCTATACAAAGGGGAATAGCTTAAAGTAGTTTGCGGTAATTTTATTTTTTACAAAACAAGAATGCAGTTGCTCTTGTAGCTAAGTGGAATTTGATAAAACTGCTCTAATTTTAAAGCCCAAAGCTTTCTAATATATATCTATGTGAATGAATAAGGCTTTTATTCACTATTTTTGCAATAAATTAAAATTATTATGGCAAGTATTAAAGATCTTAAACAAGACATTAATTTCGTATTAGGAGATATCATTGAAGCAGCACTTATTTCTCAAGCAGTTAACCCAGAGAAAACAGCTGAATCTGAAAAAATCGTAGACGACTCTATAGCAACTTTTGATGAGTTGATTTCGAGAGTAAACAACCGCAAAGTAGAAAGTCGCAAAACACACCTTAAAGCAGTGAAAGCTGATTTAGAAACTAAAGGAAAAGGACTTATAGATAGAGTAAACGCTCTATAAGTTACTCTTATAACTTTTAATTAATTCAGACAGTTGTTTTCCATAAACAGTTGTCTGAATTTTTTTTGGCATTTTTTGATAGACACTATCTAATAAAATAGGATTAGCCTCGCTAGCTTCACTAATTAATATATAAGGAGCCACTTCCTTTTCTTTATGTAATTGTGCATAGTTAATAGCATACAATACTTTTTTCCTTAAATACTTGTCATAAGCAGTATTGATAGAATCAGATATTGCAACTGTTCGTGTCTCATCAGTAAGAGACATGCTTCTTTTTACCAAGTCCGTGTACACTTTATTAAGCCTATTACTATTCTTCTTATAAACGGTATAAATATCTTGATTTTTAGAGCCACTAATAACTGCGTCTTTTTCAAATTTATCCCAAGAAGAATTAATGGTCATAGTGGTGTCTTCTGCAAAGAATAATACTCGGTCATTAAACTCAGTACCATCTTTAACATCTAGATGCAAGTACATGATTTCTGTTTGATCTAGTCTGGTCATTAAGGTATAATCAGAGTTTCCATTAAACATGGCAGAATCTACATCTATTAAAACAGAATCTTGTAGCCGCTGTAAGTAAATTTTACCAACCTTTATCCCGTCGACTGTTCCAGAGACAGAGAAATTATTGGAATTAGAATTGCTACAAGCGATAATAAATGTGAGGCCTATAAGAAGGAAAAGTACTTTTTTCATGGTAAAAATTTAACGGTTGCAAATATGCATCATAAGTTTAACATACGGCAATAAAACCAGCTAGGAAGTAGCTGCTAGTTGCATTAAAAGGGTGCATGCAATGGCACCTATAGTACCGACTACATAGCCAAAAACAGCCAGTAAAACTCCTACAGTTGTTAAAGACGGATGGAACTCTGCTGCTACCACAGGGGCACTCGCTGCTCCACCTACGTTAGCCTGACTTCCCACAGCAAGGAAAAAATAAGGTGCTTTGATCAATTTTGCTACTAGTATTAAAAGTCCCGCATGAATAGCCATCCATACCAAACCAACCCCTAATAACCACGGGTTATCTACTACTTGCCTGAGGTCCATCTTCATTCCTATGGTCGCGACTAAAATATAGATAAAAATACTACCTATACGGCTGGCACCAGTCCCCTCATATTTTTTCAAAGGTGTAAAGGAGCATATAATCCCTAAAACGGTAGCTATAGAAATAAGCCAAAAGAACTGACTGGTCAAGAAACTTAAATAAATATTACCTGCAATAGCCTTATGTCCATCTAATGATGCCGAAATAAAATCAGCTCCAAAATGAGCGACTCCTACAGCTCCAAAACCAATACCTAGCATCACCAGCATATCTGTAAAAGTAGCTTCTCTTTTGACGCTTTCTGAATATTCAGAGACCGTCTTTTTAAGCTTTTCGATAGAACTTGAATCTGCACCAAACCATTTGTCAAATTTTGCGCTCGATCCTATTCCTAGAAGTAATAGGGCCATCCATAAGTTAGCAACGACTATGTCAACCAGTAACATTCCTCCGTATTTGGATGGATCAAATTGGTATACTTCTAGCATGGCAGTCTGATTTGCACCGCCACCTATCCAGCTCCCAGCTATGGTAGAAAGTCCTCGCCAAACCGCACTGTAATCTTCACCACCTACGGTCTCTGGAGAAATAGTTCCTATAACTAAAATAGCTATAGGACCACCTATAATAATTCCTACAGAACCAGTTAAAAACATGATCAAGGCTTTAGGACCAAGATTAAAAACCGCTTTTAAATCAATAGAGAGTGTCATGAGTACCAGCGCGGCTGGCAACAAATATCGAGAAGCCATAAAGTATAAGGAGGAACTTGATTTAGTAACGGTACCATCTTCAGTTACGGTAGTCCAGTCAGGAGAAATTAAGCCTGTAGAGCTTAAAATAGACGGAATCAAATAGCACATTAAAAGTGCGGGAATGAACTTATAAAACACAGACCAGAATCCTTCCTTTTGAGATGATGTATAAAAAACTGCAGCTAACGAAATCATTAGTAAACCAAAAACTACCGTATCCTGAGTGATAAAGGGCGTGGTGTCTTTTACTGTTTCTACTGCATCTTGAAAAATCATAAAGGGAATATTTAACAGCTGCAAAATACAATTTTATGTGAAGTTGTTGGAGATCATTTCTCTTTCTTACCTGCTGGGCGCAACAGCACTTAAGCGATTTAGAAATAATCAAATAGTAGGGACTAAATCAGCTCTTTACAAAATCAGTTATCAGCTTTACTAACTGACTGCTCAAAGGAAAATTAGGATCTATATAGCTTTTTGAAGCCACAATTTCATCTTCTCCCACTATTTTAAAAACGTGATTCATATCCTCTATGAGCTCTAGTTGAGCATGAGGAACGGCTTCTTTCAATAAAGCTGCTTCAGAGGGATCTACTTGTCTGTTTTTTGAGCCATTGATAATCAAAATAGGAATTTGTAGTTTTTTAATTTCATCAGTAGGATCGTATTGCATCCATGATTTCATAAAAGCTTGGATTTGTGGACCTATGACAGTATATAAATCTCGCTCAATAGCCTCAATAGGCTCTTTAGAGTTTTTTACTTTTTCAAAAGTTGCCGCAGCTACTTTATCCAGTCCAGGGATTTCTTTTGCAATTTGTTGTACGATTAATGCATCTATGGATTGTGCAGCTCCGTGGAGTGATATAAAACCATCGACATCTTTATCTACAGCCAGCATTCCTACTAAAGAACCTTGCCCGTGACCAGCGATAAAAATTTTAGAAAATCGGCTGTCATCTTTAAAGAATAAAACGCTTTCTTTTGCATCTATAACGTAATCACTAAAAAGTGTTTTGTCACTAGGTTTTCGATTTTTTATTTGCGTTAAAATACGTTTGTCGTATCTATAAGTCGCGATTCCTTTAGAAAGAAGTGAGTCGGCGAGTTGCTGGTAAGAATTACTTCTAGTTCTGCGTTCGTTACCGTTGCGGTCCATCGCACCTTGATCGGACAAGATAATGACAAGTGGTATTTTTTCAACAGTATCAGGGGTGAGTAGCGTACCCTGAATATTTTCATTGATGTTTACCTCAGTAAGATCTTTAGCAGGTTGCTGTGCTTTCTTTTTAGAAAAAGCATCTTGGGCAATACTTGCGAGAGGTAAAAACAATAAAAGGAAGAGTAACTTTTTCATGATTTGATATAGAACTATTTAAGAACGTTCAAATCTAGGCAATAGGTATGCCATTGTAAAATAAAGTGATTCATTTCAAATGACTAAATCATTTAATAGCAAAATAAAATAGGACAACTCAGAACCTGGAATGATACTAGGACTGGTCTTTATTCTTCTGTTTTACAGCGCTAGCCTTCTTAAGTCTTTTTTACCTTTTAGCAATCTTGTTCCCAGTAGAGCGTTGCATAGTACATTTAAAGCGACTCATTTCAGGATTTCTTTGTGCGCGATGCTTTGTGGAGCGGCCTTGAACGCGCGCTCTCCACATTCTAAAACTGCTTTCTTTCATCTCGCTGCGCATGATCTTGATGACTTGACTTTCTGTAACACCAAACTGTGCCTCAATCGCGTCAAAAGGGGTGCGGTCTTCCCAGCCCATTTCTACGATGCGGTCTATTGCGCGTTCATCAAGATTTTTAAGAATGTCTTTTGCTTTTGCCATAACTATAAAGTCGTTCTATTTTCGAAGGATTACAAAAGGTAGGGAATAACAACTGCATTTTATACAACTCTTAACAAATACAGCAGGAATAAAAAAAGCTATTTCAGATGTGACAGGCTAATTATTTTTAATGATAAGGTCTAAATTATGCCATTCATCTATATCTTATTCAGATCGCAACCTCAATTCAGAATCAACTTGCCTGCTGCTTATTAAACCACCTTTCTAAAAGTCAAATTAATCCGCAAATCGATGGCTCTTTTTGTTTTAGCGATTTGATGTTTATAAGTATGTTGTGTATGATCTTTCATAAGAAGAAGGCTGCCATGTTCTAGTAAGAACTTAAATCGCCAGTCTTTATTAGTGTTGTGTTTTAAATGAAAGAAGCGTTCTTGTCCTAAACTAATGGAAGCGATGACAGGATTCTTACCCAGTTCGGCTTCATTATCGGCATGCCAGCCATTGGAGTCTCGTCCATCGCGGTATTGATTGATCAGACAAATGTTAAAGGTGGTTCCTGCTGCTTTTTCGACATCGGCTTTGATCTGTTTTAAAGTTTCTGTCCATGGTAAGGCTTTAAAATTAATACCGCTGTAGCCGTATGCGATATCTGGATCTCCATATAATTGGGTGAGCCTCGGCTCGTCGTGCACCTTGCCAAACAGCTGGATTTTATTTTGTCTCCACGGGGTTTGTTCTAGTAATGTGGCTTTTAGATGTTCCGCTTTCGCGAAAGCGTAAAAGGCAGCCTCATAATGTACCGTAGCATCTGGGATATCTGGAAATGGATCTGGAAATAACTTATTATGCATGCATATCAAATTATGATGTAACGCTAGCAAGATACTAAGGCTGTCACTTATCTTGCGCACAATTAAAATTAATTTATGTATACTTCTCGCATAACCGGAATGGGTAAATATGTTCCGGAGAACGTTGTGACTAATGACGACCTTTCTAAAATTATGGATACTAATGACGCCTGGATTCAGGAACGTACGGGTATCAAAGAACGTCGTCATATCAAAAAAGGTGATGGCAATTCTACTGCGGTTATGGGTGTTAAAGCAGCTGAAATTGCTCTAGAACGCGCTAATGTTTCCAAAGACGATATAGAATTAATTGTTTTTGCGACCCTATCACCAGATTATTATTTCCCTGGTTGTGGCGTGCAAGTGCAGGATTTAATGGGTATTCATACCTGTCCAGCACTGGATGTAAGAAATCAATGTAGTGGTTTTATCTACGCTCTTTCTGTTGCAGATCAGTTTATAAAAACGGGTATGTATAAAAATGTTTTGGTCATAGGATCAGAAAATCACAGTGGCGGACTTGACTTTACCACTCGTGGTAGAAATGTGTCAGTCATTTTTGGAGATGGAGCAGGAGCAGCGGTAGTTTCTAGATCTGAAAAAGAAGGTCACGGAATTCTCTCTACTCATTTACACAGTGAAGGAAAACACGCATTAGAATTGTCCTTAAAAGGCCCTTCAACCAACCACTGGGTTCCACAATTAATAGAGGAGAATCCACAAGAAGATATCCCTTATTATCCTTATATGAATGGACAGTTTGTGTTTAAGAATGCCGTCGTTCGTTTTTCTGAAGTTATCATGGAAGGTCTTAAAACAAATGGTCTTGAAGTTAGCGATATCGATATGCTTGTACCACACCAAGCCAATTTGCGTATCTCTCAATTTATTCAAAGAAAATTCCAATTGGCTGACGACAAGGTGTATAACAACATCCAGAAATACGGTAATACTACAGCAGCTTCTATTCCTATTGCGCTTTGTGAAGCATGGGAAGAAGGTAAAATTAAAGAAGGTGACACAATTGTTCTCGCCGCTTTTGGTAGTGGTTTTACTTGGGGTAGTGCTGTTATAAAGTGGTAATTTAATAATGGGGTAGGGAGGAGTCTTTCTAAAATATTTGTACAGTTTTAAAACCTCACCCTTTAGGACTGAGTAAAAGGTTTTGATAAAAAGATAAATTCAAAGGTGCAGACTTCAGTCCGCACCTTTGAATTTTAAGAAATGTTATGTCTCCCTAATATGAAAAGTAAACGGTATTGGGCTATAAAGAGTTTGATTTTTGGAGTTACTTGCATTCTAAGTGCTTTTTATTTTGCAACTCCTACGTTATTTACTTTTGAAAACGCTCTGATTTTAAAAACAGGGAAAATAAAGAAAGTAGAAACTTACTATAAAAAAAATAACGAACGACAGAAGATTTCATACAACAAAGATCACAAAATCTCAATTACAATTGCAGATTACAGGTCAGACACAGGTATTTTTACTATCTAAAAATATTGGGTATGATTCCCGTAATGCAGCATATGAAGGTATAAAAGTAACTTTAGCAGATCAAAAAAAAGTGAACTTTTGGATTAAAGGAGCAGAATCGGAAAAATGGAATCCGACCATATTTCAGATAGCAAAAGAAGATGGAACCATAATTTATAGTATCAACGACACTTCATCTGAGGTATATTTTCTTTTCCCCTTATGAACAGTGCTGTGGCTCTTTTCTTCGAGTATATTTTTGCTACATAAATACCCAAATAGGGCTACAGGAATAACTAGCTTCTTGAAGCCTGGCTAATTAGTTTTGATCAAAATGGTTTATTTGATTTATTTGGTAAACTAGTGTGACCAATAAAAGGGTATTAATTTTTACCATGATTTGGTTGATAGCTCTTACTATAATAATTCTTGCAGCAGCTGATTTGTTTACCAAGAGCCAGCTAGACAATGGCTATATCCCTATTTTTTATATACCCTGTTATCTTTGCTTACTGCAGTGGGTGCAGCAATTTTATAGGTGTATACAGGTTAGAAGTTATTTAAAATAGGAAGGGGTGATTTACAGTTGCTCCTATGAGGATTGTAAATTTAGGTTATAGAAAAGCTTTTCTTAGAACGACAAATTCCCAAAGCTTAGAATAGATTCTATCCTTTGGGAATTTAATTTGGTATAAAGGAATCATTTTAAAACCTCCCCTTTAAGTTCGGGAAAAAGGTTTTGCTAAAAATATTTTATAACCAGTTAGAATTGTTAGCTAGGTATTAGTTACAAGTAAGTGGTATTTCAACATCATTGTTATCAAATAGTTTTATCTCTAAAAGGTATACATGGTCACTGTGATCATTACTCGATACTACTTTAAGATGATCAGTTATTGAATTCAAAGTCATGGTTAAAATATGATCATTACCAGAACTAGTTACGGTGCTATTAGGCAAAGTACCATTTTCTGTATCAACATTTTGCCCAGTTTGAACACCATTTAACTCTGGACTGACATCAAGTCCAAGTCTAAACCCGCCACGATTAGCTGGTCTTTGACTATCATTAAAATACAAGCGAATTTTATAACCAACAGGGAGATTTTCCGAAAAATCAAACGCTACATTATCCTCATCGGTCTTGTGCATTTCTAATTTATCTCTTTCATCATTGGTTTGAGCTGCCAATACGGTGTTACCGTCAATTAAAAGTGCTGGAGTATCGTCAGAGTTATTACCGCTTTCCATGTGTTTCTCGTCAGTAATCGTGGTGGTAAGGTCAATACACGCTGGGGGTGCATTTACATCTCTACAGCTGTTATCAAGTGATTTCCATGCAACACCATTATAATAATAAATGGAACCAGTCCCATTTTGACAACAATCAGTACAATATATGGTTAAACCTGATGGAACAGGGTTTCCGGTAGCCGCAGCAGCCGCAGTTATAGCATCTCTGTCAGCTATACTAAGTCTTGGAAACAATACACCCTTGTCGGTACTCTCTATCTGAAGTATGGCATAAGGATCTATGGTGTCGGTATTAATGCCTACTTGTGCAGATCCAAAATAAGGAGATAACATTAAAAATATAAACAGGTATAAGGAAGTTTTTAAAATAAACCAATTGATACTGCTGTTACGAAATGAAGTTATAAAACAAAGTAATCTTTTTTTCATTTTTTAAAATATTTTAAATTTATTGCTAGATAAGCCGTAAAAATAAATACTTTATGCTTGCTAAAATATTTTCTCATGTAAAAAAAGATTATTTTTCGTTTAAACAGAAATTAAAAGGTTTAACGGTATTTTTTTTTAACTTTTATCTAGTATTATTCATTTTAAAATCATAAGAGTAGATGATTTTTTAAGAGTTTATTAAAGTTTAAAATTGTCCTTCATCTTTATAGAACACTAAGTTGTCTGATTTCAATATGCATAAAATAGTGGGTTTTCCAAAAGATTATTAGAGAGAATAAAGCCTTTTATGTTATTTGTTTTCAAAGGGATTATTATTTGTTTTAAATATTTTTATAAGTTGAAAACGAGCAGTCTAAAACAGTTTTTCAGTACAATACATTTGAATTTGTTAAGTTATTTCCCTTATTAATAAGGATTCAAAAATTTTAAGAATAGTAATCTGTAATTCATAGGTGCAGCCCTCAGCAAGTAACTAGGAATAGAAATAGGTATGAAACACAAAATCCCGAGCCTGCAAGCTCGGGATTTCTAAATCGTATAATAACACTAACCATTAATTATGAATTATACGATGATGTTCGTCTTTTAAGAATCTAATTTTAAAAATTTTAAAGACTTTAATCTGTGAATTTCTCTTTTTCATAAAAAATCAATAAACCAAATAAATTAGAAGTCTTTATCAGGCCCTTTGTTTAATAGACGATGATTTTCGTATATTGTTACACGTAAAGTCATAAAAAATGTCCAAAAAAACTTTAGTATTAGGAGCATCGCTCAAAGAAGAACGTTATTCTAACGTCGCTATTTATAGATTGCGCAAGTTCAATAACGATACGGTAGCTATAGGAATGCGAGAAGGAATGGTAGACGATGTAAAAATTTACAAAGAGCTGGTCCCATTTCAGGGAGTCCACACAGTGACTCTTTATTTGAATACTAAAAGACAGAGCGCGTATTACGATTACATCATAAGCCTCCATCCAGAACGGGTCATTTTTAATCCAGGAACAGAGAACCCAGAGTTTTATAAGCTTTTAAAGGAGAACAATATCAAAAGCGAAGTGGCTTGCACGCTAGTCTTGTTGGGTACGAATCAATATTGATCTAATCCTGATGGCTAAAAATGGATGCAATGAGCAAGCCTAAAAAGGTGATGAACCCATTGAGAAGCAGCACAAAAAAGCCGAATTCGAATTCGAAAAAGTAGTTGGCTGCTGAGCTGATTCCGAAAGCTATAAATGGAGATATGATGGCGATGATAGGAGTGGCATGATGCTGTACTTTTATTTTGGTTAAAATCCCAAAAGCAAACAACCCCAGCAAAGGTCCATAGGTATATCCAGCAAATACAAACAGTTTATTGATCACACTAGCGTCTTGGATCAAATATTCAAAACTTACAATCACTATAATTAAGAGTAGTGAAAATCCAACATGAACCAGCTTGCGGATCCAGTTTTGTTTCTTCTCTTCATAGTTTTGTTCTAATCGCAAAATATCTACAGAGAAAGAAGTGGTTAAAGAAGTAAGCGCACTGTCTGCACTCGAATAGGCCGCTGCTACGAGTCCTAGTATAAACACCAGTCCAATTCCTATTCCCAGATTGCTGTCTAGTGCTATGGCGGCAAACAACTTGTCTTTAGTAGCTGTTAAGTCTTCCGCTTTCGCGAAAGCGGTTAATAAAACACCCAATCCTAAGAATACCAGATTCACAAAGGTCAGCACAATCGTAAACCAAAACATGTTCTTTTGAGCATCACCAAGACTGCGACAGGTCAAGTTTTTTTGCATCATATCTTGATCCAACCCCGTCATCACAATGGCGATGAAGGCTCCTGCAAAAAACTGTTTAAAGAAATATTGACCGCTTTTCCAGTCGTCAAAAAAGAAGATTTGGGAAAGCTCACTATCGGATATAAAACCAGTAATCTCGCCAATACCGTTAAGATTTAAGCTGTCAGAAATATAGTATATACTTACTCCTACGGCAATCAACATAAATAAGGTCTGTAAGGTATCTGTCCAAACGATAGTTTTGATTCCCGATTTAAAAGTGTACAACCAGATAAGAATTACAGTAAGTGTTACCGTTTGCCAAAACTCCACACCCATACTTTCAAAGACAAATTCTTGCAATACTCCCGCCACTAAATACAGTCTAAAACTGGCACCTACCACACGAGAAAGAATAAAGAAACTAGAGCCTGTGTACTGTGCTGCACTGCCATATCTATCGTTGAGGTAGGAGTAAATCGAAGTGAGGTTCATCCGGTAATAGAGCGGTAAAAGTACCGTTCCTATCACCAAATAGCCAACTATATAACCGAGTACCACTTGAAAGTAATTCATCGCACCTTCTTCTACCGCTCCAGGAACGGAGATAAAAGTCACTCCACTAAGAGACGCGCCTATCATTCCAAAAGCCACAATAAACCAAGGGGAAGAACGATTGCCTCTAAAAAAAGTAGCGCTGTCGCTCGTACGCCCCACTATAAAGGATATAGCGACAAGAACAGCAAAATAACAGGCTATGGTAATGAGAATTTGGGTGGAAGTCAAGGCTCTTAATTTTTGAGGCTAAGGTAAGGAAGCACAGATGAATTTAAACTTGAACTTGAATTCAAATGTGAAAAGTGAAAATAGATTTGAAAGTCAAAACCAGAACTAGAACCAGAATCAAATTTTGAGGTGAATAGGAATTTATAAAAGTAAGTATTTGGAGGTGCAAAATGCAAATGTCAGTTCGAGCAAGAGTCGAGAACGCTTATAATAGAAAGTTTGTAAGGAGTTTTAAACTTTAACATCATGGAGCGGCCACCAGTAGATTCTAGACAAAATTGGTAGGTAAGCTTGCCATTAGTATTTGTTTAATTCTGTTAATTTTTTCTGGACTGACAATGATGCTTGGCCTATCATTACCGGTGCGTCGAGATACATCGTGAGAAACTCAATGAGCACCTGAGCAACCTAAAAGATATGTTCCCAGAGGTGGGCGATCGTGGCAAGGGAGTTTTTTATAGTTTGCTTTTAAATTCACTTATAAATTGATGATCAACACTTGATGCGGCCTACGTTTTTTATTTTTATCCTGTCACTAAGCGACATTCACGGCACGGGATCATAACCTTTTCCACCCCAAGGATGACAGCTAAAAATACGTTTCAATGCCAACCAGCCGCCTTTAAAAGCACCGTGTTTAACAAGAGCTTCTTTAGAATATTGAGAACAAGTAGGAGAGTAGCGGCAACTAGCAGGTGTAAAAGGGGATATCACTGTTTGATAAACCTTGATCAACAACAAAAACGGATAGGCTAGTATTTTTTTCATATAGTTTAAAACCAGTTAACTAAAATTGTCATCCTGTTCCAGATAAATTCTTAAAAGCTCGGCCTAATAAAACACAAACGGTGTTCTAAAGAATTTTCTGGAATGACAAATTTTGGTGATTTAAATAAATTTTGAACAGCAAATTTATTCAGGATCTCATTATTCTATCGATTGCCTTTTGAATTATTCTATTCTAAAAATTGATTGAAATCTTTTTTTACAATTAAAACACTTAATATGATTCCCAAGGTGTTCAATAACAAATGCCTCAAGGGAAAGTGCCCACCATCAATATTAAATTTGATTGCGTATACTAAGTAAAAGGTAAGTATCAGGCCGCTTATTTGATTAAAAATTAAGGACATAACACTTTTGAAGTTCACAAAGCGATTTACTAAAGCTATCAGGTTAATGAAAGCAGTTGATGCAAAAATGATAGAGCCATAAGCAATAGTAGCAGTCTCGTGATTCTTCATGGAAATATGACCATGAGAGCCAGCACCAATCGTTACAAGGGCAGTAAAACAAATAAAAATTAGTAAGCCTGCTTGTATAATTCTCATAATAAAATTGTCAACACAACAGGGTCCGATACAAATTTAAATTCAAATGAAATCTTCTATCATAGATGGCATAATAAATTCCGCCCCTTAGAATTTATTTTTGTAACCTATCGGCGTTCTTTTTATTTAGTTTTATAATTCGACGAGCTCAGCACAAGTAAATTAAGCTTTTTTCTTGCCAAAGGATTTTAGAATTTCAATTTTTCCTAATTCCTAATTCCTAATTCCTAATTCCTAATTCCTAATTCAAAAAGACTACTCCACACTATAAATGGTCCCATCAGCGCCATCCTTTAATTGGATTCCAGCAGCAATGAGCTCGTCGCGTATTTTATCGCTCGTACTCCAGTCCTTATTAGCTCTGGCAGTAGCTCTTAAATCAATAATAAGTTTCATCGCGCCGTCCAGTCCTTTGTTTAAGGAACTGCTTCCTTCTTCTTTGGTATTTTGTAATCCCAAAACATCAAAGAAAAAGCCATTCATCGTTTCTTGAAGTTCTTCAAGATCCTTTGCTGTAATCGTTGCGTTTCCATCATGTATAGAGTGGATCATTTTTACAGCATCAAAAAGCGCTGCAATAAGAATAGGCGTATTGAAATCGTCATTCATTGCAGCATAGCATTTTGCTTTCCAAGAAGCGAGGTCAATAGAAGAGGTTTTAGAAACAGCTAGTTTCTCCATTACTTTCATAGCTTCGGTAAGTCGGTTAAAACCTTTTTCGGCAGCTAGAATGGCATCGTTACTAAAATCTAAAATTGATCGATAATGCGCCTGCATCATAAAGAAACGTACCACGCTAGGAGCAAAAGCCTTTTGCATAAAATCATTATTTCCTGTAAAAAGTTCTACAGGCAGAATGCTGTTTCCAGTAGATTTAGACATTTTCTGACCGTTTAAAGTCAGCATATTTGCGTGCAACCAGTAATTTACTGGACTGTGACCATGCGCTGCTTCTCCTTGTGCAATTTCACACTCGTGGTGTGGGAATTTAAGATCCATACCACCACCGTGTATGTCAAAAGTCTCCCCTAGGTATTTAGAACTCATCACGGTACATTCTAAGTGCCATCCTGGAAAACCATCACCCCAAGGACTAGGCCATCTCATGATGTGTTGTGGGCTCGCTTTTTTCCACAGCGCAAAGTCGGCTGGATTTGCCTTATCACTTTGTGCAGCCAGTTCCCGAGAATTGGCCATCATGTCTTCTAGGTTGCGACCGCTCAGTTTACCGTAGTGATGATCTTCATTAAATTTTACGACATCAAAATAAATAGAGCCGTTCTTTTCATAGGCATATCCATTATTTAAAATGGTTTTTATGATCTCGATTTGCTCTACAATATGTCCAGTAGCCGTAGGTTCAATACTGGGTGGAAATGCATTGAACTGACTCATGACCGTATGAAAATCCAGGGTGTATTTCTGCACCACTTCCATAGGCTCTATTTTTTCAAGTCTGGCTTTTTTAGAAATTTTATCTTCTCCTTCATCAGTGTCGTCAGTAAGGTGTCCAGCATCTGTAATATTACGTACATAGCGTACTTTATATCCCAAATGTTTTAGATACCTAAATATCATGTCAAAACTGATAAACGTACGGCAGTTTCCTAAATGCACATTACTATAAACGGTAGGTCCACACACATACATTCCTATACGCCCCTCTACAATAGAGGTAAAAACTTCCTTTTCTCCTTTTATAGAGTTGTAGATGTTCAGTTCATTATCTTGATATCTAGCCATGATTTAATTTTGTGGTATGCTATGCTATTGGTTTCATTTGTTGGTGTTGATCTCGCTTTCGCGAAAGCGGAACATCCTTCCATATCCTCTTCAAAAATAGAGTTTAATAATTCAATGAAGCGAGCTGCTAGTTGAGATTTTGCTATTTCATAAAGATGCAGAGTAGAAATCTAGAATTTAGTCTTCATCTGTATGTAATCGAGAAATTCTCTTTTTACAATTGGGTCCTTAAATTTACCGCCAAATTCTCCAGTCACCGTGCTGCTCTCTATATCTCTGATACCACGACTGTTCACGCATAAGTGTTTTGCATCAATGATACAGGCCACGTCTTTTGTATTCATCACTTTTTGTAATTCACGTACGATCTGAATATTTAAACGTTCTTGAACTTGAGGGCGTTTTGCATAATAATCTACGATGCGATTCATCTTTGAAAGTCCCACCACGTTACCGTTAGAAATATAAGCCACGTGCGCTCGGCCTACTATAGGCAACAAATGATGCTCACAGGTGGAGTAAACAACGATGTCTTTCTCTACCAGCATTTCATTGTACTTGTACTTATTTTCAAAAGTACTGGCTCTAGGTTTTTTATCGGGACGCAAACCGCCAAAAATCTCTTTGACAAACATTTTTGCCACTCGATTAGGCGTTCCTTTAAGACTGTCGTCTGTCATGTCCATTCCTAGAGTTTCTAGAATGTGATGCACGTCTTTTTTAATAGACTCGATTTTATCAGCATCGCTTAATTCAAATGCATCTGATCGTAAAGGGGTTTGCTCGTTAGAAGACAAGTGATCGTTATCTTCTATATTTTCTAAGATATCTTCAATTTTCATATAAGTACTACGATTAGTAGGGGCAATTTAATTTGCGTGCAAATTTACAAACTGTAAGCGATAACTGCATTGTTTTGTATGAATTAGACAGAAAATTGGCATAATACGTTAAGTAAGAGTTAACAAATTTCCTCATATTTGTTAATTAGAATATAGCTCTTACTATTAAAAACTAAAATAATGAAAAGATTTCTCGCACTCCTATTCATTCTCGTCTCTTATTTATCAGTAGGCCAGGTCAATATAAACATGATAGGTAGTGGCGCTGCTAACCCTACAAGGTACACTGGTTGTGCAACCTCTACATTCAATGATGACGGTGGTAATGTCAATTATTCTGACAATTTTAATGGCGTCGCTACCTTTTGCCCAATTGTGTCAACTGATCGCATGATTTTAGATTTTGTAGTCATGGATGTAGCGGTAAACGATGTGCTGACTATTTATGACGGTGACAGTATAGCCGCACCTTTGTTAGCAACAATTACAAACACTAATGTTCCTCCGGGAGTTTTTCAAGCGAGTGCAGGAAATCCCACAGGTTGCCTTACAGTGCAATTTATCTCCAATGGTTCAGGTAATGCTGCTGGATGGAGAGCGGCCAGAAGATGCTTTGATCCATGCCAGTCAATTGTTACAAATATCACTACAACGCCACCTATCGATGCAGATGGAATCCTTAGGATTTGCCAAGGTGATACAGTTACTTTTGATGGTCAAGCTACTTTTGGAGTTGATGGTACAGGGGCGACTTATCAATGGGATCTAGCAAACGGTGCCGGATTTAATTCTGGCCAAGTGCAAATGGAAACCTACAATACAACCGGTATTTATCAGACTAAATTAAGAGTGACAGATGCAGTAGGTTGTTCTGATAGAGAGGAAATAGATCTGGTTGTACAGGTGTCTTCAGATCCTGATTTTACCGGTACAATGGCAGCAGATACGCAGTTGTGTTTTGGAGAATCCACTACGTTAACAGGAGTTGCGACTACTCAAGAATTTTTGATCCCAGTATCTCCACCAGTAACAGGTTTAACGTTTTTACCGGACGGAAGTGGTGTAAGTTATACAACTTGCATAAATGTGGATCTTTTTGCACCAGGCACTGTAATAACTAGTGCAACTGATATAGTAAATATTTTTGTGAATATGGAGCACTCTTATTTAGGCGACTTACAACTCACTATAACCGCTCCTAACGGTTCTGAAGTAGATTTACACCAGTACCCTAGTGGTGGTGGTACTTTTCTAGGTATACCCATAGATGATGATGCCAATAGAAACCCAGGTACTGGGTTTGATTATGTTTTTACAGAAACTGCTGCACAGACTTGGACACAATACAATAATACCAATCCTGGAGGAACCATCCCTGCGGGAGACTATTTGCCTGTGGATCCTTACAGTACATTCATTGGCTCTCCTATAAACGGACAGTGGTGTATAAGTATAACGGATAACTTAGGGTCTGATAACGGTTATATCTTTTTTTGGGGGCTTAATTTTAATCCAGCAATTATTCCTTCGGAACTTTCTTTTACACCAGTAATTGTTACCGAAGCATGGCAGGCGAGTCCTGATATAGCTGTGAATATAGGTAATGTAGTTTCGGTAACGCCCTCCGTGGCAGGACAGAATTGTTATGTTTATGAATTGACAGATAACCATGGATGTACCTACACAGAACAGGTATGTATAGACGTGGCTCCAGAAATAGTAGCTGCTGCCCCTAACGATATTATTGTTTGTATTATTGGGGCAACTACAGCAGATTTAACTCAAAATGATTCTGTGGTATTAAACGGGCTTCCTGCTGGAGATCATGTGGTCACTTACCACACTTTGCAATCAGATGCTGAGAATGGAGTAGGAGCAATAGGCAACCCAACGGCTTACCCAATAAGTATGCCGCCTATGACTGTTTTTTCAGCCATTACCAATACCACGTCAAATTGCATATTAGTAGATAGTTTTGTAGTTGATGTGATCGACTTTAGCACGTTTGTTATTCCTGATTTTGAGCAATGCGGCCCTATAGTAAATTTTAATCTTGATGCCTATGTATCATCGGCTCTAAGTGGTGGTGGCGGTTCTGGTGGTTCGAATTTTACGATTACGTACTACGACAGTTTAATGAATGCTCAAAACGAGACCAATCCTATCTTAAACCCGACAGCCTTTAACCTTCCATTCGGTACAGTTACTATTTATGTAAGAATAGTAAGTACAGCAGATCCTAGTTGTAGTTCTATCAATCCATTTTCACTTACCGCATCACCTATCCCTGTAGCAAATACACCTATGGATATGGTGACTTGTGATGATTTAAGCAATGATGGTACAGAGGTGTTTGTGTTGAGTGATCAAAATGCAGCTATCTTAAACGGACAGTCTGCTACAGTGACTTATCACCTTACACAGCTAGACGCGATTAACGGTGCAGCGCCACTAAACGTAGCCGGATATGCTAACACAGCTAGCCCACAAACTATTTATGCCCGTGTCACCGATAATACTTCTTTAATGTGTTCTAATACAACTTCATTTGACCTTGAGGTGAATCGTAGAGCCGTGTTTACAGGAGCAAATGATATAGTGGTTTGTGACGATATAAGTAATGACGGGTTTGAGGTATTTGATCTTACTTCTCAAAACCCATCAGTATTAGGTGTCCAATTAGCCACTGATAACACTATTACTTTTTACAACTCTCCAACAGATGCAGCTGCTGGTAGTAATGCTATTGTAAACCCTACCACTTATACCAATACTACAACAGGTATGGAAACCGTTTTTGTAAGAATTGAAAATAGTACAGCAACAGATTGTTATGATACGGGCTCGTTTGATCTCATTATCAACGCTACTCCTATTGCAAATACAGTTGCAGAAGTGATCGTTTGTGACGACCCTAGTAATGATGAGGAAGATGTATTTACTTTTAGTAGCTACACTTCTCAAGTTCTACTCGCACAAGATCCTTTGTTATATGCTGTTTCTTACCATGACTCTCAAGCAAATGCAGATGCTGGAACCAATCCTTTAGACACCACTAGTTATACAAACACTTCAAATCCGCAGACCATTTATGTGCGAATTGAAAATGTGAATAACATGAGTTGTTCTAATACAACGACTTTTGACTTGACCATCAATGAGACCCCAGGTATAACAACTGCTCCTGATCTTACCTTATGTGATGATCCTAGTGGAGATGGAGTAGAATCATTTGATTTGACTCTAAACGATGCGATTATTTTAAATGGACTCAATCCAGCAGATTATACCATCGTTTATAGCAATGCAACAGGTGTCATCGCATCTCCTTATTTCAACACCGCAAGTCTAGAAACGATTACAGTAAGTATTGAAAATAATACTACCAACTGTTCTGATACAACTACTTTTGATTTGATCTTAAATCCAGTACCGGCCTCTGTTCCATCTTTTACTGTGGAAGAGTGCGATGAAGATGGTGATGGTGTTGCTTCTTTTACCTTAGGAGATGCAAATGCACAGGTTATTAATGGGCAAACAGGAACTACAGTGAGCTACTACGATTCACCAACTGATGCACTTGCGGGCTCCAACCCATTGGATACTACTAGCTATGATAATACAACTGCTCCACAAACTATCTATTACAGACTAGAGTTTACAAATTCTGGGTGTTTCTCTACAGGAGACTTTGTGATTCAGCCAGTAGATGCGCCTATAGCAGTCACTCCTACGGCTTTAGAGTCTTGCGACGATGGTTCTGGTAATGCCACTATAGATGTGAGTATTGCCGATGCAGAAGTAACAACTGGGCAAACAGGGACAACAGTGGTTTATTATCTAAATCAGACGGATGCAGATGGTCAAGTGAATGGTATTACAAATGATTTTACCTATTCCTCAAATACCACTTTAATTGCTAGAGTAGATGACAATAATACAGACTGTTTTAGCTTTACGACTTTAGAGGTAGTTATTAATAACTTACCTACACCTTCTTTGTTAGATCAGTACATTCTATGTCTCGATGAAAACGATAATCTAGTGAATGGTCCAGTAACTTTAGATACAGGTCTCAATGACACAGAGTATTCTTATGAATGGACGTTGAATGGTGCTTTGATACCTGCTTCAACAGCTTCTATAGACGTTGCAGAAGGCGGTGATTATGAAATGACGGCGACTAGAATTTCTACAGGTTGTTTTATTTCGATAACCACCAATGTGAGGGTCTCCAGTGTGCCAGAAGTGTACGATATAGACATTACAACAGATCCGTTTGATATAGATCACCAAGTAATTGTAACGGCCCAAGGGCCGGATCAATATTGGTACCGTCTAGATGATGGGCCTTATGTGAACAATGGAACCTTTAACGACGTTACTCCTGGTGTGCATACAGTAACTATTGCAGAGAGAAGTGGTTGTGGAGAGATTGTTGTAGATATATTTGTTTTTGGCTACCCAGATTATTTTACCCCTAACGCAGATGGTATTCACGATACTTGGAACATTATAGGCGGTGATCGTTTACCAGGAACAACGCTTTATATATTTGACCGATATGGAAAACTCATTAAGCAACTCGATGTTAATGGAGCTGGATGGGATGGAACTTATAATGGACAGTCGTTGCCAAGCAGTGACTACTGGTTCAGGATAGAATATGCTTTTGATGGTCAGCAAAGAGAAGCTTCGGGCCACTTTGCTATGAAGAGATAAAAATTTAATGATACCTTTAGACTAAAGCACACCTTAATCGGTGTGCTTTTTTTGTTCAATAATCAAAATGGATGGGATTGCTTCTATAAAATACAGACAGCTTTATAAACTGTTTTACTACACGACTCCTTTATGGTATGCTGTAATTTATAGTTACATTTAAATATGATGATACCACTGGCAAGTGCTGATTGTACTTGTCTATTGATACAAAAGAATAGCTTTCACAATATACAGGTTTGGAGTGTTTTAGATTTGATTTATAGGCGATTTGTCCTTTTTTTATGGGAATGTAGCGTTTAGCCTATCTTTTTCCCTATCAATAACATGATTATATAGCAAAGCACCTACCGAAGTAAGTGCTTTGTGGTGTTTTTGCTTTCGCGAAAGCGAGATAAGCAACCATTTTTATTATTTAAAAAAAGATCTTAAATAACAGTATTTATAAAGGGTCTAGGGATCTATAAAATGTTGGAGTTTTGAGTTGCTAAAAAACGATCAACTAGTTTTTTAGAGGTTAAAACCTAAAGTAAATACAATGTTATCCATCTCGTTAAAAACTCCTGCTGAGGTATTGAGGCCAGTATCAAACAATTGTTGCGAATAATTTCTTTCTGAATGATCGTAGGAGATGTCTAGAATGGTTTTTCCCCAAGTATAGCCAAATCCTAAACTGTAACCTGTTAGGTCATCCATGATGTTTTTATTTGCGTAGGGAGATTCTTCCATTCGGTAACCTGCTCTAAGTGTCCAGTTTTGAACACGGTATTCTCCACCTATTCTGATACTCGCAGCTCTTTCTAAACTTTCATTTATGATTTGATTATTATCTCTAAAAAGATCATTGTTATCTGGACTAAACTGAAGCTGACTGTAATTTCTAGACGTATAATCCAGGCTTAATAATCCGTTTTTACCAAAAATATAAGCAATGCTACCTGTTACACTTCCTGGCGATCTTAGTTGATAAGGAGCAAATATGTTGAGTACATTAGGTGTTACTCTTGCAATTTCAGTACTGTTGGTTCCTCTAGTAATGATTTCTTGAATTTGTGATTCTTCAATGGTGTACCAAGTAGGCGATTCATACGTAGCACCTATTCTTAAATTTTCAGTAAGTTTTCCAATGAGCCCTAACTGTAAAGAGAAGCCGTTAGCTTCGGTAAAGAGGGTGTTGTCAAACCTTACGTCTGTAATACTTGCGTCTGCATTAGAATTGTTTTCCTCTAGACGCGTGAACCGCTCCATACTGATCACGTGCGAATTCAGATTAATTCCTAAATTCCATTTCTTATGGAGTTCTATAGCACCATTAAAACTAAATTTACTGCTGTAGCCAGAAGTTTGTACAAGATAATCTTGATTAAAACTTCCAGTACCTGTATTGCTCATGTAATTGGTGTTGGTAAGATCGCTATCGTCGGTAGAATCTAAAAGAAAAGATTCATAGCCTAAAAAACCCTGCTGTGCTCCAAAACCAAGGTCTTGCCCTAAAAATTGATAGAGATCACTTGCTGTCTCGCCATCTCCCGTCCTCACAATAAAATTATCTAAAGCTATTCCATTGGCATTATTCAGAAAATATTCAGAAACAGAAATAGGACTCGTTCCTCTAGCGTTGACAGAATTATCAAAATTTCTAGTCAAGTCGTAGTTCAAACTCAAAGCAAATTTAGAAACGGTTCTGTTTTCAGGACCTTCAAATACTAAAACGCCACCAGCCTGATTGATATTAACGTCAGAAGTTTCTGCTATGGTATTTGTTCCAAAATAATTAGAAGTATTATCGCTGCCTAGTATCCCTAGTGATACAGCAGCATAGTTATTAGCAAAAACTGTTGAGCTAGCAGGATTCGATCCTATAGCGCTTAAATCGCCTCCTAGCGCTCCAAAAGCACCACTTAAGCCTCTATAACGAGCTGTTCCTTTTAAATCTTGTCCTGTGTAAAGCAATCCGTCACTAACGGTTTGTGCGTTACTGAAAAGCGCGCTAGCAAATAGCGCGCTTAAAATTAAAATATTTTTCATTTTCAAAATGTATAATTGAATATTAACCTCTTCCACCTGAAGATCTACCCGATGATCTACCTGATGATCTTGAGCCAGATGATCTTGAACCTGATGAAGACCTTGATCCAGAGCTCGACCTCATAGTTCCAGAAGACCTAGAAGATGAAGATCCAGAAGATCTCATAGTACCAGATCTGTTATTTCCTCTAGATCCTGATCGTCTTGCATTTGAAGAAGACCTACGTGTTGTAGTTTCTCTTGTAGATCTCAATCTAGAAGAACTTCTTCCATTAGTAGCTCTAGTATTTCTGCCTAGTCTTCTGGTAGTTGCAGAAGATCTTCCGTTAACGCCATCAGTTCTTCCATAGTAAGAGCCTCTTCCGTTATCTACAGATCTTCCTCTTGTATTGTAATTAAGACCTTGTCCTCTTGAACTTCTTCCTGTATTCTGGTAAGCATAACCTCTTGTGTTATTTCGACCGTAGTTTCCTCTAAATTGGTTACCATAGTAGCCATTCGAACCCCAATTGTTCCATCCGAAACCATTTCCATAAAATCCGTTGTTCCATCCAAAGCCGTTATTCCATCCGAAACCATTGTTCCATCCGAAGCCATTGTTCCATCCGAAACCGTTGTTCCATCCGAAGCCATTGTTCCATCCGAAACCATTACCGTAAAACCCGTTGTTCCATCCAAAGCCATTACCGTAAAAGCCGTTGTTCCATCCGAAACCACCGTTCCAACCCCCGTTATTCCATCCATTGTCATAGTAATTAATAGAAATTTCACTCGGGTTCGTACCCCAACCAGCTTCTCCACCACCATAACTTGCAGTGTAATCTGGATCGGTTGTGTCATAACTACTAGAAGAGTAGGATTCTACATCTGTAAAGAGACTATCGGGGGTAAAATTATTTCCGTGACTTTTTGCTCCTTGTTGAAAAAGAGACTCGTAGTAAGCGGAAGAATCATCCGAGTAGGTAGCTTTTGGCTGAATTTCTTCAGCTTGATAGTTGTCTTGATTATCGCCATAGATACCGTCGTTGTATGAAACACTTTGATAAGAGCCGCAAGAAACAACTGCTGTAGTGATTATAACTAATGCTGCTATTTTATAAAAAGCAGGCTTTTTAAAGTTTATATTTTTCATGACGTATTTATTTGATAGCGTTTGATAAAAATAAGTAGTTTTGTCAAGCATTAAAAGCATTTAACAAACTTCTAATAAAGGAGCAAGTTTTATGCCAAACACATGATTATGGGCAAAAACCTTACAAGTAGAAGTGATGATTACTCTAAATGGTACAATGAACTCGTTGTACAAGCAGATCTAGCAGAAAATAGTGCTGTACGCGGCTGTATGGTTATCAAGCCTTATGGATATGCGATTTGGGAGAAAATGCAGGCAGAGTTAGACCGTATGTTTAAGGAAACCGGGCATCAAAATGCGTATTTTCCTTTATTAGTGCCCAAAAGTCTCTTTGAAGCAGAAGAAAAGAATGCAGAGGGATTTGCCAAAGAATGTGCTGTTGTAACTCATTACAGATTACAAAACGATCCTGATAATCCCGGAAAACTAAGAGTAGATCCTAATGCAAAACTAGAAGAAGAGCTCGTAGTACGCCCTACAAGCGAGGCGATTATATGGCATACCTATAAAGGCTGGATCCAGTCTTATAGAGATCTACCATTATTGATCAATCAATGGGCTAACGTGGTAAGATGGGAGATGAGGACCAGACTTTTCTTGCGCACCGCAGAGTTTTTGTGGCAAGAGGGTCATACCGCACACGCTACAAAGAAAGAAGCTTTAGCTGAGGCAGAACAGATGAATGATATTTATGCAGAGTTTGCTGAAAACTTTATGGCAATTCCGGTAATTAAAGGATTGAAAACCGAAAGTGAACGGTTTGCAGGTGCAGAAGAGACTTATTGTATTGAGGCATTAATGCAAGATGGTAAAGCATTGCAAGCAGGTACCAGTCACTTTTTAGGACAGAATTTTGCCAAAGCTTTTGATGTAAAATATACCTCCAAAGAAGGGAAGCAGGAATATGTATGGGCAACCTCTTGGGGTGTTTCTACACGTCTTATGGGGGCATTAATAATGACCCACAGTGATGATCAAGGTTTGGTGTTGCCTCCTAATCTTGCGCCCAATCAAGTAGTGATTGTTCCTATTTTTAAGACCGAAGAGCAACTAGAAGCAATAACGGAAGTCGTTAACGACATTATCAAGGAACTACGTACTCTAGGGGTTTTAGTAAAATTTGATTCACGAGACACGCTAAGGCCAGGGGCTAAGTTTGCTCAACATGAATTACAAGGAGTTCCATTAAGAATAGCCATAGGAGCTCGAGATCTAGAAAACGGAACGGTGGAACTTGCGCGTCGAGATACGCTGTCTAAAGAGACGACCTCAATAAATGGAATCGCAGGTAAAGTAAAAGACCTGTTGGAAGAGATTCAAAAATCATTACACGATAAGGCTATGAGCTATAGAGATGCTCATATTACGGAGGTCAACAGTTTTGAAGAATTTAAAGAAGTTTTAGAATCTAAGGGTGGATTCCTCTCTGCTCACTGGGATGGAACAGCAGAAACAGAAGATAAGATAAAGGAACTCACCAAAGCCAGCATTAGATGTATACCTATGGATGCGGTGGAAGAATATGGGAAGTGTGTTTTAACGGGTGAAAAGTCTAACAAGAGAGTGTTGTTTGCTAAGGCTTATTAATTTTTTTAATATTTTTTCTATTCTTTGTTGTAAAATTAAAAAAAGGGCTTATTTTTGCAACCGCTTAAACGAGCAAAAAAAATGGCCCGTTCGTCTATCGGCTAGGACGCATGGTTTTCATCCATGTAAGAGGGGTTCGATTCCCCTACGGGCTACAATTTAAATCGATCTTTAATCAGATCAAGTTTTACAAGATATGGCAAATCACAAAAGTGCTTTAAAGAGAATACGTAGAAACGAAGTTGCAAGGATTAGAAATAAATACCAGCACAAAACTACGCGTAATGCGATCAAAAAATTAAAGGAGACAGAAGACAAGTCTGCAGCTGAAAAGCTTCTTGTTGATGTGTACTCTATGATTGATAAGCTTGCTAAGAAAAATGTAATTCACTGGAATAAAGCAGGGAATTTGAAATCTAAATTAACTAAGCATGTGAATGCATTAGCATAATTAAGAACATCAAAGTATTTTAAAAGCCTTTCAGTAAACTGAAAGGCTTTTTTGTATTTGCTATTTTGATACTGTTGTATGGATCTTCCGCTTTTCTGCCGGCAGGCATGGTGAGAGAGCGAAATTATATCATTTTATAACTAATCTGGTATCAAAATAAAAAGCTCCTAGAAAACTAAGAGCTTTAAATTTTTTATATTGATCTACTATCTTAAACGTATACCAAATGACAAATACCTTTCTTGTAAAGGCGAGTCTTTAAAAATATCGTTAAGACCATAAGTTGCAAATAATTGAAAATTATCCCAACCCGCATAAGCGCTAAGGCCATAAAGGAAGCTATTTACTTCATAATCATTTGTTGTCGTTCGAGTAACGCCACGACCTTCTCTATCAAATTTAATGGCTTGTGAGGAGGTAGATACCAATCCGAGATAACCACCTACTCCAAAAACGAACGCTTCATCATCATAGTAGCGTTTTATTCCATCTTTAAAGGTCTTTAGTTCCCTACGGCCAAATTCTAAATGCAGAGGCGCTACGATGCTTACTTGAGTGAAGTAGGAGCGATCTACATCAAAGCCTAAAGGTTCTAAGGTAGTTATGTTATTATCAGTAACGAAGCCTTTATTGTCGTTGATGTGTAACGTATTGGTGCGCAGCGCTAATCCATAATTAAATCTAATGTTATCATTTTCTGGATGTAATCTAGTGGTGAACTCTAATCCAATCTCAAACATGCCAGATCCCCAGAATCTGTAGGAATCTCCTATACCGTTATCATCTCCTAAAGCTTGATTAAATCCAAATGCAAGAACCAAATTAGTAGAGGTTCTAATAAATTCCTTTTCTCTTCGATCGGAATCAAAAATATCTAAAAAATCAACTGGCGCTTTGTCCAGTTCTTCTGTTTCTTCTGTTTCTTGAGCATAGCAGAAATAGCTCATTAAAGTAAGTGTGATGAGAAGTAATCTTTTCATAATAGTTGTGTTTTTGTATTAAAAATAAAACAGTAATCAATTGAAAAATAAGTATTAACTACTTTTTAACCAAAAAAAGCTCTTGATTTCTCCAGAGCTCTTAAGGCTATTTCAAATAATTTTTATTGAAAGCGTATACCAAATGCGACATACTGCGCATCTACAGAATTAGATTTAAATACGGTATTCAAATTCATACGTCCAAATAAGGACCAAGAATCGAACCCTACATAAGCATCTAGTCCATAAACTAAAACTTCGTTATCAAAATTATTGACACGAGTTTCCTTAATCTCACGCCCATCTACTTCGTATTTTAATTTTAAACGAGAACTCATATTAAACCCAGCAAATCCACCTATACCAACTTTCCATTGATCATACTCTTGAAATCTAACACGTCCATCTTCGTATTCCTTACGTTTAGAACCTCCTATTTCAATATGGAGAGGAAACACTAACTGGTCCTGACGGAATTTTGCTTTTTCTACATTAAAACCGATATCTGTTATTTGTGCTTGATCTCCTTGGGATATAAATCGGTTGCCGTTTAGTTCGGTTCCATGAGATTGATATTCTATTCCGTAGGTAAGTCGGAATAGATTATGCTTATCTAGTCGTGTTTTCCATTGAAATCCTAAAGAGAAATAATTATTGTTTGGATAACTAAAGTCATTAATGTCTAATTCATTGCCATTCATAAAGTTATAAGCAAAACCAATTGTTAGCCCTGAATGCGTATTTTGATACTCTTGATATTCTCTGTCCTTATTGCGATTGCGATACCTGATAAATTGTTTAGTGCCTATTTCTAGCATAGCACCGCCTTCGTGAGAGTACCTCCCGTTCTTTCTAATATATTCTGCCTCTAGTGCAGCATACTGCTCATAATATTTAATATTTAATGCTGTACGTACAGCAGCAGTTTCTTTTAATTCTGCAGCTTTTTCTAAAGTGATTTCCTTCTCATCTAGTTTTTTATTGATAGCTTCAACCGTATATTTAAGAGCCTCCTTTTCATCACTAATATTTTGATCTTTATCTTTAATCAGATCTGCAATACGAGCGTTTATAGATATAGAGTCTTTAGGGATTTCATTTTGTGCCTGTGTAAAAGTCCCTATAAAGAGAGTGAAAATTAGGCCAGTGATAAGTAAACTTTTTTTCATAATAAGTGGTTTTTAGATATAATTAGGACTGTCCGTTTATGTAAACAGCTTGTTGTTAATGGATAAGGTGATGTGGATTATTTGTTTCCTCCTATAAGAGTATAGGCTTCTGATTTTAATTTACCGAGTTGATCAAAGATGATGTTATTTACTCTATTGCGTCGGTCTGCCTCGATGTCCCATTCTGTTTCTCGTAGTAATTGCTCTATATTTATGCCTTCTACAGCAACCTCATTTACACTAGCATTCTTAAGAGCTTTACTTAGAAGTAATTCCATTTCTTGCTCGGCAGTTAATGCTGGAGTTTTATTTTGAGTTACGGCATTTGCAATTGCTGGATCAACTGAATTGTCGTCTGGAATAGACCTGTTTATTGGTTTTTCCTTAGTGGTAGGGCCTAAATCTGCGGCTGCTATTTCTGAGCTGGTACTTATCTTGTTTTTAGTTGATTTTTCTTTAGGATGACTATAGTTGAAATTGTTTTTAGATGAAGTCTTTTTAGACAGGGTGCTTTTTTTAGTGTTCCAATTTTCTTCGAATGCGACTGGAGTCTCTTGATCTTTTATAGTTTCTTTATTTTTTATCACTACATCATTTTGAAAATCCAATGTTTCTATCGCAGTGTTGCTTTCTTCAACTACTATTTGGTTTTCTACGCTGTTTACATCGCTACTAAATAGTGGATATAGTACCAGTCCAAAAACAATTGCAGCAGCAATAGCGCCTAACCAATAAACGACTGGCTTCTTATTTTTTTTCTCTTCTTGATCTAAACGAGAAGCGAGTTGATCCCAAGCAGCTGCACTAGGCGCTATCTTGCGGTTTTCAAAAGAGTTTTTTATGTTATTAAGCTTCATGGCGTTGTTTTCTAATTTGTTGTACTTGTTCTTGTAGCATCAATCTTGCTTTGCGATATTGCGTTTTACTGGTATTCTCAGAGACATTTAATAATTGTGCTATTTCTTTATGTTTCATGCCGTCTAGAGTAAACAGGACAAAAACACTTTTATAGCCATTGGGTAAATTATCGATACATTTTTGTATCAGATCCAGCGGCAAGTCTGTCGCACCCTCTGTGTTTTGATCGCATTCTACTTTTTCTTCGTCGATCTCATTTTTAAATTTAAAAGGATCTTTTTTTCTCAAATAATCGATACATTCTCTTATCATGATCCTGCGCACCCAACCTTCAAAATTTCCTTCATGGGAAAAGCTGTCCAACTTTGTAAAAACTTTAAAGAAGCCATTTAAAAGGATTTCCTCAGCTGTTTCTACTGGCGAGATATACTGACGGCATACACTTAACATTTTGGGTGCGTGCTTATCAAAAAGATGCTTCTGCGACTTTCTATCGCCTTTAGCAGCCTTTTGAATCAGTTTTTTCTCGTTGGTATAAAGTGGTATCACTTTCACAATTTACATGCTTTCTATTGATATAGACGAGCCTGTTTTAAAAAGGTTGTCTGGGAATAAAATAAAATATAAAATATAGACAAGTTCTAAATCAAATGTTTAAAAATCAAAATCAAAAAGGAAAGAAAAAAAAATGACTGCTTGCGCTGTAAAACTATACTGAGTTTATCGCAGTGTCAATGTCTTACTCGAAGGAAGAATGCTGAAACTAATCAAGGAGTTGATTGCTGTTTATTATTTTGACAACAACATAGCTCATTACCGCTGTGCTCTAACATTGCAGACAAATTAACGCAGGACTATTTTGTAAAACAGGAAAATCGGCGTACAGGGAGTGTTCATCTATGGAAATTATATGACGCTGATTTGTTCAGCATCCAGTAATCATTCTCGATGAAATTATAAACCTCAATACCTAATGCATCTCAGATAAATTTGGGAACAGACCACTTGCTTCAATCATATAATCCCTAAGCTAAATTTTCTGGGAGGACAAAAGCTGTTCTATCGCCACTAGATTTTTAGAAGGAGACGCAGGCCGTGTTTTCTCCGTTGTCGGTCATTAAGACATTTTCCAAATGGAAAGTGTGCTGTTTGTCGTAATTTGGCTTTCGTCACAGGGGTTTCTGAAAGAAACACTAGTAATCTTTTGTGTGCAGTCTGCCTTTGTTTCAAACTCAAAAAGCCACAGCTCACGGACTCACAAACTAATAAACTACTTGTTCTCCCCTTTATATCCAAAGCGTCTCAATTGCTTCTCATCACTACGCCAGTTTTTATTCACTTTTACATACAGTTCTATATGCACTTGTTTGCCGAAGAATTTTTGTAAATCTTTACGAGCTTCCGTTCCTACGCGTTTTAAAGCAGTTCCTTTATGACCTATGATGATTCCTTTTTGAGTTTCCCGCTCTACCATAATCACAGAGCGGATTCTAATGATTTTTTCATCTTCAAAAAATTCTTCGGTATCTATTTCTACCGAATATGGAATCTCTTTTTTGTAGTGAATTAAGATTTTCTCTCGAATGCTTTCGTTTACAAAAAACCGTTCTGGCTTATCAGTTAACGTATCTTTAGGATAGAATGCCGGAGAGACAGGTAAGATTTCTACAATGCGTGATAATAATTCTGGCACTCCAAAATTCATCAACGCACTTACTGCAAAAATTTCTGCCTTAGGCAATCGTTCTTTCCAGTGAGCTACGGCCTCTTCAAGTTGGGCGGGATCTCCCTTATCTATTTTATTGATCAATACAAATACAGGAACTTCTGCAAAGGTCAAGCGTTTTTCAAAGGCCTCGTTTTTCAACTCTTTTTCACCCAGCTCTACCATGTAAAGAATACAATCTGCATCTTCAAAGGCATTTTTAACGAACTCCATCATACTTTCCTGAAGTTTGTATGCTGGTTTTATGATACCAGGAGTGTCGCTTATAACCGCTTGAAAATCGTCCCCATTAACAATTCCTAGAATACGGTGTCGAGTTGTTTGTGCTTTTGAAGTGATGATAGAAAGGCGTTCTCCTACTAGGGAGTTCATCAGCGTGCTTTTACCTACGTTAGGGTTACCTACTATGTTTACAAATCCTGCTTTATGTTCCATTTTACAAAGATAGTCTTTAGGCTCTCATCGAGGAATTCTCTTCCTTAGTTTTTAAGGAATAGAAGCTATGGTTTTGACTATGTGGAGCGTTTTTCAAGAATCGGATTTTTTTAAATCCATGAATAGACCTCAACTCGCTGATTCATGAACAGCTTTAATCGGGTGTGATTTCTTTATGGTTTCTTTTAAAAGGCCATGTTGATCCCTATAACTAACATTTGAAAATTAGATATACCCTGCAAGTAAGATAAGGTTTGTTGAAATTCCGCTTTCGCGAAAGCGGAACACTTATATGCTAAAATAGAATCACAAGTTTAAAAGTTAAAAGTATTAAGTTTCAATTTTAAAACCCTTTTAAAGTAGCGATTAAATAGTTAAATATTGTTAATATGCGTGTGTAAAAACAGTTCGATTATTATTTTTGACCCCATGAAATCACTTCAACAAGCCGCACAAACTGCCCAAAACGCTGAAAAAAAAGCTGCTGAGTTACAAGATGGCAGTACACTAATTTTGGAACAACTGGCTAACTGGTATAATTCTTTTATCAAATTGTTACCTAACCTAGGTGTTGCTTTGGTCGTATTGATCATTGCGTATTTTATATCCAAGTATGTTGATAAAGGGGTGCGCAGGCTAATGGCCAATAAAACTCAAGCCAGTGTTAAACGTCTTGCAGGAAAGGCTGTAGCTACTATTGTAGTACTCGGTGGGATTTTTATCGCGATGAGTGTGCTGCAATTGAATGATGCGGTTCAAGGTATTATCGCTGGTGCTGGAATTTCTGGACTGGTGATAGGTCTTGCATTACAAGGATCACTTGCTAATATTATTAGTGGTGTGGTGCTTTCCTTTCGCTCGCAAGTAAAGGTAGGCGACTGGATTGAAACTTCAGATTATGCGGGTCACGTAATGGAAATACAATTGGATAAATTTATGCTTAAGGAGGCGGACAACAACATTGTCATTATTCCAAATAAAACCATTATCGATAATCCGCTTAAAAACTGGTCGCTCACACCACGTTCTCGAATTATACTTGATTGTGGAGTGGGATATGAGAGCGATCTAGAGATGGTAAAACAACTTTCTATAGATACCATAGGCGGTATGTTTGAACAACAAGGAGATGAGGAGGTTGAGTTTTTCTATAACGAATTTGGTGATAGTAGTATTAATTTTATGATTCGATTTTGGGCGGATGCTACAAAAGCTAAACAAAAACATCAAGCACTAAGCGATGCGGTAATAGGATTGAAGAAAGCATTTGACGCTAAGAATGTGAATATTCCGTTCCCAATAAGAACTTTGGAATTTAATAATAATTTACAGATGAAGAATATCACTGGTTCACAGAACTAGTGTAATTTTAAATCTATAAATAAAGCCATAAGAATTAATTTTCTTGAGGCTTTTTAAATTACAATCGATTACTATCACTCTTCTTTAGACCACAATTGGTACATTAATATAATGAGAAGTATTTCAAATACAGAATAAATAATGGCTCCTGGTAAAACTAAAATGATAGTTACTAAGCAAATTCCTACCATCAAGCCAGATAGACCTAACCATTTAGAAACTTTTCCTATTTGTTTTCTTTTCAGGAAATAACCTGCTCCTATAAATGTGTAAAGCAATCCAGATATAACTATGCGAGCAATTTGATAACCCTCGCGAGCATGTAATTCGTGTACATAAATAAATCCATCAATAGCACCCATAAGTAGCCATATTATAATAAAAGCAGTTGAGGTGATCAAGATAAGGGGACTCTTAAAGGCCTTTCCGATTAGAAAGGAGCCGTAAAAGAAAAAAGTTCCTGCTATAAGTGAAATGGATTTGATGACTGTATACAGAGTCGCTGCAAACAGTTGCTCTTCCTCTATTGAATAACCTATGTCGGTAATTATTTCTAATGTACTGACAATAAAATAAATGATACCAGCAATAATGGCATATACTAGATAACCTTTGTTTAAATCAACTTGAGGATCCTGCAAATGACTTTCTTTTTTGAACACGTCATCAAAGGAACTGCCCAAAGCTTCTAAAATGTTTTTTACCGTATAACTACTCGGTGTTACTTCTCCTGCTTATATACGCTTTATGGTTCTTACATTTATATGGCATTTTTCTACAAGCTCTTCTTGAGTAAGTCCTTGCTCTTTTCTAAAATTAGAAATGTAATTCCCTAAGTCCGGATGATTCATAGCTGTCGTTTTAAATGTATAGTGCAATAGTACTTCTTCATCAGAGGTATTTCAAAATATGTGAAGCTCCATATACCCGACATTTGCACGGCAAAGACTTGAATGGCCTTCAAAACTTAAAAAATCAACTATTCCACTGGCTGTCTTGTGGAGTGCATCAATTCTAATTTCCAGACGGAATCTTCTTTTACAGCGACCACACTTTCTAGCCAAGCCCTTTTGTAAGTGATCGTATCCTTCTTAAAGGTTCCATAATTATGATAGGCCAGCCATAATTTATCGCCGTTTCTACGAGCTTCTATACGCTCAAAATTATTGATACGCTGCACTTTTTGATCTTTAGTTTTGGCATTTTTACACCAGTCGGCAATAGTGTTGTTATTCCATACCTCACCATGTTCTAGCAATAAAAAGTCATTGGTTTGATAAGTAGTGATCGCAGTTTCATCATACCCAGCCCATACTTCATCAAATAAACTCTGTACTACTTCTTCAACGGCGGTGATAGCTTCTTCGTCTGTTTCACTGATCTCTGTTTTGGGCTCTTGACAGCTCGTAAAGAGGATAGATAAGAATAAAAGGTTAAAAATATATTTCATGACTTTGGGTTTTTGTTTTGCTTTTTTACTTCCAAATGCAGGTGGTCATTTTCTAATTTAGTGTAAATAATAAAGACTTACGGTTTTAAGTTAATGAATCTTTGATCACACTTTCCACCACTTCAGGATTTAGTAAAGTCGCAAATGTAGTTATAGTTAGGAGTAGGGCAGGGGAATAGAATAGGGCTGATCATAATGCCGCCAGTTTTGTCTGTAAACAAGTGTCTTTGATCGGTCTTTTCTTTCACCTATATTTCATGGTACTTGTGCCATTCTTTTTTATTAACAGGTTCTCTCGCAGCACCTAAATTCTTTCAAATTTTGTAAGTTTCGCAGACTTTTTTATGTCTGCCAATGCTCTTTTAAGTGTTTGATAGGATAGTTACTCATAACAATAAATTTAAAATATAAATCGATACACAACTCATATGAGCAGGTTATAGCAGTATTATAATATTTTTTGGTTCGTAGCAAGTATTTAAGATTACTTTTGCCCACCTAAAATTGAAGTGTTGAATAGAATTGTCAGTCTGTTTTTTTTATTTTCTGTTGTTTTTAGTATGAATGCACAGGATACTTTCAATTCAAGCACAACTGGCGTCAAGAAAGGAGACTTTTACGTTTACTGGGGCTGGAATCTTTCGGATTACAGCAGCAGTGATATTACATTTAAAGGAGAAGGATATAACTTTACCCTAGATAATGTAATTGCTTATGACCGGCAAAGTGATTTTGAACCTGGAAAATACCTAAATCCTACCTCGATAACCATCCCTCAATACAATTTCAAAATGGGGTATTATTTCAAAGAAAATTACAGCTTATCATTAGGAGTGGACCATATGAAATACGTGGTCGCAGAAAATCAAACGGTTACTATCAACGGAGAGATCAACGGCACTAATTCCTTATATAATGGTGTTTATAATAATGATTCTATAGTTTTAGAACCTAGTTTCCTAAGCTTTGAACATACCGACGGACTCAATTATATCAATATAGGCTTAAGGCGTCATGATGATTTGTTACCATACAAGAGCTTCGAGTTAAGTACATTATTCGGTCTTGAATCTGGGTTTTTATTTCCTAAAACAAATACACGATTACTCGATAAACAGCGCTACGATGATTTTCATATTTCTGGTTACGGAATCAATGCCGTAGGTGGAATTCAGATCACTTTTCTTAAACATTTCTTTGTTCAAAGTGAGTTAAAAGGCGGTTATATAAATATGCCTAGCATAAGAACCACCATGGATGAAGCCGATTCTGCCAGTCAGAGTTTCTGGTTTTATCAGGTGAACATGGTTTTTGGAGTTCGTTTTAAGATTTTTTAATTGGATGTGTGTTTCGCTTTCGCGAAAGCGGAACGACAACAAACAATAATAGTCTTATAATTCTTACCCAATAAATACACCCATACAGTCGGAAGTTCCATGATACTCCAATTACCAGTATAATAAATCCCGCCCAGTTCATTGTTCCCGCACTCTTATTTACTCTTTTTAAGCGCAACAGGTTTGAGTTCTTTTGCTAGGTCTGAAAACTCCAAAGAAAATGGTACAAATCAAAAAAAAAGCTTAACGATGTAGATGAGCATCGTTAAGCCTTAAGTTATCAATTATCTGCACTTAATTATTTAGGATCAGTCAGAATTTATACTATTTGATTAGTAACTTAGTTCTGATTTTTCGACTGCTTTGATCGAGTTCAACCATATAAAGTCCGTTAGATAATGATGAAGCATTGACATTTATTTCATCATTAGGTGCGACAGTGGAGTTGTTTGTAAAAACATCCTGACCCAGCATATTGTATATTTTAATAGTAACAAATTGTCCAGCCAAACCAGTAGCATTGATAGTAAATTGCCCAGTATTTGTCGGGTTAGGATACAGGCTAAAGTCTTCACCAAAGTTGTTGTCTCCAATTCCTAATGTAGTGTAATCAAAATGTAAGCTGAATCTATTAGTTGCTATACTCTCTAGGACATTAGTATCAACTGTAAAGTCATATAAGGTATTTGTTACCAATTCAGTTTGGGTGTTTAGATAATTATCATATAAGCGCACCCTTAGGTCTTGCGGCTGATTGCCTAAATCAAAGATGAAGCTATAATTTGTAGTTGTGTAGTCTGTGGTATACAATTCAACTATATGACCATCAATAGGTAGGTCTTGTTGATCAATTGATTTGTGTCCATTGTTTGAAATGGCATAATTTTCATCAAGATTATATAGTTTAGTAGCATCTTCATCGCTTCCTAGTGTTGTAAAATTATTACTAAAGCGCAATCCTATGGCATCACTTTCCATAAGAGCATTCTGTAAATCTATTGATTTATACAATCGGGAGTTGATATAAAAATCTGTATGCGTATTGAAAATACTCACTTGAGACTGCGCAGTAGCTTTATCTACTTCTTCAAAGGTGATGCTTCCATTTCCTGCAGCCGTATTTTGAACAAAAAAGGCTTGTCCTGGGGCAATATACTTAGTGGCGTCTGAACTGCTTGGGCTAGGGACAATGCTATTTGAAGAAACTTCGACAGTTACATAACCTCCTCTACCAGTGGCGCCAGCAATGGAGGCGTCCCAAACATAAATAAAGTCGGTCAAATTAGAGGTAGTAAGACTGCCGTAATCTACTACAGCTTGATAAGGGTTACCTATAAAGCTAAACTCATCAGCTCCCAAAGCCATGGTAGAGGATACATTTACTGAGCCGATTTTTAAGTCACCAGTAGCTCGTAAGATAGTGTTAGTGGGCGTGCTTGTATTACTACTCAAGTCTATACTTCTGTCACCTCTTACCATTAAGCGATAAGGAGATCCCGCTTCAAGAGGGTTCACATCAGTATTTGCTATAGCTCCCCAAGTTTGTCCTGTAGGGTCATATGTAAATAACGACGGATTTCCAGAACCTGTCACATCAAAACCATTAGCTCCTGATAAGGATCCAGATATATGTGTCCCATAGCCTGGATTCGGATTTAAATTAGTAGTTGAAGTGTTATTTACTCCTTCTTGCCAGTTCATTTGAATGGAATTGCTGGTAGATACTGTCGAAGTAACCATTCTAAATGCTCGTTTGTTATTGTCTCCGGCAGGTATAAAACGTTCAACCGTGGCTGTACCTGAGCCAGAAATTGTTCCTGTAAACGTATCTAATTGGCCAGTCGAAGTAGCGTTACTTTTGAAAATGAGGTAACCATCATTATCGATATCACCATTGACATCCAAAACACCTTCTATATTTAAGGTTTTAAAGGGCAGTATGCTAAGGGTGTTGCTTATTGTTGTTCCTGTTAGCGTAGGTGAGCCATTTACGACGAGCACATTGTCTGCAGCAGTGGATACACCACTTGGGTTAGTAGGAGTCCAAGTATTATCGTAATAGACATAATCATCATAAATGACAACGGTGTAATCTTCTACCTCTCCGTATGTAGAGTTTCCACAAGGAGTAGTATTTGAAGTCCCGAAATTTGAATTATTCAAGCGCACTCGCATCGTAGTTTTACCTAAAGAGGCACTGGCAGGGACGGTAATATTTCCACCAAAAGGATAAATAATGAAGTCACCTTGAAATGATGCTGTTTCAATGACTTTTTCACCAGGGTCGGTAAATATGCCGTTTTTATTGTAATCAATCCAAACAATTACTTGGTCTCCAGTATACAATGTGTCACCACTTTCAAAAGTACTTAATGAGTACGTCTGACCTCGTGAAATAGGAGTGTCGATATTTTTATAATCTCTATAACCTGTATTAGCAGTTAAAGAGGTGTTGTCAATTGTATTAAATACTACCCTAGAAATATTTGGGAAACTTGGATTGGCTGCTCCTGCATCGCAATAGGTAGGAATAAATTCGACACCTATACTAAAGGCTTGTGAATTGATATCAAAAAATATATTATTGGAGGCTTTTACCATGATTCTAGCGCTAGTAGCTACGACATTGGGAACTGTAATATCTTGGGAGCCATCGTTTGGAGTATTGGTCAGCAATACAGTACTGTATGTTTCTCCACCATCAATAGACAGTAGGATATCAACATTTTGAGTATTCACGCCTGCTACATCATCTGTGTTAGCAACATCCCAGGTAACGGTTTTTGTGCTATTAGCAATCCAAGCGTCACCTGTTGCATTTTGAGAAGTAACCCTAAAGGGTCCTGCAGCATCGTTAACGGTTAGTGTTGTAGTTGCAGAAGACACCTGACCGCCTAACATATTATTATCTCTGACGATCACCCCAAAATCCAAAGTTCTACTAACAGTAGGTAAAACTTCCCAAGTGCTGGAATAAGAATTAGTTAGCAAAGTACTCATAGCAGGGAAATAACGAATTGGGCTAGTTGTAGGTAAAAAGGTTCTAAAGCTTGGCCCTCCGGTTGAGGTCGATTGTGGAGGCATGACTACCACTTCATTATCAAGCTGTTCCCAACTATAAGTCAACACATCGCCATTAGCATCTGTAGCATCTGCTTGCAGTAAAAACGGCGTGTTTTGAGGAATCACATAATCAGGTACCGCTTGTACAACGGGTTCTGCATTTACAATAGTAATTTCATCTGCACAGTTACCAGTATTATTGCTCGTACTTACAAAGTAATCGCTAATCTCTAAAATACTGATGTAGTGAAACATGGCATCACTATTTGTTTGAACATTAGGAGCACAAATTCCAGCATATCCCATAATGGTATTAGCTGAACCGGGTTCCATAGCTGTTGCTGCATTTCTATTACAATTATTATTTTGTGTATGTTTGGCCCCAAACTGGTGACCTACCTCATGAGCAACGAAATCAATATCAAAAAAATCTCCTACAGGGTTAGCTTGACCTGTAACCCCTCGGGCTTTTGCAAAAGGATTACAAACCGAAGGTGTGCTAGCAATACCGCCGCCGCCTGTACTAAAAACATGGCCTATATCATAATTTCCACCACCTATTACATTATTAAATACTGTTTGATTTTCTCCTAGCATAGTGGCACCCGAATCATTGGTGTAGGGATCGGAATTAGGATTGCCTAAATAAATGACATCTAGGTTGTTAGGTATAAGTTCTAAGGTAACACCTAGATCTCTTTCATAAATTTGGTTAACACGATCAATAGACACTACAATTGCGGCCTGTACCGCATCTTTTTTATCAGGATTGGTATCACCTGCAGTAAGACCTGCCGCTAGCCAATGAAATTCAGAATACTCAACAGTGGTAGCTACTCCAATGAGGTATCTTCTTAGTATTCCTCCATCTATAAATTTCGGGGTTGCTATGGACGCTATAGGTCCATTTGTAGTATTATTTTCTACAACTTCACAACGGAAGGCTTGTATATTATTACTTGTAGCATCCTTTTTACTAAACACCATATAGGCATTAGTATTCTTAGCAAAAGGGTTGATAAAGGTTTGTCCATATATAGAGCCTACTGTCATTCCAAAAAATCCTTGTGGGGTTATAGTGATTCTTAAGGCATGTGATTTGTTTGATACATTTCTACCGACGTAGCTTTTTACGTTTGGTAGACTTTCAGCTAATCCTTTTGACATGGTTTGTGTAGAGAAAACTTCAAAAGTATCTATTTCACCTTCTGGATTAGGTACAGCTAGCAGTATAGTAGATCTTGATGCTTCATATCTATCTGGGGCATTTGATACAAAAGCCGACATGGAATCTTTATCTAATTTAAAATAAATAGGATGCTCTACACTGGCCGAATATTCAATAACACCTTCTTTTTTTATATCATTGACATCGGTCATTTCCCAAAAATTATTTTTTTGTGCAAATAGCACAATAGGAAGTAAAATGATGTACAAGGTAATCAGAGCTTTTGAAGGCATAATGGAAGGTTAAGTTTATAAGGGTGAAATATACCTATAATAAGTGTTGATCTTATCCTTTCATCATAAAAGAATAGTAATCAATTATTTATGATTTTAAATCTTGACGCAACCTAAAAGAGCGATTCAAATGATGAATAGGCCAGTGGAATCATCAATGAACAGTGGGGGATTATGGCTTATTTAAAAAACAATTCTCTTTCTATAAATGTTCTGGCAAATCTAAGCTGGTGAATTAATTAAGAAAATCAAGGTGTTGTTGCGTGTTTTTAAACAGGACTACTTTGTAATTAAAAGGACTGTATGTATCACATCGGCTTTTTTGTTCAACTATTCATATGGTTTTAACAGAACTCGTTTATTTACTGTTAATCTTTTTATAATCAATTGATAAAGTAACGTTACTTTGGCTTTTTAATCAGTTCTATTTCGTTAATTTAAAGTCAATTAATTAAATATAACATTATGAAATTTATCAAATCAATCGGAATAATTGCTATGACAGCATCCTTATTAATGGTGTCATGTAAAGACGAAGCTGCTGAAAAAGAAGCTGAACAAATGAAAATGGAACAGGAGATGGCTGAGAAAGAAGCTGACTCTTTGAAAATGATGGAAGAAGAGAAAATGAAAAGAGATGCTACGGCAGTAGTTATAAATGGGGATATGATGTATCCTGATATGACTATTGTAGAAAATGCATCAACAAGTAAAGACCTCACAACATTAGTAGCAGCAGTAAAAGCTGCGGGATTAGTAGAAACTTTAAGTAGCGAAGGACCGTTTACGGTTTTTGCTCCAACAAATGATGCCTTCAGTGCGCTACCAGAAGGAACAGTGGAAACACTTCTAAAACCTGAAAATAAAGCGACCTTAAGCGGTATACTTACTTATCACGTGGTTTCTGGAAATATAATGGCTGGAGATCTTTTAAAAATGATCGAAGAAGGTAAAGGTAAAACTACTTTTGCTACCGTAAATGGAGTAACCTTAACTGCAATGGTAGTTGATGGAAAAGTAATGATCAAAGATGCTACAGGAGCAACAGCAACAGTTGCAATAGCTGATGTAAAGCAGTCTAACGGAGTAGTACACGTAGTAGATAAAGTATTACTACCTTCTAAGTAATTAGAAAATTGTAAATTAAAAATGGCTTTCCTTTTAAAGGAAAGCCATTTTTTTTGTGCTACATATTATTTTTTAATTCAGTAAAATAGGTTTTCCAAAACCTAATTTTTCTAGTTTATCAAATTGTGTTGCTTTATCTCCCACAATCAAATAAATCATTTGTTCTGGATGTATGTACTTTTGAGCTAAATTTTTGATGTCTTCCAAGCTCAGGTTTTTAACTTCTTTCTGTCTTTGTAATGCATAATCTACCGGTAGTTGATTTTCTTCGATGTTAGAAAGCATTCTTAGTTTAGCTCCTTGAGATTCAAAGGCTCTTGCACTAGATTTGATCATATAGCTTTTAGTAATTTCTAGATCTTCTTGTGTAAAGTTGGCGCCATAATTAGTCAGAATTTCTTTCACTAAAGCAGTAGATTCATAGGTTACGTTAGAGCGTACGCCACTACCTATATTAAATACACCAGCAATAGGAGAGCCGCTATACCCGGATCTTATTCCATACGTATATCCTTTCCCCTCACGCAACTCTTGGGTCAATTGAGAAGCAAATCCACCACCGCCTAAACGATAATTCAATACCTCTACTTTATAAAAGTCTTGATGGGTCGATGGAATACTTGGATGTCCAAAACTCAATATGGATTGCTTTGCATTAGGAACATCATAGAAATAAACTTTAGAGGAAACAGGTGCTTGTATGGGAGCTATTTCAGGAATTACAACTTCCTTTTTAGTCCATTTTTTATTTAATGTTTGAAGAGATAAAGTCACATCTTCTTTTGTGATGTCTCCCACTACTTTGAAACTTGATAGCTGTGGCGCGATATAATTGCTATAATAGGATTTGAGGTCCTCGATAGTAATCTTTTCAAGGCTTTCTGCGGTCCCTAAATTATTTTGAGCTAATATGTGGTCTTTTCCATAAACAAGTTTGTCAAATTGGTTGCCAGCTATAGCTCTAGGACTTGCCTTTTGTTGTTGGATCTGACTCAAAGTTTGTTGTTTGATCAAATCAAATTCAACTTCATCCCAACGAGGTTCTAACAATATTTCATTTACAAGTTTCATCACTTCCTCATAATTACGAGATAAAGAACTTGCGCTAACAGAAATACTTTGATTACTTGACCTTACATTAATAGAGGCTCCTAACTGGTCGATTGCATCTTCTAATTCAGCAGCTGTTTTTGTTGCTGTTCCCTTATTCATTAAATCAGCTAGCATTCCAGATACACCTATTTTGTCTATGTTTTCTAAGAGCATACCACCTTTGATCTCCAATTCCAATTGTACTAAAGGCACTTCATTGTCTTCTATTCCCAATACGGTAATACCAGAGCTTAATTTTTCTCGATATACGTTAGGAATGGCTAGAGTAGGTGTAGAGCCGTATTCTGGTTCTATTGTTCTGTCAAAACTGGACGGCGTAGGTTCATATTCTGCTGCGATGCTTGCATCAAAAGATTCTTCTGCACCTTCTACGATTTGTTCTTCTATTACTTGAGCCATTTGAGCATCTGTTACTGCGAGAGCAGTACTGCCTTTAGGTACAAAGCTAGTCATCACATAGTGCTGTCCTTTGATGTATTTTTCATAGACATTTTGTACATCTTCTACAGTAACTGCCTGCATATTTTTCACGTCTTCAGTTAAAAAACCAGCGTCACCAGCGAGAATTTGGTATTGAGTCAATTGAAAGCCTTTCCCTAACACACTGGAGAGGCCTTGGTAAAAATCAGTTTCTTCTCCAGTTTTAATACGATCCAAATCATTTTGTGAGATGCCATTTTTTTCAAATAGCAGCATTGCTTTTGTTATGCTGGTTAAAACACTGTCGAGATCAACGCCATCATATGCTCTTGCAACAACACTAAATTGGCCAGCAAGCTCTGAGGTATAATTATAGGCATAAGCTTGGTCTGCCACTTGGTCCCCTTCAACAACTACTTCATTCAAAGGTGCTTTTTTACCGTTAGATAAGTAAGTTCCTAAGACTTTAAGGGCATAAGAGTCTTTGTGGTAATTAGGAACTGTAGGCCAGGTCATTCCTAGACGAGGCGTTTGTGCAAAATTATCTTCGTAGTAAAGATTCTTGTTGCTAAGGAGCTGTACCGGAGCAACTTTAGTTTTCTCAACTTCTTTACCCCTTTTAATTTCGCCAAAATACTTTTCTACCCATTTTAAAGCTTGGTCTTTATCAAAATCTCCTGCGATTGTAAGAACAGCATTGTTCGGGGTGTACCATTCATTATAAAAATCCTTTACATCTTGAAGAGATGCATTTTGTAAATCTTCTAAAGAACCTATTACTTGCCAATTGTATGGATGTCCTTCTGGATAAAGGTTTTTACCTACCACATAAGATTCATGACCGTAAGCGTTGTTGTCTACGCTTTGTCTTTTTTCATTTTTTACGACTTGTTTTTCTTTTGCAAGAACGGGTTCGGTCACGGTGTTTATAAAGTAACCTAATTTATCTGCTTCGGCCCATATCATTTTTTCTAAAGCATCTTTAGGAACGGTTTGGTAATAATTAGTCACATCGCGACTGGTAGATCCATTTGCTCCAGCGCCGCCTATTCTTGCGCTCATAGCGTCTAGTCCACCTTTTCCTAAATTTTCTGACTCTAAAAATAATAAGTGTTCAAAAAGATGTGCAAAACCAGTTTTCCCTTCTTTTTCCCTCGCACTCCCAACATGAGCGGTTAGTGCAACAGCAACAACAGGATCTGATTTGTCTTCGTGAAAAAGAACTGTTAAACCATTATCTAAGGTGTGTTTTTCAAACGGGATAGATATTTCAGTGGTAGCGCCATTTTTCTCTGTTTGCGTTTCTGGTGAATTGTTGTTACAAGAGATAAAAGCGGTTATTACAATCGCCGAGGCTAGAAGCTTAACTAATTTCATGAATACTAGGATTTGATTTCAAAAGACAAGTTACTTATTGTATCAAATCAGTAAATGTTAAAATCTGTTAAAAGCGTAGATGAAGGCATAAAAAAAACTGCTATACAGCAGTTTTTATTGATGCTAAATTTTACAGATGCTGCTCATGCGCCACATCTTCTAAAGAAGTGATTTCATTTACCGTGGATTGTATTTCATCTTTTTGCGATTGGAGTATGGAAACAATACTAGGAGCTAATTGATCTTTGTGTCCTAAAACCTTATCATATTCTTGAATGGCATTTTTTTCTCCTGTGATGCACTCTTCTAAAACAGCCTCATCTTTATGCAAACTTAAAGCAACTTTGATATTCATCCATCCTCTGTGCATATCTCCGGTAAAAGAACCATCCAACTCTGGTGTATTGTTCATTCTTTTCATTTCTCCAGCTAGTACGGCGGCAAATTCAGTACGTCTGACCCCTTGTTGTGCCAGCCATCTTTTTAACTGTACATTCTTGGTTACTTCAGCAGCATTTGCG
>Ga0307978_1000076_pt1 | contig 87285 bp, 87 predicted proteins | sample OrgLakmetage1056_FD_203151 | JGI IMG/M metagenome (GOLD analysis project Ga0307978, IMG submission 203151) | Saline water microbial communities from Organic Lake, Antarctica - #1056 | ecosystem: Environmental > Aquatic > Non-marine Saline and Alkaline > Saline | place: Antarctica: Organic Lake... | reverse complement strand
AATATTTCTTGCAATCTTCGTCTGTTTTGAACCGATCAGAGAACTCTAGAAGATTTTGACCTTTAAATACGTCCATAATTATATATATTTACTAACACTAAGATAGGTGTTTATATACTGACCTCTAAAAGATTAAATTCATAATACAAAGAATGATGCTAACACAGTTGAGCTTTTTTGATTTGATTTGTTTTATTTTAAGTTTATCTTTTTTGTAACTTTCTACGGAGTTAGCCTTTGTTTTGATAAATGTTGTTTAATACCAAATTATATTTATAATGCCGTATGAATAAATTGAATTATTTTTTGATTGATTGAAATCAAAAATAACTAGCATAGCCTTAGCTACGGTAATTATTTTTGATGAAAAGCAGGCGAAAAAAGCCTGTGCCGAATTCGTGTCGGCAAAACGATTTATTGCGTCATTATAGGTCTAATTTGGTGTAATAAGCCTGAAAATGCACAACAAGATTATCAAAAACGATGGCAAATTGAGATGTGTTTTAAAGCAATGAAGTCTAGTGGATTTGATATTGAAAAAACACATTTACAAGGTATTCAAAGAATAGAAAAATTAATTTTACTTGTTATGATAGCCTTTGTGTGGTGTTATAAAATTGGCATATATCTGCATCAAATAAACCCAATTAAAATTAAGAAATAGGGTAGAAGGGCTAAAAGTATTTTTAAATATGGACTAACTTTTTTAGCGAATGTTCTATTAAACTATGAAAATCAAGAGGATACTGATATATTTTGTTTTTTGTCATGTACTTAGTAAATGTTGTCTAAAATTATTTTAGGTGCAAATTTCGCTTTTGATGAGCTGTTTTTTTAAATCTATGCTCTTAATATTTCTGGTAATGTTAAACTCCTGCTTGAGTATTCTATCGATTCTTTATGCAATGGCAATTTCATAAGGATCATATTTTTTTGTCATATTATACCAAATTATATTTATAATGCCGTATAAATAAATTGAATTATTTTTTGATTGATTGAAATCAAAAATAACTAGCATAGCCTTAGCTACGATAATCGTTTTTGATGAAAAGCAGGCGAAAAAAAAACGATTTATTGCGTCATTATAGGTCTAATTTGGTATTATACCTAAATAGCGCTTGATAATCATTTGAATAGTACTGTAGGGCATCTGTCTAAATGATGGGTTATTGGCATCTCTCTCTATTACTCCTGTTATTTAGAGCTATTTCCAAAACCTATATTGAACCATCTATAGCTAAATTTCTAGAGTGTTAGAGGCATTGAACCCATTATTTTCTTGGATTTCAGCGCTCTATAATAGAGTTGTCTATTGTGCACGGGTAAATCAAAGTTAGAAACCATCGCTTCTTTGTCTTGTTCTTTACAATATTGAATAATTTGGGCGTGTAGTTTTTTCTTATCTGAACATCGTATTCATTCTCAGCCATATCGACCAGCATATCAAGAATGACAATCTTTTTATCTACACGTTCTGCTAGATGTTCAGCTCTAGTTTTTTGCTTTTTAAAAAGCCCTACTTCTGCTTTAGGCTCAACCATTTATTGCTCAGGTGTTTTTGACATAGGCTCTCTAAATAAATTATTCCAATCAAATGTATCATATTTCCTGAGCTACCATGTAATCGTAGATCTTGCCTGTTTACTATATTAATGACATTGCATCCCTACGACCAAATTGATCAAATTCAATTGCTTCGGCTACTTGAAGCTTAAAAGAAAGCGAGTGATTTTTTTGAGTGCCCTTGGCATGCCCACTTTTACTGATGTTTGCATAACACTTAGATTTTAGTGTAATGCTCTGCTAGGACCAGAAAGGACAATTTTAAACATAAAAGAAATATTAGGTTTCTCCACCAGATTTTGTTTTAGATAATAATTAATTATTGAATTGGGAAAACCCAAATATCGTCATCTAACAAATGACCTCCTTATGCCTGAATTGCGCCTTCATAAGCATTTGGATTAGATCGTCTTTCCGTTATAGAATAAAGCAGTCTCCTTGGCATTATTCCAGACGGATTATTTCCGTTTACACCATTAGGATTTGGAGTTAATCCTGAAAATCCTGTTATTCTGAAATCATTCTATACCTGAATAGGAGATTGATTATACATGGCTTTGTACTTTTCAATCCCTTTAGCAAACCCGTCAAACACTTATTTATTCTTTAATGATCCTTCTATTAATAGTTTGTTGACCATCAGTTAAATTCACAATATACACACCCTTAGATAGAGAGCTCACATCTATGTTTAAAGCTCTTGCATAATCAAAATCATTTATACTTAAGATCTCTCTACCCATTATGTCATAAATGGATACGCTAACATCATTTTTAAATTCAAAATCTATGGTGGTAATATTAAGATTATTATTAACTGGGTTAGGCCAAAAGCTTATGGATTGAGGATTGAAGTCTGTCAAATTTAATGTAGTTGCAGAAATTCCTGTGGCGACTATACTAAAATCTTGATTTTCTTCTAGATTACCTTTGTGGGATATTTTAATTGTATAATTTTCACCAGCTATTGGATCATCTATGAGTATTTGCTCAATATTATCCACACTGTTATCACCTTTAATTGCGGGTGCAGAAACATCGTTAAGATCGAGTTTCCAAGGAAAGAAAGATTGAGTAGCATTAGATATCCTCAAATCTAAATCATTTATCAATGCAGGTGTAGAATTGTTAAGTTCACCGTTTCTAGCTTCTCCAGCTGGATCATTCCAAACAATCATTACACTCACAGGTTCTCCACCTTTTGCTGTAATTTGAAATACTTTTGTTTGCCCAGTCATTAAAGTTTCTTCCTCTAAAATAGATTCAGAACTAATTTTTCGTAAAATAACATTTGCAGCTTTTTTTGCATTTAAAAGACCCCATCCAAAAATTGCGTCTGGACCTTCATTGCCACCATCACTTGCAGTGTTTAATACCAGTGCTTTCAGACTACTTGAAAGCATGTACTCATTATATTCTCTATAATATAGTTCTTGCAATAACAATAAAGTGCCTGAAACATTTGGTGCTGACATCGAAGTTCCAGTAGCTTCACTGTAAGTATTATTATTAACATTATCAGACGTTGATAATATATCTGTTCCTAGGCCTGTTATATCTGGCTTTATCCTTCCATCATCTGACGGTCCCTGACTACTACTGTCGTTTATGGCTATTAATCCAAAAACAACTTCACCACTATTATTTATACTTGCATTCGAAGCATTAGCCACTACAAGATTGTTTTTTGAATTTTGCTCACCCGTAAGTTTATCATATCCAATTGCCAACCCTTCAGAATTTGTTTCCTCTCCACTATTACCAGCAGAAAAAACAGAAAGATAATAAGGACAGTTGTTGGCAATAACATCCCAATTTCTTGCAGAAGTATCATAGGAACCCATTATCCATGTAGATACAGGACCATTTGAACCTATAACAGGTATACCGTATGAATGATTAGAAATTAGTAATCCATTAGCAGCTTCGATCGCTGCTTCGCTGCTATCTTCAGACTGATTATAACTTTTCAAGATTGCCTTTGAGGCCATACCTCTTGCTTCCGAATTGATACCAGCTGAAATTATGGTACCAGAAACATGGGTAGAATGATATGTAATATCATTACCGCTGTCTGAGGGTATAATTCTGCTTGAACCATTATTTTGAAATTCTACATGTGATATTAATGATTTTCCTCCAACTTCCCATAAAGCAATTGTCATACCTTCGCCCTCCAAATCAAGATTTAAATCACCGTTAGGTTGTAAAAAATTAGTCCTTGTTCCTTTTGCTGATTTCTCACTACCAGTCTCAATATATATTGCATTTCCATCTATAACATTGTCCAAGACCGAAATTTTAAATCCGCTTTTAATTGTTCTTTCGTAGTCTTGGTTTTCCTTTAAAAACTCAGTAACTTTTGCTTCCTTTTGGACTTCATAATCCACTATTTCCCTGATAATCTCTTTAATATTTTTTTGATTATATCTCTTAGTGATCTTATCAATGCCGTCTTTATTTTGCGCTGACAATGAATTTACAGAGACAAACAAGAAAAAGAAGAATAATATTCTCATAATATTTTTTTATAAATATACCTAAAATAATTATTTTTTTTTAAAAAAAAAGGGTGAAGAAATTTCTTCACCCTTAAATTTAAATTGCAATCTGTAATTATGGATTAACAGTAAATGCAGTAGTTTCAAATTTGCCATTTTCTAACTCTCCCTCACCTTGGGCATGCACAATAATAGAACATGTTACACTGTAGTCTCCAGTTAAGGTTACACCCCCACCTGTTCCAACTTGTCCATCACCATATGAATCGTATAAAGTGAATATGTAATCACCGTCAGGTAACGTAAAAGTTTGACTAAATAATTTCGGTTGAGTCGAATTAGCACCAAATGGAAAAAATTCTGGGACCACTTCATTCCCCTTAGCATCAGTAATTTCAAATGAAGTTTCCGTTCCATACACATCAGATGTAATTTCTACTAAAACATCATTACATATAATTGCTCTAAAAAATGTGATCTGTAGAATGTCATTGTAAGATGCAATGCCACTAGACTTATCAATATTTATCTCCACATCTTTAGTTTCACCATCTACGCCCAAAATATCATTGTAGTTAACCTTAAATGTAAATATACCTTCATAACTGTCTGCGGGGAACACTATATTACCAATGACGTATTCCGAATCAGCTGCGGTTGTATTATCACCATTCACACTAACGTTGAAAGTCTTTTCGCTATCAAACGTTTTTGTGCTTATGACAGGCACCTCAATTGATGTCCCTTCTTCAGGTACAGAAAAGTTAAGACGTGTTTCATCAAATTGTAGAGCAGTTTGACCATTAACTGAGTCGTATACTACGTTTTCATGTTCAGAGCATCCTACTAAAAACGATGCAAAGAAAATACATGCTATTTTAAATTTTATCTTTTTCATTTGTATTATTATTAAATTAATAACCAGGGTTTTGTTGTGCTCTTAATCCAGGATTACCGTTAAATTCTACTATAGGTAAAGGGAGAGTTAGTTTAAAACTATCATTTTCTAACTCACAAACTCCAAATCTCAAACAGTCTTGGTCATCCCTAACAATATCTTGATTTGCTCTTTGTCCTAATCGTTTAACGTCTTTATATCTATGTCCTTCAAAAGCTAATTCTACTCTTCTTTCGTTTAAGATAGCTGCAAAAGCCTCTTGTTGTGAACTGAATGATAGTAGAGGCTGTGGATCCTCAAACCTTGCATCTCTTATCATTTTTAGCATAGAAGCTACAGAATTTGAACCACCATTTAAACTATTATTGTCAGCATATCCTTCTGCTATTATTAAAGCCATCTCGCTAGATCTGAAAACCTTTAAATCATTCATTAAATTTTGATTTTCTGATCCAGGATATTTTGCAATGGCTAAAACGTCTTCTTCAATATAATTACCAGCATTCTGATAATCAGGTGAAATGATAGAAGATGGGGCTAGGAATGTATCATATCTTATGTCTTCTGGGTCAAAGAGATTAAATAAATTTCTTCCAAATTCATAAAAAGCACCACCGCCAGCAGTTGCATTTACAAAAGCAAATGCACCTCCAGCCCAACCGGATTGACCATCAAAAGGATCATTTAAAGTCCTTTCTAATTTAAAAATTATTTCTTCATTAGATTCATCTGTCCATATTAATGGGTAATCCTCTCTATTAGCTAATGGATAATCACTCAAAAGTTCTTGTGCTAAATTAATAGCAGTAGGATAATCCCTCCTATAAGCAGCAATTCTTGCTCTTAGCGCCTTCACAAAATCGTTAGATACAGTTGTTCTTGTAGGGCTAGACTCATCTACTATTAACTGTCCTGCTGAAATTAAGTCATCTTCTATTGACTGAAATACTTCTCCATTTGTGCTTCTTAAGGGCTGGTCTGTAATTTCTGGAACTTCTGTAACTAGAATTACTCCTAAAGCATTATCATCTGTATAATCTGTTGAATAGTAAGATAATAATTGAAAATGAGAGTATGCACGTAACGCATAAGCTTGCCCTAAAGCATTATCAAACCTTTCTTGTTCTGACTCGTCATTTATTAATATTCCGTCAGAAGCTTCTATCACTCTATTCACAGCATTTAACTGGCTGTATCCTTGAGAAAAAAATGCAACAGCAGGTCCTGAAGCTGCAGTCAAATTGAAAATAAATGCAGTGCTAAAGCCTTGACCACCAGAGCCTACTCCTTCAGCTACTTCATCGGTATATTCTGCATTGAAACTTATTTCTGAAGTTAAATCATAAGTTGTATAAACTCCATTAACGCCTAATTCAAAATCATCTACAGTTATAAAGGTCTTGTCTGGTGTTAATCTACCAACTTGTTCTATATCTATTGCATCTTCACAGCCCAATAAAAAGACCGCTACTAGCAAATATAAACTGTTTTTTAAAAATTTTAATTTCATATCTTTTTTTTTAAATACCTAATTCTACACCGATTGATATAATTCTTGGAGTTGGATACTGTAACCCGTTATCTCTTGAAGCTGCGTCAAAACCTCTAAATTCACTTAGTGTAAATAAGTTTTCTCCATTCACGAACAATCTCAAATTACTAACTCCTATTTTATCTAACACATTTTTAGAAAAGCTGTATCCAACAGATGCAAATCTTAGTCTTACATAATCCATAGGGACCAAGAATCTATCGCTTCCAAAAACTCCATCGTTTGTTGCAGTTAAACTTGGGATATCAGTCACTCTATTGGTTGGAGTCCAAGCTCTGAATAAATCATTTGATAATCTAAAATCTCCGATAACATCTGGACTAGTAAATCTTGAATAATCACCATCGAATTGGTGTCTTCCAACTTCCCAGTTAAATTGTGTTTGTAAAAAGAATCCCTTATAATCTAGATTAATTCCAAAGCTACCTTGGGCATCTGGTTGAAGGTTTTTATCCAACCAAACTCTATCTGCCTCTGGGTTTGGATCCTCTGTTAAATCTCCGTTTGCATCTAAAAATAATAAATTCCCATTGGCAGGATTTACACCAGCATACCGTACTGTGAAATATTCACGTAGCTTACCGCCGTTTCTTCCTATACCAATAATCTCTCCATCATCGCTTGGGATATCACTTAAGGTGATTTTATTATAATTTCCGACAACATTTAAAGATAATCTAAAATCTTCATTGTTTATTAAGTCGTAATCTAATTGCAAATCAACACCTTCATTTGTCAGGCTACCAGTATTTGCGTTAATGCTAAACTGACCATTAACACCTGAAATTGGTGTAGACTGAAATAAGTCTTCTGTTTTTTTATTGTAAAAATCTATTGAACCCCTTAATCTAGATTTGAATAAAGCGAAATCAACACCTATATTGGATTGTATCACTGTTTCCCATGTTAGAGAACTGTTTCCGATTTGCGCTAGTCTGATTGCATCTTGATTACCATAACCAGAATTCACAGAGAAAAAACTAAACGGAAGATCTGCTCCACTCCAATAACTGTTGCCCGTAATTCTTTGGTTTCCAGCAGTACCATAAGATCCTCTCAATTTTAAGTCATCTACAAATGAAACTTCATCCATAAATGCTTCGTTGGATATGTTCCATCGTCCAGAAACTGAGCCAAAAGTACCCCAACGATTTGTTGTCGCAAATCTATAAGAGGCATCTCGTCTTATAAGTGCGCTAAAACCAAATCTCGTATCGTAATCATAATTGACCGTTCCAAAATAGGAAAATAATCCAGCATCAAGTTTCTCGGCTCTTACAGTATCTACCCTAGCATCATCGTCTGGTGTATCCCCTAAAAATCCAGAACCATCACCAGGCGCATATGTCCTAGGATCCAAACCTCTTGCAGTAAAACCAAATTGTCTAAAATGTGCTTTAAAATACTCTGTATAAGCCCCCGTACTTATAGAATGCTTGCCAAATACTTCATTCCAATTTAAAGATAATGTACTATTAATTGAAAGTTCTCTTGTGCTAATTTGAGTAGCAACTCCATCAACAGCAGGATTAAATCTCAATTGGTTCCTAGAAATTGGATCTTGCGCACTTAATAAAGATTCACTTTGGTAATCAATTCCTCCTGAATATGATAACATCAAGGACTTACCTAGATCATAACTAGATGTTATACCTGCTATCATTTTCAACTCCTCATCTAGACGATCTGATGTTCTCAATTTATCTATGATATAATAAGGTGCATAATCCAAAAGAAAGTCTTCTGCTAATACTGCACCACCTGGATAACCATCTGGTGTTAAATATGGTAGTGAAGAAAAGGCTCCAAACAGAGGATTCTGGTTTACGCCACTAGTACCGATAGATGTTAGAGAGTTATCTTTCGAATAGTTTAATGAGACCGAAGTAGAATACTTAAATTTACCATTATCTGACCTTCCATCTGTATTATTCCTTAAGTTGAATCTTTGTAATTTACTATTCTGTAAAACACCTTCTTGTTCAAAATAACCAAGTGATGTAAATTGGGATCCTTTATCTGATCCACTAGATAAATTTAAGGTATGATTTTGTGTAACCCCAGTCCTAAAAAAGAAATCTAACCAATCAAAGTCAGCCTCCTGAGCAATTTCAGCATCGGTTAAAGCAATACCTTCGTTTCCTGGAAAAAGGCTGTTACCTTCACCACCACCTCGTCCTGTAGGTATGCCTCTAAAATTAGAAAATGTACGCTCAAGTCTTAAAGCATCTTGTCCAGTTCCTAGGTTATAGTTATTACCTTGAAGAGTTGCAAAATTTGTGATTCCAGTATATTGAATTTTCAATGGCTTATTAAAACCACCTCTTTTAGTTGTGATTAATATGACACCATTTGCACCCCGACTTCCATAAATAGCCGTTGCACCTGCATCTTTCAGAACGTCTATCGATGCAATTTCGTTCGCGTTAATGCTTCTAAAATTATCTTCGTTTACAGGTATGCCGTCCAGAAGAAATAGTGGTTCAGTATTACCATTTATCGAAGAAACACCCCTTAAGTTAACAAGTGAATTAGCACCAGGTTGTCCAGAGTTCGTAGAAATATCAAGTCCAGGAACTTGTCCAGATAGTGTTTGTATTAAACTAGCATTTGGTCTATTTTCAATAGTTTTTGAGGTTATCTTAGTAGAAGCAATGCTAGATTTTTCTTTCGAAAAGGAACTATATCCAGTAATAACAACTTCATCTAGCTCTCCAGTTTCTAATATTAGTGAAACGTTTATTTCAAACTTTTCACCTACTTTTATGCTTTGAGATTTAAACCCAACATACTTAAACATCAGTGTTTGGTTTGAATTAACTCTAAGAGAGTAGTTTCCGTCAAAATCAGTTTGAGTCCCTGTTTTTTGTCCCTCAATTAATACATTTACACCTGGCAGAGGGAGTCCTTCGGGATCTGCTACCGTTCCCGTAACAGTTTTTGTCTGTGCAAAGGCTATTTGCACTACTAACACCAAAAATAGCGTTAGAATTCCATTTAACTTTGTTTTCATTTTTTGTTTATTTGAATTAGTCTACGCCAAAAATCAAAAAATAAAGTTAATCCTACAACTTATATTAGTACTATTTTAATATTAATAATGTTAAAATTTAATATTAACTCAAGTTTCGTACTAAAATAATTTTATTTACTACCCTGATGATCTAAGCTACAGGTATTGGTTAAAAAACCATAACTCTTAATATTTCGTACCATTCTGGATGTAATACACCCTATATCAAATTATTATATCAGTTTTTTCTAAAATGCTTAGTTCTAAGTTGACAACCCCTAATATCCTGATATTTAACTTGTTTTCAATATAATCCTGTTTAAATCTTTGAACAACCTACCTATGGTTTCATAGGTCTCAATCTTATATCGAGTACTCGTAGGTAAATATTGTATCATTGTAAGGGTTGTCTGCGCTATTTGAACATCAAAATTGGTAGACTGGCATCTTCTAAGGCCAAAGAGTTTCTTGGATTTTTTTAAAAAGACTTCAATTGACCATCGAATACTATAAAGTTCAATTGCTTTTACAAATTTGAGTGATGTATCAGTGGCTATCAAGGTGTGCCATTTGCCATTCTTCCCATGTTTTGAAATAAAGAGAGCAACCTTGAGCCCATTAAGTTTAGTTGTTTAATGATAGTAATTGAATTTACGACAGCGCTTGGGCTTTGCTTTTTGAGTCGTAATAAAGAGTTGACCTTTGATCTGACCCCAATTTTACTACAATATTTGTACACTTTAATAATAGGAGTCTAACTGCAAATATTTCGCAACTTTTTAAGCCATCTCACATTTGTAAATCTGGTATCTATTAAGTTTTACGTTTAACAACTTTGGAAAACATATGCACTATTAGTCTGTTTTCTTTTTATTGAGTTGCCTATACCTCTTTGCCACAAGTATTTTACAACATCTTGGCGTCTTCTTTTGGGTCTTACGCTGTTTTGTAGTTAACCATATTTCAATTTAGATTTTTTACTTTCACGATTCAGACTAAAATCAATAGGTATAAAAACACTTCCGCTCCAATATCCAGCCGTAAGTACCTTAAAACTTAAGTAGTAGGTTTTTGACACGTGGTTGTAGATCTTTGAGACTCCTTCAGTAGTCTTTCCCATTTTTGGAAGAGCAGTACCATCAAGGATCAAGGATCTTGAAGCCGCTGCTGATGTAGAAAGTTCATCCTTCAATAATTATTGCCTTACAAACTGGGCTAAAAAAGCCCCCCAATTAATTTTTCGATTTGCCAAAACCTGCCTTCTGGCAGTGAGGTTTGATAGTATGGCTCTTTTCGACATTTATTTAGTTCTGGATCTTTGTCAGTTGTAAGTCCATAAATAGAATTAATTCCAATAAGGGGTAAGATGAAGAGCGTAGCGATTAAATCCTCAAATGAAAAACCCACTTTTTTGCATTAACTGAATTATTTTTTATTCTATTGAAGCCTTAAATATCCAAATGTCCCCATAAATAGTCTGAACTTAGCTGAAGCTCATTAAACACCCCCCCTCTTATTTCTTGAACTTTTGCACTATCTTCATGTTGCAGCATGGTTTGTACTTTGTGACTCAAAGACACAGTAAAATCTAGGATTCCCTTTGATTTTCATGCTATTTATTATCATTTAAACCCTATGAACAATAGCTGCGAAAATTGAGATATCAGCATACTATTTATTAAAAAAAGGATGTGAAATTGATATGTATTTTTGTGTTTGAAAAGGTAGACTCCTGCACGTTAGACATAGAGTTTGCTATGATAAGATTAAAAATTCCCGCTTTTGACTTTAGTCCAATTCCCGCACCGTATCCCACTATGTTTTCATTAACATTATTGAGCTTATCTTCATAATTTCCTATGTCAATCACAGTATTTGTGTACAAATTTGCGTCTAAGATGTATCTATATTCAGTTTGTAGCACTACAAACCTTGAGGCTAAAAGGCTGTTTTCAGCAAATCCCCGGATGGAATTAACCCCCCCAAACCGAAATAATTCATTGTTGCGATAGTTATCAGAAATTAAAATTTGGCTACGTAAATTCAGATAAAGTTTGTTGCGGTAATTGATGTCGATCTGGTGCTGGCCACTAAAAGTTAGTCTGTACTGCTCTGTGTTATTTTCGGTTTTTCTGTTACCTAAAGTTAGATTTACATCAACAAACGTATTTACCCCAAAAACTTGTCTCGGACTCAGTTTTATAAATTCTGCACCAATCCCAAGGAATGAAGAGCTGTAACTTTCTATTGCCGATACTGAATTTAGGTCTTCTAATTCTAGACTTGTTGAGTTTGTGAATTCTGCGGTGCCTTTTAGGTTGAGTTTTTCATTGAGGTAATACTTTAATTCTACAGTTTGTGAGCTATTGGAAAATGCAGAGTCTCTTCTAAAGATTCTTAAGTCCGCTCCAAGGCTTACGGGTGAGCTAAATACAAATGGCAACTCGATATTTCCTTCAAAAGTTTGCTGCCCATCACCATCGTTTTTATAAATTATTCCAAGGCGTTCCCCAAAATTTAGATTATTTAAAAGTACCATGTTTAAATAGCCATTTACTTCAAAGTCGCTGTTTTCATTATTTCCAAAACCCAGAAAACCATCAAAGGTGTTGGAATTGAATTTCTCTAAATAAAGGAAGAGCTCTGTAGAGTCTTTTCTAAATAAAACTTCAGTAGGCCTTTTAACAGAGATGAAAGGGATGTTTCCGAGTTTTTCTGTTTTCTGTTGAATTCGTGATTCTATGAATTCAGATCCTATTTTAAGACCTGTAAAATAGGATACATAGCTTTTAGGTAAAGATTCGTAACCCTTTATATTTATTTTGTCAATTCTTCTTTTCAAACCGCTTTCTATGACAAGATTCGCATTTAGCGCATGATTATTTTTAAACTCCAGTTCTGTTAAAAATGATTTGCCAAAAGATAGGCCTTGAGCCTTTAATTCCTCAATAATAGCTTTCTGAAAAAGTTCAACATCTTGGTAGGCAACACCAATTTCTAGATCATTGACCTTAAAAGCCTTAGGAATATAAATTAGATCTTTTGCTTTTACACGTAAGTATATGGAGTCTATTTTTTGGTTTAATCGGACAGTAGCTAGAAGTTCTCCATCGGCAATCCTTTGCTTTAACTCCAAGAAAGGATAACCACTTCTTTTTAAGCTATCAATTTTTACTTTTAATTCATCTTCTGCAGCATTAAAGGATTTTAGGTCGTACTGCTTAGAGCTCAGCAAAGACTGGTTAATGGTATTGATCTGTAAGTGTATAGTTTGGCCATATGAATAAAAAGCAAAGCCCACAACGCATAAGAAAGTAAAAAGTAGTTTAGGCATTTTGCTACAGAGGTCTAGGTTATTTTTGCGATTGCGTAGATGTGTAAACGATTTTTATAGGTGAAGTGTATACCTAATTCCATAATGTTGAATTGGATTGTAAATGGAAGAAGAGCCTAAGAATCTTGAAATGTCTTAATTGCTGAAAATTAATCAATTATAATTTGTTATTCAGAATTATATATTTACATTTGCAGACCTTAAAAATAAGAGTTTTTTTAAACAATACAAGTAAAACTATGCCAACAATTTCACAGTTAGTAAGAAAAGGAAGAACCAAGATGACTAAGAAGAGCAAATCGGCGGCTTTAGATTCTTGTCCTCAAAGACGTGGAGTTTGTACGCGAGTTTACACGACTACACCAAAAAAACCTAACTCAGCAATGCGTAAAGTTGCTCGTGTTAGATTAACAAATGGTAAGGAAGTAAACGCATACATTCCAGGTGAAGGACATAATCTACAGGAGCATTCGATAGTATTAGTTAGAGGTGGGAGAGTTAAAGATTTACCTGGTGTAAGGTATCATATTGTTCGTGGTGCTTTAGATACAGCGGGAGTAGAAGGTCGTTTACAGCGCAGATCCAAGTATGGAGCTAAAAGACCTAAAAAATAATCAGAGTTAAAGTAAAGAAATGAGAAAAAGACAGGCCAAAAAACGTCCTATACTTCCAGATCCAAAGTTTCATGATCAGTTGGTAACCCGATTCGTAAATATGATGATGTGGGACGGAAAAAAATCAATTGCTTTCAAAATATTTTATGATGCAATGGATATCATTGAAGAGAAAAAGCAGAATGATGAAAAATCTGCTCTAGAAATTTGGAAAGAAGGATTATCTAATGTAATGCCCCATGTCGAAGTTAGAAGTAGACGTGTTGGAGGTGCTACCTTTCAAATTCCTTCACAAATAAGACCAGACAGAAAAATATCTATCGCTATGAAATGGCTGATAGGATATTCTAGAAAGCGAAATGAAAAAACCATGGCAGCTAAATTAGCTGGTGAGTCTATGGCAGCTTCGAAAGAAGAAGGTGCAGCCGTTAAAAAACGCTTAGACACACACAAAATGGCTGAAGCCAACAAAGCATTCTCACATTTTAGATTCTAAATAATGGCACAAAGAGATTTAAAATTTACTAGAAATATAGGAATTGCTGCTCATATCGATGCTGGTAAAACAACTACTACTGAGCGTATTCTCTATTATACAGGTATAAGCCACAAAATAGGTGAAGTTCATGATGGTGCAGCCACTATGGACTGGATGGAGCAGGAGCAGGAAAGAGGGATTACTATTACTTCTGCTGCTACACATTGTACATGGCTTTACAGAGACCAAGATTATATGGTCAATATCATCGACACTCCTGGACACGTAGACTTCACAGTTGAAGTAGAACGTTCTTTGAGAGTTTTGGATGGTGTCGTTGCTTTGTTTAGTGCGGTAGACGGTGTTGAGCCACAATCTGAAACTGTTTGGAGACAGGCCGATAAATATAAAGTTCCGCGTCTTGGTTTTGTCAATAAGATGGATAGACAAGGTGCTAATTTCTTTATGGTATGTAACCAAGTTAGAGAAATGTTAGGAGGTAATCCTGTGCCTTTGCAAGTTCCGATTGGTGACGAAATTGATTTTAAAGGAGTTGTTGACCTAATTTCTAAGAAAGCGATTGTTTGGAATGAAGATGATTTCGGTATGACTTATGAAGAAATCGATATTCCTGCTGAGTTAGAAGCTGAAGTTACAAAATATAGAACCGAACTCGTTGAAGCTGTTGCTGAGTACGATGACCAATTGATGGAGAAGTTTTTCGAAGATGAAAACTCCATTAGCGAAGATGAGATTATTGCTGCTTTAAGAGCTGCAACTATCGATATGTCTATCATACCGATGATGTGTGGCTCCGCTTTTAAAAATAAAGGTGTTCAGGCTATGCTTGATGCCGTAATGAGATATCTTCCATCTCCAGTAGATGTTGAGGCTATTGAAGGACACAATCCTGATACAGGTGAAGTTGAAACTAGAAAGCCTCATGTAGACTCTCCTTTTTCAGCTTTGGCTTTTAAAATTGCTACAGATCCTTTTGTAGGTCGTTTAGCATTTTTTAGAGCCTATTCTGGTAGACTAGAGGCAGGTTCATACGTATTGAATAACCGTTCTGGTAAAAAAGAACGCATTTCAAGAATGTATCAAATGCACGCCAATAAACAAGAGCCAATTAATTATATTGAGGCTGGAGATATTGGAGCGGCTGTTGGCTTTAAGGATATCAAGACTGGTGATACACTCACAAATCTTAAAAACCCACTTGTTTTGGAATCTATGTCGTTTCCAGAGCCAGTTATCGGTATAGCCGTTGAGCCTAAAACCAAAGCTGATGTTGAAAAACTAAACGTTGCTTTGGGTAAACTCGCTGAAGAAGATCCTACTTTTAAAGTTAAAACTGATGAAGTTTCAGGCCAAACAATTATATCTGGTATGGGTGAGCTTCACATTGAAATCTTAGTGGATCGTTTAAAACGTGAATTTAATGTTGAAGTGAACGAAGGTGAGCCTCAAGTTGAATATAAAGAAGCTGTAACCAAAACTGCAAACCATAGAGAAGTTTACAAGAAACAATCTGGTGGTCGTGGTAAGTTTGCTGATATTCTATTTGAAATGGGACCTGTTGATGAAGATTTCGAGGGTGCTGGTTTACAATTTGTCGATAAAATTAAAGGAGGTAGAATTCCTAAAGAATTCGTTCCTGCTGTAGAAAAAGGATTTGCAGACGCTATGAAGAATGGTCCCCTTGCTGGATTTAGAATGGATACACTAAAAGTAACTCTTTTGGATGGATCTTTTCACCCTGTGGATTCCGATCAACTTTCTTTTGAACTTGCTGCAAAGTTGGGTTATAAGTCAGCAGCAAAAGCTTCAGGAGCTATTGTTCTTGAGCCTATTATGAAAGTAGAAGTCGTGACTCCAGAATTAAATATGGGAGATATCGTTGGGGATTTGAACCGAAGAAGAGGTCAAGTCAATGACATGTCCGATAGATCTGGTGCGAAAATCATAAAAGCTGATGTACCGCTTTCAGAAATGTTTGGTTATGTAACCACGTTGAGAACTTTATCATCGGGTCGTGCAACATCCACAATGGAATTTTTAAAATTTGAAGAAACACCTTCCAGTATTTCTGAGAAAGTAATCAAAAATGCTAAAGGTTTAAACGAATAACTAGAACTTATTATGAGTCAAAAAATAAGAATTAAACTAAAATCATATGACTATAACTTAGTAGATAAATCTGCTGAGAAAATTGTCAAAACAGTTAAGACAACTGGTGCTGTGGTAACTGGACCAATCCCATTACCTACGCAACGTAAAATCTTCACTGTGTTAAGATCTCCACACGTTAACAAGAAAGCGAGAGAGCAATTTCAATTAGATTCTTTTAAGCGATTATTAGATATCTATAGCTCTTCATCAAAAACTATCGATGCTTTGATGAAGCTTGAGTTACCAAGTGGTGTAGAAGTAGAGATCAAGGTTTAATCTAAATATTGAAAGGTTCTTTAATGAAACTTTTCAATAACAAATCCTAAACTAGGTTTAGGGTAACATGTCCCGAGCATTTGACGAGGGAAAAACGGAGGAAAAATACATTCAGGTCGAAGGTTTTTTTCGGGCCTGAATTTTTTTTTAAATAAATAGTAATAATCAAAAATTAATTATGTCTGGGTTAATAGGAAAAAAAATCGGCATGACTAGCCTCTTCGATGAGAATGGAAAGAATATTCCATGTACCGTCATAGAAGCTGGACCATGTGTAGTTACCCAAGTCAGAACCAACGAGGTTGACGGGTATGAAGCGCTTCAACTTGGTTTCGATGACAAATCAGACAAAAATGCCACAAAAGCTGACTTAGGTCACTTTAAGAAAGCTGGTAGTTCTGTCAAACGAAAAGTCATAGAATTCCAAGGATTTAAAGAAGAGTATAAGTTAGGTGATCACATCACTGTAGACTTATTTAAAGAAAATGAATTTGTAGACGTAAGTGCTACATCTAAAGGTAAAGGATTCCAAGGAGTTGTAAAACGTCATGGCTTTGCAGGTTCAGAAAGAACTCACGGCCAACAAAGTATGTTGAGGGCTCCAGGTTCTGTAGGTGCTGCCTCATATCCGGCTCGTATTTTCAAAGGAATGAGAATGGCTGGACAAATGGGAAGTCAAAAAGTAAAAGTTCAAAATCTAAGAGTGTTGAAAGTGGTTCCAGAAAAAAACTTGATTGTCATCAAGGGCTGTGTACCTGGACATAACAACACTTATGTAACTATTCAGAAGTAATGAAAGTATCAGTATTAGATATAAAAGGAAAAGAAACAGGCAGAGAGGTCGAACTTTCTGAATCTGTTTTTGGATTGGAACCTAATGATCATGTCGTTTATCTCGATGTAAAGCAGCACTTGGCTAATAAACGCCAAGGAACGCATAAAGCAAAAGAGAGAGCAGAGATCGCTGGTAGTACAAGAAAGATCAAGAAACAAAAAGGAACGGGTACAGCCCGTGCAGGTAGTATTAAATCTCCTATTTTTAGAGGTGGTGGTCGTATATTTGGTCCTAGACCTAGAGATTATCACTTTAAATTAAATAAGAAGCTTAAACGTCTTGCAAGGAAAACAGTCCTATCTCAGAAACTTAAAAACAATCAATTGATGATTGTTGAAGATTTTGGATTTGATGCTCCGAAGACCAAAGATTTTTTAAATCTTCTTGATAATCTGAACATTAGAGACAAAAAATCTTTGATCGTTTTGGATGAAACGAATAAAAACGTATATTTGTCGTCCCGTAATTTAAAAACTGCTAAGGTTGTAAATGTCTCTGAATTAAACACTTACAATATTATGAACAGCAATGTTTTATTAATATCTGAAAGCAGATTAGATGAATTACAAAATAATCTGAACAAATAATGGCTATGGGCATCTTGGTAAAACCAATTATTACAGAGAAGGCAACAAATGAAAGCGAATTAAGAAATGCTTTTACTTTTGTTGTAAATCGCAACGCTAATAAAATCCAAATAAAGGAGGCTGTTGAGTCAGCTTACGGTGTTACGGTTGAAGGAGTGCGTACGTTGAATGTAATTCCAAAAATCAAATCTCGTTATACTAAAACGGGAATGGTAACCGGAAGAACATCGGCATACAAAAAGGCTATTATAAAAGTAGCTGAAGGAGAAACAATTGATTTGTATAGTAATCTATAAATTTAAAACATGTCGGTTAAAAAAATAAAACCAAATACACCAGGGCAGAGATTTAAGGTTGCTAATGGCTTTGACGCTATTACTGCTAGTAAGCCTGAGAAATCTTTGCTTGCTTCTCGTAAACGTTCCGGTGGTAGAAATAACCAAGGGAAAATGACTATGCGCTACATCGGTGGTGGTCATAAAAAGCGTTACAGAATTATCGACTTTAAAAGAGATAAGAAAGATATCCAAGCTGAAGTTATGACCGTAGAATACGATCCCAACAGAACAGCTTTTATCGCCTTATTGAATTATGATGATGGTGAGAAAAGATATATCGTTGCCCCTAGTGGAATAAAAGTAGGACAGAAAATAGTTTCTGGTGCTTCTCAAGTTCCCACTGAAATAGGAAATGCGATGCCACTATCTCAAATACCTTTTGGAACTATTATTTCTTGTGTAGAATTAAGACCTGAGCAAGGAGCTGTTATGGCTCGTAGTGCTGGTACTTTTGCACAATTGATGGCCAAAGATGGTAAATACGTAACGATAAAGCTTCCTTCTGGTGAAACCCGAATGATATTATCTTCATGTATAGCGACTGTAGGATCTGTATCAAACAGTGATCACCAGTTAACTATATCTGGTAAAGCTGGTAGAAGTAGATGGTTAGGGAGAAGACCAAGAACAAGACCTGTAGTGATGAATCCAGTCGATCACCCAATGGGTGGAGGTGAAGGTAAATCTTCAGGTGGTCATCCACGATCAAGAAATGGTATTCCTGCTAAAGGATATAAAACACGTTCTAAGACAAAGCCTAGTAATAAGCACATCATAGAACGTAAAAAGAAATAAGATATGGCACGTTCATTAAAGAAAGGACCTTTTGTCCATTATAAATTAGATAAGAAAGTTGCTCAGAACTTAGACTCAGGTAAAAAATCTGTGATCAAAACATGGTCAAGAGCATCCACCATTACTCCTGATTTCGTTGGTCAGACTTTTGGTGTCCACAACGGTAGACAATTTGTACCTGTTTTTATCACAGAAAACATGGTAGGTCACAAGCTTGGAGAATTTTCTCCAACCCGTACTTTTCGTGGTCATCAGGGTTCAAAGAATAAAGGAAAAAAATAGTTGAACAATGGGAGTAAGAAAAAGAAATAAAGCAGAAATGCTTAAGGAGGAAAAAAGTCAACTTGCTATTGCAAAATTGAATAATTGTCCAACCTCTCCGCGTAAGATGAGGCTAGTAGCCGATTTGGTTAGAGGGAAAGATGTTGCTCACGCTTTGCAAATACTAAAGTTTAGTACTAAAATTGCATCAGGTAGATTAGAGAAGTTAGTTCTTTCTGCCATTGCCAATTGGCAAGCTAAAAATGAGGATGCAGATTTAGAGCAAGCCAAAGTTTTTATAAAGGAAATTAAAGTAGATAGTGGCAGTATGTTAAAACGTCTTCGCCCAGCACCACAAGGTCGTGCTCACAGAATACGTAAACGTTCAAATCATGTCACTCTTATACTAGGAGAAAAAATTAACACTGAAAGCTAGATAGACTATGGGACAAAAAACAAATCCAATCGGCAATAGACTTGGTATCATTAAAGGATGGGAATCCAACTGGTACGGAGGTAACGATTATGGTGATAATCTTGCGGAAGATCATAAGATTAGAAAGTATATCCATGCACGTTTATCAAAAGCTAGTGTTTCGCGCGTAATTATTGAGCGTACGCTTAAACTTGTAACCGTTACTATTACTACTGCTAGACCTGGTATTATTATTGGGAAAGGTGGACAGGAAGTAGACAAGTTAAAAGAAGAACTTAAAAACATTACGGATAAGGAAGTCCAGGTCAACATCTTTGAGATCAAGAGACCTGAATTAGATGCTTTTCTTGTAGCTACCAGTGTGGCACGACAAGTTGAAAACAGAATTTCTTACAGGAGAGCTACAAAAATGGCCATTGCAGCAGCTATAAGGATGAATGCAGAAGGTATTAAAATTCAAGTATCTGGACGTTTAAACGGAGCAGAAATGGCTCGTGTTGAAACTTATAAAGAAGGACGTATTCCTTTGTCAACGTTTAGAGCAGACATTGATTATGCTTTGGTGGAATCTCATACTACATACGGTAGATTGGGTATCAAAGTTTGGATCATGAAAGGTGAAGTATATGGAAAGCGTGAGTTATCTCCATTGGTTGGCCTTGCTAATAGCGATACCAAAGGAAAAGCGAGACGACCAAAAGCTCGTCGTAGAAAATAATCATTAAAGATTAATATAAGAGATGTTACAGCCTAAAAGAACAAAATTTCGCAAGCAGCAAAAGGGTCGGATGAAAGGGGTCACACAAAGAGGACACAGACTTTCAAATGGAACTTTTGGAATTAAATCTTTAGATACTTCCTTTGTTACTGCAAGACAAATTGAGGCTTCACGTATCGCAGCAACTCGTTACATGAAAAGAGAAGGTTCTATCTGGATTAAGATTTTCCCAGATAAGCCTATTACTAAAAAGCCTCTTGAAGTCCGTATGGGTAAGGGTAAGGGTTCTGTAGAATATTGGGTAGCTGTTGTACAGCCTGGTCGTATTTTATTTGAAATCGGAGGTGTTCCTCAAAGTGTTGCAAAAGAAGCACTTAGATTAGCAGCACAAAAATTACCTGTTAAAACAAAATTCATAGTCGCTAGAGATTATCAAGAATAAATAAAGATGAGACAATCTGAAGTAAAAGAACTTTCGGTAGAAGAATTACACGAGGAATTCACAAATAATAAGACAAAGTTGTCCGATTTGAAAATGACCCACGTACTTTCTCCTTTAGAAAATCCTTCTGAGCTTAAAAAAGTTAGAAGATCAATTGCGAGAATCGCTACCGAAATCACAAAAAGAGAATTAGATTAATTCTACTTACAATGGAAAAAAGAAATTTAAGAAAAGAACGTATCGGTGTTGTGACAAGCAACAAAATGGATAAATCCATTGTCGTTTCTGAAGTCAAGAAAATAAAGCATCCAATGTATGGTAAGTTCGTTTTAAAAACGAAAAAATATGTTGTGCATGACGAAAAGAATGACTGTAACGACGGAGATACCGTAAGAATTATGGAAACCAGGCCTCTCAGCAAGACAAAACGTTGGAGATTGGTTGACATAATTGAAAGAGCTAAATAACTATGGTACAACAAGAATCAAGATTAAGAGTAGCAGATAATACTGGTGCTAAGCAAGTTTTAGTTATTCGTGTCCTTGGTGGTACGAATAGGCGATATGCTTCAGTTGGCGATAAAGTTGTAGTCAGCGTTAAAGAAGCTACTCCAAATGGTAATATTAAGAAAGGTGCTGTTTCTACAGCCGTGGTTGTAAGAACTAGAAAGGAAGTAAGACGCCCAGATGGATCTTACATTCGCTTCGACGACAATGCCTGCGTTTTATTAAACCCAACAGGAGAGATGAGAGGAACACGTGTATTTGGCCCGGTTGCTAAAGAGCTTCGTGAAAATCAGTTTATGAAAATTGTTTCACTTGCACCAGAGGTGCTTTAATCTATCATTATGAAAAGAAGTAGAATAAAAAAAGGTGATCAAGTTAGAGTTATAGCTGGTGATCACAAAGGACAAGAAGGTAAAATACTAGATATACTTGTAAAAAAAGAAAAGGCTATTGTTGAGGCAATCAATATGATTTCCAAACATCAAAAACCTTCTGCAACTAATCCACAAGGTGGAATCACCAAGAAAGAAGCACCGATTCACATGTCTAATTTATCTCTTATTACCAAAGAAGGTAAGAGCACAAGATTAGGAACTAAAGTTGAAGATGGAAAAAGGATTAGAGTTGCTAAGAAAACCAATGAAGCTATTTAATTATGAGTTACGTACCAAGATTAAAAGAAGAATATAACAGCAAAATACTTCCTGCTCTTCGTGAAGAGTTTAGTTATTCTAATACTATGGAGGTACCTAGACTTAAGAAAATAGTTTTAAGTAGAGGTGTTGGAGCTGCGATTGCTGATAAAAAATTAATAGATCATTCTATTGAAGAATTTTCAACAATTACGGGTCAGAAAGCTGTTCAGACTATATCAAAAAAGGATGTTGCTTCTTTCAAATTAAGAAAGGGAATGCCTATAGGTGTTAAAGTGACTCTTCGCGGATACAGAATGTACGAATTTTTGGATAGACTAATCACTTCAGCTCTTCCACGAGTAAGAGATTTCAGTGGTATCAAATCAGATGGATTTGATGGCAGAGGAAATTATAACTTAGGAATAACTGAGCAAATTATCTTTCCTGAAATAAACATTGATAGAGTGAATAGAATTCAAGGGATGGATATTAGTTTTGTCACATCAGCAGATACCGATCAAGAGGCAAAATCATTATTGACTGAATTGGGATTACCATTTAAAAAGAAATAATTATGGCAAAAGAATCAATGAAAGCCCGTGAGGTGAAACGCCAAAAAACGGTCGAAAAATACGCCGAAAAAAGAAAAGCTTTGAAGGAAGCTGGAGACTTTGAAGGCTTACAAAAACTACCTAAGAATGCTTCTCCAGTGAGAATGCATAACCGATGTAAACTTACAGGTAGACCCAAAGGATATATGAGACAATTTGGTCTTTCTCGAGTTACATTTAGAGAAATGGCTAACCAAGGTCTAATACCAGGGGTTAAAAAAGCAAGTTGGTAATTAATTTAAAAAGTGCAATAAAATGAATATTGATCCAGTTGCAGATTATTTAACTAGAGTTAGAAACGCAGTTTTGGCTTCTCACAGAGTTGTTGAAATACCGGCTTCTAACCTAAAAAAGGAGATCACAAAAATTTTGTTCGATCAGGGTTATATTTTAAGTTACAAGTTCATTGACTCCGAAAACCAAGGTGTTATTAAAATAGCTTTAAAATATGATAAGTTTACAAACGATCCCGTAATCAAAAAATTACAGAGAGTGAGTAGACCTGGTTTGAGAAAGTATTCCGGTTCAGAAGAAATCCCTAGAGTCTTAAATGGTTTAGGAATTTCAATCGTATCAACTTCTAAGGGAGTTATGACTGGAAGACAAGCTCAAAGAGAACATGTTGGAGGTGAAATTCTTTGTTACGTATACTAATTTAAAAAGACAAAAATTATGTCAAGAATAGGTTACAGTCCAATTAGTATTCCAGAGGGTGTTACAGTCGACTTAACAGTCGATACTATAACAGTAAAGGGTAAACTTGGTGAGTTGAAACAAACCTTCCAAGAAATTACGGTCAAAATAGAGGATAATGAAATATTTTTTGAAAGACCTTCCGATAAAAAAACACATAAAGCTAAGCATGGCCTCTACAGGTCTCTAGTGTTTAACATGATAGAAGGAGTAACTAAAGGTTTTACTAAAGAATTGGAACTTGTTGGAGTTGGATATAGAGCTACCAATCAAGGTCAAAAATTAGATATCGCTGTTGGTTTTTCTCATAACATTGTTCTAAATTTAGCATCTGAAGTACAACTCGAAACTATTTCAGAAAAAGGTAAGAATCCAATTATTAAATTAACGTCATTTGACAAACAACTTGTTTCACAAGTCGCTGCTAAGATCCGTTCATTTAGAAGACCAGAACCTTACAAAGGGAAAGGTATTAAATATGTTGGTGAATATATAAGAAGAAAAGCAGGTAAATCAGCTTAATTATGGGATTTTCTAAAGAAAAAAGAAGACACAAGATACGCAAGCGTATAAGAAAGACTATTACTGGTACTCCAGTAAAACCAAGACTTTCCGTATTCAGAAGTAATAACGAAATCTATGCGCAATTGATTGACGATGTAAATGCAATAACAGTTGCATCTGCATCATCAAGAGATAAAGAAATTGACGTTGCTAACAAAACAAAAAGCGAAGCTTCTGTTATTGTTGGTGAGGCCATAGCTAAAAAGGCTTTGGATAAGAAGATTGATTCAATTTCTTTCGATAGGAGTGGTTATTTATACCACGGTAGAGTTAAATCATTAGCCGAAGGTGCTCGTAAGGGAGGCTTAAAATTCTAAAAATATGTATCAAGATTATAAAAACGTTGAAACTGTAAAACCTGGTGGACTAGATCTTAAAGATCGTTTAGTGGGAGTTCAACGAGTTACTAAAGTCACCAAAGGTGGTAGAGCTTTTGGATTTTCTGCTATTGTTGTAGTAGGTGATGAAAATGGAGTAGTTGGTCACGGATTGGGTAAATCCAAAGAAGTTGCTGATGCTATTTCTAAAGGGGTAGAAGATGCTAAGAAAAACTTAGTTAGGATTCCTTTGCACAAATCTACTTTGCCACATGAACAGTTGGGCAAGTATGGTGGTGCCAGAGTATTTTTATTACCAGCTTCTGCAGGTACTGGTGTTATTGCTGGTGGACCTACACGTATGGTTTTAGAGGCTGTTGGTGTTCATGATGTACTTTCCAAGAATCAAGGATCTTCTAACCCTCACAACATGGTAAAGGCTACTTTTGATGCTTTGCTTAAATTAAGAGGAGCAGATCAAATAGCTAAACAAAGAGGAATTACCCTCGAGAAATTATTTAATGGTTAAGATACATTATTATGGCTAGAATAAAAGTTACTAAAACCAAGAGCGCTATCAAGCGTCCAAAAAACCAAAAGCTTACACTAGAAGCTATGGGTTTAAGAAAAATTGGCCATTCCAATGAATTTGAAGTTTCAAATTCCTTAATGGGAATGATCAATAAAGTTAAACATTTAGTTTCTGTACAAGAAATAAACTAAAACTATGGAATTACATAATTTAAGACCTGCCAAAGGTTCAGTTAAATCCACGACTAAACGCCTTGGTAGAGGCCAAGCGACTGGAAATGGTGGTACTGCTGGTAGAGGACATAACGGTGCTAAATCCCGTTCAGGTTACTCCAGAAAAATTGGATTTGAAGGTGGTCAAATGCCTCTTCAAAGACGAGTTCCTAAATTTGGATTCACAAACCCTAACAGAGTAGAATATCAAACTATTAATTTGGATCGCTTGCAAGAACTTGTCGATCAAAAATTGATTACTGATTCTATTGATTTTGATATTCTACACACTATGGACCAAGTGAATAAAAACTTGCCTCTAAAAGTTTTAGGCAGAGGTGAATTGAAAGCTAAACTGAAAGTTTCTGCTCACAAATTTTCCGCTTCTGCAAAAGCAGCAATTGAGGCAGCTGGAGGAGAAGCTATTACTACTTAATCAATCACCTTATGAAGTTTTTTGAAACATTAAAGAATATCTGGAAAATTGAGGAGTTGAAGAATAGAATACTTCTCACCTTAGGATTATTATTGGTTTACAGATTTGGAGCACAAATTGTTTTACCTGGTATCGATGCAGCTCAATTAGCTAGTCTTTCTTCACAGACTGACGGTGGTATTTTGGGTTTGCTAAATGCTTTTACAGGTGGGGCTTTTTCTAATGCGTCAGTTTTTGCCTTAGGAATCATGCCATATATATCTGCTTCTATTGTTGTACAGTTAATGACTATAGCTATTCCATATCTTCAAAAACTGCAAAAGGAAGGTGATAGTGGTAGAAAGAAAATCACTCAAATTACTCGATGGTTAACAATTGCTATTACATTGGTGCAAGGACCAGGATATATAATTAATTTATATAATATTCTTCCTCCTTCAGCCTTTTTGATGGATAGCACTTTTACTTTTGTGGTATCCTCTGTTATCATTCTTACTACAGGTTGCATTTTTGCAATGTGGCTTGGTGAGAAAATTACAGATAAAGGAATTGGTAATGGAATCTCGCTTTTGATTATGGTTGGTATTATTGCCACCTTACCTCAAGCTTTTATCCAAGAATTTATATCTAGAGTTACTGAATCTAATGGTGGTTTAATCTTGATATTAATTGAATTGGTTATTTGGTTCGTTATCATCCTAGCGGCAGTGATGTTAGTGAAAGCTGTGAGACAAATTCCCGTTCAATATGCAAGAAAAAATGCTTCAGGTAAATTTGAAAAAGCTTCAGTTGGAGGTGCTAGGCAATTTATACCACTTAGGCTTAATGCTTCAGGAGTAATGCCTATTATATTTGCTCAGGCAATTATGTTTATTCCTGCAGCAGTTGCAGGTCTCTCCGACACTGAAATGGCTCAAGGTATCACAGCGGCATTTCAAAATATGTTTGGATTCTGGTACAGTTTAGTATTCGGAATTCTAATCATAGTATTTACCTATTTCTACACCGCTATAACAGTTCCTACTAATAAAATGGCAGATGATCTTAAACGCAGTGGTGGTTTTATTCCAGGTATCCGACCAGGATCTGAAACCTCTGAATATTTAGATAGAGTTATGTCCCAGATCACATTGCCTGGATCTATTTTCTTAGCGCTTATTGCAGTTTTCCCCGCTATTATCGTTTCATTGCTTAACGTACAGCAAGGATGGGGTTTATTCTTTGGTGGAACGTCATTATTAATTATGGTAGGAGTCGCTATCGACACTATACAACAAGTAAATTCATATCTTTTGAATAGACATTACGATGGATTAATGAAATCTGGTAAAAATAGAAAAGCAGTCGCATAATATGGCAAAACAACCCTCAATAGAACAAGACGGTACTATTATAGAAGCGCTGTCTAATGCAATGTTTCGTGTGGAACTCGAAAATGAGCATATTGTTACTGCTCATATCTCTGGTAAAATGAGAATGCATTATATAAAATTATTACCAGGTGATAAAGTAAAATTAGAAATGAGTCCTTATGATTTAACTAAGGCTCGAATAACTTACAGATACTAAATATTATGAAAGTTAGAGCATCAATAAAAAAGAGAAGTTCTGACTGTAAGATAGTTCGTAGAAAAGGACGTCTTTATGTCATCAACAAGAAAAATCCTAAATTCAAACAAAGACAAGGTTAATTATGGCTAGAATTGCAGGTGTAGATATACCAAAACAAAAAAGAGGAGTTATAGCTTTAACCTATATCTTCGGAATCGGTAACAGTAGAGCTAAGAAAATTCTCAAAGGAGCCGGTGTAGACGAAAGTATCAAAGTTTCAGATTGGAACGATGATCAAATCGGTAAGATCAGAGATGAAGTCGGTAAAAATACTATCGAAGGTGAACTGAGATCTCAAGTTCAAATCCACATTAAAAGATTGATGGATATTGGGTGTTATAGAGGTATCAGACATAGAACTGGTTTACCTTTAAGAGGTCAAAGAACTAAAAATAATTCTCGTACAAGAAAGGGACGTAGAAAAACAGTTGCTAATAAGAAAAAAGTAACTAAATAATAATTAACAATGGCAAAATCATCAACAAAAAAGCGCAAAGTAATTGTAGATGCATATGGCGAAGCTCATATTTCTGCCTCTTTCAATAACATCATCGTTTCGTTAACCAATAAAAAAGGCGATGTTATTTCATGGTCATCTTCAGGTAAGATGGGCTTTAGAGGTAGTAAAAAGAATACTCCTTATGCTGCTCAATTATCAGCCGAAGATGCTAGTAAAGTTGCTCACGAAGCTGGTTTACGCAAAGTAAAAGTTTATGTAAAAGGTCCTGGTAATGGAAGAGAATCCGCTATTAGATCTTTACATAACTCAGGTATTGAAGTGACTGAGATCATCGATGTAACTCCAATACCACATAATGGTTGTAGACCACCAAAACGAAGAAGAGTCTAATTATATAAATCAATTGATACTATTATCGAAGGATAAGACCTTAATTCATAATAGAGTAAATTAAATACAAGACAATGGCAAGATATACCGGTCCTAAAACTAAAATAGCTAGAAAATTTGGAGAAGCCATTTTTGGTGATGACAAATCTTTCGAAAAAAGAAATTATCCTCCTGGCCAACATGGTAATAACAGGAGAAGAGGTAAGAAATCTGAGTATGCAGTGCAACTCATGGAAAAGCAGAAAGCTAAATATACCTATGGTATTTTAGAAAAGCAATTCCGTAATATGTTTAGCAAAGCAAACAGATCTTCTGGTATTACAGGTGAGATCTTACTACAGTTATGTGAATCTAGATTAGACAACGTAACCTTTAGACTTGGGATAGCACCTACTAGAAGTGCTGCAAGGCAATTGGTTTCCCATAAGCATATTACTGTAAATGGCCAGCTAGTAAACATTCCTTCTTACCAAATTAAACCAAATGATGTTGTTAGTATTAGAGAAAAATCTAAGTCACTTAACGTGGTACAAGAATCTTTATCTAATAATAATTCTGCTAACGAATGGATGACTTGGAATAGTGAGAAAATGCAAGGTACTTTCGTGAAAGTTCCTGAAAGATCACAAATTCCAGAAAAAATCAATGAGCAATTCATCGTTGAATTATACTCTAAATAATAACTGACAACACTCAAATTTATGGCATTATTTAATTTTCAAAAGCCCGATAAGGTTATCATGATAGATTCGACTGATTTTGAGGGAACTTTCGAGTTCAGACCCTTAGAACCAGGTTACGGTCTAACTGTCGGTAACGCTCTTCGTAGAGTTTTGTTATCATCCCTTGAAGGATTCGCTATTACTTCAGTACGAATAGAAGGTGTTGATCACGAGTTTTCAACAATAGAAGGTGTCGTCGAGGACGTTACCGAAATGATATTGAACCTTAAACAAATCAGATTTAAAAAAAGAGCTGAAGATGTAGACAACGAAACGGTTTCTATTTCTTTTTCAGGTAATGATAAAATGACTGCAGGTGACTTTCAGAAGTACCTTACAGGATTTGATATCTTAAACCCAGATCTTGAAATCTGTACTATGGATAAAAAAGTTTCCTTAAACCTTGAGCTTACGGTTCAAAAAGGGAGAGGGTATGTTCCTGCTGAAGAGAACAAAACTTCAAAAGCTCCTATTGGAACTATATTTACAGATTCTGTTTTTACACCGATTAAAAATGTAAAATACAGCGTTGAAAACTTTAGGGTTGAACAAAAAACAGATTACGAAAAACTGGTTTTCGAAATCATCAGCGATGGTTCCATCCATCCAAAAGATGCTCTTACAGAAGCTGCAAAAACTTTAATTCATCACTTTATGCTTTTCTCTGATGAGCGGATTACGCTTGAAACAGAAGAAATGTCACAAGCCGAAACTTATGATGAAGAGTCTCTTCACATGAGACAACTACTCAAAACTAAACTTGTAGATCTTGATCTATCTGTCCGTGCTTTGAATTGTTTAAAAGCTGCAGAAGTTGAGACTTTAGGTGATTTGGTTTCTCATAACAAAAGTGACTTGATGAAGTTTAGAAACTTCGGTAAAAAATCACTTACTGAGCTAGAAGAACTTGTAGAAAATAAAGGACTAGACTTCGGTATGGACCTTTCTAAATATAAACTTGACAAGGACTAAACTTGTTAAGTACAAAATACATCAATCATGAGACATAGAAAGAAATTAAATCACTTAGGGAGAACATCTTCACATAGAAAAGCTATGCTTTCGAACATGGCTTGTTCCCTAATTGAGCATAAAAGAATAAATACTACCGTTGCTAAAGCTAAAGCTTTGAGACAATATGTAGAACCATTGGTCACTAAATCTAAATCAGATACTACCCATAACCGTCGTTTGGTTTTTTCAAAATTGAAAGATAAGTACATGGTAGCAGAACTTTTTAGAGAAGTAGCACCCAAGGTCGGAGACAGACCAGGAGGTTATACTCGTATTATCAAACTTGGGAACAGACTTGGTGATGCTGCAGAAATGGCAATGATTGAGCTTGTAGACTTTAATGAGGTATATACACCTGGTAAGAAGCAAGCCAAAAAGAAATCTACTAGACGTGCTGGTAAAAAAGCAAAAGAAGATGATCAAGTAGAAACTACAGATAATTCAGATTCTAAAACAGATGAGGCTTAATAACTTCAGCATATTTTTGTTAAATCAAAGGGATAAACTTTCATTAGTTTATCCCTTTTTTTAAATCTATACATATGAAATATAACTTAAAAATTCCCGCAGTTATTCTATTAGCTGATGGAACAGTATTTAAAGGCCAATCTTCAGCAAAGTTTGATTTCAACAGATCTGGTGAGATCTGTTTTAATACTGGAATGACAGGCTATCAAGAGCTCTTTACAGATCCCTCCTATTTTGGCCAAATCATGGTGACTACGAATGCCCATATTGGTAACTATGGTATAAACGCAGACGAAAGTGAATCTGATGGTGTAAAAATCTCTGGTTTGGTCTGTAAGAATTTCTCATTCACGCCCTCCCGAACTAATTCTGATTCCAGTTTAGAAGAATTTCTAAGTGAAGCAGATCTCCCTGTTGTTTTTGACGTGGATACAAGAGCATTAGTTTCACACATTAGAACGCATGGCGCAATGAACGCTATCATTTCTTCTGATGTCAAAAACCTAGAGACCCTTAAAGTTGAATTAGCCAATCATCCCTCCATGAAAGGTCTACAACTTGCTTCTTCTGTATCTACAAAGACAGCATATACGCTAGGTGATAAATTGTCCGACTCTAGGGTCGCTGTCTTAGATCTAGGAGTGAAGAAAAATATCTTAAGGCGTTTAGAAACCAAAGGAGCTTACATAAAAGTCTTCCCTTATAACTCCACTTATGAAGAGATGATAGAGTGGAATCCAACAGGTATATTGTTATCCAATGGTCCTGGAGATCCAGAACCTTTAACTTCTGCTATCAATTTGGCTAAGAAATGCATTAGCAATGCTATTCCTACCTTTGGTATTTGTCTTGGACATCAAGTTATTGCGTTGTCTGTTGGAATACCAACTCTCAAAATGCACAATGGCCATAGAGGGATAAATCATCCTGTTCTTAACCTAGTTTCTGGTAAGAGTGAGGTCACTTCTCAAAATCATGGATTTACGATAGATAAAAAATCTACGGAGTCCAATGACAACGTTGAAATTTCGCATACGCACTTAAATGACCATTCTGTAGCCGGTATCAAAGTAAAAGGTAAACCTTGTTTTTCTGTTCAGTATCATCCAGAAGCTGGTCCTGGTCCAAATGATTCTGCGTATCTTTTTGATGAATTTTTTGTAATGATGTCTTCTAAAATGAGTTCAACATAAAAAAGTGGGTCATTTGGCCCACTTTTCAATTTACAACATTATATAAATTATGGTAAAAGTACTGTGTCTATAACGTGGATAACACCATTAGATTGATTTAAATCTGCTAGTGTTACCGTAGCAACGTTTCCTTTAGAATCTTTAATTTTTACGCTTTCACCGTCAAGTGTCGCAGTAATCATACCACCACTTACAGTTTTAAGCTCTGCTTTTCCGTAGCCTTTTTTAATTGCAGCAACAACATCGTTTGCGCTAAATTTGCCAGCGATGACATGGTAAGTCAAAACAGTTTGTAATTGTTTTATATTTTCTGGCTTTAGTAGAGTTTCTACCGTTCCTCCAGGCAGATTTCCAAAAGCAGCATTAGTAGGTGCAAATACAGTAAAAGGCCCCTCACTTGACAGAGTTTCAACAAGATCCGCAGCTTTAATAGCAGCTACTAAAGTAGTGTGAACTTCAGATTCTATAGCGCTTTCCACAATGTTTTTAGAAGGAGACATCTCTGCACTCTCTTCCATTTTAGTTTGACCGTAACTCAATGTTGTCATAATAACACTCAGTACCAATACCAATTGAATTTTTAAATTTTTCATAGTTTTTTATTTTATTATTTTTTAAATATACATAGGCTCGCATCCTATGGTTTTAAATAATGATAACTTTAACGCGATCTTTAGTAAGATTGATTTACAAATAATTTTTAAATCCCATTTAGCTGTAACGTTATAGCCAGCTATCAATCAAATAAGAATCAACTTTTCAAAATAATTTAGTGTTTATTTCTTAGATTGCGATAAACAAACAAATAAATTATGAGCGCTATTTTAGATATACATGCAAGGCAAATATTCGATTCTAGAGGGAATCCAGCCTTAGAAGTAGATGTAACTACTGAAACTGGAGCCTTGGGAAGGTTTGCCGTTCCATCTGGAGCATCAACTGGAGTTCATGAAGCCGTAGAGTTAAGAGACGGTGGTAAAGATTACATGGGTAAAGGGGTGTCAAAAGCCATAGAAAATGTAAATACGACGATTGCAGATCGATTATTAGGAATTTCAGTATTTGAGCAATCTAAAATTGATCAAATTATGATTGATTTAGACGGTACAGATAATAAATCTAAACTTGGAGCCAATGCAATTTTAGGGGTTTCCATCGCAGCAGCTAAAGCTGCCGCAAATGAATTAAATTTACCTCTTTATAGGTATATAGGAGGGGTTTCTACGAATACTCTCCCTGTTCCGATGATGAACATTATTAATGGGGGTTCACATAGTGACGCTCCTATTGCTTTTCAAGAATTTATGGTCATGCCCGTAAAAGCAGAGAGTTTTTCTCATGCTTTAAAGATGGGGACTGAAATATTTCATCATCTCAAAAAAGTTTTAAAAGACAGAAATTTAAGTACAGCTGTAGGTGATGAAGGTGGTTTCGCTCCAAAATTGAAAGGAACAGAAGATGCTTTAGATTCCATTAAATTGGCTGTTGAAAACGCTGGTTATAAATTTGGAGACGAAATTATGATTGCTTTAGACTGTGCCGCAGCTGAATTTTATGAAGATGGAAAATATAATTATAAGAAGTTTGAAGGAGACTCGGCTAAGGTGATGTCTTCCGAAGAGCAGGCGAGCTACTTAACTGAACTATCAGAGAATTATCCTATTATTTCAATAGAGGATGGAATGGATGAAGACGATTGGGAAGGTTGGAAAATTTTGACTGAAAAGATAGGTAAAAAAGTACAACTGGTCGGAGATGATTTATTTGTGACTAACGTTAAACGCTTGAAAAAAGGTATTGAAAACAATATTGCAAATTCAATCCTTATAAAAGTAAATCAAATAGGAACTCTTACAGAGACTATAGCTGCTGTAAATATGGCTCATAATGCTGGTTATACCTCGGTTATGTCTCATAGATCCGGTGAAACAGAAGACAATACCATAGCAGATTTAGCTGTAGCCTTATCTACAGGCCAAATCAAAACAGGATCTGCGTCCAGAAGTGATAGGATGGCAAAATATAATCAACTTATCAGAATAGAAGAGCAGTTAGGAGATAATGCATATTTCCCTCAACTCAATGCCTTTAAGATCAAAAAATAATTTCGAAATCCATATTATTTTTTTGAATTTCTTAGTAAAACAACCAAACTCATAAAAAAGAGTTTGGTTGTTTTTTTTGAGATAGATCTCTCTATCTTAATACTCTTAAAATCAAATTAGACACTCTACATCTGCCGATATTTTAAAGCTTTACATATGAAATAATATACTCTCATATTTTCAGGAATAAAAATGAACTGCATTAATATTAACTCCAATAGCTTCACATATATTTAGTAAACCAAATTTTGTAATCGCACTATTATAGCTTAATTTGCATATCGAATTAAACAATTATAAAATGTCAGATAAAGCGGAATTAATTATAGATGGAAAAAAAATTGAGCTTCCAATAGTCACGGGTAGTGAAAATGAAAGAGCCATAGATATAAGTTCTCTAAGAGCTTCCACAGGTTACATTACACTGGACCGTGGTTTTAAAAACACGGGGTCAACTTCTAGTAGTATTACTTTTTTAGATGGTGAAAAAGGAATTTTGAGATACAGAGGTTACTCCATTGAAGATTTAGCTGAGAATGCGAGTTTTTTAGAAGTTTCTTACCTATTAATTTATGGTGAATTACCAGACAAGACAGCCTTGGAATCCTATAAAAAAGAGATTACATACCATACCTTAATTCATGAGGATATTAAAAATATAATTGATGGTTTCCCTTCCAACTCTCATCCAATGGGTGTACTGTGCTCTTTGGTGTCCTCATTAACTGCATTTTATCCTGAATCTTTAGATCCGAACAGATCTGCAAATGAAGTGGATCAGACTGTTAAAAGGCTTTTAGCTAAGATGCCCACTATGGCTGCTTGGGCCTATAAAAATAAGGTAGGTCATAGAGCAAATTATCCTGACAACAATTTAGATTATTGTTCGAATTTTCTAAAAATGATGTTCGCCGTTCCGTCAGAAGAATATGAGGTCGATCCTGTTATAGCTAATGCGCTTGATAAATTATTAATACTCCATGCAGACCATGAGCAAAATTGCTCAACTGCCACGGTAAGAGTTGTGGGATCATCACACGCCAGTTTATATGCTTCAATTTCAGCTGGTATAAGTGCTTTATGGGGACCACTTCATGGAGGAGCTAACCAAGCCGTTATAGAGATGCTTGAAGCTATTCAAGCAGATGGTGGTGATGTGCAAAAGTATATGGCAAAAGCCAAAGATAAAGATGATCCGTTTCGACTAATGGGATTTGGACACAGGGTTTACAAAAATTTCGATCCAAGAGCTAAAATTATTAAAAAAGCTGCTGATGAAGTTTTAGCTAAATTGGGTATTGATGATCCCATTTTGGAAATTGCTAAAGGCTTAGAAGAGGTAGCCTTAAATGATAGCTATTTTATCGAAAGAAAGCTCTACCCAAATGTTGACTTCTACTCAGGGATTATCTATAGAGCAATTGGAATTCCGACCTCTATGTTTACGGTGATGTTCGCCTTGGGAAGACTTCCAGGTTGGATTGCACAATGGAAAGAAATGCGCCTTCAGAATGAGCCTATTGGAAGACCAAGACAAGTATATACAGGTGAATCTAAACGCGAGTTTAAAGCAATAGAAAAAAGATAAGTCAAATTTTAATAATAAATCAAATCAAATTTCAACAATTAATAAATTAAAACAAACCAAAACAAATCAAATGAAAAAAACAATTGCTTTACTTTTTTTAACTAGTGGTCTTTTAATAGGATGTGGTGGAGAAAGTAAAAAATCAGATGAAAAACAAAGTATCAAGATCAATTCTAGTTCTGATGAAAAGGTAAAAGAGGAAGGAATATCTGAAGTTTACCTGTCTAGTAGTGATCAAATGAAATATAACAAAAAACAAATTAAGGTTACAGATGGAGATGAAGTTGTGCTTACGTTCGAACATGCTGGGAAACTTCCAAAAGAAGTTATGGGGCATAATTTTGTTTTGTTGAAAAAAGGAACAAATGTTCAAGAGTTTGGACAAGAAGCCTTAGAGTATAGAGACAACGATTATATTCCTAAAAGTAGCGATGCTATTATTGTTTACACTGAAATGCTAGGTGGTGGTCAAAAAACTACAATCACCTTTCAAGCACCTGAAAAAGGAGATTATGATTTCGTTTGTACTTTCCCTGGTCACATTGCTTTGATGAATGGCGTATTTACTGTAATGTAATTAATAACTTAGTTTAACTAAAAAGCCTGTTTGTAACTACAAACAGGCTTTTTTATGTTTTAATGGTGTTTAATACTTAATTGGAGAATTAGCTTTTGGTAGACTGGTTTTTATAAATTCTCTAATGTCATTGTTAGCCGTTTTTAAATCTTTTTTTCTAAGGTACATCATATGTCCACTCTCATAGGTTTTGAAATGTAATCTGTCTTTCATTTTTCCACTTGCATCGATATGCCACATGGTGTACTTTGCATTAAAATAAGTTGTAGCCCCATCGAACAAGCCAGATTGAATCATGACCTCCATGCTAGAGTTTTGAGCCATAGCTTGTCTTAACTCTTTGCCTGTATTATTGTCCTGAGTTCTATCCCATGGATACACATTGCCAAACATGTTGTAACTTAAATCTGTCTTATAGTTAAGTTCATTTTTAAGGTAATCGTTTATCGCTGGGGTAAATGACTGTAGCCATGAGGTTAGTTCAGCGTTGTAATCTGGTCGAGTCCCCGCTTCTTTACCATCAAGACCTAAGTACCTTGAATCTAAACGTCCAACAGTATAGCCGTCGTCAATTTTCAAAGTTTTCCAAAATGTGTTAAAGGGTAATTCTAAATTATTTTGAAAAAAGACCTTTTCATCTATACTTGAGTAATAAGACATTTTTTCTACGATGGCCTTCTTTTTTTCAGAATCTAGAAACCCACCCATCGTAAGGGCAGGTATAAGTTCCTGAATAGTGAACTTTTCCACCTCATCAAGGGCTTCCAAAATAGGTTTGTTTTGTAATTTTGGATTTAGCTTATCGTGATACCAAGCTGCAGCAGTAAAATAAGGCAGCCTGTTGGCGACCTCAATAGGGCCATCTCTTTCAATCCCCAATTCTGTAGGAGAAACTAAAATGACTCCGTTGATATACATCCAATGAGAATTTTGAAGCTTATTGGCCAATCCAGAAACCCTCGTTGTTCCATAACTTTCACCGATTAGATATTTTGGTGCAAGCCATTTGTCTTTTCTACTCACAAATGTGTTGATCCATTTTGCCAAATACTCCACATCGGCATTAACTCCGAAGAATTTTGACCTATCAAAATTACCTTTCTCGTCAAGTACAGGTCTTGAATATCCGGTATTTACTGGATTGACGTAAACTATGTCTGCTACATCCAAAATACTGTAAGGATTCTCCTTATACCCATAAGGTTGAACAGGAAAGCCCTCATCACTTATATTTAGAACCCTTGGACCTGTATACGCAAGATGCATCCAGACAGAGGCAGAACCAGGGCCTCCATTAAATGAAATAACCAGTGGTCTTTCTTTAGAAGGCATATTTTCTTTCTGATTGGAAACCTTATAATAAGTGTATTGAAGTCCTGCAATAGGTTTTCCTTGTTGGTCCCAAACGGGTTGCATTCCTGTTTCTGCAGTGTAATCGATTTGTTTGCCGTTTATAGTCACCTCATGGTTGGTGACCACAGCCTCATCTAGATTAAATTCAACAGACTGAGAATAAATTAGAGAAGTCCCAAGAATTGTGAGTAATGTTAAAAAATAGTTCATGATTATTAATTTTAGCACTAATATAATTAAGCTTTACAAATTCTTGATATTTATTTTTTCCATTTTTTATTTTGCCACCTCTAATACCAAATTATATTTATAATGCCGCATGAATAAATTGAATTATTTTTTGATTGATTGATTGAAATCAAAAATAACTAGCATAGCCTTAGCTACGGTAATTATTTTTGATGAAAAGCAGGCGAAAAAAGCCTGTACCGAATTCGTATCGGTAAAACGATTTATTGCGTCATTATAGGTCTAATTTGGTATAATGCCAAATTTGATCTATAATAATGTGTAAATAAATTGAGTTGTACTACGATATAGCTGAGCAAAAATTTTTTGATTGATTAAAGCTAAATAGCAAGCGAAAAAAGCCTGTGCCGAATTCGTATCGGTAAAATGATTTACGGTGTCATTATAAGCATAATTTGATACAACTCTCTTATGGAATACATTTCAAGTACCCATGGTAAACCACTCTCAAAATATAAAAATGAAAAAAGCCGCTTCTAAAAAGAAACGGCTTCAATCTTATTCAATTTGGACTGATATCTTACATCATTCCAGGCATTCCGCCTCCCATTGGTGGCATCCCGCCGCCACCATTATCGTCTTCCTTTATGTCAACAAGAGCGCATTCAGTAGTTAGAATCATTCCGGCAACTGAAGCTGCATTTTCCAATGCAATCCTTGTCACTTTTTTAGGATCTATAATACCTGCTTTTATCATATCCACATAAGTGTTGGTCTTAGCATCGTAACCTAGGTCACCTTCTAAGACTTTATTGATAACGACAGAGCCTTCACCACCTGCATTTTCTACGATAGTTCTCATTGGAGATTCAATCGCTTTTGCGATGATGTTGATTCCTGTTTGCTCATCAGCATCATCACCCTTAAGCATAGAAAGTGCTTTGAGCGTTCTGATGAAAGCAACACCACCACCAGCAACGATACCTTCTTCTACTGCTGCGCGAGTAGCATGTAGTGCATCGTCTACACGGTCCTTCTTCTCTTTCATCTCCACTTCTGAAGCGGCTCCTACGTATAAAACTCCAATTCCACCAGATAATTTAGCTAGGCGCTCTTGTAATTTCTCCTTATCGTAATCGCTTGTTGTAGATTCAACTTGAGCTTTAATTTGATTCACACGGTTAGTGATATTTTCTTTTTCACCACCTCCATTTACTATGGTTGTATTGTCTTTATCTAAAGTGACATTTTCTGCAGTACCCAACATATCCAGAGTAGCGTTTTCTAATGTAAATCCACGCTCTTCTGAAATAACAGTACCTCCAGTTAAAATTGCGATATCTTCTAGCATAGCTTTTCTACGATCACCAAATCCTGGTGCTTTTACAGCAGCTATTTTTAAAGAACCTCTCAATTTATTTACAACAAGTGTTGCTAAGGCTTCACCTTCTATATCCTCTGCAATAATCAATAGTGGCTTACCACTTTGAGCAGCTGGTTCCAATACAGGAAGTAAATCCTTCATAGAGTTGATCTTCTTATCCACGATCAAAATGTATGGATTTTCAAGATCAACAGTCATCTTTTCACTATCTGTGACGAAATATGGAGAAAGGTAACCTCTATCAAACTGCATACCTTCTACAACTTCCATGTAGGTTTCAGTACCCTTAGCTTCTTCAACAGTGATAACTCCTTCTTTGCCTACTTTACCAAAAGCTTCTGCAATTAATTCACCGATTTTTTCATCGTTATTTGCTGAAATGGAAGCGACTTGCTTTATTTCTTCTGATGTATCTCCAACAGATTTTGCTTGTTTTGTGAGTTCTGCAACTACAGCCTCTACAGCTTTATCAATTCCTCTTTTAAGTCCAAGGGGATTGGCACCTGAAGCTACGTTCTTAAGTCCTTCATGAACAATAGCCTGTGCTAAAACAGTTGCTGTAGTCGTTCCGTCACCAGCTAAATCATTGGTTTTGGAAGCCACTTCTTTAACCATTTGTGCTCCCATATTCTCTAAAGGATCAGCAAGTTCTATTTCTTTAGCAACGCTTACCCCATCTTTAGTAACCATTGGTGCACCAAATGATTTGCCTATAATCACGTTACGACCTTTAGGTCCTAAAGTTACTTTTACAGCGTTCGCTAAAGCATCTACACCTCGCTTTACACCATTTCTTGCTTCAATATCAAAAATTATATTCTTTGCCATTATATTGTGGTTTTGTTTATTTGTGAATTATACTATAGCTAAAATGTCATCTTCTCTCATGATGAGATAATCTTGGTCTTCAAACTTTAACTCTGTACCTGAAAACTTTCCGTAAAGAACTATGTCTCCAACTTTTACTGTCATCACATGTTTCTTTTTACCATTTCCGACGGCAACCACTTTACCGCGTTGTGGTTTTTCCTTTGCTGTTTCTGGAATGATAATTCCAGATGCTGTTTTAGTTTCTGCGGCTTGAGGCTCTATTAGCACTCGGTCTGCCAAGGGTTTAATGTTTACTGCCATTATAAATATTTTTTTGGTTTAATTTTAAAATACAAGTCTAAAAGTGTGCCAATAAATAAGGGCTGTCAATTGCCAATAAAAAATGCCAGCTTGTCATAAGCTGGCATTTATACTATTTTAGGAAGCCTGTTTACTGCTGGTCTACAGGTGGTAAACTATTAGATTGTGTATTTTCAATAGGGGCTTGGACACCGTCCAATAATTTGGAATCTTGGACAGCCCTATTATTTATGATGGTAACATTTGATAATAAAATTAAAATTAATAACAAAGTAGCTAAAGCCCAGGTACTCTTATCAAGAAAGTCTGAAGTTTGCTTAACGCCTCCGATTTGCTGGGATCCTCCTCCTCCAAAAGAAGAGGAGAGACCTCCACCTTTAGGGTTTTGAACCATGATAACAACTATAAGTAGGAATGCTACTATTAAAATTAAAACTAAAAATATGGAAAATGTACTCATTATGATTTATTTTCTTTAAGTCTTTCTATTTCTTGAATTCGATCCGCAAAGTAAGAACTTTTTTTGGGATTATTCAGAATTAATATCTTGAATGCCTGGATCGCTTTATCATATCGCTTTTGTTCAGTGTAAACTTTAGCCAAAGTTTCCGTCATAAGGTGAGTTGACGGTTCATACTTGGCAATTATTTTTTGTGTTGATTCATAAGATTTGGTAGGAACAATTTTAGGGTTATTCTTTATGAATTCATCTATAATTTGAAACTGAGGATTAATCGTTAACTCCGTTTCTTTTTTATCTACGGGCTCCAGTTGGGTTAACTTCATCCAGTCTTGAAAAGAATGAGCATTGAAAAAATTTATATCTAAAGGCCGTTCCTGTTTGTTGGGTTCTGCTTTTTCTTTTTCTATAAAAAGGTCTGGATCGCTAATTTGTTCAATCCCCTGTTTATTAACTTCAACCTCTTCATTCGAGTGTTCTCTATTTTGCTCAATGAGCAAATCAATAGTATTGGCAATATCCAATTGATGAAATTTTTCAGAAGTAATAAAATCAAATAAAACCGATCGGTCCTGAGTATAAACACCCGTAGTTTTTAAAAATGTATTATATTGAAAACTTCCATAGTAGTTCTGTAATTTTAGCTTGATAGCGTATAGAGGTTGGAAATAGGGATACTTTTCAATCATTTCACTTATAGCCACCAAACTAGTCACTTCAAATTCATTAGGGTATTTAATAAGATTTAAAACCTCTTCTTTATCCATTACCAATTCGTTAAGGAGGCATTAAATACATCTTGAGTGATTCTTAGGTAGACTTCTTCAATAGCTATATCCCGTGTAGCGCCACTCAATTGTTCATTTCTTGGAAAATCAAAATAAAACGAAAAAGTTTGTTCAAAATCTTTTTCTGGATCTAAGGTATTATAAAACCGAACATTTACAGCGATGGTTAGTCGCTGTTGGGCAGCATTGCTATCTGCTGTTGCAGTCATTGGCGCTACGTAGTACCGAGTGATTTCTCCCTCATAAACAAGATCAGCATTGGAGTTTGTAAGGCTTAATTTGGTCTGGTTTTGTATTAAATCTTGGAGTTGCAACGTAAAATCTCTATCAATACCTGGTTCAACTAGTCGAGCGTTATTTTGAAAGAAATTCACTTGAAAGGTTTCTGCATTTCCAGTGTCGGCACCAGTAAAAGAATAATAACCACAGGATTGTAGACTTAAAATCAATATTAAAATTCCAATTATTTTTATTTTCATTATAAATCGTATTGCTTTATTTTTCTATACAGTGTTCTTTCGCTAATTCCTAATTCATCAGCTGCAGGCTTTCGTTTTCCTTGATGTCTATTCAACGATTTTTTGATGAGTTCTACTTCTTTATCTTGAAGCGATAAAGTCTCCTCTTCTTCGATATCTTCAGCATAATCGTAAGGATTTTCTGCATGTTGCTCAGCCGGCTTTGTTTTCTTTTTTTCAGGGATTTGCAGAATTTCTAGCTGTTCCTGATGAGATTCTTCAGAGAATTCTTTTGCATTGGAGTCGCCGTATACTTTCCTAATTAGGCTTCTGTTTTCTTCTTTGAAGGCTTCATCATTTTCTTTTTCCATGAATTCTAGCGTCAATTTCTTAAGATCATGAAGGTCGTTTTTCATATCAAAAAGAACTTTGTAAAGAATTTCTCTTTCATTGCTAAAATCGCTTTTGTTGTTTTTTGATTCAGAAATTACAGAGGGTAGATTGGAACTGTTACTTGGCAAATAATGTGTTAGTATGGCTTCGTCCACTTCTCGACTAGTCTCTAATACTGATATTTGTTCAGCAACATTTTTAAGCTGTCGAATGTTTCCTGGCCAGCTACAGTTTTCTAGTGCTTTAACCGCTTGGTCTGTCAAGCGTATCGTTGGCATTTTATATTTTATCGCAAAATCTGAGGCGAATTTTCTAAACAGCAAGTGAATATCTGACCGGCGCTCTCTTAAGGGGGAAAGTTCAATTTCAACCGTATTGAGCCTGTAGTATAGATCTTCCCTAAACTTATTCTCCTTTATAGCTTCAATCATGTTAACGTTGGTTGCCGCAACGATTCTAACATCAGATTTTTGAACTTTAGAGGATCCCACTTTTATAAACTCTCCTGTCTCAAGAACTCTCAAGAGCCTAACTTGAGTGGTGAGTGGTAATTCTCCCACTTCATCCAAAAAAATAGTTCCTCCGTCAGCTTCCCTAAAATAGCCATCTCTGGATTGATTGGCTCCTGTAAAAGCGCCTTTTTCATGTCCAAATAATTCACTATCAATCGTACCTTCTGGTATAGCACCGCAGTTTACAGCGATATATTTGGCGTGTTTTCTATGTGAAAGGGAATGTATAATTTTGGGTAGACTTTCTTTACCAACTCCGCTTTCCCCTGTGACCAACACAGAAATATCGGTAGGGGCCACGCGTATAGATTTTTCTATTGCTCTGTTGAGATTGGGATCGTTCCCTATAATTTCAAATCGCTGCTTTACAGCTTGTGGAGATTCCATATTTAAATTTATTTTAAGATGAAAAAACTTGCATAGGACCATAACCAACTGGCTCACCAATTAAAGTAACACTTGTGCATTTTTTCATTTTTACTAAAACATAATCCCCTAATTTGTAGTCTTCTTTAGGAAAGACTACGGTTGTGTTTTGGGTGTTTCGTCCGCTCCATTGTAAGTCGGATTTTTTAGATTCTTTTTCAACTAATATTTCTTCAACATTGCCGAGGTGCTGTTCTGTTCTAAAACGCGAATGTTTTTGCTGAACGTCTATGATTTCCTGAAGGCGTTTTTTCTTGGTAGCTTGTGGAATATCATCTTCAAATTTCTTGGCGCCAAGAGTTCCTGGTCGTTCAGAATACGCAAACATATACCCAAAATCGTATTTTACATAGTCCATCAAGGATAAGGTGTCTAGGTGATCTTCTTCAGTTTCTGAAGGGAATCCAATGATCATATCTTGAGAGATGCCACAGCCTGGTATAATTTTTCTGATATTATCTATCATACTAAAGTATTCTTCGCGGGTGTGGAGTCTATTCATTTTCTTTAGAATTCTATCACTACCACTTTGTACGGGAAGATGTATATAATCGCAAATGTTGTTGTGTTTTGCCATGACTTTAACCACATCCATCGTCATATCCTGCGGATTTGAAGTAGAAAAGCGAATGCGCATTCCCGGCTGAGCTTTTGCTGTGATATCTAGTAAATCTGAAAAACCAACTGCTGTCGCTTTTTGCATTTCACTTGCGCTTTTGAAATCTTTTTTCAATCCTCCACCATACCATAAATAGCTATCTACATTCTGGCCTAATAAAGTGATTTCCTTATAGCCTTTACTCCACAAATCATTTACTTCATCAATAATGCTTAAAGGATCACGGCTTCGTTCTCTCCCTCGAGTAAATGGCACTATACAAAAAGTACACATGTTATCACAGCCTCTAGTAATCGACACAAAAGCAGATACGCCATTGCTTTGTAAACGCACAGGTGAAATATCACCATAAGTTTCTTCTTTGGATAAAATTACGTTTATGGCATCCCTACCACTTTCAACTTCTTCCAGTAAATTAGGTAAATCTTTGTAGGCATCTGGTCCTACAACCAGATCTACAATTTTCTCTTCTTCAAGAAATTTACTTTTTAAGCGTTCTGCCATGCAGCCCAAAACACCTACTTTCATAGAAGGATTGATTTTCTTGACTGCATTATATTTTTCCAAACGTTTTCTTACCGTTTGTTCTGCTTTATCTCTTATGGAACAAGTGTTGACCAAAACAAGGTCAGCTTCAGAAAGTTCGTTGGTGGTATTGTATCCTTGTTCATTTAATATGGACGCTACGATTTCGCTATCGCTAAAATTCATAGCGCAGCCGTAACTTTCAATGTAGAGTTTCTTAGTGTTATTTTTCTTTTTTTCTTTAACCAAGGTTTGTCCCTGTTGGGTCTCATCAATAATTTTCTCCATATGAAGTTGTAATATTTTAAACAAAGATACAAGTTATGAAATTACTGACAAACTGTCATTTTATCAATTTTATGACTTAAAATTTAGCTCTTTTATCAAAATCTGCTTTGATGTAGGGTATTGAAATCAATTTGAAAAGTTACTTTATAGGATTTTCTAAAATAAAAATCCAAAAATTCGTATACTTTTGTAGTATAAATAAATTAAAATGGCAAAAAATCTAGTAATAGTTGAGTCTCCTGCCAAAGCTAAGACAATAGAAAAATTTTTAGGTAAAGATTATAAAGTGGCTTCAAGTTTTGGTCATATTGCAGATTTACCATCTAAAGAGCTGGGGGTCGATGTAGACAACGACTTCAAGCCTACATATATAGTTAATGATGATAAAAAAGATGTTGTTAAAAAGCTCGCCAAGCTAGCAAAGGAATCAGAAATTGTTTGGTTGGCAAGTGATGAAGATAGAGAAGGAGAGGCCATAGCTTGGCATCTAGCAGATGAACTGAAGCTAGATGAAAAAAAAACCAAGCGAATTGTCTTTTCTGAAATCACAAAATCAGCTATACAAAAGGCGATAAAAAACCCAAGGGAAATTAATTACAACTTGGTTAATGCTCAAAAAGCAAGACGGATTTTAGACCGTTTAGTAGGCTACGAATTATCTCCAATTTTATGGAGAAAAGTGAAAGGTGGCCTTTCTGCGGGAAGAGTCCAATCGGTTTCCGTTAGATTAATAGTGGAGAGGGAAAGAGATATATTAGGCTTCGACCCTCATGTGTTTTATAGAGTAGATGCTCAATTTCAGACTAAAAATGGAGCTAGCTTTAAAGCAAAACTACCAAAGAACCTTGAGTCTCAAAAAGAAGTAGAAGATTTTTTAGAACTTCAGAAACAGGCCAATTTCAATGTAGATGACTTAACCAAAAAACCTGCAAAAAAATCTCCAGCACCTCCATTTACCACTTCTACACTTCAACAAGAAGCTGCTCGGAAGCTATATTTTTCCGTTAGTAAAACTATGAATATGGCTCAGCGACTCTATGAAGCAGGACATATTACCTATATGAGAACCGATAGTGTAAGCTTATCTTCTCAAGCCAAAGAAAGAGCTGAAGATGAGATTAAAAGCGCTTATGGTGATAAATACCATAAGGTTAGAAATCATAAGGGAAAGTCTAAAGGAGCGCAAGAAGCCCATGAAGCTATACGGCCAACAAATTTTGCTGAACATCAAATTGATGCAGAACGTGACCAACAGCGCTTATACGAGCTGATCTGGAAACGAGGTATCGCTTCGCAAATGAGTGATGCTGAACTCGAAAGAACAAACGTAAAGATATCATCAAATAAAGATGATCGTCACTTTACGGCGAATGGTGAAGTTATTAAGTTTGATGGATTTCTAAAAGTCTATCTGGAAGGACAGGATGAAGAAGACGAGGAGCAAAGCGGATTGCTTCCCGCCATGTCTGTAGGAGAGAAATTGCAAAATGATTATATTCTAGCAACAGAGCGCTATACAAGACCACCGTCTAGATATACAGAAGCGTCTCTAGTGAAGAAGCTAGAAGAATTAGGGATTGGCCGTCCATCGACTTTTGCTCCCACGATTTCGACAATTCAAAATAGGAAATATGCCGAAAAAGGAAGTATTGACGGTAGTGATAGAGAGTACGTTCAATATACTTTAAGAGATAACGATATAAAAAGTAAAACTTTATCTGAAAAAGTAGGAAGCGATAAAGGTAAACTTGTGCCAACAGATGTTGGGATGGTAGTAAATGATTTTCTGGTCAAACATTTCGAAGCCATTTTAGATTATAATTTTACGGCTAAACTCGAACAAGACTTCGATGAGGTTGCTGAGGGTAATGCCAAGTGGACCAAAGTGATGAGTGACTTTTATGTGCATTTCCATCCTAACGTCCTAGACGTGGCTGCCAATGCAGAACGAGAAGTAGGCGAGCGAGTTCTAGGAAAGGATCCTGAATCAGGCAAACCAGTGAGTGCACGTTTGGGAAAATTTGGACCTATGGTTCAAATTGGTTCTGTGGAAGACGATGAAAAGCCTAGGTTTGCAAGCCTAAAACCCAGTCAAACTTTATCTTCTGTTACTTATGAAGAAGCCATGGAATTATTTAAACTTCCAAAACAACTGGGAGAATATAAGGAAGAGGAGGTGGAGGCAAACATTGGTCGTTTTGGTCCATATATCAGGTTTGGCAAAAAGTTTGTCTCGTTGGAAAAGGATGACGATCCTTTGGATGTTACTTATGATCGCGCTATTGAACTTATAAAAGCAAAAGAAAAAGCAGAAGAGCCAATATGTTATCACAACGAAAAAGGGGTCCAAAAAGGAGTAGGTCGTTTTGGTCCGTACTTGAAATGGGACGGCATGTTCATCAACGTGAATAAAAAATATGATTTCGACAATCTTTCTGAAGAGGATATCGTTGAGTTGATCGAAGATAAAATTCAGAAAGAAAAAGATAAATTAATTCACCATTGGGAAGAACAAGGGATAACATTAGAAAAGGCAAGATGGGGACGTTTCAAACTTTCAAAAGGAAATACGAAAGTAGAATTGCCTAAAACTACAGATGCAGAAGGAATGGCATTGGATGAGGCAGAAGCTATTTTAGATAAAAACACAAAAACCAAGAAAAAAACGACTAAGAAAACAGCCGTAAAAAAGACTGCAGCGAAGAAAACAGCTGTGAAGAAGACCGCAGCGAAGAAAACAGCCGTAAAGAAAACTTCAGCGAAGAAAACAGCTGTTAAAAAGACACCTGTAAAGAAGACAGCTAAAAAAACAACTGCCAAAAAGGAAACAAACTTAAAAAAGACAACTGAATCTTAATTTACGTCAATGGCATTTGAATTTTTAGAACCTGTTCATCCTGAACTTCAAAATAAGATCAAAGATTTTTCAAGACAAACCTTATCGAATTATGTGAGTTTTTTTGATGGGGATGAGCACATTCAGCTCAATGCATTTCAATTAGCTATAGTTTGTGTTAAAGAGGACAGAAATGGTGTCTACCCAAAAAAATCAGATTTTTTCTACGATGAAATAAGGTTGAGCTTATACGCGATGTATGTGGGGAATTGGCAAGTGAATATCATAGACTTGGGAGATATCAATAGGGGAGATGAGGTCTCTGACACTGCTTATGCACTTAAGAGTATATTGTCTAGGCTTTATGGGAAATCTATCTTACCTATTATTTTAGGAGGAAGTCAAGATCTTACATTTTCCCAATATAGAGCCTATGATGGAATTAAGCATATGATCAACTTAGCAATAGCAGATCATAAGTTTGATATTGGTAATTCAGAGTTGCCGATGGATAGTCAATCTTATGTAGGCAAAATGATTATAGATGAGCCTTATAACTTGTTCAATTTTGCTAATCTTGGGTATCAGACGTATTTATCTCCCCAGGAAGAGATTGATTTAATGGAAAAACTTTTCTTTGATGCCCTAAGATTAGGGACTCTCAAGTCAGATTTCACAAAGGCCGAGCCTATTTTAAGAGATACTGATTTGTTTAGTATTGACATTCATTGTGTTAAGTCGTCAGAAATTGCCGATTCAAATCATAAAAATATTAATGGATTCAGCACATTCGATTTGTGTAAGTTGTCTAGATATGCCGGTATGAGTGACAAATTAAGCTCTTTTGGTATTTATGAATTGCAGTCCATGCAGAAATCTGAAGGACTTATCAGTCTAATATCACAGATGTTATGGTATTTTGTAGAAGGTTTTAGCTTAAGGTTGAATGAGCATATTTCTGAAAAAAGTCCGAATTTCATGAAGTATAGTGTCCCAATCGAAGATGAAATTTTAGTTTTTTTAAAAAGTGAGATCTCCAACCGGTGGTGGATTAAAACACAAAATGAAAATAATGTGTATAAACCTTCGTTATTAGCTTGTGATAAACAAGATTATATTGATGCCACACAGTCTATAATTCCAAATAGATGGTTAAAAGCGAAATATAAAAACACTATTTAGTTTAAATTTATTTTAATTATTAACAATAAAAAAAGTGTTTATTTGCACACAAGATTGAATTTAATCATTTTTCTATGAAACTATACATTAAGTTTATCAAAGGCTTTTACTTCGTATTTATAGCTCTATTAATCATGAGTTGTGGAGGAAGTGATAAAGGCCAACTTGTAGGGGTGGAAGGCAAAAGGTGGTATCCAGAAAAGCCGTTTGGTATGGTTTTAGTCGATGGAGGCTCCTTTGTTATGGGTAAATCTGACGATGACTTGGCTAGTGTTCAAAATGCTCCACCTAAGACCGTCACAGTTCCTTCTTTTTACATGGATGAAACTGAAATTACAAATTCGGAATATAGACAATTTGTTTTTCACGTTAGAGATTCTGTGATTAGACAAAAATTGGCTGAAGCTGCTGAATTGTCTGGAGATGGACAAGCAGGAGGGAACAATGATCGATCTGTCCAAGATTTCGCCTTTAAGAATGCAAATACAGATGATAATTTAAGTCCATTCCAAGAATTTTCTAGATACTACGATCCGTTAGATCAAGCCTTAAATTGGAATAAAGAAATTATTTGGGACCCAGGACAATACCCAGATGAAGATTATGTCTATGTCATGGATGAGTTTTATCTCTCTAACGACCAGTCTTACAATGGACAAAGGATGCTTGATGTTACTAAATTTAAATATAGTTACAAATCGATAGATCTAGATGCTGCTGCAAGAACTAAAGGAATGCGAACAAACTTTATTACAGTTGAAGAAGTAATGGTTTATCCAGACACGACAGTTTGGATTAAAGACTTTAATTACTCTTACAATGAGCCTATGCACAATGATTATTTTTCTCATACAGCATTCGATGATTATCCAGTTGTTGGGGTAACATGGGGACAAGCAAAGGCTTTTGCAAATTGGAGAACTAAATATTTAAACGACTTTAAAAAACAAAAAAATGAAGAAAACGTCAACTTTTTTAGGTTGCCCTCTGAGGCAGAATGGGAGTACGCTGCTAGAGGTGGTATAGAAGGGGGGACTTTTCCTTGGGGTGGTCCGTATGCTAAAGACGATAGAGCCTGTTTTCTGGCCAACTTTAAACCTTACAGAGGCGATTATGCAGCTGATGAGGCATTATATACAGTAGAATCTGATGCTTACGCACCCAACGACTTCGGTTTATATAATATGTCCGGAAATGTGTCGGAGTGGGTTAACACGTCTTATGATCCAGCATCTTACGAATATATGTCATCTATGAATCCTAATGTAAATAATTCTAAGAATAAGCGCAAGGTTGTTCGAGGCGGGTCCTGGAAGGATGTGAGCTATTATCTGCAAGTAAGTACAAGAGATTATGAATATTCAGACTCTGCAAGAAGTTATATCGGTTTCAGAACTGTGCAAGATTTTTTAGGGAATTCAAATAATTTAAATTAAAAAAATCAAATATTTTATTATGGCAAACTCAAAAAATAGAAAGCAAGTAATGAATATGGTGTATGGTCTCGGAGCTGCTATTGTGATAATTGGGGCATTATTTAAAATTCAACATTTCTCTATTGGCCCTATAACGGGAGGATTAATGTTGACTTTTGGGCTTATAACTGAGGCCGTTATATTTACAATATCAGCATTTGATCCTGTAGACAAAGATCTAGATTGGGAAAAAGTTTATCCAGAATTAACCGGAAATAATCCTTTAAACCAAAAGGAAGATTTGAAAGAGGAGAGTGTACTCTTATCACAGAAACTAGATGATATGCTAAAGGAAGCAAAGATAGATTCTAAGCTTATGGAGAGTCTTGGAGAAAGTATTAAAAACTTTGAAGGGGTTGCAAAAAATATCGCTCCGATAACAGATTCAATTAATTCACAAAAGAAATATGGGGATCAAATTTCAATGGCTGCTCAACAAATGGAGTCATTAAATAATTTATACAAAGTTCAAGTGGAATCCGCTATACGTCAAGCTGAAGTTAACGAAGCAGTAACGAATAATGCAGGAAAGCTTAAAGATCAAATGGAATTTTTAACTGCTAATTTAAATTCTCTAAATGGTGTTTATGGTGGAATGTTGACTGCTATGAGACCAAAAGCTTAATCATAATTCTATAAATTTACCACAATGGCTGGAGGAAAGGAAACCCCAAGACAAAAGATGATTAACATGATGTACTTAGTTTTCATTGCAATGTTAGCTTTGAATATGTCTAAAGAAGTATTATCTGCTTTTGGAACAATTAATGAATCTTTAGAAGACACCAATACTAATTTTGAAGCGAAAAATGACGATGCACTTGCAGGTCTTGAAAGGAAAGCTAATGAATCTGAAGAGCAATTTAAAGAAGTTTTTAAAAATGCACAAATTGTCTCTGATGCAACCTTAGAATTATTCACCTATTTCGCAGGGATAAAAGAAGGAATGTATAATTCCGTTGAAGATCCAAAAGACTATGAAACCATGGATAAAACATCTTATGCGGACGAATTGTTTGCCAAGGGTGAAAAATTAACCCCAGAAGGTGAAGAGTTTTTGGTTAAGATGAGTTCTTATAAAGATAAAATGAATAATGCTCTAGGAGGAACCCAAAAGTATGACGTTTTTTTAACCACTATTAACGACAAATTTAGTGGCGATCCAGTTTCCCCAGATTCCGGGGTTAAGAATGCTAAAGTTAATTACGTTAGACATCATTTTGTTGGATTTCCATTGATATCATCCATAACTAAAATTACCGCTCTGCAAAACAACTTAAAGGTTCTTGAAAATGAAATTTTGTCCTCGATGCTTTCTGGTCAATTAACCCAAATTGCTTCCATGGATAATTATTCAACCTTATTAGAACAAAGTAGAAGCGCTTATTATCAAGGTAACATATTTGATGGGTCTATTGTTTTAGGACGTACCGATAATTCAACTGTTCCATATGATGTTAAATTGACCTTAGATGGAAGACGTCTGGTTAAGGGTAAAGATTTCACGCTCGAGGGTGGTCAGGTTAAGCTCAACGTAAACGCTGGAAGTGCTGGTGATCATAAAATTGAAGGATTACTTCTTTTTAAGGAAAATGGTAAAGAGATTGAAGTGCTAGTTGATAAATCATTTTCAGTAATTCCTAAGCCTAATCAAGCGATTGTCTCGGCCGATAAAATGAATGTGGTGTATCGCGGTATTGAAAATCCAATTACCGTTTCTATGCCCGGAGTCCCAGAAAATAAAGTTAATGCATCTGCTACTGGTTTGAGAAGGATAAAGGGTTCTCAGTATACCGTGATACCCACCACTGGAACTGAATTAAAAATCGATGTAACTGGAGAAATCGATGGTGAAAAGTTTACATCGGGAACGATTTTTAGAATTAAAAGTTTACCAAGACCTACGCCTACAGTACGAGGACAGATACAAGAAGGGGCTGCTATACAGATGCCAAAAAATGCTCTAAAAGTTTCACCTATAGGTGCTACATTTGAAAATTTCGATTTTGACATTACTCCAGTTGTTAAGCAATTTACGTTAAGTATTCCAGGACAGCCCTCAGTAGTTGTGGTTGGCAGCAGAATGGATTCAAAAGCACAGAATCTTTTAGACTTAGCTAGAGCAGGAGACATCGTTCAAATATTTGACATTAAAGCGGATGTTCCTGGTGTAAATGTTAAAAATATGCCAGCACTATTAGTCCAATTAACCAATTAAAATGATGATGATGAGTTATTCAAGTCTTAAGTTCTTTTTGTATTCTGCTTTAGCTTTAAGTTCAAGTTCAGTTATAGCACAATCGTCTAATATTTTAAATGCTTCAAAACCCTCACAGGTTGGAGTAGTTACAGAAAATCAAAAGACTTCTGATGATGATGATAATCCATTTGAATATGGATATGTTGGCGACAGTAATATTTTATGGTCTAAGATCGTTTGGGAGAAGATAGATTTAAAACAAAAAGTCAATTTCCCCTTGCTTTATCCTACGCAAGATGATGCCTTCTCAAAAGCAAGACGCTCTTTGTACAAAGTTCTCTTAGATGCTATTGAAGAAGGTTCTTTGGACTCTACATCTACTTCTGCAATTACAGAAGTGTATGCAACAAGTTATTTCAATAAGAGAAAAACTTACGAAGACATCTTAAGTTCCACAAAATCACTTTTTCTTCCAGATGTAGCTCTCGATGTTCTAGGTCAATATGGGGTGACTGGGACAGAGAATGTTCAAATTTTTATCAGTCGGTCTTTAGCGGGTAAACTCTCTAAGTTCCCAGAACTTTATTCTCAAGAGCTAGTGGCAAAGATGGAGCCCTTCTTGATTCCTACCGAAATTACAAGTATGGACATCCTTGAATATCATATCAAAGGGATGTGGTATTTTGATAAACTTCAAGGTGAAATGAAATACCGTTTACTCGGTATAGCTCCAGCTGGTTATGACATACAAAGCCAAAACCAAAGTTTCTCTGGTAACCCTCAAATTGTTCCTTATTTTTGGGTTTGGTTCACCGATGCTAGACAAGCACTTCACAATGCAAAAGTTATAAATAACAGTAATAGTTCAATGCCTTTTAGCTTCGATCACCTGCTTAACTCCAGACGTTTTGATGCCTTCATTTATAAAACTCAGAATGTTTATGAAGATAGAGAAATTTCAGACTACATCAAAGATAATGCTCTATTGCAACTTTTGGAATCTGATAGAATAAAAGAAGGAATTAGAAATTTTGAATTGGATATGTGGAATTACTAAACTTTATTCCTTTTAAAACCTTTAGATTAGCCCTTGCAACTGTAAGGGTTTTTTATGAAAGATGTTTTGATTGTCGGGTTTGGTATTTCTGGTTTATGCATAGCTAGAAGATTAGAAGAATATTCTAAAACTTTTGATATTATTTCAGATGAAAGTCAGCAATCTTCAAAAGTAGCTGGGGGTATTCTTAACCCTGTAGCTTTAAAACGTTATAATTTAGCTTGGAATTCAGCTAAATTTATGCCCGAAGCAATTGATTTTTACACTCAATTCAACACAGATTATTCTGAATCATTTTTTGAAGCCATTCCGGTTTATAAATTGTTTACGTCTATTGAAGATCAAAACAATTGGACGGTCGCTTCGGATCAGTCTGCTCTCGAGTCATTTATAAATCCTACTATCCAAGAGGTGTCCGCTTCAGTATCTTCCACATTTAAACAGGGGCAAGTGCTTCAATCTCATCTTTTGCATTTAAAAAGACTGTTAGCTATTGAAAAAAATAAATTGAATAGGCGTGGTCACTTTAAAAGTGAATCCTTCTCATATGCTGATCTCAAGGTCAATGAGGATCATGTGAGTTACTGTGGGAACTCTTACAGTAAGGTCATATTTTGTGAAGGCTATGGGGTGCATTCCAATCCCTTCTTTAATTGGTTACCACTGTATGGGAACAAAGGGGAGTATTTGATATTTGAGTCGAAAGGTTTGAAGAGCAACTCGAACATCTTGAAATCGAGTTATTTCATCATTCCCCTTGGAAATGATATTTATAAGTATGGTGCAACTTATTCTAGAGATGAGCTTAATGACATACCAACTTCAGAGGGTAAAAAAGACCTCGTGGAAAAACTATCAAAGCTTATTCAATGCGACTTTAAAATTTTAGATCAGATTGCGGGTGTTCGTCCAACTGTGAGAGATCGAATACCTGTTTTGGGTAAGCATCCAAAATATGAACATCTCCATATTCTTAATGGTTTTGGAAGTAGAGGAGTGATGTGTGCACCAACTTTATCACGTGAGTTAATGGAACATATATACGAAGGGAAATCTATTGGTAAGGAAACCGATGTCAATCGGTTCCTGAAATTTTATTCTTAGCTCCTTTATCGTAAGATAAAAACAGATTGATCCATATATTTCTAGCTAGTCTCATGTTAATTGGCATCATAAGGACTAAAATCACAATAATAGAGATGAAGGATGGGATAACTTGTAAACCTATAATAAAATAAGAAGTAATAAAAGCAGCAACTGAAAATGCAACTCCCAAGCCATAGCTGACATACATAGCTCCATAAAAAAAAGAAGGTTCTATTTTGTACTTAGTATTGCACACAGAGCATCTCTTATGCATCTCGTAAATTTTATTTAGCTTGAAGGGATTGGATTCTTTGTACATTTTATCCCCATGACATACTGGACATTTGCCTGTAAATATGCTGTATAATTTTGAGCCTTCAAGCATTTTAAAAAAATTTAGCTTTGCTGGGTAAATATAACAATATTTGCAGAAATTTTAGGTAACATATGCTACATATTCATAATCTTTCCATTTCATTTGGTGGAGAGTATCTTTTTAAGGAGATCAGTTTTAAGTTAAGCGCAGGAAACAGGCTCGGTCTCATCGGTAAAAACGGAGCTGGAAAATCAACAATGCTCAAAATTATCTCTGGTGAAATGACTTTAGATACAGGTCAAATCGCAAAAGACAAAGAAATTAGTATCGGATTTTTAAAGCAAGATATAGATTTCCAGCAGGGAAGAACTGTTTTGGAGGAAACTTATCAGGCCTTTGAAGCTATAAAAACGATAGAATCCAAATTAGACCATATCAATCATCAATTAGTAGAAAGAACCGATTATGAAAGTGAATCTTACAATCAGTTGATGATAGATCTTAACGATTATCAGCATCAATATGAGATTCTGGGTGGTTACAGTTACCAGGGGGATACAGAAAAAGTTCTTAAGGGACTTGGGTTTACAACCGAAGGTTTCCAAAAGCAAACAGATACCTTTTCTGGAGGCTGGAGGATGCGTATAGAGCTCGCTAAACTGCTTTTACAAACCAATGACATATTGCTATTGGACGAACCTACCAACCACTTAGATATAGAGAGTATTCTTTGGTTGGAAAGTTTTTTACAAAACTTTGTGGGTTGTGTTGTTATCGTGTCTCACGATAAGATGTTCTTAGATAACGTGACCAATAGAACAATCGAATTGTCTTTAGGTCAAATTTACGATTATAATAAACCTTATTCCGAGTTTAAAGTTTTAAGAGAAGAATTGAGAGAGCAACAATTGGCTTCTCAAAAGAATCAGCAAAAGGAAATTGAACAAACCGAAAAATTGATTAGTAAGTTTAAAGCTAAAGCCAGTAAAGCGTCTATGGCTCAATCCCTTATTAAAAAACTTGAAAAAACTGAAGTCATCGAAGTGGATGAAGAGGACAACAAAGTTATGAATGTCAAATTTAGCACTTCTAAAAATCCTGGAAAAGTTGTGATTGAAGCTGAAGATCTATCTAAAGCCTTCGGAAAGGATACGGTTTTTAAAGAGGTAGATTTTCTTATAGAGCGGAATTCTAAAATAGCTTTTGTAGGGCAGAACGGCCAGGGAAAATCTACTTTAGCTAAAATTATTATAGGAGAACTTGAGCATGGAGGGCACATAAAGCTAGGCCATAATGTCCAGATTGGATACTTTGCCCAAAACCAAGCAGACCATCTAGATGGCAATAAAACGGTTCTAGATACCATGCTTGACGCTGCCAATGAAAGCAATAGAAGCCGTGTAAGAGATATCTTAGGTTCATTCTTATTTAGAGGAGATGATGTAGAGAAGTATGTTAAAGTCCTCTCTGGAGGAGAGAGAAACCGTTTAGCTTTGGCCAAAATGTCTTTAACTCCCTTTAATGTGCTGATTATGGATGAGCCTACCAACCATTTAGATATTCAATCTAAAAATGTGTTGAAAGCAGCACTTAATAATTTTCAGGGCACCTTGATTTTAGTATCTCACGATAGGGACTTTCTTCAAGGTTTGGCAGATTCTATCTACGAATTTAGAAATCACCAAGTCAAAGAGTTTCTGGGGGACATCAACGATTATTTGAAATATCGTGAGTTGGAGTCCATGCGTGAAGTTGAAAAAAAGGACAAACAGAAAAAACAAGAGAAAACAGCGAATTCAAACAAAAACGACTACGAATTTCAGAAGAAGCAGAAATCCCTTCAGAATAAACTAAGCGGAGTAGAGTCGAAAATTTCCAAGTTGGAAAAAGAAATCAAGAAAAGTGATCAAGATCTTGTCTTAAAATATGAAGAGACCATAAAACAACCTCATTTTCTTGACACTTATAATGCTAAAAAAAGCCAATTGGAAACTTTAATGAAATCTTGGGAAGACCTTCAGATTAAAATCGAAAGTCTTTAAATTTTCACAAAATTTTAAAGTAGGGTGTAACCTTCCTCCTTCTGTATGGTCCTAAACGTATTATGAGAAAAATTATATTATTTGTCTTTGGGATTGTGTTATTGGTTGGAGCTATATTTGGAGCCAAGTTTATCATCGATAGCAAAGAGCCCCCGGAAACAAAAATCCGAAAAACTGTCAAAACTGTATTTGTAGAAACCGTTCAGAATTCTACGGTTCCAATCCTTATTCCTGCCAATGGTAATCTTATAGCTAGACACAGGGTTGAGCTGTATGCTGAGGTGCAAGGGGTTTTTAAATTTAGTGCAAAGCCCTTTAGGGCAGGACAGAGGTATAAAAAAGGTCAAGTTTTAATCGAAATGGATGCCTTAGAATACCGAGCTTCGGTGCAATCTGCCAAGAGTGATTTATACAATCAAATCACAGCCATCATGCCAGATTTGCGTCTGGATTTCCCTGAGGTCTATCCAAAGTGGCTTAACTACCTCAACGGTTTTAACATTGATAATGCAGTCCTACCACTTCCTCAGTCTAATACAGATAAAGAGCGGTTCTTCATCTACGGTAGAGGTATCAATACAGCCTATTATAATGTTAAAAATTTAGAAGAACGCTTGGTGAAATACAAGATTACGGCGCCTTTTGATGGGGTATTGATCGAGGCTCTTGTGACGGAAGGTACTCTTATACGAAGTGGGCAAAAGTTAGGTGAATATATCGATCCTGAAATTTACGAGCTCCAAGTAGCAATTGCCAAAGAGTATGCCGACCTTTTACAGGAAGGGGAATCAGTCTCATTAGCCAACAATAACGAAACACAAAGTTATACCGGTACAGTAAGTCGAATTAATGCTAGCATAGAGCAAGCGACTCAAACCGTAAGCGTGTTTATTGAAGTCAGAGATGCTTCTTTAAAAGAAGGGATGTACTTAAAGGCTAATATCGAAGCGAAAAAAGTAGAAAACGCCGTCGCCCTAGATCGCAGTTTAGTAAACAATAGCAATGAGATGTTCGTAGTGAAAGATACTATTTTAAGCAGTATTAAGGTGCAACCCATCTACTTTTCAGACAAACAGGTGGTGGTAAAAGGAATTCCTGACGGTGAAGTTATTTTAGCGAAGCAAATTTCAGGAGCTTATAAAGGCATGCTGGTTAAAGTTGTAAGTGATAACAAAAGCGACTCTAATACAAGCTCAGAATCGGTTGACCAATGAGAAAAATAATCTCTTATTTTATAAAGTATCATGTGGCTGTAAATGTCATGATTTTAGCTTTCGTGATTTTCGGTGTTGTCGGGATGTTTAGCTTACAGTCGTCTTATTTTCCATTGATTGAGTCAGAAATTATTACGATAAACGTGACCTATCCTGGGGCTGCTCCGGAAGAGATTGAAGAAGGCATCGTACTTAAGATTGAAGATAATTTAAAAGGACTAGTCGGTATAGACCGCGTGACCTCGACTTCTCGTGAAAATGGGGGAAGTATCACCGTTGAAATCGAAACCGATGAGGATATTGATGTCATGTTAACCGAAGTTAAAAATGCGGTAGACCGTGTGCCCAATTTTCCCTCGGGCATGGAACCTTTAGTGGTAGCAAAACAAGAAAATATCCGTGAAACCTTTGATTATTTTGTAAGTGGCGAAGATGTAGATCTTGCCACTCTGAAGCAGATTGGAAGGCAGATGGAATACGATTTGCGAGCTATGGACGGACTCTCGCAAATTGAAGTTGAAGGGTATCCTGAAGAAGAAATTGAAATTGCTGTAGATGAAAATAATTTATTGGCCTATAACCTCACTTTCGCAGAGGTCGCTCAAGCCGTATCTAGAGCTAATATTTTAACCACTGGCGGAAGTATAAAAACAGAAGCAGAGGACTTTCTCATCCGGGCTGATAACCGCTCTTATTATGGTAAGGAATTAAATAATTTGGTGGTGAAATCTCAACCGGATGGGACAAAAGTAACCCTAAGGGATGTTGCGACTATCCGCGATCGATTTTCGGAAACTCCCAATGCGTCTTTCATCAACGGAAGAGTAGCGGTAAGTGTTAATATTTCTACGACCAACAACGAGGATTTGATGGCTGCTGCAGAAAAAGTGCGGCAATACGTCAAGGAGTTTAACGAGAAAAACGATACTATTGAAATTATCGTAGAAGACGACAGAAGCATTACTTTAAGTCAGCGTACCGATTTGTTGATTGAAAATGGGGCTGTAGGCATATTTTTGGTTTTGGTGTTTTTATCCTTTTTTCTAAATACACGTTTGGCTTTTTGGGTGGCTTTTGGTTTGCCGATTTCGTTTTTGGGTATGTTTATTTTTGCTAGTGCTTTTGGAGTGACTATCAATGTTTTGTCTCTTTTTGGAATGATTATCGTGATCGGAATCTTAGTCGATGATGGAATTGTAATTTCTGAAAATATCTACCAGCACTATGAAATGGGAAAAAAGCCTATCCAGGCAGCCATCGATGGAACTATGGAGGTGCTTCCTCCGATTATCTCAGCGATTATCACCACCATATTGGCCTTTTCTACCTTTTTGTTTTTGGACAGCCGTATCGGTAAGTTTTTTGGTGAAGTGAGTATAGTGGTTATCTTAACTTTAGTCGTCTCATTAATTGAAGCCTTAATTATTTTGCCGGCTCACATCGCTCACTCCAAAGCTTTGGTGAGAGATGATGAAGCAGATGAAAGTAAGAAAAGTGGTATTGATCGTTTCTTTAAAAAGTTAAGAGGATTGAATGTTTACGGTGACCGAGTGATGGTCTTTTTGAGAGATAAGCTCTATGAGCCTGTGGTGAGGTTTACAGTCAAAAACCGCTTCATCAGTTTTTCTATTGTAACAGCTATGCTCATTTTGACCGTAGGTTCTATTGTGGGAGGTATTGTAAAAGTGACCTTATTCCCTAGTATTGCAAGTGACCGAATAAGCATAGATTTGTTGATGCCCGAGGGTACCAACCCCAAGAAAACAGATAGTATAATCTCTATGGTTGAAGACGCAGCCATGAGAGTAAATGAAGATTTTTCGGCTCGCCAATCTGGCAACAAGCAAGTTGTGCGCAACATCGTAAGGCGAGTAGGCCCAGGAAATAACAAAGCTTCTCTGCGCGTTAACCTCTTGCCAGGTGAAGAGCGCGATTTTGGATCTCCAGAGATCACTAATGCCATCAGGGAAGAAGTTGGAGAAGTCTACGGAGTAGAACGCCTTACCTTTGGTTCTGGAGGCAACTTTGGAGGCAAGCCTGTATCGGTTTCGCTCCTGGGAAATAATTTAAATGAGTTGGAACAAGCCAAGGAAGAGTTGAAGGCAGTTTTAGAAGACAGCTCCTCACTTAAGGATGTGACCGACACCGATCCTTTAGGGATCAAAGAGATATCAATAGACCTTAGAGATGAAGCTTATGCTCTCGGACTGAGTTTAGGTGAAGTGATGAGTCAAGTAAGAGCAGGCTTTTTTGGGCTACAAGCTCAGCGCTTTCAAAGAGGACAGGATGAAATTAAAGTATGGGTAAGATACGATCGCAAAAATCGAGAATCTATAAATGATTTAGACGCTATGCGTATTGTCACACCTACGGGTGAACGTGTTCCTTTTGGTGAAATTGCTAGTTACACAATCCAAAGGGGAACAGAATCAATAAGTCATTTGGACGGATTGCGAGAGATACGGGTGGAAGCGGATATGGAAGATCCCAATGCTAGTGCAACAGATGTTATTGCCAATATCGATGATAATATTTTACCGAATATTTTATCAAAATATCCTAGCGTTTCTATTTCTTACGAGGGCCAAAACCGAGAGGCAGATAAGTTGACAGATTCGGCCAAGACAGTGTTACCTGTGGTTCTCTTTCTTATCTATGCAGTAATTGCTTTTACCTTTAGGAGTTACAGTCAGCCTTTACTTCTTATGCTGCTAATCCCTTTTAGTATTATTGGAGTAGCTTGGGGGCATTATTTACACGGATTCCCAGTCAATATATTATCGCTTTTAGGAGTTATTGCTTTGGTGGGTATTATGGTGAATGATGGATTGGTTCTTATAGGGAAATTCAATGCCTATCTTCGGGAAGGGATGTCTTTCGATAATGCACTTATAGAGGCGGGTAAGTCTAGGTTTAGAGCTATATTTTTAACCTCGCTGACGACAATAGCTGGAATCGCACCATTGCTATTAGAACGCAGTAGACAGGCCCAGTTTCTTAAACCAATGGCCATATCTATAGCCTACGGTATTTTTATTGCGACTTTCCTCACCTTGTTATTTTTACCGCTATTGCTTTCAATAACCAATTCAGCAAAGACAAAATACAAATGGTTGGCGACTGGCGAGCATGTTAATAAAGAGTCGGTTGAACGGGCTATAAAAGAGCAGAATGAAGAGATACAGCGTCAAGAAGAAATCGATGAGGTCAAAAACAGGGCAGAACAAGGGAAAAACCAACCTCAACATCTAGACAAATAAGCCTATGAGAGTATTTTACAAGAGCCTACTTTTGTTTTTTATAGTGTTTGGATTACACAGTCCTTCCAAAGCGCAGGAGGTGTTGACCAAGCAAGAAGCTGTCACTCAAATGTTAGCCAATAATTTTGACATTCAATTTGCTGAAAATCAGATAGAAATAGCAGATAATAATCAGGATATCCTCAATTCTGGATATCTTCCTTCTCTAACTGGAAATGCGGGAGCTAACTATACCAAAGATGATCAAGATGTGACCTTTCGGGACGGAGAGAGCAATTCTATCGTAGGCGCTGAAACCACACGTTTTAATGCCTCTGTTAATTTTAACTATGTTTTATTTGATGGATTAGGGCGGTTTTGGAATTATAAAAGTCTCAAAGAGGAGTACAATTTATCTTCTTTACAAGCGCGTGAAACCATAGAAATTACCCTTCTCCAGTTATTTACCGTCTATTACGAAGTCGCTCGTCTTACTGAAAACGAACAGGTATTAAAACAGACCTATGGGAATACTCAACAGCGCTTAAAGCGTGCAGAATACAGCTTTGAATATGGTCAAGTGAATAAGTTAGATGTGCTTAATGCAGAGGTAGATATGGTGAACGATAGCATCAATTTATTAAATACACGACAGTTATTAGAAAATGCAAAGCGTGATTTAAATGTGGTTATTAATACCAATTTGGATCGAAATTTTGAAGTGGATACCCTGGTCGACTTTACTAGCCAAATTCAATTGGAGAATTATGTCAATAGTGCAGATGCCAATAACGTGAGTCTACTTCAGGCGCAAAAAAATATAACCATTAGTGATTATGACTACAAAGCTAGTAAAGCTGTATTTTTGCCTTCTGTTGGATTGACAGGCTCGTATGGTTGGAATGAAGGTAACTTTCCAGTGACGAGTTTTGCTACATCGAGTACCACAACTGGTGTTTCTGGAGGAGTAAGTCTTAGATGGGATCTTTTTGACGGAGGCCGTGGGATCACCACTACGAAAAACGCTAAAATACAATACGATAATCAGCAACTCGCCAAAGAGCAAGTTAAGAAAGAGGTCACCCGAGATATTTTTAACGCCAGAGGAAACTACCAAAACCGACTTGAAGTCTTAGATTTGCAAACGAAAAATATATCAACAGCCAAGAATAATTTTGAGCGCTCTAGTGAGCAGTACAAACTAGGGCAGATTACCTCTGTAGAGTTGCGACAGGCTCAGGTAAATTTGCTTAATGCCCAGACCAGTAAAAATCTGGATAAGTATGATGCAAAATTAGCCGAGCTTACACTTTTACAACTTACAGGTCAACTTTTAAATATAGAATTTTAATGTTCGAACATCACTTTCAATGCCCTTATTGCTGGGAAGACATAAGCATGCTTTTAGACCCGTCTGTACGTCAGCAAACCTACGTAGAAGATTGCGAGGTCTGCTGTAATCCGATCGAGATTACCACCCGTTTTGAAGACGAAGAACTTCAAGAATTTAGAGCGGAAGATATAGAGCAATAATATTTCACATTTTATAGTGTTGGACTTATTATTTGTCTTATATTTGCAATCCGATACAGAGAAAAACAATTTTCAAACATATATCGCGGGGTAGAGCAGCAGGTAGCTCGTCGGGCTCATAACCCGAAGGTCACTGGTTCGAGTCCAGTCCCCGCTACTAAAAAAAGCTTCACAGAAATGTGAGGCTTTTTTTTATTTTAAGAGTGAATGGGCAAGAAGTTTATCATGAGCGAAGTGCAACGGAATCGAAGGGGATCTAGACTACCCACTACTAGTAGAGGCAAGGCTTCACAGAAACGTGAAGCCTTTTTATTTTTATGTAAAACAGATGGGAAGTGTTTTTCATTTTACAGAGTTTTCGTGTTTATTATTTGTATTAGCTTTCCACCAGAAAACCTTTGTAGTTTTTTAAACACAAGACTGCTTGATATAAGGAAGTGTGGAGTGCTCGAAACCTTTGACGAAGTTTGGCAGTATTATATTTAGTTAGATTAAAATCAATTTTAGGTGAATTTTATGTTTCTGGCATTTGACTAACACTAATGCCTAAATATTCTAAAGTTTTTAATCCTAATTTTGTGGACTTAAAACCCTTAACTTCTGTCTCACCTCCTAAATGTGTCCATCCCCTGGAACTTGTGACCTCAATTACTCCAATAGAAACTATATAATCCAAACTTGATTCAATATTATCTCTCATATAATTGTGTCTATTTGTATCGAAATAGTAAATAGTGCGACTCGTAAGTTTTGAGCTAACGACATGAACTGTTATTGAAAGTTAATACCTATTTTAAAAGTGCTTCAATAGCTTCAAACTTTTTTTCGACCGCATAATCTAAAGCGTTTTTTTGGTCATTATCCCTTACAGAAGAATCTGCATCATGTTTCAATAGCAATTCAACACTTTTAAGCTTATTATACATCACCGAAAAGATGAGCGGTGTTGTTCCATTGGTATTAGATACATTAACATTTGCTCCGCGTTTTATCAAATAAGACGCCAATTTCGTATACTCTTTAAAACAAACACCCATCAATGCTGTATTACCAGATGCATCTTTTGCGTCTATTGGCGCTTTGTGTTCAATTAAAACTTTTGCGATGAGCTCCTTATCAAAATACGCAGCAAAGATTAAAGGCGTAAAGCCTCTCACATCTTTAGCATTTACGACCTCTGGATTATTGGCCAGTTGTAATTTTATGTTTTCGATGTTACCCGATTGAATGGTGCTAAAAAATAATTCCGTTGCGTTCATAGTTTTTGTTTATTCGAGGCTAATAAAAGCTGCTCTTTATTAGAATTTTATAAGTTTTTACTTCAATTTTAACTGAATTAAACCGAAATACCAAAATTACAAGTTAATTAAAAAAAGAACTTCTACAAAGAATGTTATCGGAATTAAAACACAAACCCATCCCAAATTATTAGCAAGAGTAAGTAATTTGAGTTGCACTTATACAATTTGTTTTAAAATAATTTTTAAATTTTTATTCTGTAGGTCTAAAGCTAATACGTGTTTACTAAAGCCATCTTCAAAGAAATAGACCTCGCTATTGCCTTTAAAAGCTAAAATAGGTATACAAATACGGTCTAAAAAACCATCTGTCATAGCTAATAACGACCGCACACCCTGCAAAGTTTTCTAAACCTTTTTCTAAAGCTTTTAGTCTGTTTACATCCACATCATTTGTTGGCTCATCCAAAAGCAATACGTTACCCTTTTCTTTTAAGGTCGTTGCCAGATGCAAACGGTTACGCTCACCACCAAAATGTAAACTTACTTTTTTGTTTTGCCTAACTGCCTTTTGCACCTCGTCGTTCTCCTTCTTACTTACGTTCTAAAGTTTTTCTACGTTTAGAGCAACTTCATTTTCCTGCGGCATTCGTTTAGATTTCTGGTCTTTTTTAAATAATAACAAAGAGAGCTTCACTAGTGCTGATTATAAAAGTGGCAGATGGCTACCTGTTCTTTGAAAATAATAATTATGTGATAGAGCAAAATAATCATTTTATAGGCACTATAATTTTTAATTCTAGATGCCAACACATCTCAATCTTCCTTAAAAATATCTTGTCCAACAAAAATATAGCGAGTTTTTCTGTTTTTAGTTATCCTCAAAGCTCACGGAAGTGTTCCGTTTTTTTCTTATTGTGCTTTCGAAGTATTATTTCTACTGATGCTATGGTGTTCTAATTTTTTTGTCAAAATATTAAAACTCATAAATTATTAATAAAAACACCTAAAACATTTAATGATTTAGCATAAAGAAATATGATGTTATTTAAATAACCAAGACATATAATTGTCTGATAATAAGTCATAAAAGTTTATATTTAAGTATAGATGCTTAAGCTCATAACCCGAAGGTCACTGGTTCGAGTCCAGTCCCCGCTGCTAAAAAAAGTTTCACAGAAATGTGAAGCTTTTTTTATTTTTATGTAAAACAGATGGGAAGTGTTTTTCATTTTACAGAGTTTTTGTGTTTATTATTTGTATTAGCTTTCCACCAGAAAACCTGTGTAGTTTTTTAAACACAAGACTGCTTGATATAAGGAGGTGTGAAGTGCTCGAAACCTTTGACGAAGTTTGGCAGCATTATATTTAGTTAGATTAAAATCAATTTTAAGTGAATTTTATGTTTCTGGCATTTGACTAACACTAATGCCTAAATATTCTAAAGTTCTTAATCCTAACTTTGTAGGCCTAAAACCCTTAATTCCTGTCTTACCTCCTGTCTCATCTCTTAAATGTGTCCATCCTCTGGAACTTGCAACCTCAATTACTCCAATAGAAACCATATAATCTAAACTTGATTCAATATTATCTCTCTCAATCACAGATTTATTTATTGTTACCAATTCTGATTCAAGAATATATCCGAAAATTGGCTTGTCTTTTGCCTCAGGATTATAGTCACTGCCTAAATTAACATTTTTCTTTCCTCTATTCCAAACCAACAATATTGTAATAGTGCTAAGTAGAGACGTCTGCAAAGGACTAATCTTATCTATAGTATCTAAGATCATTTCTTTTTCCTTATCTTTTACCAGCTTTTTTGTAGATGAATTAGCTAAAAATTTAGACAAGAATTGTCTTTTTTCTTTTCGTAACTCATCCTTACCTTTATTCACTGTTTGCTCAATTAGATTTTTTGCTTCATCTGAAGCTAGATAATCTGAATCAATTTCAGCTTCCATATCTTGAAGTCTTTTACCATACTCTGAAAGAATTTCTTTAATCCTTTCCACTTGCTTATAATTTTTATACTCAGACCACCCTGTTGCCACAGAAGCAGTTATGGGAAAAGATGATGCGATAGAAAGAAGACTGGATTCAATTATTTGAGCGATATTATTTTTAGAGTCATCGTCACTCTCTATTTTCTTATTCATGAAAGAAGTATGACAAAAAGAAGTCTAAGTTTCTTTTATTTTTATGAATATACTATTAATTCTTTCTACATATGTTTTCCAACCCTAACTCTATAGAATTTTACATCAACGAATTCAAAGATATTATTCTTGTAACCACCTCCACTTTGGATTTTCAGTATCATGAGACTTGTCATCAACATTAATAACAGCAACAAACAAAACAGCAATTAAAGTACTATATGTTCTTCAAATAATCATTTTACGGGCACTGACTTCTTTAATTCATCATATAGGTAAGCGTTGTCTGTAAAATATGATTGGTAATAAAAGTATGTTTACTACCATTCAAACCTATATTCTGATATCCTATACCTAGCCCTATTCTTGGCGTGATGGGATATTTCAAACCAGCGTAAAACCAATTCTGGTTGAATGATTTTGGTCTAATGCCCTCCTCTAGATCAATAAATAATTCATCAAATAGTTCTATAGAAATACTTTTGTTATTATCAATCTTTAGAAGGGGTCTGGTTAAGGTAAATCGATATCTAAACCTTGTGTTATAGGTGTTTCCATCACGGTCATAATTTCCGTTAGAAGTGGTTACTATTTTATCGATAAAACGCTCTTCTAACCTAAATCGGTGCTTAAATTTAATTTTCTGTTGTGCATGCTCTAACTGAACCTGCTGCCAAAAGTTGTGCTCATTTGCGTCTATTGGAATCGTGAAATCTGAAAATGCATAATTTCTAATATAGCTATACCCTAAGGCAAAATCATAGGTTTCATTGGTCTTAAAGTGGATAGCAGGTCTTGCGATAAATTGTTCCCACTCTTGTAAAAAATGAGTCCGTCTAAAATGAAATTCTGACGTGACATAAAAGGAGTTGTCAATTTTTACGGTTGGTATAAAGCTATTCCAAGAACTGGAATGACTTAGGTTTTGCTCTTGTGCATTTGACATATATACGACACCTAAAAGCAATATTATTTTGATGTAATTCTTCATATAAAATTTAAAAAAAAGCTGTGGTAAGCCTATGGGACACCACAGCTTTTAAGATTTATTTATACAGTGACTAGTTGGAAAAAGAAACATTTTAAATTTTGCTGTATTTTCGACCAGACACTAAATAGTATTTTGTTTTTTTCTAGCAGCAAAGGGATGGTCAGACATTGCTCTGTGATGTTCTAATCCTTTAAGCAGGACGGTGCCGCCATTGGACTCATATTCGTTTTTAAAATGTTCTAGGTTTTCCATCACAGAATGGTCTACAAGGTTGGTTTTATGTAAATCAATGGTGATTTCTAGCCCTTGTGGAATATCTTCTAAATCCCTTTTGATCCCTAGATAGTTTGTGAAAACAGCTGCTTTATCTATTTCAACTACGTATTTATCTCCTAATCTAGAGACTAGTGTAGGCGCCTTAAAGAAAGAGGAAATAGGAGTTCCGTTAAACATATGGATAATTATTTTTAGCAGCATTCCCGCTAAAATTCCTATCAATAAATCTTCACCTAGGGTCACGACTATAGTGACTACAAAAATGGCCAATTGCTCTTTTCCTATTTTAAAAATATGCTTGAACTCTCTAGGATGGGTTAATTTAATTCCTACGGCAACCAACATTGCTGCTAATGCAGAATTAGGAATCATTTCTAAAATTGGAGCTGCTAGTAAAAGGAATACTAAAATAAAAAAACCGTGAAAGAAGTTTGCCCATCTTGTTTTAGCGCCATTTGCAACGTTTGCTGAGCTACGTGCTACTTCAGAAATCATTGGGAAACCACCAAGAAAAGCGGCAATAGTGTTTCCTATACCGGTAGCGATGAGGTCTTTGTTCATATTGGACTTACGCTTATAAGGGTCCAGCATATCTACCGCTTTTACAGTGAGTAAGGATTCTAAAGTTCCCACCAGTGCAAACATGACAACATACTTTATAAAGGTTCCTGTTTGGGATATCCCGTCAAAACTGGCATTGATATTCAAGTTGTCAATAAGACTTCCCACCTCCAATAAAGCATAGGAAGGTTCTGTATTTGCAAAGTCCATATAGAGTTCTGCAGGGATCGCAAAAACCAGTACTAATAATGCCGCAGGGATCATCTTTAGTGTTTTATTTTTAATCAGTGGCCACAACAGCATAATTAGTAAGCTTATCACTCCTATAATTGATGCTTTTGGATCTAGGTTTTTTATGAAGTTTGGAATATTCCATAGAAGTTCAAGAGGTCCCATTCCTTTAGAAAGTATGGGGTTGTCATTTAACAGGACGGGCAATTGCTTTACGATAATGATAATTCCAATCGCAGCAAGCATACCGTGTATGGCAGAAAGTGGAAAGAAATCGGCGAGTTTCCCCAGCTTTAAAAGACCTAATACTATTTGAACCAATCCTGCAACAACCATAGCCCCAAGGGCCAGTTTCCAACCCAATATGGGATCTCCATTACCAAAATCGGCAACCGCTCCTGCAACAATAACAATAAGGCCAGCGGCTGGACCTTTTATAGATAAACGAGATCCCATAAAGAAACTCACAAATAATCCACCAATAATTGCTGATATAAGTCCCATAATAGGAGGGAAGTCTGAGGCTTTAGCAATTCCTAAGCTCAATGGTAAGGCCAGCAGGAAGACAATAAATCCTGAAATGGCATCTGCCTTAAAATTTTCTTTTAATCCTGCAAAACCATCAGCAGGGAGGTATTTTTTAATTTTTGTTTTCATTTATTTTTGAATTAAAGGGTTAAGATGTTTTAAGTAAGAATCTAGGAGGATCTTCTTGCCATTGGAGTTTCTGTACCTTTTGTAGGTCCCAAAAAAACACGAGCATATATGCGCATTAAACTGATGCCTGTGAGTATAAAAGTGAAAGAAATCAAGGCTGCCAAAAGGAATTGGTTTTCTTCAATATGTGTGAATAACAAGTCTTCTCCTAAAAAGGTAGTCGTAACCGGAAATCCCATCAAGCCTAAGGAGCATATGAGATACCAGAAGGCTGTGTTTTTTTGCCTTAAGGCTAATCCATAAAAATTATTTAGATCAAATGTTTCCTTTTTAGAAAGGGTGTAGAGTATGATATATCCTGCAATTCCAGAAACGATAACCCCAGATAAATAGAGGGTAGCATCCCAAATGTAGAACCTATCGCTAAAGGTTATGGCAAGTAATACCCATAAATGACTGAAGGACAACATGACCCAAGCCAGCAAAGGATTCTTGCGTTCTGAAAAGGTGCGAATCACTAGAAGAAGAGCAACCCCTGCAATAACGACAGATATCAGCCGATGTGATGTTTCTGATAAATGGATACAGAAGCTCAGAAAAAACAGGGGAATAGGAAGCATGGCAAGTGCCATATGGACGGCAGGTTTTGGTTCAAAACGGGTTAATGGATTTCCGATGCGTTTTACAGGATTCCAAAACACCTTATAAAGTAATTGATCTAGTTTCCATTCATTTAATCCTATGAGATAGAGGGTAGCTTCGTACTTTTTCAGCCATCCACTTTTAGGTTTTTCTTTATAAGGTACAAATTGATAAAATTGCTCTCTGATGTAATAGGCCACCATAGATGGGCTAATTAGCAATTGGTAACTCCTTAAAAAGGCATTGCTCACCAAATGAATCAACGCAATATTCTCAAGCCCCAGAGCTACTTCTCCAAAAATAATTCCTATTTGAGCTACTGACGAATAGGCTATTTGAGCCTTAGCAGAATACTGCACTCTGGAAGAAATGGTCGCTATGATTGCTGTTATAATTCCCAATGCGATGACTATAAGCTTAATGACAACTAGCTGTTGCCAAAAAGCTGCGGTACGCAATAGTAGGAACACACCAATATGAGCGGCAATCGAACCATAAAAAATAGCACTAGAAGGGGTAGGGCCTTCCATAGCTCTAGGCAACCAAGAGGAAAATGGAAATTGTGCAGATTTCACACTCGCTGCAAGAAGAATGGCTAGAGATATAATGATACTTATCCAAGGGTGAGAAACCAGATGTTCTGACACCAACTGAGAGTTGTTTAACTGCTCAAAAGTGATATTTTCGTGCCACAGATGATGACTTAACCACATGGTTATTAAAATGCCAACATCTGCAATTCTATAGATGGAAAAAACCTTCAACCCGTTGCGCACTGGTAAATAGCGATGACGGTAATAAGCGATCAGCAAAAAAGAAGATATCCCTAAGATTTCCCAACCTATAAATAGGGTTTCAAAATTGCCGGCTAGGACAATAATCTGAACGGAAATAAAGAATACTAAAAAGGTGGTGAAAAAGCGTTTATATCCAGGTTCTTTATGGAGATACACACTGCTGTAAATGGCAATTAAATACGATAGAAAGCCAGAGAATAAAAGATATACAGCAGATATTTTATCGAAATAAAAATCGATAAAAAAATTATAATCTCCAGAACGGTAGACTGATATTTCTTTGATATTTAGGGGGTCAGCACCTTTCCATAACCAAGCGATAACAAAAGCAATTGTAAAAAGCACATAGGTTCCCATAGCGATATGAATCGTGGTACTGATTCCCTTTTCTTGAGTTTCTGGGAAGAAAAGGCTGATTATTAATCCCAAAAATGGGATGAATAAAAATAGAGGTATTAGGTTTTCCATGGTTATGATACGTTGAGCTGGTACACCGGTAAATTGGTAGAATGATTTTCAAAAACAGTTTCTAAATCGGAAAGGGTTTCCATCTTATTTGTAGGAGGTTCATAGGATTTTAATTCCCCTTGAGATAGATAAAAGATGGCTTTGGTTTCAGGATGTATGATCGCTAGTTTTACCCATTCATTTTTATACCAGTTCCACAGTTCAGTATCGTTTTGAATAAGTTGCATCACAACTTCTGGATAATGCTCTATGATCATCATTAACCGTAAAGGTGCGTGTACATCTATCATTTGAGAAGGCAATCCAGGACGTAAGTCACCTTTAATCCCGTTGGCTACTCCAAAAAGGCCAATCACATTATGCGGCAGTTTAGACCCAGCGCCTAATTTTTCATTATCTACGCTAGAGAAGTAATACTCGAGGTTAATCCCTCCACAAACAGGAGTGGCTGCTTGTAAAATGCTTTTTAATTGTATACTGTTTAGATCTTGCTTACAATCATAGGAATTCAAAAAAGCACGCTGATCTAAAAAGACACTTTTACTCAAAGATCTACGCCCTACAATGCAAAGTGTGTTATTAGAATGGTTCAATTCTGGTCGAGGTTCGAACAAGGCCGTAGATCGGTTTTTTACATTCTTGTGCACTTTAATCGCGTCTTGTCTGCTATTGGTCAATAAAAATTGTCTTGATCGTTCTTTAGCATTGTGAGATAAGGCTTTATCAAACTGTGCTCTGTGGGTGTCATGTGCTTCTGTAAGCTTTCGCGAAAGCGTAACTTCATCATAAAACGTCACCTCATCACGAGTTGTATCGTGTAAGCCACCCAAAAAATAGGTGGTGCTAGGAATACAAATATGTTTTGCTTCTAGTGCTTTTCTAACATCTTCTCTGTTGGCCATTTCAGCAACAGCACGACTGTTTACCGAGCCTGCTCTACCAGAACACGCACCACAATTGTAACCAGCATAATACGGGTTGTTTGTGCTACTACCCCCGTGACCTATCAAGTAAACCAATGGAGCAAAGTTGGTCGTCAACCCCGTGCTTTTTAATAATCCGTACACAATTTCAACCATCTCTTCAACGGTATATCCTACTTGATACCCATTTTCTTCGGCATTATCTTTATGTTCAACTAGAATCGTCGCTGCCTTCTCCATATGTTCAAAAGCAGAGGAATGTGCCGGAGATACTTGGGGTTTAAATAAATTAAAAAACAAGCGTACCGCAGACCAAAAGCCAATCGTTTGTGACAACAACCACCCGGTAAATAGCCGATGTGATGCTTTATGGAAATGAATGTCTTTTCCGTTTTTAACAGTCCTTCCTTTTTCTTTAATAAGGTGTTTAGGAGTTAAAGAACCAGGACAGACTTGTGTGTAAAACTTTCCCGATTCTGGTTGGTACATCGCTACCATTCCGAAATGGCCAGGTGTACCAAAGGTTTCACAGTCTGGAGCTGCTTGCTCTAGGTGTCTTCGTATCGATTCTTCTCTATCATCAATACAGAAGAAGGCTTGAAAACTAGGGGTTGCTGTTTTTTCTTTTGCTGTAGATTGAACCAATCCCTGTAAAACTTGACTGTGATAACTCCACTCTAAGGCTTCTTGCCAGATGGCTATAACTTTCCAATACCAATCCACTTCTTTAAACGGAAATAATACAAAAGGCGCTCCTAAATTTACGGCAGCACTCAAGGGCAATTTATCCAGTCCAATACTCTGGTCTAAAGCCTCGATTTCTAAAAGTAATTCCAGAAAAATAAAATCTTGGAGGCTTATTTTTCTCTGATCAAGTAAGGTGGCTGGTTGTTCTTCTACCGTAGCTACCATACCAGACCAACCAGGATGAGCAAATTGCTGGTCAAATAGATAGTGCTCAAAGTAAGTCGGATCCCCTACGATACACTTTAATAGGCTTGTTATGGTCGTTTTAGAATCATGAAGTAATTCAACAGCCTTTTTAGATTGAAAAACCGAAACCAGACTGTTTTTTTGTAACGAACGAACAGCCTCCAAAAAGGTGACGTCAGGATAAGGAAATCGTTTTTCAGAAACTCCTTGATCCAGATAGGCCCCAATTAATTTGAATAATTTGGGATGTACCAACATGTCTAGATCGATCTTAAAATGACTTTTCCAAAAGGCTTTTAATAGTCCTATTTGAGGAATTGAATCATTTGATAGATCTTGATTTAAAACTAAGGATTCCCAATATGCAAGGCTGTTATCATCTTTAAAATTAAGGATGGTAGTGTTAAGCACGTCTTCTTTAACAACTCCTTCTTGGAATAGCTTTCGATATTCTTTTAAGGACAGTGCTGTTTTGTAGCCAAAAGTGGAATTTGCTTTTTGTAAGGCTTCAAAAAATGAAAAATTATCAAAGGCGTGCAAAGTGTTGTGATGGACAAAGTCTTTTAAAGGGGCTTGTGCAGGTAAATAATGTCTAAGATGATGGAGCACCACTGCTTCATCAAATATTTTTTGATCCGTATGCATTAGTAGAATGCTGTTTAAATAAAGTGAATTAAGAATTTTAGTTGAAGAACTAAAAAATCACACGTATAACTTTGATTTGGTGCTGCTTAGATAGTGTTGGAAACAAAGGGTATCGAGCAGCGGTATTTAGGAAAGGATAAACTAGCAGTCTAACTTGAGACAGCAAAATTGAATATAGCGTGGGTATTTTGAGATAAAAACCCAGCCGCATGTGTTCGGTGAAATACTACTTGCAAAAGTAGTGGGATTTAGAGACGTGTATGGCTTTTGTTCTTCGGCAGAACCGCCAGCTGATCCACCTATTTTCTGAAAAACTTTTTCGGTTAGACTTGTACTAACTTCGGTTTCAGTTTCTTCTTCAAGGCACTTAATCTTGTTGGTACTACCAGTAGTTTCTGAAGGTGTGCTATCCATAATTGCACTAACTGATGACTCTGGCATCAGCATACAAAGCAATAATGATATGGAAAAAATAAATTTTATAGCAACATTCATGATGCAAACATAAGTAACATTCGTTATATTTGAACATAACTTAAGTTATATTTACTATATTTTAATATGGACAGTTTTTTTTTAAAATTTGATTTCCAAAGCCATCTCTTATTTGAGAGCCTTACTCTAGTAGAGAAAGAATTGGTTCACAGTTTTATGGAAGATATCACGATAAAGAAAGGGAATGCTCTTTTTTATGAAGACGGTATTCCTACTGGTATTTTTCACATCGTAAGTGGAAGAGCAAAGAAATTTAAAAAAGGATTTAGCAATCACGTACAGGTATTTTATATCTATACACCTGGTGATTTTTTAGGATATCATGCCCTGTTGGGCGAGGAACGTTATCAGGACTCCTGTGAAGCCCTCGACGATGTGGAGTTAAAATTCATTTCAAAAGATAATTTCCTCAAATTACTTCAGGATCTTCCCTCTTTAAAAGATGCTTTTATTAAAAATATGAGTCACGAGTTTGGTGTATTAGCCAATACAATTGCTGTTTTAGCTCAAAAGGATCAAAATACGCGGTTGGCTATTTTTTTATTGGTATTTGAACATCGCTTTAAAGCGATGATTCCCAATTATAAAGGTATTGATCTGAGTCGAGAAGATCTGGCGAATTGTATTGGAACTTCTCGAGAAAGTCTAGGGAGAAGCCTAAAACAGTTTAAAGATGATGGTCTAATTTCCATTGAAAAACGCTGCATATTTATTATAAATAAATCGGCTTTCTATGAATTACTCCACTTAGAGTCGGTTGATTGATATCTTGGCTGCCTGGTAGCATAGTCAAGCAGGTTAAGTTTTTTCCACATAAAACAAACTTTAGGTCGTGGAGCTATCAATGGTGTACCCTCTGTAAAATCCAATATGAAAATCTACGAGCCATTTTATAGCTTAGATTATAAACCACACTACAGCCGATTCTGCTTTTAGTTTGCCATAGGCTTTGAGCATTTGTAGTAGAACACCCTTCCATTCGTTGTCATCCTCCTCTTTATCGGCCTTTGGATGTATCTCTATCGTTAACTCAGAGTAGTATAAGTAGTTGCTTGAGTTTGCGTCATTCGAACTATAAACTCTTAGATGAAGCATAAAACACTTCATTTTCTGTAACCAATTTCTATTCCTAACGTCTTATCAAAAATTGCAATTCCAACAAGCTTAAGATAAACCTAAAATAAACAAAACATGAAAACTACTAGTCACGCTTCAAAAGTACTGATGCTTTGTATTTGTTTACTATTAACTCTAAGTAGCGTTGCGCAAAGTTTAGAACAACAATTCGACACGTATATCGGTGATCAGTACACTTCAGACGCACCAGGTGTTTCTATATTGGTCGCCAAAGATGGTAAAGCCATTTACAGTAAAGGCTCTGGTATCGCTAACTTGGAGTTAGATATTAAAGCCGCACCAAAACATGTTTTTGAAATTGGCTCTATTACCAAACAGTTTACCGCTGTTGCTATTTTGATGTTAGAAGAGCAAGGCAAACTGAGTGTGGAAGATGAAATCACCAAATTTATACCGGATTATCCAACTCAAGATAAAACCATAACGGTACATCATTTACTCAACCATACTTCGGGTATAAAAAGTTATACCAATATGCCAAGTTTTATGGAGTTTGCACGTACAGATATGACACCAACAGTGCTTATGGATAAATTTAAAAATGAACAGATGGAATTTGACCCTGGTACTCAATTTAATTACAACAATTCTGGTTATATAGTGTTGGGTCATATTATTGAAGTGGTCTCTGGGCAATCTTACGAAGACTTTATACAAACCAATATTTTTGATAAGGTAGGTATGAACAATTCATATTATGGCAGTATGACCAGACTCATCCCAAACCGTGCAAGAGGCTATTCTAAAACAGAAACAGGGTATAGAAATGCAGATTATTTGAGTTTGACTTTGCCCTATGCAGCGGGTTCTATTATGTCTACAACAGCCGATTTACTAAAATGGCAAAATGCAATTTCTGCTAATACATTAATTAAAAAAAGCTCCTTAGAAAAAGCGACTAATGGGTCTACTTTAGATTCTGGTGAAGAAATCACGTATGGTTATGGCTGGTATACTGGCAATATAAATGGTTCAGCATCTGTGGAACACGATGGGGGTATTTTTGGCTATTCGTCAAGTGGTATTTTTCTTCCAGAAGAAAATGTCTATGTAATTGGACTCTCCAATTGTGATTGTGGCAATGTTGGGGCACTTGTTTCTAACGTAGCTGCAATGGCTATTGGAAAACCATTTCCGAAGAAAAAAGATGCAATCGATTTAAGCGAATCACAATTGAGCAAATGGGTTGGCGCTTTTGAGTATGAAGGTGCAATTCGTCATGTTACTTTAAAAAATAAACAATTATTTAGTCAGCGAGAAGGGAGTATCAGCATGGAAATTTATCCAATGTCAGCGACTAATTTCATCTTTGATGGTGGAAATACTTCTTATGATTTTTTTACTGAAAATGGAAACCGCATGGTCACCATGACAGTTAACGGAAAGGAGATGATAGGTAAAGGTATTGATAAAGCACCTCCAGCCGAACGTAAAGAAATACAATTGGATGAAGATGTGCTTAACGAATACGTTGGTAGTTATGAACTCCAACCTGGATTTAATATGGTATTTAGCGTAAGAGACAATAAGCTATATGGAGCAGCTACAGGTCAAGGTGAAGTACACTTATTTGCAGAAGAAAAAGATAAATTTTTTTTGAAAGTAGTAGTTGCTGACATACATTTTACAAGAAATGGTGAAGGCAAAGTAGAAAGCTTAACCTTATTTCAAAACGGACAAGAAATGCTAGGTAAGAAAGTAGAATAACCTATTTCTTGCAAAACAATAAAAACCACTTCATTTGGCCATTATCTGGATGAAGTGGTTTCCTTATATTTGGTTATGTGCGGGTTAAATAGTGATGCGGAATGAAGAATCTTATATTTACCTGACTAAAAAATTAAAATCAGAATTATATTCTTTTCTATAAGTCAATAAATAGTCATGTATTTTTTGATGAAAGTGCATGTAAATTGTATATTTTTAATTGATCCTATTTTGTGTTCCATTTCAACAACGCTTAGCATAGTATACCTCTTATACCAAATTATATTTATAATGCCGTATGAATAAATATAATTATTTTTTGATTGATTGATTGATTGAAATCAAAAATAACTAGCATAGCCTTAGCTACGGTAATTATTTTTGATAAAAAGCAGGCGAAAAAGAAACGATTTATTGCGTCATTATAAGTCTAATTTGGTATTAACTATCTTCACTGAGGTTTAACTTTCTAAAGTAAGGAATTTAGAATTGTTTCAATTATTCATAATGCGTAAATAATACCAAATTAAGCTTATACTGTCATATAAATAAATTCAATTATACAAGGACCTAGCTCAGCATAGGTTTTTTGATTGAAGTTAAAATAGCTAGCATAGCCGATTTTGCAGAGCTGGGTGAGAATAGGGCTACTCTCTATTTTATGATGACCATATCTGTCCTGAGTGGAGTCGAAGTATTGACAATAAAGAACTTTTTAAAGATATAAGGTCACTATTAGACTTCGCCCTATTTATAAAGGACTATAATAGATGTTTTATAGATGTTTTACTTTAAGTGAATTAGAGTCGTTGGTTTACAGCCATATATTTAATAAGAATCAAACTTACAGATATAATTTTTAAGTGTTATATAATGCTTCTAACCTGCTTGAGTATTTTAGGAGCTTCCATGATGCCTGATGCTCTACAATCCAATGACAAACTATGCAGTTAATCTGCATTATATTTAATATATTTATAAAATCGACTCCTTAGATCTTATAAGTTATGGCAAATAGCACGCATGCTCATCTTAGATATAATATTTTAGACCATTGTTTCCGTAAGAGGTCTCTCACTTTTGAGCAATTACTTAAAGTCGTAAATGAAGGTATAGCTGATTATTATCCTGGGGACGGAATTTCCAAACGAACGCTCCGTGAAGATCTAAAAGTCTTTAGAGATGAGAAAAATGGATTTGGAGCTCCACTGCCTGATAAGATTAGAATTTTAAAATATACAGATTCTGGTTTCTCAATTGCTCAGCGATCACTCTTACCTTTCGAACAATATCTCATTGAGGCCTCTCAAGAATTGCTAAAGAGATTTGATAATCACCCGAAATATAACAAACTATCCGAAGCACTCACTTTATATGAAGACGAAGAGGATTCTCGTGAAATTAAAGATCATAGTAAAATCCTATTTTACGATAAAAATGAAGCTTATGACGGGCTCAATCTTTTGCGACCACTATTTCTTTCAACTAAAAAAAAGAATGTTCTCAAGATAACTACAGAGAAGTTTGATGGGACAGACCAAAAAAATTTTACGTTCCATCCACACATTTTAAAACAATACAACCAGCGCTGGTATGTCTTTGGTCTCAATTCTGATATAAATGTATCACAATGGGTTGTGCCATTAGATGATAGACTGAAAAGCTTTGAGGTACTAGAAGATGAAGATTATGAGTCAGACGATATGGATTGGGATGATTTTTTTAGGAAAATGGTGGGACCTACTTATAATAGTATTACTCAAGAATCACCAGAACTAGAGCATATAGTATTGAGATTTGCATCTTATAGACTTCCCTATTTTAAATCAAAACCAATACATCCGTTATGGGACGAGTTTGCAGAAGAGGGAAAAGAGAATCAGGTGTTTTTCGAAGCTATAATTAATAATGAGCTGGTACAGCAAATTTTGTCTTACGGTAAAGATGTTGAAGTTTTAGAGCCTGAGAGTTTAAAAATGAAGATGAAAGAGCAAGCAAATACAATACAACAATATTACAATGAATGACTATGCAAATAGCTTGCATAGTTTAGTCGTTAATTTGCAGAATAACATAAAACTTTAGTGAATGAACAACATAGGGGACGAATTTTGGAATGCTTTAAATAGTGCTCGTGGCACTATGGATGTTAGAGAGTTAAAAGAATTATTTATTTCTTTAATATTTTTAAAATATGCCAACGATAAGTTTACGAATGATAATCATAGGCCAATTAAGGTATCAAAAATAGCGCAATGGGACTATTTAAATACCAACATACAGCATCCAGATTTTGCAATGTCTTTATGGGAGGCTTTAAAATCTTTAGAGAAGGAAAATCAGAGTATTCAGAATACCTTTAGTGTTTTCGATTTTTATTCGAAATTTGGTAGCCAAAAAAACTCTGCAGTTATTAGTCGATTTTTTAAAATAATTTCAGGCTTCGATTTCGTAAAAGCGAAATTAGGCTTTTCTGACATTATTGAAATCTTATTGGTATATACAGCTGGTTATGAAGGTAAATTAGGTAACGATATTACCACACCAGAATCTGTTTCTCAATTACTGATAGAGTTGTTAAACCCAGCAGGAGGTTCTGTCTTAGATTCTACTTGTGGAACTGGTGGTTTTTTTCAGAATATTGAAGTTAATTATCCAAATGGTAAGTTTCAGTTTTATGGACAAGAAAATAATTGGTCAACATTAGCCATCGCTAAATTACGTTTTGCGTTTAATCAGAAAAACACCATTCATTTTGGTGAAGCTAAGAGTACGCTCGATCAAGATCAATTTCAAGAGTTACACACCGATTATGTAATAATGCATCCACCATTCAACCTTAAATTTTATTCTGAACTTAAATACTCCGATGATTCAAGATTTGTTTATGGTGAAGCGCCAAAAAGCAATGCAAATCTGCTGTGGATTCAACATGCGATTTTCCATCTCAATGATACCGGTAAAGCTGCTATTCTACTCAGTAATGGTTCACTTAGTTCCAGGGGTAAAGAAGAAGAAATACGGAAAAACCTCATTGAGCAAGATTTAGTTGAATCAATAATTACTTTACCATCCCAATTGATGGCAAACACTAGCATTCCAGTTAGCATTTGGATTTTAAATAAAAATAAGTCAAATAGTGATGAAATACTTTTTATTGATGGATCTAATGAGACTAAACAGGCCAGCAAGACTTCACAATATGGTTTAAATACTGATTCTATTAGTAGAATTTCATCAACATTATTGAACTGGCAGGCTCAAGACTTGAGTTACCAAGATTTATTAGGTTTCTGCAAAGCTGTAAATACCAAGGAAATCACTAAGAATGATTTTCAATTGTCACCAGCAAGGTATGTAGGCGTGAAAGATTTGGAGAATATTGATTTAGATTCAGCATTACAACTCAAAGATATATTGACTGTAGTACCTTCTAAAAGGCTAGAATCAGGTGAGTTGTATAAGATAGTTACAGTTAAAAATTTGTCTAATAATCCTGATTCTTATGTTTTAGATTTTGATGATCTGATAGAAGGAGAACTGAAACCCAACTTTAAGGTTTTATCAGATAATGGATTGCTTATTTCCAAGATTGGACCGAATATCAAACCAACTTATTTTGAAATTGGGGATGAGATTATTGGGTATGCTTCACATTCAATAATTGCATTTAAAGTAAACAAAGATATTATCTCTTTAGAATATTTGATTCCAGAACTAAATAAGGATTATATCAATATTCAACTTAACCAATTTCGTCACAGTTCGACCTTACAATCGTTCAATCTTAAAGATTTTTTAAATGTAATGATAGAAGTGCCGAAAACTATTGAGCAGCAAAATGAAATAGCAGAGAGGGAAAGGGAAATGCGTTTTCAGGCAGTTGCAAAAGATTTAGGATTTGAAAATGAGATTGCCAAGCTTAAAACTGCCCAAATGAAAGACTTGGGCTCAAAAAAGCATAATATTATGCAACATCTTAACAACGTTAAATCATCTACTGATGTGCTTATTAAACTTATGTCTATTAATAAAGGAACTCTGAAAGCAGATGAGATAATAGACCCAAGACGAGGAGTAACTGTTGAAAATCGTTTTTTACGTCTTCGTCAAAGTTTAGATTCTGTAATTTATTATGTAGATAATATCACTAATGAAATACAATACAGTCCTGAGGAAATAATAAATCCTGCAACTGTTTTAAAAGATTGTAAAGAAAAAGGAACAGAGGGTAATCTATTTTCAGTTGATCTAATTGTAGAAAGTGCAACATTTGATTTCCAGATTCCATTGGTTAAAATCTCTACTAATGATTTTGAGGAGGTCTACAATAATCTCCTGGAGAACGCTAGAAAGCATGGATTTGTAGATAAGGATAAGAAATATATTTTTAGAATTACCGTCGCATATATTGATCAATTTGTACAAATTTTATTTGAGAATAATGGTAAGCCTTTTCCGACAGGAATATCCAATAGGTATAACATCAAAGGGGAAAAGGCAGGAACTACCGGTGGTACAGGAATAGGTTTGTGGAAGGTTTCGCAAATAGCAGATCATTTTGAAGCCATAATAGAAGTAATAGACGAACCTAATAGGGAGTTTCCTGTTGGATTTAAATTCAAATTTAACTTAGAAACACTCTAATAATGAATAGATATCAGGTATTATGGATTGATGATGATGCAGAGAAACAAGACGCTTTTCTAGACTCAGCTTATTTAGAAGGTTTAAGTATTACATATTTCAAAACTTCAAAATCAGGAATGGAGGAACTAAGTAATAAACTTTCATTTTATGATGCGATAATTCTAGATGCCAGAGTTTTTAATGAGTCTGAGGATGAAGCGCCAAGTTTATTAGGTCTTCATAATTCAATTAAAAAAATTAATAATCTGTCTGACAGAAAAAAAATCCCATACTTTATTTTCTCTGGTTATATTAATAAAGATGAAAATGCGAGTGCAAGAGAAATGTTGGCCGATGAAAAAATTTATATAAAAGGAAAGGATAATCAGAGGTTATTTGACTCCATTAAAGATGAGGCGGATAGACAAATTGAAACACAAATAAAACATGAAAATCAACTGCTCTTTGATGCTTTAAAGGAATACCCAGATACGGCAAGAGATACTTTCATCTCAATATTTAAAGGGCTTAAAGGATTTAACCAACTGTTTGAAGACCAGCTGTATTTTACACAACTAAGAATAATACTTGAAACGATGTTTAGAAAAGCAAATGATTACGGCATATTGCACGATAAATGTGTCAAAACAATTGGTAATAAAATTAATTTAACAGAATCTTGTTCGTTTCTGTCAGGTTATGATACAAAGCACCTTAATGTGAAATGCTTAATTACTCATTTTCCTAAAGTGATCGCGACCAATGTCCAAAACCTAATTTACACAACGGGTGCTGCTTCTCATACTTCTGAAGTTGATATCACGCAGAATATAGATATCCAGGCATATCGTCAAAATATTAACACACCCTACTTATTATATTCTTTAGCGTTGCAATTAATGGATGTTTTGATTTGGTTTGATGGATATAGTAATGTTAATTCAGATGTAGAGGTAAATCAATCTAAATGGGAATTAATTCAATTTGAAGAAATAGAAACTATTTACGAAGGTGCTATCGAGCAAGATGAATCTGGTAATTACCATTGTGGACCATACTTATTGAATAAAAATTATGTAGAAAGGAGCAACCATGTAGAGGAAATAATTAAAATTACAGAATCATCAGATAATGGTCGATTATATTTAAAAGATATATATCCGTTTTTTGCTAGTAAGTATGAGACTGTTCTATAACTCTGCAATTACCCCACACACTTCACTCTTAAATTTGTCCCATAACAAAAAATAATACTACCCATGAGCCAAGACAACAACGTAAAATGCCCCAAGTGTAAAGAAGTGTTTAAGGTAGATGAAAGCGTTTACACGGATATTGTAAAGCAGGTAAGAGATCAGCAATTCAACCAGGAGTTAGCCATCAGGTTAGACGTAGCAGAAAGCGAAAAGTCTACTGCTGTAGAATTAGCAACATCAAAGGTGGAAAGTCTTCTACAAAAGCAACTGGCAGATAAGGATAGAGAAATCGGTGAGTTGAAACTTAAAAGTAAAGAAGCCTTAATTGATGAGGTTTCTAAAAAAGAAGCCACCATTAGAAAATTACAATCTCAAGTGGACCAATCTGAGTTGACAAAAAAACTGGAAGTCTCTCAGGCAACTGCCGTAATTGAGAAACATAGAGACCAGCTTATCAATGATTTAAAAAATATAGAAACACAAACAGCGCTTTCAGAAAAGTCATTAAAGGAACAGTTCAACAACCAGCTCGCTCATAAAATGGAGTCGCTAAAGTTGAAGGAGGAAGAGATAGACCGTTTAAAAGACTACAAACAAAAGCTATCTACTAAGATGATAGGCGAGACGCTAGAGCAGCATTGTGAGAATGAATTCAATAAACTTAGAGCTACGGCTTTTCAAAACGCACATTTTGAAAAGGATAACGACGCTTCTGGTGGTACAAAAGGAGATTACATCTATAAAGAAACTGATGCTGAAGGCAACGAAATCATTTCTGTTATGTTTGAGATGAAAAACGAAAACGACCATACGGCTACTAAAAAGAAGAACGAAGATTTCTTTGCAAAATTGGACAAAGACCGCAAGGATAAAGGCTGTGAATATGCTGTATTGGTATCACTTTTAGAATCAGATAGTGAGTTTTATAACACTGGTATTGTAGATGTATCGTATAAGTACGAAAAGATGTTTGTCATACGACCTCAGTTTTTTATTCCTATCATCACACTGCTTAGAAATGCAGGGATGAAGGCCCTACAATACAAGGCAGAGCTAAATATAATGAGAAATCAAAATATTGATATCACTAGTTTTGAAGATAAGATAAATGATTTTAAAACAGGATTTGCCAGAAATTACGATTTGGCCAGCCGCCAATTTAAAACGGCAATTGATGAGATCGATAAGACGATGACACATCTTCAAAAAACTAAGGATGCCTTGCTGTCCTCGGTCAATAATCTACGTTTGGCCAATAATAAAACAGAGGAGTTAACCATAAAAAAATTGACTCACGGCAACCCGACCATGAAGTCAAAGTTTGACGGCCTTAATAGCTAATCAGAGTCATAAACGGTTTATTTTAACAGGGTACTCTTATAACTTTATTATTCTTAAATGCCTTAATTTCTAGATTATGAAAAACAGACACCATCCATTTAAACGCATACAGGTTGTAGAAGACCTTTGTAAAATAATAAAAGAAGTGCCGGTAGCCGAATCATTTGACTGGGTAAATGGTATGAAACTAGGAAGTGATGATTGGGACTCGATTTTATGTCATATATCCATCATGTATCCACAACTTAAAGAACTGGCTGAAGGGCCACTCACACAGTTGTGTCTATTACAAATGATAGACTCAGTGCTTACTAAAGAAGACCATTTATGGGATTGTTTAGGAAATAAAGATCGCAATTTTTACCACCATTATCGCGATAGTTTCTTACATATGTCTGACTTAGAGATTATCTTGCCTAGAGATTACGGCATTGATATGTTACCTTAATATTATGTTCAATTAGCTTTCTTTATGCCACGCTTTCGCGAAAGCGAAACATAAAGAAGTTTATGTCGTTGCATAACCGAACGAAAATGCAACAAAACATACACATACCCAAAACCACATACTTAAATGATCACAGGACAAATAAAATCACAAATAGACCAAATCTGGAATACCTTCTGGACTGGTGGCATCTCCAATACCATTACCATAGTAGAGCAGCTCACATATCTTATTTTTATCAAAGATCTGGACGAGACTGAGACCCGTAATGAGCGTATGGCGACTAGGTTGAATAAAGAGTTCACCCCCATTTTTGGGACAGGCCAGCAAGATTTTAGGTGGAAAAACTTAAAAGAGATGGACGTGCAGGCACGTCACGAGATCTTTAACAACTCTGTAGAAGGAATCTTTCCTTTTATAAGAACGCTAGGAGGCGAGAAAAGCCTTTTTAGTACCTATATGAAAGATGCCTCTTTTGGGATTAACAAAGCCGCAACGCTGGATCAGGTAGTGGAGAAAATGGAGAGACTGGACATGTCCAACCAGGACATTAAAGGTGATATCTATGAATACTTACTCTCTAAACTAGAAGGCGGCGGTACGTCTGGACAGTTTAGAACACCTCGCCACATCATTAAACTCATGGTAGAGATGATGCAGCCCACGCTGGAAGATACTATTTGTGACCCCAGTGCAGGAACAGCTGGTTTCCTAGTAGCGGCAAAGGAGTATGTGGACAAACATTATGATATTACAGAGCTAGATAAGCACAGCACCCATATCAATAAACACATGTTTAGCGGGACTGAATTTGACGCGACCATGCTGCGTATTGCTTCTATGAACTTGTTTTTACATGGGGTAGAGGCGCCTAATATAGTAGATGTAGATGCGGTAAGTAAGGACAATGAGGTAAGTGATGCCTACACATTGGTGCTGGCAAATCCTCCTTTTAAGGGTACAATTGATAAGGCGAGTATCGCCCCTGGATTGAGTAATGTAACCAACACGACCAAAACCGAACTGCTTTTTTTAGCACTCATGTTACGCCAACTTAAAAAAGGAGGGCGCGCAGCAGTGATTGTGCCAGACGGTGTCCTTTTTGGCAGTGGTAAAGCGCACAAAAGCATACGAGAAGAATTGATTGCTAATCATAAGCTAGAAGCGGTGATCTCACTACCTAGCGGGGTGTTTAAACCCTATAGTGGAGTAAGCACAGCCATTATAATTTTCACCAAAACCGATAATGGAGGTACGGATAACGTATGGTTTTATGACATGCTACAAGATGGTAAAAGTCTAGATGATAAGCGCAATCTACTGGTAGATGAAGAGGTGTTTAATGATTTTGCCATCGCTGATCTAACCGCTGCCACATCGAGCGCTGACCTAACCGCTGCCACATCGAGCGCAGTCGAGATGCACGATAAGTTCAATTTGCCTCAAGTCTTACAGCACTATAAACATTTAAAAACACATGGTAAACTTCCCTCCGTTGGAGGGATTGAGGGAGGCTCAGACCGCACCTCGCAATCGTTCTTAGTTCCTTTTAAGGAAATTAAAGAAAACGATTGGGATCTTTCCATCAATCGTTATAAAGAGATTGTTTATAAAGAAGTAAAATATGATGCGCCGACTGTTATTATAGATCGCATAGATACCCTAACACGAGAGCGTGAACAACTTATGAAACAGTTAAAACCTAATGTGTAAAGAAATAGAACTTTTCTTTACACATTATAAAAACGTGTAAAGATTATTGTATTTTCTTTACACGTTACATAGACGTGTAGGCTTTTTTTAATTATCTTGACATATTTTATAATCCTTATTTTTTTCACATAATGAGCTGGACACCGCATCATCTTCCTTATCCACAAGAATTGGAAACAATTAAAGTCTTAAAGCTGCTTCCGCAAGCACATCGAGCCCTTGCAGAGCTTAAAGGTGTCGCCCAGTCCATACCACGACAGGATATATTGATTAATACGCTTGCAATTCAAGAAGCAAAGGATAGTAGTGCGGTAGAGAACATTGTTACCACGCACGACGAAATTTATAAAGCCAGCATGGGCATAGAAAAAATAACGTCTAGCCAGGCAAAAGAAGTTCAAAACTACATCGCCGCCATGAAGAAAGGCTATGCACTAGTTAATGAGCATAAGTTCTTAACTATTAATCACATCAAACAAATTCAGCAAATTTTAGAAAATAACAATGCAGGTTTTAGAAAAGTACCAGGAACTACCTTAAAAAACCAGCAAACAGACGCTGTAGTTTATACACCACCACAAAGTAATGCTGCTATTGTTTCGCTCATGGAAAATCTAGAAACACATATTAATACCCCAGATCAAATGGAAATGGATCATTTGATAAAACTAGCCGTCTTTCATTTCCAATTTGAGAGCATTCATCCTTTCTACGATGGTAATGGCAGGACAGGAAGGATTATAAATATTCTTTACCTCATACAGTACGGTTTATTGGACACGCCTATTTTATATTTAAGCAGGTACATCGTCCAGCATAAAAGCGATTATTACAGACTATTACAGCAAGTACGCGACACAGGAAACTGGGAAGAATACCTAGTGTATATTATCACTGCTATTACAGAAACAGCACAAGACACCCTACAACTGGTTAAAAATATAAAAGCAAGCATGGCAGCTTATAAAATTATATTGCGCGAAAATTATAAGTTTTACAGTCAGGATTTATTGAATCATTTATTCAAGCAGCCTTATACTAAAATTGAATTCTTACAACAAGAATTAAACATATCCCGCGTCACGGCTGCAAATTATTTAAACCAGCTCACAGAAGACGGGCACTTAATTAAACACAAAATAGGACGTTCTAATTATTATGTGAACCTATCTGTACTTACCGCGCTAAACCAAACGGCATCATCATGAGAATACAAACCAGTATAAAACACCATGGCTTTTTAATGCCTTTGGTAGCAATAAAAGAAAACGTTTGGGATCTTTCCATCAATCGCTATAAAGAGATGGTGCATAAAGGAGTGGTTTATAATGCGCCTAAAATGATATTAGATAGAATTAAAAAAATTTCTAGCGATAGACTTGACTTAGCTAACAAATTAAATAAAACATTATAATGACTAAGTCTGATCTGGGAAAAATTTCAAATGTTCTAAAAACTGGAAAAACACCACCCTCAAAAATTGAGGCTTATTTTGAACAGGACTATAATTGGTTTACTCCTGGAGACATAAAAAAATCAAAATATATTAATAGTTCTGTGAGACACGTAAGTTTTTTGGCTGTTAATGAAGGTAAAGCATCACTATACCCAAAGAATAGTATTCTTATTACTTGTATTGGAGATATTGGTCGAGTTGGGATTTCTGTTGAAGAATGTGCTTCTAATCAGCAAATTACAGCGATTAAGCCGATTTATGAGGTAAATGTTGAATATTTATATTATTGGTTTATTAAGCATAATAGAATACTACAAGATAAATCTAATAGCGCTGTGGTGCCTATTCTAAATAATAAATCTTGGCTCTAGTTTAATACAGCTATTATATGTATATTTAGATTATGAACATAGATAATTTAAAAGAGGAAATACTATTATTATCCACTCTAGATCGTGATAATCTGTTAAAGGATATTACAGATTC